>JABAOD010008276.1_pt1 | contig 10010 bp, 9 predicted proteins | sample 7062151 | NCBI WGS metagenome assembly JABAOD01 (sample SAMN14538626, study PRJNA623070) | marine sediment metagenome | biome: marine biome [ENVO:00000428]; feature: marine pelagic biome [ENVO:01000023]; material: deep marine sediment [ENVO:00002113] | place: India: Gulf of Khambhat ... | reverse complement strand
ACCGAAATCGTCGAATCGCAGGAAACGACCCCGATCGTCGTGAACGGCATCATGTACATCACGACGTCGTTCAACCATGTCTATGCGCTGAACGCCAAGACCGGCGAGCAGATCTGGCACTACAAGCACAAGATGGGACCCGATCACCACCTATTGCTGCGGGCCCAACAACCGCGGCGTGGCGGCCTACGGCGACAAGGTCTACATGGGCACGCTCGACGCCAAGCTGGTGGCGCTCGACGCCAAGACCGGCAAGCTGGTGTGGGAGCAGCAGATCGCCGATCCGGAGCTGGGCTACAGCGAGACCATGGCGCCGACCGCGGTCAACGGCAAGATCCTGATCGGCACCAACGGCGGCGAGTACGGCATCCGCGGCTTCGTCAAGGCCTACGATGCGAACACCGGCAAGCTTTTGTGGACGTTCAACACGATCCCCGAGAATTCGGTCGGTGTGTGGGCAACGCACGATGCCACCGGTCGCGACCTGAAGCGCGACATCGAGAGCGAGAAGGCGGCGCTGCAGAAGCTGGGCGACCCGTACAAGACGCTGGGCGGCGGCGTGTGGCAGAACCCGGCGGTCGACCTCGAGCGCAACCGGATCTACTTCGTGGTCGGCAATCCGTCGCCGGACCTCGACGGCTCGATCCGTCCCGGGGACAACCTCTATACCGACTCGCTGGTCGCGGTGGATCTGGATACCGGCGAGTACGTCTGTCACTTCCAGTACATCGCCCACGACGTCTGGGATCTCGACGCGGTCAGCCCGCCGATCCTGGTCCAGGTGAAGGACAGTGACGGCAACACGGTCGACGGCCTGCTGCACGGCGGCAAGACCGGCCATGTCTATGTCCATAACCGCGATGACTGCTCGCTGATCCGCTTCTCCGAGGCCATGGTGCCGCAGGAAGACATGTGGACCCTGCCGACCAAGGACGGCGCGCGCATGCTGCCGGGCGCCAATGGCGGCGTCGAATGGTCGCCGATGACGGTCGACGAGAAGCTCGGCCTCGTCTACGCGATCAACCTGCACCAGCCGATGACCTATCACGTCGAGAGCACGCCCTATCCCGAGGGCAAGCTGTGGCTCGGCGGCGCCTTCAAGGTGATTCCCGGCGAGGAGCAGTGGGGCAACGTCACCGCGGTCGACTACGACACCGGCAAGATCCGCTGGAAGGTCAAGACGCAGCAGCCGATGATCGGCGGCATCCTGGCCACGGCCGGCGGGCTGGTGTTCACCGGCGAGGGCAACGGCCTGTTCAAGGCCTACGATTCGGCCACCGGCAACGTGCTGTGGAGCTTCCAGGCCGGCGCCGGCGTTAATGCTCCGCCCGCGTCGTATACCGTGGACGGCAAGCAGTACATCGTCGTCGGCGCCGGCGGCAACGTGCAGCTGAACTACAAGCGCGGCAACAACATCATCGCCTTCGCGCTGCCTGACTGACCGGGCTAGCACGAAGGTCGAAACCTTCGGACGGGCCGGCTGCCCACGGGCGGCCGGCCCTTTTCCGCCACCGGCGCCCCGCTGCGGTGGGCTCGATCGGCGCGGCAGGGGAGCGGTTCGCTGACCCGGAGGAACGAACGCAGGACTGTTTGACGAGATGACAAGGATCCGAATCCTCCCTGTTGTGCTGTGCACCGCCCTCTGGCTTGGCGCGGTCCCGTCGGCGAGAGCGGACATACACTCCCGCATCCCGGAGCCGGCGGGGCCGACGGACCTGCCCGAGGCGTATGCGCCGGTCGAGGAAAAGCTGACGCTGTGTTTCGACTGCCACGGCGCCAACGGATACACACCGGACCCGGCATACCCGATCTTGGCGGGCCAGGAGTACTATTATCTCTACGTCCAGCTGCGGGATTTTGCGGCCGGGCGTCGCGCGTCCGACATCATGGGGCCTGTGGCGTCCGAGCTCAGCCGCGATGAGATGAAGCTGCTTGCCCAGTACTTCTCCGAGCAACCCTGGCCCGATATCGGTTATCGCGGCGCCGCGGACAAGGTGGCATCGGGTGCGCGCGCGGCGGCCGCGGGCCAATGCGTCCAGTGCCATCTTGGCGGCTACGAAGGCAACAGCCGGGTGCCGCGGCTGGCCGGCCAGTATCCGGCGTATCTCTACAAGACCATGGTGGACTTCAAGACCAAGGCGCGCGCCAACTCGCCCGCCAAGTCCTCGCTGATGGAATCGTATAGCGAAGACGACCTCGCGGCGCTGGCCGAGTTCCTTGCCGACAAGTAGCGGTGTCACCGCTACGCCGCAAACTCGATAATCCTGGAATGCGGCACCGGTTCCGCGCCTTGCCGCATGCGGTATGCGCCCTAGATTTCGGGTGCAAACCGGTTCCGGGGCGGCGGCCCCGCACTCTGACATGGAGGCAGCCGGACATGACCCGCCGAGGAACATTGCGCCGCGTTGCGGCCCTGGTGGCGGTATCAGTACCGTTGGCCACGGCCTGTGTCGCCGCCGAGTCCCATCCGTCGCAGCATTACGACTTGCGCCTCGCAACCGTCGCCGACGGTCTCGAACATCCCTGGTCGCTCGCCTGGTTGCCGGACGGGCGCATGCTCGTCACGGAGCGTGAGGGCCGGCTGCGGATCGTCGCGCCCGACGGAACGCTCTCGGCTCCGGTCGCCGGGCTCCCCAAGATCGCCGATGTCGGGCAGGGCGGGCTGCTCGACGTGCTGGTCGACCCCGACTTCGCGACCAGCCGCACGATCTACTTCTCCTTTTCCGAACCTGGGGCGGGGGGAGCCGGCACGGCGGTCGCGCGGGCGGTCCTCAACGGCAACCGCCTGAACGACGTTACGATACTGTTCCGACAGACGCCGAAATCGGGCGGCGGCCGACACTTCGGCTCGCGGCTCGTTCTGGCCCGCGACGGCACCCTGTTCGTGACCGTCGGCGAGCGCGGCGAGAGCGAGCGCGCGCAGGATACGACGGTCAACCGCGGCCAGGTCGTGCGCATCAAGCGAGACGGCAGTATCCCCGCAGACAACCCGTTCGTGGGTCGAGAGGGCTATCGGCCGGAAATCTGGTCATACGGCCACCGCAACCCGCAGGGCGCGGCCCTTCATCCGGAGACCGGGGAGCTTTGGCTCCATGAGCACGGCGCCGCCGGGGGTGACGAGGTCAACATCGCGCGGGCCGGCCGCAACTATGGCTGGCCGGTCATCGCCTATGGCCGTCATTACTGGGGCGGCAAGATCGGCGAAGGCACGCACAAGGCGGGAATGGAGCAGCCGATCCACTACTGGGATCCATCGATCGCCCCGTCCGGGATGGCGTTCTACACCGGCGACAGGTTCCCGGCGTGGCGCGGCAATTTGCTGGTCGGGGCGCTCAAGTACCAGCTTCTCGCGCGCCTCGTCCTCGACGGCGAAGAAGTGGTGGAAGAGGAGCGCATCCTTACCGATCTGGGGGAGCGCATCCGCGACGTCCGCCAGGGACCGGACGGCTACATCTATCTCCTGACCGACGAAGGCGACGGCCGGATCCTGCGCCTCGAGCCGGCCGACGGCTGACCGCGGACACAGCCTACGGCTGGAGCCCTGCTGCGAGCAGGGCGGCTATGCCGTCGCGCGCCGCACCGGCGGCAAGGTCAGCGGCGGTCTTGCCGTCCTTGTCCTTCAGGCCGGAGCGAGCGCCGGCCGTGATCAGGCGCTCCACCACCTCAGCATGACCCATTTCGGCTGCGATCATCAGGGCGGTCCGGCCGCGGTTGTCCTGCAGGTCGACCGTGGCGCCGCGTGCGATCAATGCGCTGACCGTCGCCACGCCATCGCCGACGGGCACGTCGTTCGCATGGCCGGCAGCCCACATCAGGGCCGTCAGGTCGTTCCCGTATCGTTCATCCGGCGCAACCCCCGCGTCCAGCAAGAGCGCCACGGAATCGCTGAACCCCTTGGCTGCGGCGTAGACCATCGCGGACTTGCCGGTGCGATCGACGAGCCTGGCGTTGGCGCCATGCGACAACAGCGTCTCGATAACGTCATCGTCGCCATTAAATGCCGCCGCCGTCAGCGCGGTGACGCCCTTGTTGTTGCCCGCATCCACTGCCGCCCCGGCCTCGACCAGCATCATGGCGACCCGGCGGTGGCCGCCCTCAGCGGCGCGGATCAGCGGCGTGCTGCCGGCGAGATTCCGGTGGTTTATGTCGGAGCCCGCGTCGAGCAGGATCCGGACCGCTTTGCGGTGGCCGTTGGCCGCAGCCAGCAGCAGCGGCGTGTTGCCGAAACGGTTGCGGGCCGCGACATTGGCACCCTGCTCGAGATAGCGCGCCACGTCCTCGTCCCAGCCCTTCTCCGCCGCCTGGATCAGCGCCAGGTTCATCGTCATTTGGTTGACCGGAACACCGCGCGCCGAACTCGGTGTGGTGTCGCGATAGTGTGTGTCGGCCAGGGCCGGCGGCGCCGCCGCTGCTACCACCAACAGGAGGATTCCCCGCCACATGCCGGTCATCGGACGCTCTCCCTGCGTTTCTTTCTTCCCTCTTGCTGACGCAGGATAGCAGATGCCGCGCTCGCCGCAACCGGGCGGCGTTCGAAGTAACGCGGACGAACCCGACCCGGTCGCGGCCCGGGCGCACGCCGTGGCGGCTGGAGTTCTATGGTACCGTCACGGCGTGCGGTCCCGAGGGCAACGGCCGAGGAGAGCCACCAGTGTCGCTGAAGATGACCGCCGCCGGTCCATCGTCTTCGCCGGTTCCAGAAGACTGCCGCAGTCGCTGCTGTCGAGCATTGACAACCATCAAGTGCCGCTAACTACCGGCCTCCCTAGCCGCACTGCGGGCACCAGTCCCGCCGGTCAGACAGACGGGGCACACGCAGCCCGTCGCGCCGGTACGGACGATCATTGCCTCGTAATCGAACTGGCACTCGACCTTCAGGCACCAGCAATCGGCGGAGCCGTCGCAGTTAAAGCCGCGCCCGCAGTTGGGGCAGAGCGTACGCCGCACCATCATCGCCGGCCGTCGGTCACATTCCGGCAGCGAAACGCTCGCGCACCACGCGCGTGAAAAGGGTGTCGACCAGCACGCCGCGCAGCGCCGCCTCCTCAGACACCTTGTCCGGGTCGAGCGAACCGTCCTCGCGCATCCGCACCGCCGTCTCGCGTGCCTTCACGACCATTGGATCCAAGCGGCTTGCCGCCGACCCGGCGATGAAACGGACCAGCTTGTCGGCAGCCGTCATGGCGTTCAGATAGTCACGGTCACCCTCATTCTGCAACACCCCGACCCGGTCCTTCATCCAGTCGACCCCCGCGCCCGACGCATCGCCCAGCGCATGAAGTACGGCGTCGGCCGCGGCGATCGGTTCGAGATCGTCGCCGTGCCGCCCTTGGGTCAGCTGCAGCGCCGCGCAGAGCAGGAATCCGAGGACGTAGGCATCCTCCCAGAATCCATCGGACGCCGGAAGCGCGCGCATACGATCGTCGACGAAGACATCGATCACCTCGTTCGCGGTCTGCCGCGCTTGTGCTTCGATCGGTTCGCTCATGAAGGCCCCTCTTCCTCTGCCGCCCTGCATACCATTCGCGGGCGGCGAATGCACGCCTGACCCGGGTTGCCCGGCATTCGGGCTGTCGCGCCGGCAGCTAAGCGGAGAGTTCCCCAAACACCCGCTGCAGCAGCTGCGTCGTGCGCTTGGCCGGGTCGCGGCGGATCGCTGCCTCCTCCCTGGCAACGTAATGGAACAGGCCGTCGAGACTCTTCTCCACCGTATAACGGGTCAGGTCAGCCTTGACGTCGGGCACGAACGGGACGGCCTCGTACCGCGCCATCATGCGGTCGAAGGCCCGGATCGCACCGACATCGCCCATCGAGTCGAGAACGATCGGTGTGAACCGCTCGGTCAGCGGCACCGTCATCTTCCCCCGGAAATATCGCGTCGCGGCATCGTCTGGGCCCTTCCAAATGGTGCGCACGTCGGACAGCGTCATCTCGCTGATCGCTTGCCAGAACACGTCCCGCGCTTCTGGCGCGGCGCGCTCGGCGGCGCGGTTCAGCTTCAGTTCGAGATCGGCGGTCAGGCTGTTGAAACCGATCCGGGTCAGGACATCGTGCACCGTATCGAGCTCGCCGGGCAGCGGAATGCGGATCGCCGGATCAGCATAGTAGCCGTCGAGTGTCCCCACCTGGTTCACGACGCGACCGGTACCGACCTTCAGCGCCTCTTTCAGGCCGGCGCCAATCTCGCGGTCCGTCAGAGGCGCGGCCAGCCCTGCGCTGTTCAAGGCCGATTGGAGGTTGAGGCCGCCGCCCCCCAGCGTCGTCTGGCACCCTGCCAGAGCGCCGCCAGACAACATAAGCAAGACGTCCCGTCGGCAGATCATTGCTTGGCTCCTGTTCCGCATGTCGCGGGATGATAGCGGTAAACCGTTGCTCGGATGTAAACGGTCGCGCGCGGCGCCAGGCAATCGCCCTACATATCCGGCAGCGGCAGCGCGCCGCAGTCGTTGCCCTGGGCCGTGTGACCGACGACATAGCCGTCCGCGTCGACCTCGAAACTGGCGACGCAGTTGGCTTTCCAGGTAATGACCGGCGCCTGCCGCGTTACCGGCACCATTACCTTCTGCCCGTCGACCATATGCGTCTCGGTGACCGTGTAGACATCACCGCCCCGGCGTTCAGTGTCGTTGCGGCGCCAAGTCAAGATCCGGCCGCCGCCCTTCATCTCGTATACGGCGTCCGGCGCACCCAGTTTCAGGACAAGCTCCCGCTCCGATGCGCCGATCCACTCATCGAGGCCAACCGGCGCATCGACATAGTCCTCTGACGCGCCGCAGCCGGCGGCGGCCAAGGCGGTAGCACATAGAAGAGGAAGCAGTCGCAACGACATCGTGACCTCGCGGTCGAGACCGTCGCACCATGGCACGAATCAGAGGCCGCGTCACCCCGGCGCGGGCCGACCATCAGGTCGCCCGATCCTCGCCTGCAGCCGATCGACAGGCGCGCTAGGACTCCTTTCACCTTTGCGTGGTACATAATTTGTTTGTCCCGCGATCACGACACAGGCGATCGCGGTGGCGATGGCTGGGCCCCGGCGGGGGCCCGGCACCCCCGAGACACCATCGGCACGTCGCGCGGACCGGCCGGTGCCGCGGGACTTTTAAGGTGGAGAACACGGAATGAAGAAGCGAGAGCGCCCCGGCGCTTTTCCCTCGGCCCGGCAGGACGAGGAGGCCGCCCGGCACTTCCGGGACACGCCGCAGACGCGGTCGCCGAGCTACCGGCTGGCGTTCGCCGACCCGGATTTCCTGCTGCGCGAGGATTTGCGCCCGGTGCGGCTGCAGCTCGAGCTCCTCAAGCCCGAGCTGGCACTGCAGGAAGCGGAAATCGTCTCGACCATCGTCGTCTTCGGCAGCGCACGCACGCCGCCGCGCGAACATCCGAACGCCGACGAGCGCATGCGCGACTACGAAGAGGCGCGGCGCTTCGCGCAGATGATGGCAGAGCGGGAGCGCAACAACGGGCTGCACAGCGTTATCGTCACCGGTGGCGGACCGGGCATCATGGAAGCGGCCAACCGCGGCGCCCGCGAGGCGGGGATGCGGACGATCGGCCTCAACATCGTGCTGCCGCACGAGCAGGCGCCGAACCCTTACATCACGCCGGAGCTGAGCTTCCAGTTCCACTACTTCGCGATCCGCAAGATGCACTTCCTGATGCGGGCGCGGGCGCTGGTCTGCTTTCCCGGCGGCTTCGGCACGCTGGACGAGCTGTTCGAGACCCTGACGCTGATCCAGACCAACAAGATCGAGCCGATCCCGGTGCTGCTGTTCCGCGAGGCGTGGTGGCGGCGCATCGTCAATTTCGAGGCGATGGCCGAGGCCGGCATGATCGCGCCCGAGGATCTCGAGATCTTCGATTTCGTCGAAAGCGCCGAGGCCGCCTGCGAGTTGATCGACGCGTTCTACCGGCAGGAGAGGTAGGCGGCTCCGATTGTCGCGCGACTACTCGGCGGCGGCCACGGTGGCGTACCGTTGCACGCGCAGCGCGGCGGCCGGTACCCGGGCGTCGGCGGCGGGCTGAAAGACCACCGAGATTTCGCGGAATGCGCGGTGGGCGCCATCGGCGTCCTGATGCGCCGCCAGCTCGAACGAATCGAAGCCGCAGCGGGCCATGGCGAACAGCTGGTCGCGGAGCACCTGGCCGGTGGCGCGGATCTCACCGTCGAAGCCATACCGCTCGCGCAGCAGCCGCGCCGTGGTGAAGTGCCGTCCGTCGGTGAGCAACGGGAAGTCAAGGGCGATCAGGTCAAGCCGGTCGAGATCGCCGATCAGGGCGTGCAGCTTCTCGTCGCTGGCAAGCCATACGCCGACTGCCGCATTGCGCCGAGCGAGCGTCTCGCGCTCAGCCTGCCAGCGCGCCAGCGACACGATGACGGGCGCCCCGTCGGGCAGCGGGGCATCGTCCGCAACACGAGTCCAGATATCGGTCTCGGTGATCGGAGGTCCATCGATGAGTCGGATGATTCGCATGACAGGAGCTCCCAGTTCGCTTGCGGTCATGACGGGCTGTAAAGGGCGGCGCGGAACGGGTCCTGGCCGACCCGGCGCACTGTGTCCAGGAAGCGCTCGCCGTCCTCGCGCTGATTGACATAAGTCAGGATGATCGTCTCGATGGCGTCGATGACGTCGTCGGCGCCGAAACCGGGCCCGACGATGCGGCCGACCGCAGCGTCCTCGGCGGAGGAGCCGCCCAGCGTGACCTGATACGATTCGGCGCCCGACTTCTCGAGGCCCAGAATCCCGATATGGCCGACATGGTGATGGCTGCACGAGTTGATGCAGCCGGAGATGTTGATCGACAGCTGATCGAGATCGTACTGCTCGTCCAGCGCCGCCAGCCGCTCGCTCAGGCGCTGCGCGATCGGGATGGACCGCGCCGTGGCGAGCCCGCAGTAGTCGAGGCCGGGGCAGGCGATGATGTCGGTGACGCGCGACAGGTTCGGCGTCGCAAGGTCGAGCCCGTCGAGGGCCCGCCACAGATCGAACAGCCGCGCCTGCGGCACGTGGGCGAGCACCAGGTTCTGCCGGTGGGTGACGCGGATTTCGCCGAAGCTGTAGGCATCGGCGAGGTCGGCCACCGCGTCCATCTGTGCTGCCGTCAGATCGCCGGGGATGCCTCCGATCGGCTTCAGCGATATCGTCACCGCGGCGTAGCCCGGCCGCTTGTGCGGGAACAGGTTGGCCTTGGTCCAGCGCGCAAAGGCGCTGTCCTCGAAACGGCGCGCCTCGAACTCTTGGCTCTGCCCCGGCAGATCGGCATAGGCAGGAGGGCGGAAGTGGGCCTGCATGCGCACGATCGTCGCGGCAGCCAACTGCAGCCCGGAGTCCTTGATATGCGACCACTCCGCTTCCACGAGCTCACGGAAGCGCTCGATGCCAAGCGTTGAGACGAGGATCTTGATGCGCGCCTTGAAGAGATTGTCGCGCCGGCCCTCGACATTGTACACGCGCAGGATTGCCTCGAGGTAGCTCAGCAGGTGCTCCTTAGGCAGGAACCCGCGCAGCAGCTGGGCGATCATCGGAGTCCGGCCGAGCCCGCCGCCAACCCAGATCTCGAAGCCGACCTCGTCGTCGAGCCCGCGCACCAGCCGCACCCCGATGTCGTGCACGCGCATTGCCGAGCGGTCGCTGGCCGACCCCGTGACCGCGACCTTGAACTTGCGCGGCAGGAACGAGAACTCGGGATGGAGGGTCGACCACTGGCGGATGATCTCCGCCCACGGCCGCGGATCCTCGATCTCGTCGGCGGCGACGCCGGCAAACTGGTCGGTGGTGATGTTGCGGATGCAGTTGCCGCTGGTCTGCACCGCATGCATCTCGACCGCGGCCAGCTCGTCGAGGATGTCCGGCGCGTCCGCCAGCCGGATCCAGTTGAACTGGACGTTCTGCCGCGTCGTGAAGTGGCCATAGCCGCGGTCGTAGCGCCGCGCGATGCGGGCCAGGGCGCGCAGCTGGTTGGACGTAAGCAAGCCATAGGGTATGGCGACGCGCAGCATGTAGGCGTGCAGC
>JABAOD010013901.1_pt2 | contig 10016 bp, 12 predicted proteins | sample 7062151 | NCBI WGS metagenome assembly JABAOD01 (sample SAMN14538626, study PRJNA623070) | marine sediment metagenome | biome: marine biome [ENVO:00000428]; feature: marine pelagic biome [ENVO:01000023]; material: deep marine sediment [ENVO:00002113] | place: India: Gulf of Khambhat ... | reverse complement strand
CGCGGTAATCGCGGTGCCGTTGGAAAGAAAGTAGACCTGGCGTGCGGGTTCTTGCATTGTTGCTAGGGGCCTCGGTTGCGAGTTGATATACTAGTACAGTAATCTCCGTTACGTAATCTCCTAATTTCACAGCTGGATACTTTTATGACAGATAATATCGTGCCATTGGAGCAATTGGGCATGAACGATGTCGCCCGGGTTGGAGGAAAAAACGCGTCGCTGGGTGAAATGATCGCGAATCTCGGAAACCTCGGGGTCAGCGTACCCGGTGGTTTCGCCACGACTGCCAGCGCGTTCAACGAGTTTCTCGATCAGGCCGGGATACGCGAGCGCATCAATGACACCCTCGAGCAACTCGATACCGGCGATGTCAAGGCGCTGGCTGCAGCCGGGAGGGAGATTCGAGGCTGGATCTGCGACGCCGAGCTGCCGGCAACTTTACGCGACGAAATCAGCGCCGCCTACCAGGAAATGGCGAGCGACGGCCGTGACGCGACCGTCGCGGTGCGCTCGTCGGCGACCGCCGAAGACCTNNGTCTTTCGCCGGGCAACAGGAAACCTACCTCAATATCCGCGGTATCGACCAGGTCTTGCACGCGATCAAGCTGGTGTTCGCGTCGCTGTTCAACGACCGGGCGATCTCCTACCGCGTGCACCAGGGTTTCGCCCATGCCGACGTTGCGCTATCCGCCGGTATTCAGCGCATGGTGCGCAGCGATCTCGCCGCGAGCGGCGTGATGTTCAGTATCGACACCGAGTCGGGTTTCGAAGACGTCGTCTTCATCACCAGTAGTTACGGACTTGGCGAAACCGTCGTCCAGGGCGCGGTCAACCCGGACGAATTTTATGTTTACAAGAAAACCCTGGACTCCGCCAAGCGCAGCATCCTGCTGAAAAACCGTGGCAGCAAGATGATCAAAATGGTCTACGCGGACGGGGACTCGGCGGGAAAATCGATCCAGACGGTCGATGTCGACCCGGCGCAACGCGAAGACTTCTCTCTCGCCGAAGCGGATATTACCGCGCTGGCGCGCATGGCAGTCACGATCGAAAAGCATTACGGTCGCCCGATGGACATCGAATGGGCCAAGGACGGTGAAAACGGCGAGCTCTACATCGTGCAGGCGCGCCCCGAAACGGTGCAATCGCGCAGCGGCCAGGTGATCGAAAGTTACCGCCTGAAAGCGCGCGCCGAACCGCTGGTCAGCGGCCGTGCGGTCGGTAACCGGATCGGCCAGGGCACCGCACGGGTGATCAACAATCTGTCGCAGATGGACCAGATCGAAGACGGCGACGTGCTGGTCACCGACATGACCGACCCGGACTGGGAGCCGGTCATGAAACGCGCGTCGGCGATCGTCACCAATCGCGGCGGGCGCACCTGCCACGCGGCGATCATCGCGCGCGAACTGGGCATCCCTGCCGTGGTCGGCACCGGCAGCTGTACCGAGGACATTCCGCATCAAAGTCCGGTTACGATCTCCTGCGCCGAGGGCGATACCGGCCATGCCTACCCCGGACTGCTCGAGTTCGAATACCAGCGCCACGAACTCGGCAATATGCCGCAAATCCCGGTCAAGATTTCGATGAACGTGGCCAACCCGGAGCGCGCTTTCACCTTTTCGCGACTGCCGCATTCGGGCATCGGCCTGGCGCGCCTCGAATTCATCATCAGCAACATGATCGGCATTCATCCACGCGCGCTGCTCGAATTCGATGCCATGGACACATCGCTGCAACAGGAAATCAGGCAGCGCATCGGCGGCTATGCCGGCCCGGTCGAGTACTATGTCGACAAGCTCAGCGAGGGGATCGCGACGCTGGCGGCCGCGTTCGCGCCGGAGCGGGTTATCGTGCGCATGTCGGATTTCAAGTCCAACGAATACGCGCACCTGCTCGGCGGCGATCGCTTCGAGCCGCAGGAGGAAAATCCGATGCTCGGTTTCCGCGGCGCGTCACGCTATATCAGCGACGATTTCAAACCGAGTTTCATCCTCGAATGCGAGGCGATCAAGCGCGTGCGCAACGAGATGAAGCTGCGCAATGTCGAGATCATGATTCCGTTCGTGCGCACGCTGGACGAGGCGCGCGCGGTGCACGAATTGCTTGCACAAAACGGTCTCGAGCGCGGCGTCGACGATTTTCGCGTTATCATGATGTGCGAAATACCCTCTAACGTGATCCTGGCCGATCAGTTTCTCGAGTACTTCGACGGCTTCTCGATCGGTTCCAACGACCTGACCCAGTTGACCCTGGGTCTCGATCGCGACTCCGGGCTCGTGGCCAGTGCCTTCGATGAGCGCGATCCGGCGGTGATGCAATTGCTCGGCCAGGCAATCCAGGCCTGTCGCAAGGCGGACAAGTATGTCGGTATCTGCGGCCAGGGGCCGTCGGACCATCCCGACCTCGCCGAATGGCTGCTCGAGCAGGGCATTACGAGCATTTCCCTGAATCCCGACTCCGTTATCGAAACCTGGCTGTTCATGGCGGAGCAACAGAAATCGGGCTAGAGCATGGCAGATTACTCCGCCCTCGCCCACGACATTTACTGCATCGACGCCGAGTACCAGCAGCCCGGCGTTGCGGCGATTTTCCTGGTGGTCGATGGCGACGAGGCCGCGTTAATCGAAACCGGCACCTATCACTCGATGCCGAACGTGCTTGCCACCCTGGCCGAACTCGATATTGACCCGTCCCGGGTGCGTTACGTGATTCCGACCCACGTGCACCTCGATCACGCCGGCGGCGCGAGTGCAATGATGAAACGGTTCGCAAACGCGACCCTGCTGGTGCATCCGCACGGCGCGCGGCACCTGATCGACCCGGCCAGGCTGATCGCCGGCACGATCGCGGTTTACGGCGAGGAAAAATATCGTCGGCTGTACGGCAATATCGAACCGATCGACGAATCCCGGGTTCAGATTGCCGCAGACGAATCGCGATTCGAACTCGGCCGACGCGAACTGCTGTTTCTCGACACGCCCGGGCACGCGCGGCATCACTTCTGCATCCACGACGCCATCAGCAACGGCATATTCAGCGGCGACACGCTCGGCCTGAGCTACCGGCCGATGAAATCGCTCGCGCGCGGGCTCATCCCGACCACGCCGCCGAACCAGTTCGATCCACCGGCATTACGCGATTCGCTCGGGCGCCTGTTCGAACTCGCTCCAGGGCGGCTGTTTTTGACCCATTACGGGGAATATCCCGACCCGCTCCCTCAGCGCGACAGTTTTCTGCAGTGGATCGACCAATACACCGGGCTTTGCGCGCGAATCGATCCGCGCGAAGCCGACGGCGAAGCCGAACTCGAACGCGCGCTGGGCGAGATGCTGCTGGCCGGACTCGCAGACGCCGATGAAAATCTCGAGCCCGTGCTGCGCATGGACATCCGGCTCAACGCGCAGGGGCTCGCGCACTGGTGGCGGGGACAGGTCAATGACTGAACCGGTATGGAAGCCTCACACCACGGTCGCCGCGCTGTGCGAGCGCGAAGGCCGCTACCTGCTGGTCAGGGAAAGGGTCGAGGGTCGCGTCGTCTACAACCAGCCGGCCGGTCATCTCGATCCCGGTGAAAGCCTGCTCGACGCGGTGGTGCGTGAAACACTCGAGGAAACGCGCTATCCCTTCGTGCCCGAGGCGCTGCAGGGCATTTACCGATTTACCCCGGCGGAGCATCCCGAGCGAACCTTTATTCGTTTCCTTTTCCGTGGCCGGGTTGGCGCACCGCTGGCGGGGCCGCTCGATGAGGGAATCATTGCCGCCGAATGGCTGTCTTACGAGGAACTGCTGGCCTGCCGCGCGCAGCATCGTACGCCGATGGTCGTACAGTGTATCGACGACGCGCGCGCCGGGCCGGGATACCCGCTGGATATCATCAGTCATGAATTCGCTTAAGCCGCTCTTACTCATGATGACCTGCACGCTCGCGGTAACGAGCGTCACCGCCGCGCCCGAGTTCGTGCATTGCTATGATTTCGACTGCAAAAGCACGCAGCGGGTGGTTTTCAGCGAGTCCCAATGGAATCGTGTACGCGCTATTTTTAACACCGAGGAGCTCGACAGCACCGCGGAAAAGCAGGCGATTCGTCGTGCGGTCGCGCTGATGGAGCGCATCAGCGGCGCAATGACCGGCACCTCGGCCGACAAGGCGGGCAATTACCCGGGTTACGATATCCCGAAGCAAATGGATTGTATCGATGAATCGACCAATACCTTCCAGTACCTGCTTGCACTGGAGCGTGACGGCTTGCTGCGCTGGCACCGGGTGGGCCTGAAACAACGGCGCATCGTCTGGTTTATCAGCCACTGGACCGCGGTGGTCGTGGAAAATCAGGGCGAGCGCCGGTTCGCCGTCGATTCGTGGTATCGCGACAATGGCGAACTGCCGCTGCTGCAACCGCTCGAAGACTGGCGGCGCAAGCTCGATTTTCCGGCCGCGTACAATCCGGAACTCGCTTCGCGTTAACGCCGATGCAGCGGACTCGCGAAAAAATCATAGTCGGTATGTCCGGGGGCGTCGACTCGTCGGTGTCGGCTTACCTGCTGCAACAACAGGGTTACCGGGTCGAAGGCCTGTTCATGAAGAACTGGGAAGAGGACGACACCGAGGAGTATTGCTCGGCCGCGGTCGACCTCGCCGATGCGCAACAGGTTTGCGATGGTCTCGGCATCCGCCTGCACACGGTTAATTTTTCCGGCGAGTACTGGGATAACGTATTCGAGCATTTTCTTGCCGAGTATCGCAACGGTCGAACGCCGAACCCGGACGTCATGTGCAATCGCGAAATCAAGTTCAAGGCTTTCCTGGATCACGCGAAGACGTTGGGCGCGAAGCGGATCGCGACCGGCCATTACGTGCGCTCGCGCGAGACAAACGGACGCTACCAGCTGTTGCGCGGTCTCGACCCGAACAAGGACCAGTCCTATTTTCTCTACCTGCTGAACCAGCAGCAGATTGCGCACGCCTTGTTCCCGGTCGGCGAACTGGACAAGCACGCGGTGCGTGATATCGCGAAACAACAAAATTTTGTGGTGCACGCGAAAAAGGACAGCACCGGAATCTGTTTCATCGGAGAACGCAAGTTCAGCGATTTTCTACAGCGCTTCATTCCCGCTCAACCGGGACCGATCGTCAGTCTCGATGGCGATACGATCGGCGAGCACGGGGGCTTGATGTATTACACGATCGGGCAACGCCAGGGACTGGGCATAGGCGGGACCAGCGAGGGCAGCGAGGCGCCCTGGTACGTCGTCGACAAGCGGCTCGACAGTAATCAGCTGGTCGTCGCGCAAGGCTTGAATCACCCGGCACTGTTCCATACTCATTGCAGCGCGACCGATCTGCACTGGATCGACCGGGAGATTAGCGAGATGCCGTTCGACTGCGGCGCTAAAATTCGATATCGCCAGCAGGACGCGGCCTGCCGTATCCTCGAGATCCACGGCGGTCGCGCACGGGTCGAGTTCGCCGAGGCGCAGCGCGCGATCACGCCGGGCCAGGCGATCGTGTTCTACGAAGGCGAGCAATGCCTGGGCGGAGCGACAATCGAATCCGCGTGTAACACGGCGTGAGCAATATCGACAGTCAAACCCTGGCACTGGCCGGGATGTTCCAGGCCGCGGTGCAAATCGAAGCCCTGGCAAAGAGCGGTCGTTGCGACCGGAGCGCTTTCGATTGCAACCTCGCGAGCCTGTTCCGCTTCGAGGCCGCCAGCCCGATGGACGTTTTTGGCAGTGCCGCACAGCTCGGCGTCGGCTGTCATGCGCTGGTCGATTACCTGGGTGGACGCGAGTCTACAGCGGGCGGCAATATTGCCTACTACGTCATGTCGATGTCGCGCCTTGCGCGCCGTCTGCTCGGGGATCTCGCGCTGGCTGAGCGCGTGCAGCGGGGGCTGCAAAAGACCAGCGACAATGCGCGTGATTTCGCATTGAGCGACTACAGTGTTATCGCACAGATCGACGGGCTTTATCAGGATCAGATCAGTCCGTTACGACCGCAAATCATCGTTCGCGGTGAACAGCGCTTCCTGACCGATAACGAGAACGCGGCGCGCATCCGCACCCTGCTCTTCGCCGGAGTTCGCGCCTCGGTGCTCTGGTTGCAACTGGGTGGCGGTCGCTGGCAGCTGTTGCTGAATCGACGCAACTACGTGGTCGCGGCGCAACGCCTGCTGGCGGACTCCTAGAGCCCCTCGCGAGCACGAATATGATCGAGCAAGCCGCGCGAGGCGTTCTCGATCATGTCGTACACCGTGTCGAAGCCCTCGTCCCCGTAGTATGGGTCTGGCACCTCGGTCTCGGCAAAATCGCGGGCGAACTCGAGCATCAGGTGCAAGGCTGCGCGCGCATCATCGGGCCTAAGCGCAAGCATGTCGGCCTGGTTGTTACGATCCATCGCCAGCAGGTAATCAAATTCGAGGAAATCGCGGGACTCGAAACGACGTGCCTGCAGGCGCGAGAGGTCGACGCCACGACCTCGGGCGGTGGCCTGGGCGCGAGCATCCGGTGGCGCGCCGACGTGGTATCCATGGGTGCCGGCCGAGTCGACCAGAATCGAGCGCTGCAGGCCCTCGGCGTCGACCAGCGACCTGAAAACACCCTCGGCGGTCGGCGAACGGCAGATATTGCCCATGCAAACGAAAAGAACCTTTACCGGAATGGGAGCAGACATCGGTTAATACTCGAGCCAGGATGAATCACGAAATGTTAACCGAATCGACGGCACAATTTGATATACTTTTTTCTCAACTCAGGATCAGCGGTGGACGCGATGATAATAATACCCGAAATTCAGATTCAGGACGGTAAAGTGGTTACCCGCGCCGCGATTGAAGGCGACGACATCGTCCACAAAATCAGCCCGCGCGAGGCAGTGCAAAAGTTTATCGCCGAAGGGGCGCCGATGCTGCAGATCGTCGACATCGACGCGGCTCGATCGAAAAGCAAGACCAACGAGGTACTGATCAAGGAGTTGATCGATGAAACCGACCTGCCCATCCAGGTTGCCGGCGGTATTCGAACCTTAACGCAAATCAACGACTGGTTCGAGGCGGGCGCGGCGCGCGTCGTACTCGGCACCATCGCGATAACCGAATCGCCGTTGGTGGTGGAGGCCGCCAATCGGCACCCTGGCGGCATTATCGTTCACCTGTCGACCCGCAACGGCTACGTAATGATCGACGGCTGGAAAACGCAAACCGCGTTTAAACCGCAGGATCTGATTCGCGATTTGCAAATGACCGGAATTGCCGGCGTGATTCACAAGGATACCGAACGCCTGGACGTAGATTTTTCCGACGCGCTCGCGCTGACCGAGCAACTCAGCCACGACGTATCCATTCCGGTTTTCGCCAGCGGTACCGTGCGCACGCTCGACGATATTGCACGCATGCGTTACCTGCCGAACATCAACGGCGCGATCATCANNTCATCAGCCACGCGCTGCTCACCGGCGAAATTTCGCTAAAAGACGCGCTGCGGGTGGCGACCGAAAAAGAGACCAATCTCGAACCCGAATCGATCACGCACAACGTCAACATGGGGATACACCACGGTGTCCGGGCTTATCTCTCGGCTTATAACAGTTCGCAGGCGGCGCGTGTCTGGAATCGACAGTTGCGCGAAACGCTGACCGACGATAACCCGTACCTGGAAATCCTAATCCCGCAACTCGACCTGGTGCTGGATCTGGACAATATGTCGCAGCGCGATATACAGGCCGCTTACGAGTCCGAGTTGGACAAGGCCGATATCGTCATCGTCGTGCTCGAGGGTGTCGAGGCCGAGGCCTGGACCGGATTTGAATGTGGCTACGCGCGCGCCCGGGGTAAATATATTTACGGCATAACCTCCGAGCAGCGCACCAAGGCCCCCAGCCAGCAGCGCTTCGAGGCGATGTGTGACGAGTTAATCTATTTCCATCCGAGCGACGATGTCACGCGCGCGCACAGCGAGATTTCGCACGCGCTGGCGACACGTGTGATGGTCAAGAACCAGTAAGTACCGGGCTTATCCGTCGGGGTTGATGCACTTGTAGACGACGAAAGTCTGCTGGCCCTGATCGACGATGGTCAGCGGCACGATCGTGTCGCCGCCCATGCGCGCCGCGCTGTTGCGCGCGATGATGCGCAATTCCTTGGCAATCGTCATGTCCGGGCGCGCGACGCCCATGACCACCGGCGTTACCGAGGTATTGGTCTTGCCCAGCTGGCGACAGCTGGAGACTTCGTCCGGATCGAGAACGCGGACCTTTTCGCCCTCCGCGGTCAGTTTCAGGCCCACGTTGGCGCAACCGCTCAGTAGCAGCGCCGCCAGGACCAAGCTTGTCTTGTTTCGCATTTCCTTTCCTCCAGGGTTCAGCTCGACGACGCGTCAAAAATACTCTGGATGGAACGATCCAGCATGCGGTTGAATTCGTCGTCGCTCTGCTGCGCCGATAGCCCTTCGGTCAGGGCACGGGAGAAGCTTGCGACCATGCCGTTCTGCCGGGCGAGCCGCTGGTTGGCCTCCTCTCGCGAGTAGCCGCCGGACAGCGCGACGACCTTGAGCACGTTGGCGTGGTCGATACAATCCCGGTAGAAATTATCTTCTTCCGGCAGGGTCAGTTTGAGCATGACCAGCTGCCCGTCCTCGAGACGATCCAGCTGCTCGAGGATTGCCGCTTTCAGCAGTCTCTCGGTCTCGGCCTTTTGCGGGCTGTTGATATCAACCTCGGGCTCGATGATCGGCACCAGGCCGGCCGCCACGATCTGGCGGCCGATGTCGAACTGCTGGTCGACTACCGCATTGACGCCGTCGGCGTTGGCGGTCTTGATGACCGAGCGCATCTTGGTGCCAAAAATATTCTTCGCCCTGGCTTTTTGCAGCAGCGCATCGAGTTGCGGCATCGGTTTCATTACCTGGGCCCCGTCGGATTCGTCGGCCAGGCCCTTATCGACCTTTAAAAAAGGCACAACCCGTTTGACCTGCCACAGGTAGTCCGCGGTTGGCTGCCCTTCTACCTCGCGGTCCATCGTGTTTTCGAACAGGATTGCGCCCATGATGCGATCGCCGTTGAACGCCGGGCTGGTCATGATGCGGGTGCGCATCTGGTGGATGATGTCGAACATTTCGTCGTCGTTGCTGTAGGCATCGGCGCCGACGCCGTAGTTGGCCAGCGCCTTGGGCGTGCTGCCCCCGCTCTGGTCGAGGGCCGCAATGAAACCGGGTTCGTTGCGAATTTTTTCGAGCTGTTGATTAAAATTGGTCACGATATTCGATTCTGCTCCGATGGAAAGAGAAGCCCCCGTACGCACTCGCCAAGGGCATGCGCAGTATAAACAGAGAGCTTTTTTAATACAATTGGATTGCTCGAGTCCGGGGCAGTATCGCGGGCCGGTAGCCGGCGCGCGCGAGGGGGAAGCAGCCTCGCTAAGCGTTCATTGCCAGGTAACCGGGAAGCGCCTCGATGCGCTCGATCCAGGCCAGGACGTAAGGATAGCCGGACAGGTCGAAACCGCCCTCCCCGGCGACGTGGGTGTAGGCATATAGCGAAAGATCGGCGATGCTACAGCGATCAGCGACAAAGAAATCATGCTCCCGCAGGTGATCCTCCATCAACTGCAGGGCGCGGTAGCCGCCTTTCAGTTTCGCCTGGTACTCGGCTTCCCGCTCCGGCGGGCTTCTCAGGTAATGTTTGATGAAGCGCGCGACCGCGATGGTCGGTTCGTGGATATACTGCTCGAAGCACTGCCATTCGAGCACGCGCGTCTGCAACAACCTGTCGTCCGGCCAGTAGATGCTGTCTTGCGCGAGAAAGAATAGGATCGCGTTGGATTCGGTCAGGACGTCACCGTCGTCGGTCACGCAAACCGGAATCTGCGCTTTCGGATTCAGCCTGAGAAAGGTCTCGCTGCGGGTCTCTCCAGCAAGAATATCGACCGGAATCCAGTCGTGCTGCAGAGACAGCAGAGCGCAGAGGAGCTTCAGTTTGTAGCAGTTGCCGGAGTTGACATCTCCGTATATTTTCATCG
>JABAOD010003610.1_pt3 | contig 10016 bp, 9 predicted proteins | sample 7062151 | NCBI WGS metagenome assembly JABAOD01 (sample SAMN14538626, study PRJNA623070) | marine sediment metagenome | biome: marine biome [ENVO:00000428]; feature: marine pelagic biome [ENVO:01000023]; material: deep marine sediment [ENVO:00002113] | place: India: Gulf of Khambhat ... | reverse complement strand
GGGGAGGAAGGAAAAAGGAATATCCAGGTTGCCCTGGCCGTCTCCCGTTCAATGAAACAAGGTGTACCCATAAAGATTGAGTAAGGTGAGGCATTCCATCCCTTCCGTAAGGTGAAATGCCTATGAGCATTCCCCGCCTGCAGATTGGGAACAAGGACCGAAGAGAGTAGGTCGGGGAACCAATTACTATGTAATTGCATACGTCTAGAAAGGAGATCACATTATGCCATTTGGCTACAACGCAAAGGTATTGCGGATCGATTTGAGCACGAAAAAAATAGATGTAGAATCCCCCTCCGAATCCTTTTATAGAACGCACATGGGGGGAGGTTGTCTCTCCCTTGCCTATCTGCTTCAGGAACTCAGACCCGGAACCGATCCATTGGGTCCGGAGAACGTCCTCGTATTCGCGTCCGGTGTCCTGTCTGGAATACCCATGTCCGGGATGACACGATATACCGTTGCTGCCCGTTCTCCGCTTACAGGAGGATTCGGGGAGAGCGAAGCCGCGGGCTATTGGGGGCCAGAACTCAAGCATGCAGGTTTCGATACCATCGTCATCAAGGGGAAGGCCGAAAAACCAGCCTACATTTGGATACATAACGGTGAAGTGGAAATCAAGGATGCCTCTCACTTCTGGGGGACTGACACGGGCACAGCCCAGGAGTACATTCGAAGAGAGCTCGGCGACAATCTCATCCGAATAGCCCTGATCGGCCAGGCCGGAGAGAACCTGGTGCGCTATGCCTGCGTGGTGAACAACCTGGGACATGTCAACGGGAGGACAGGCATGGGGGCAGTGATGGGATCGAAAAACCTAAAGGGAATCGCAGTGCGGGGAACCCAAAAACTTGGAATTGCAGATCCTGACGGGCTTCGCAGAATCAGCCACTCCCTTGCCGAGGCCATCAAAACACATCCAAACGAACAGACGTATCAAAAGCTGGGAACTCCAAGCGCCATCCTTCCTTTGGACAAGCAGGGGATCTTGCCTACACGAAACTTCACTCGCAGTCAGTTCGAGGGGGCCGGAAAAATCTCAGGAGAAACCATGGAAGAAACCATTTCCGTTGGCAACGGAACTTGCTATGCCTGCACAGTTCGCTGTAAGCGCAAGGTCAGCTCCAGAGGACGATACGAAATCTCCCCTGATTACGGGGGTCCTGAGTATGAAACCATCGCCTCCCTTGGGTCGTGCCTCGACATCGACGACCTTGAGGCCGTTGCCAAGGGACATGAACTCTGCAACCGATACTCCCTCGACAGTATCTCCACTGGCATGTCCATCGCCTTTGCCATGGAATGCTTTGAGAACGGCCTTCTCACTGGTGAGGACACAGACGGCTTGGAGCTGAAGTTTGGCAACGCTGAGGCCATGATCGAAATGATCGAGCGCATCGCCTTTCGGAGGGGGGTGGGAGACCTTTTGGCTGAAGGAGTCAAGCAGGCCGCTGAAAAACTGGGAGACCCTGCCAAGAAATATGCTCTTCACATCAAAGGTCAGGAGGTTCCCCTCCACGATCCTCGAGGGAAATTCGGAGTCGGACTGGGTTATGCTGTCTCACCAACGGGTGCTGATCACCTGGAAGCCACACACGATCCCCAGTTTCAGCAAAGGAGCCCGGCGCTTGAGTCTCTGGCTCCCTTGGGCGTCTTGGAGCCCGTTTCAACCCTTGAAGCAGGCCCTCAAAAGGTCCGCCTTTTCAGACACGCCCAGCTCATCTGGAATCTCTGGAATTCACTGGGTATCTGTTACTTCGTCGCTCAGCCCCCATGGGCTCTTTCCCTTGATGAGGTCGTGAAAACGGTTCGGTGCGTGACAGGGTGGGAGACGAGCCTCTTTGAACTTATGCAATTATCTGACCGGTCGATGGCTATGGCCCGTATCTTCAACCTGCGAGAGGGGTTTGGCCGCGAGGACGACACCTGGCCTGAGAGACTCTTTGAACCCCTTCCAGATGGTCCGAATAAGGGACAGACCTTCACCAAGGAGGACCTTGAAAAAACCAAGGATCTCTACTATGAGATGATGGGATGGCACAAGGAGAATGGAAAGCCGACCAGGGGGAAGCTGATTGAGCTCAACCTCGAGTGGCTGGCGGAATAAGGGCTTTGTTGAGACTGTTGACAAGATGTCCTTTCTGAACTAATATCGCATTCGACATGAAGTAATATAGTGGGGCATTTCCTTCTCGACTAGGAAAATGAACCTGCTGACAGGTCGAACCCCTAATGTCCTCGCTGTCAGGGTCTGGTTCAAGAAATCGACCAGTCTCATTGCGCTCCTGATCCTCTTCACATTCTGCTCGCTGGTATCCCCCTACTTCTTTGCAGTTACAAACTTCCAGAACATCCTAAGGCAAACTGCGATCAATGGGTTCCTAGCCCTTGGGCTTACCATGGTGATTCTCGTGGGAGGAATCGATCTTTCCCTCGGGGGGATCCTTGGGCTAGTGGCAATTGTGGGCGCCCTGATGCTCAAAGGGGGGTCAGGACTGATTCCCGTAGTCATTATAGGTATCATCATCGGGACGGTCGTTGGCGCCTCGAATGGCCTCCTCATCACCGGCTTTGGTATAGAACCTTTTGTCATTACCTTAGGGATGCAGTTCGTCCTCCGAGGTCTATGCTTTTCACTAACCGAAGGAAGAACTGTTTTCGTTGAGATGCCCTCTAAATTTGATTTCATCGCCAATGGCGACATCGGTCCGATACCCTTTCCCACAATCCTACTCGCTATCGCTTATCTCCTCGGCTATTTGATGATGCGCTTTACGGTCTTCGGGCGATACCTCTACGCGGTCGGCGGAAATGAGGAGGTTGTGCGTCTTGCAGGAGTAAATAACAAGCTGGTAAAGGTGGCGGTCTATGCTATCTGTGGGGCGAGTGCAGCTATCGCAGGCATTATCAATCTCTCCCGTATCAATGTGGGGGACCCACAGGCAGGTGAAGGGATCATCCTTTTCATCATCGGGGCGGTGATCATAGGGGGAAACAAATTCGTCGGTGGTCTCGGCGGAGTCGGTTACACTATCATCGGACTCCTCCTCATTGGGTTCATATCGAACATCATTATCCTCATGGGTTTGGGATACTATATCCAACTCATAGCAGAGGGTTCGATTATTATTGTTGCAGTTCTCCTGCAAAAGGAGCGGAAGCGATAGCCTGTGAGGTCTGAAAGGATATAAGGAAACCAGGGGATCAATGACACCGATCGTCGAGATGAAGGGCATAACCAAGCACTTCGGCGGGGTCGAAGCCCTCGGAGATGTAGATCTCACGCTTTACGAGGGCGAGGTTCTAGGGCTAGTGGGGGACAACGGGGCAGGAAAGTCGACCCTGGTAAACATCCTCTCTGGCGCCATTCTCGCCGATTCCGGGGAGATTCTCTTTCGCGGCGAAAAAGTTCATATCAAACACCCAAGGGACGCCAAAAGGCTGGGGATTGAAACGATCTATCAGAATCTCGCCCTCATTGACAATCTCGATGTTTCAGCGAATGTGTTCATTGGCAGAGAAATAAAAAAGGGGAGTCTCGGTCAAATCTTCAGAATCATGGATCGAAGGGAGATGGAGAAGAAGACCCGAGAGCTTCTCGACCGGTTAAAGATAGTCATCGAATCGATCCGTGAGCGCGTGGGCAACCTCTCAGGAGGGCAGCGGCAGTCGGTCGCCATTGGGAGAGCCATCTTTTTCAATGCGAAGGTGCTTATTATGGATGAGCCAACAGCAGCACTTGGCGTGGAGGAAACTGAGAAAGTGCACACCCTGGTGCGACACCTTCGGGACAGAGGATTGGCAATTATCGTGATTAGTCACAACATGAACGATATCTTTGAAATTTCGGACAAGATCATGGTCCTCAAAACAGGAAAACTGGTTGGTGTTAGAAAGAAGGCGGAAACCTCCATTGATGAAATCCTCAGGATGGTCATCTTGGGGGAGCAGAGCCCTGCACCCGTTCCAACCCAGGAGTCTGGAGATTTTTGAAGAATAGCCGTAGGGGATTTTTCGAGATATGGATACAGAAGGGAATAGGCGAAATGTGTTATCCCAGGCCCTGTTCCGGAAGACTTCGGGAATCGCAAACAAGTACATAACGCTTTCAGGCCTGTTAGCCCTGATTTTTGTTTCAAGTCTTCTCTCGGACGCCTTTCTAACGGTTCCGAACTTCTTTAACATCATCAGGCAGATAACAATCCTAGGTTTCATGAGCCTCGGGATGACGCTAGTCATTCTTTCCGGAGGGATTGACCTATCTGTTGGGGCCATACTCGCCCTCAGCGCGGTTGGATCGGCCCAGCTGATACTTGAGACGGACATCTCCCCCTACATGGTTATCCTCATCATGGTCCTTGCAGGAGGTTTGGTTGGGTTTTGTAATGGCTTAATCATCGCAAAGGGAGAAGCTGAACCCTTTCTGGTAACCCTCGGAATGCATATCATTTTGCGGGGAGTCGCCTTCATTATCTGCAACGCAAGAACGCTTCCGTTGGGAGACAATACTCCCCCAATGATCCGTTTCATCGCTAACGGGTTTATTGGGCCCGTTCCCATGCCAGTGATTCTTATTGGAGTTTTTTACGTCCTTCTAGCCCTGATCATGTACCATACTGTATTCGGCCGGTACATATACGCCCTTGGGGGGAATGCTGAGGTAGTCCGTCTGGCTGGCGTGAGTGTGGTGTGGATGAAGGTTAAGGTTTATACCCTCAGCGGAATGCTTTCCGCTATTGCGGGCATAATTCACATCTCCCGTATCAACGCGGGTGACCCTACGGCCGGTGACTTGAAGGTCCTTCCAGTTATCGCAGCCGTTATCATAGGGGGAACCCGTTTTATTGGTGGTGTTGGAAATGTCTTGTACACTGTGATCGGGCTTCTCATCGTGGGCATCATAAACAATATCTTGAATCTTCTTGGGGCGGTCTACTACATCCAAATGATCGCTCAGGGTATAACCGTCATCGTCGCGGTAATCATCAGCACTGTTACCGCGAGACGGTAGGATATTGTTGCCAGGGAAAGGGGGTGATTTAGTTTTTCAAATAGGGCTGGCGCCTACCAAACGAAGAGGAGGCAAAGAATTACAAAAGAGGAGGGACGGCAAATGAAACCAATGACGAAAAACAGGATTTTCTTTCTTTGGGTCATTATTCTGGTATCCCTGCTTTTGGCCTATCCGCTTGTCACTGAAGTTCGAGCGAAGTCATGGCTTATCGGGATCTCTCAACCAAACGACACCCATCCAATTCGACGGGCACAGTATGATGTGGTCAGGAAATACGAGGCGACCCACGAGAATGTCAAGTTCATCGTTACAAGCGCCCGTTTAAGCGCCGCAAAGCAGACACGAGATGTCGAGGACCTGATTGCCCGCAGGGTCGACCTCATCATGGTCTGTCCCCATCAATCAGACGCCCTTGTGCCTGCTCTTCGCAGGGTCGCAAAGGCTGGAATTCCATTTATGGCCTTTGACCGCCAGGTCGCAAAGAGCATGATCCCTGACTCGGTCACCTATGTCGGAATGGACTACGTTGTCAAAGGGTCCTGGGGAGGAAAACTCACTGTGGAAGCCATGGGCAAAAAGGGCAATCTAGTCATCATACAGGGAGTCCAGGGCTCGGCTTCAAACATCGACAATTTCAAGGGTTTTAGAAGTGTGATCGAAAAGTACCCGGATATTAAAGTGATCTCAGATCAGGTTGGAAACTACCAGCGCGAACAGGCGATCACTGTTATGGAAAACATCCTCCAGGCCCATAAGAAGATCGACTTCGTCTTTGCCGAAAATGATGAGATGGGATTCGGTGCTCTGGCAGCGATAAAGGCGGCCGGAAGGCAGAACGAGATCAAGGTTGGCTCAATGGACGGCCAGAAGGAGGCTATCAAAGCCGTTATGGACGGCGAGTTTGCCTTTACGGTGAAGATGCCCATCTTCTTCCCTGAAGCACTTGATGTCGCTGTTCAAATCCTGGAAGGTCAGAAGGTGGATCAAGTGGTCCTTCTTCCCAGCGTCCCAATTACCGGGAAGAACGCAAAGGAACATTATGACCCTGAGTCAATCTTCTAAACCACCCATGTCAGGGGGTCAGGTCTCAGCATCCAGGCTTTGCCTCGATTATTGAGGGTTGACCCCCACTTTCTCGAGAGATCCTGTGAACCTCAATCGTTCCGTCTCGTGGGTCAAAAATGGAATGAACAGAGAGATCGATGGTGTTCTGGCATTTTCGGATTGATCAGAGTCGCTTCAAGGGAGCTAACATTGGCTGATCCTTTAGTCAAGAAACTTGAAGAGACTGTATATGGCCCAATTATCTTCCCACCCGAACGCCCTTATAGACTCTTTATAGGTGGATTGGTACTCGATCAATTACTTAGACTTGACAATCCGGAAGATGGCCATCACGGAGAAGCATGGTATGCATCAACGACTGAAGCAGCGAATGTCAGCGGAGAGATCCCGGATAAGAAGGCAATTCCCCAGGGTCTTGGCAAAATAGTCGTTGAGGGCCAAACTTTCGTCTTCCGAGACTTGGTAGAGCTATTTCCAGATATCTTGTTGGGGAACCCTGTTGTAACGGAATTTGGGACAGTTGTTCCCCTTATCGTTAAGTTCATCGATACTGCGGTACGCCATGTTGTTCAGTGTCATCCAAAGAAAAGCTTTGCGAATAAACACTTCAATGTTCCCTGTGGCAGAGATGAAGCATGGGTGATTCAAAAGGCACGAAGTAATCTATCAGAGCCAGCGCACGTATACGTTGGCTTCAAAGATGGCCTTACACGAGAGCGTTTTCAGCCAATTCTAACACGCGGCGATTCGGAAGAGCTACTTGGGTGTCTTAACAAGATTACCGTTAGTCCAGGAGAAGCATATTATGTCCCTGCGGGGGTTCCCCATGCCCTTGGCCCGGGACTTTTCATCGTTGAGATCCACGAGCCTGCCGATCTTATTCTCCGCGCTGAGAAACAATGGCTGGGTATGGAGCTTTCGGAAGGACAGCGCCACCTGGGTCTCGGATTTGATAAGTTGGCGGACGCTTTTGATTATACCGCTCGGACACCTAAAGAGATGTGGACCACCTATAGGCATCAGCCCAGGAAACTGCCGAGTGATTCAGCGAAGCAACTGAGCCTGTACTTCCCGGGGAGACCGGAAAAGCCTTTTGGTATTCTAAAAGTGAGAGTACTCAAGCGCTCCACACTAAATCTCGGCGGTCAGTTCAGTGTGGGTTTGGTGACCCTGGGAGAGTCGAAGCTGCGCTGGGACAGAGGAGAGACCCTGGTCACTCCCGGCAAAGGTATATTCTTCCCTGCTGCGCTGGATGAGATTGAAATCGTTCCTAATGACAATCTGGAAATGGTGATGTGTTTTCTTGAAGGAGGCTTTTTCGAGGACGGATAAGTAGATCTCCTTCCTCATCGCCAGGGGGCAGTCCATGGGGCGGTCTTGAGACCGCTCCCCATCCGCCACTTGAGTAGTGCATCGAGCAACTTCTGCTTACGATCTTCATGCCTTGGAGTTGCCCAAAGGTTCTTGTGCTCGCCAGGATCGTTTCGCATGTCGTAAAGCTCGCCGTAGTCGCTGTCTACATAGTAGACGAGTTTCCAATCTCGACTGCGAATCATCGTCATCATTTCTGTCCCGGTTAGAGTAAGATCGCGGCCCTGTTCGGCAAAGACGTATTGTCGCAGTTCCTTGTCGGATTCGCTCCTCAGAAGAGGCATCAGGGTAACGGCTTCCCAAGACTCGGGCACCTGCACGCCAGCCATTTCGAGAATCACCGGAGCGATATCCATTTGTTGGCAGAGATGATCGATCTCGCGTCCCCCATCAAAACGTCCCGGGCCCCAGACGACGAGAGGCATCCGGGTGATGATATCGTACATCGTCCACTTCTCGATATGACCGTGATCGCCTAAGCAGTCTCCGTGGTCTGAGATGAAGATGACCACCGCATTTTCGAGATAACCCTTCTTTTCCAGGGCCTTGAAGATCTGACTAATCTTCTCATCGATCATGGTCACATTGGCGAAGTAATATGCCCGCATGCGATGGACCTGCTCGCGCGACGGGTCTTTTGTCCAAACAATCGAATCATGGTCTATCTGACAATTGTGGTCAATCAACTCCTTTTGCGCTGGCGTCTGAGCCTCGAGCTCTGCCTGGGTCACTTCAGGAAGGGGAAGGTCCTTTGCCCTGTAGGGTTCAGCGTAGCGCGGGACAGGATCGAAGGGTGGATGGGGGCCGGGGAAGCCCACCTGCAGAAATAAGGGTTCTGTCTTCGGCTTTGTTTCGATCCACCATGTCGCCAAGTCACCGACGAAGAAGTCCGAGTGTGTGTTTTCGGGCAGCTCCCATTCAAAGGCGCCCAATCTCTCTCTGTAATCCTTCCGCTTCCGGTAGAGCTCGCGTTGTTGCTTGACTAATCCCTGGGCCTGGAGGGCCAAATCCCATCGGTCGAAAAACCATCTTCCCGCCAAATACCGATCCTTGTTCTCAACAACAAATCGCTCATGAAACCCACAGGGTGTCTCATAAGGGTAGGTATGCATCTTCCCAATATTGACACAGTGGTAACCGGTCTCAGCCAGCAACTCGACCCACGTGTGGCGCCAAATATCCTCGTTCTTGTAAATTCCAGTTGTATGGGGATAATAGCCCGTGAAAAGGCTCGCCCGGGAGGGAACACAAGAGGGCGCAGCGGCAAAACAACTCGTAAAGACCGTACCCTCTCTCACGAGCCGGTCGAGGTTGGGTGTATCCATATAGGGAAACCCAAGGGCAGCGATCGTGTCGTAGCGTTGTTGGTCAGTAATGATGAATATGATGTTCGGTCGGGAATCTGCCATAAAATGCTCCCTTCCTTAGAATTGCCCATGTATGCATTCATCCGAAACGTCTATTTTTGAATGTCGTGAATCTGAGTCGAGGTGTCGAATGTTATCCCACCAGGGCCACCAGCCATCACCCAATAAGTTTCTTGATGCGTGGAGATTGGGGGGCATTAACGGCATTTTTCGGCTTCTGCCCTCTCAAAACAAGAATCACCTCAGAAGCAGCGCCCAGGGTCATTCGTTTTCTCGCTTCATAGGACCATCCTGCGGTATGGGGCGTGGCAAGCACCTTGGGATGATTTGGGAGTTCCCAGTTCTTTGGAGGTTCCTCCTCAAAGACGTCGAAGGCGGCTCCCGCGATATGCCCGCTATCAAGCAGCGTCTTCAGTGCGTCGGTGTCTGTCATCTCTGATCTGGCCATATTGATGAGATACGAGCCTTGTGGCATCATTTCCAGTCTGCGCCGATCGAGTAGTCTCCTTGTCTCTTTTGTCAGGTTTGCGTGCAGGCAGAGGTATTGTGAACCGGCCATCAGTCCTTCCAGATCAACCCTCTTAACTTTCGCCCTTTCGAAGACCGAATCCGCCTGATAGGGGTCGTAGGCAAGGACCTCCATTCCAAAAGCATTTGCCAAACGCGCGGTCTGCTGCCCTATCCGCCCGAGGCCCAGGATCCCCATCGTTTTACCCGAAAGCTCCCATCCCCACAGCGACGGGTCCCGCCATTCCCCTCTTTTCATCCGACGGTCTCCCTCAACGATCGCCCGGGACAAACAGAGGACAGCCCCCATCGTAAACTCAGCGACAGCATTCGCGTTCGCCCCGGGAGTGCAGGTTACGTAGATGCCAAGTTGCGTGGCAGCCTCGACATCGACAATGTCGGTCCCACTGCCATGGCGAGCTACAACCATCAGGTCGGGACACCGTTTCAAAAGATCTTCCTTGATTCTGAAGATACCCAAACACAGGCCATGACACGTGGGAAGCAATTTGGGTACGCTCTCTTCGTAGGGTTCCTCGGCAACGAGGACCTCACAGCCTGCACGCTCTAACATCGCTATCTGTTCATCAATCACAGCAGGCGCAGCGATCATAACACGGGGCTTTTTGTTCATCTCAGCCAATCCTCTGACGCCGCAAAAGATCGGTCTTCGGTGCTCAATGATCCTTTTT
>JABAOD010033912.1_pt1 | contig 10020 bp, 6 predicted proteins | sample 7062151 | NCBI WGS metagenome assembly JABAOD01 (sample SAMN14538626, study PRJNA623070) | marine sediment metagenome | biome: marine biome [ENVO:00000428]; feature: marine pelagic biome [ENVO:01000023]; material: deep marine sediment [ENVO:00002113] | place: India: Gulf of Khambhat ... | reverse complement strand
TCCTGGAAGTCCCCGTCCACCCCGCTCTCCTTGAGGACCTCGGCGATCTGCACCACCCGGCGCACCTCCTTCTGCACCCCGCCGGGGCGCGTCACCCCCGCGATGACGACCACGTCGGTGGCCCCGAAGGACTTGGGCGGGATGCCCATGTCGTGGACGACGCGCTCGAAGACGGCCCGGGCGGAGTCCGCGTGGAAGGTCCCCATGACGCTGGAGCCGGCGGTCCCCGCCCGCATCGCCTCGTACAGGGTCCGCGCCTCCTGCCCCCGGACCTCCCCGAGGACGAGGGCGCTCTCGCCGAGGCGGAGGGACACGCGGAGGGCCTCGTCCGCCGTCATCTCGCCCTTCCCGCCGAGGGAGGACTGGACGAACATGGACTGGACCTTGTAGCCCAGGTTCTGCATCGCCAGGGTGGGGAGCTCCAGGGTGTCCTCGATAGTGATGATGCGCTGGCTCTGGGGGAACTCGAGCATCAGCGCGCCCAGGAGGGACGACTTCCCCGCCCCGCGGGAGCCCGCCACGAGGATGGTGCTCCGGCCGTCGATGAGGAACGTGAGGAGGGCCGCGGCGCGGGGCGTGAGGCTGCCGACGTCGATGAGCTTGAGGAGGGTCCACGGGTCCGCGGAGTGGCGGCGGATGGCCATCGCGATTCCCTCGGGGCTCAGGGGCCTCCCGATCACCGTGACGCGGGAGTCGTACGCCTCCAGGTTGTGCTCCAGGATGGGGAAGGCCTCGGAGAAGGGGCGGCCGCTCTCGTAGCGGAAGCGGGACAGGAGGGCCTCCACGTCCTCCTCGCCCAGGGTGACGTTCGTGCGGCACCGGCCCGTGAATCGGGGGTCCCCGATGCCGCCCATGGCGATGTGGACGGGGTTCTCGGAGGCGGGGGCGTCGATGTAGATGTCCTGGATGTGGGGGTCGTTGAGGAAGGTCTCCGAGACCCCGAAGCCCGCGGTGTACTTCGCCAGGACGGCGGCGAGGCGCTGCACGGTGGCCGCCCGCTCCGCGTTCGTGCGGCCCAGGGAAATGTCCTTCCGCTGGGCCACCTGGTGGATCATCTTCTCCCCGACCCGCATGACGTAGCTCCGGGCCTGCTCGGGGCGCTCGAGGTTGATGGTTTTCGGGTAGTGCTCCNNGTGCTCCGAGAGCTCTGTGCGGACCCGGTGGATGAGCTCCATGTGCTTCCGCGGGAGGTGGTACTCCGGCGGGACGAAGTGGTACAGGGACTCTGTGGCCTCGGGGAGGTGGAGCACCTTCACCTCCACCCCGTCCACCGCATAGGAGGACAGGGGCTCCGCGTCGTCCGGGACGGCGGGGTCCACCCAGGAGTAGGAGAAGGCGGGGCGGACCTCGTGGTGGGTCTCGAAGACCCGCTTGATCCCCGTGCCGATGGGGCGGAGGTCCGTCGCCTTCATGGCGGCGATGGTCCTCTTCAGGGACGCGGCGGGGGCCTTCGCCGGGAGTCGGGCAGGTGTCGGCTTCTTGGGGGGCGGGGGAGGCTCCTTGGCCAACCGGATGACCGGGCCGCCCTCGTCCTTCACCACCTTCGCCTTCTTCTTGGGCGCCTCCTCCGCCGTCTACTCACCCCCCTTCGATTCCGTGATCCGGAAGCCGTGGTACAGGATGTGGCTGCGCAGCGCCTCCAGCCGGTCGTGGAGGTACGCGAAGTCCCCCGCGGAGGCCTCGAGGCAAGGGTTGCACACGGGGGGGCGGTCCGCCCCCTGGAGGACCTCCGCGCCCCGGCCGAATTCCGCGTAGCCCTTCACCACGTTGGCGGCGAAGGTCTCTTCAAGGGACGGGAACATCCGCATGGGGTTGTACGTGCACCCCTGGCACGTCTCCCGCTGCTTCGACTTCTGGGCGGACGACAGGTCCTCTCGCCCCGCGAAGTAGGCGGCGTAGGGATCCCGAAGGCCCAGGCGCTTCAAGTCCTGGTTCAGCTCGTTGAGCCTCAAGAGCAGCTCCAAGGACTCCTCCGTGTACTGGGTCTCGATGAAGTCCGACAGGACGACGGCGTCCACGGCGAACTCTCGCCCCAAGGCCTCCAGCACCCGGATGCGGCACGCGCGGTTCGCGAGGGTCGCGGGGCCGGGATCCTCCCGGCAGTCGAAGACCATCTTGGTCAGCCGCCCCTCCCTCACGATGGCGTACGGGCACTGGCAGCCTTCTGACGGGGCCTCGTCCGCTGTGGCGGCCTCCGCGGGGGTCGCCTGGGCCACGGAAGGTCGCATGACCTACGATTCGATAAATACGTTTCTCGGGCGTCGGCGGCCGGCGGCCGCGGGGAAGCACTTTCGCGTACCCCCCTCCATTTCCGATATAAGCCGGGACCGGCCTGGGAACCACCGTGTCGCGAGAACGGGAATTCGGGACCCTGGTACCGGGCGACGCGGGGCGCTGCGGCGAGTGCGGAGGCCCCCTTGTCCCGGCCGGCGGATGTTTCCACTGTGCCATCTGCGGGCAGAGTCCGTGTGACTGAATCGGAGAGCCGTTATGTACTCACGTGAGGATGCCGCGCCCAAGGGGGCAAGGCGTGTGCTAGCCGAGTTTTCGCAGGAAGAGATGGTCATCCGCTGGGAGGAGTTCTTCGCCGAGTTCGGGTACGAGGCCGCGGTGGTCGCCATGGCGGATCGCTATCCCGAGGTTCGGACGATCGACATCCACTTCGACCACGTGGACCGCTACGACACAGACCTGGCCATCCACGTCCTCGAGCGGCCTAACACCGCCCTCTACGGGGCCAAGGAGGCCGTGAAGGCCCTCATCCCGCCCACGTACGACGTCCTGGACGTCAATGTCCGCGTCAAGGGGCTCCCTAAGGATTCCCGCGTGGAGATTCGGGACCTCCGAAGCGAGCACCTCGGGAAGTTCTTGGCGGTCCAGGGCCTCGTGCGGAAGGTGACGGAGGTGCGCCCGCGGGTCGTCGAGGCCCAGTTCGAGTGCCTCCGTTGCCACGTGGTCCTGAAGGAACCGCAGGAAGGGCAGGGGTTTCGGGAGCCGCTGGAGTGCTACCGCGACCAGGGGGGCTGCGGCCGCGCCTCCGCCTCGACGAAGTTCCGCCTCCTCACGGAGGACTCCGCCTTCGTGGACACCCAGAAGATCGAGATCCAGGAAGCGCCGGAGGGCCTCCGCGGAGGGGAGCAGCCCCAGCGCCTTGGGGCCTACCTCGTGGACGACCTCCCCGGCCTCATCTCGCCCGGCGACCGGGTCATCCTCAACGGCTCCCTGCGCATCCGCCAGCGCGGGCGGCCGGGGCAGAAGTCCACCCTCTTCGACATCGAGCTCGACGTAAACTCCATCGAGATGGAGCAGGTCGAGTTCGAGGAGATTGAGATTGGCGAGGCGGACCTGCAGGAGATCGAGGCCGCCGCGGCGGACCCGGACATCATCCAGCGCATCACCGCCTCCATCGCCCCCTCCCTCTACGGCATGACGACGGAGAAGGAGGCCCTCGCCCTCCAGCTGTTCGGGGGCATCCGGAAGATCATGCCCGACGGGCGGTGGATCCGCGGGGACATCCACGTCCTCCTCGTGGGGGACCCGGGGACGGGGAAGAGCGAGCTCCTGAGCTACATGAGCCGCCTCTCGCCGCGGGGCGTCTACGCCACGGGCCTCGCCGCCAGCGCCGCGGGGCTCACCGCCGCCGCCGTGCGGGACGAGTTCGGCGAAGGGCGGTGGACCCTGGAGGCGGGCGCCCTGGTCCTGGCGGACAAGGGCCACGCCATGATCGACGAGATCGACAAGATGAACCCCCAGGACCGGTCCAGCATCCACGAAGCCATGGAGCAGCAGCGGATCAGCGTCGCGAAGGCGGGGATCACCGCCACCCTCCAGTCCCGTTGCGCCGTCCTCGCGGCCGCCAACCCGCGATTCGGGCGGTTCGACGAGAACAAGTTCATCTCGGAGCAGATCGACCTGCCCCCCGCCCTCCTGTCCCGCTTCGACCTCATCTTCTCCCTCGTGGACAAGCCCGAGTCGGGGCGGGATAGCCGGATGGCGGACCACATCCTGAAGGGGCACCTCCTGGGAGAGAAGCTGATGCGGGAGGAAGCGGGGGAGGGGCGCGCCGAGGAGGAACTACGGGTAATCTACGAGCCGGACTTCCCGCCGGAGTTCCTGCGCAAGTACGTCGCCCATGCAAAGCGCCTCTACCCGATACTGACCCCGGAGGCCATGGAGACCCTGGGAAAGAAGTACCTGGAAATCCGTCACACCGGGGAGGCGGCAGGGGCAGCGGTGCCCATCACCCCCCGGCAGCTGGAGGCCTTCGTCCGGCTGACGGAAGCCAGCGCCCGGGCCCGGCTGAGCCCCGTGGCCAGCATCGAGGACGCGGAGCGGGCCGTGCGGATCGTGGAGTACTGGCTCTCCCGGGTCGCCGGGAGCGAGACGGGCTTCGACATTGACATCATCACCACCGGCGTCAGCACGTCCCAGCGAGAGCAAATCCGGGCGCTGCGGGAGATCATCGANNGACGACATCCACGAGCTCGCGGAGCGCCGGGGCATCTCCGCCGCCCGGGTGGACGATTGGCTCCGGAGATGGCGGGAGCAAGGGGAGATTTACGCCCCCGGGAAGCGGAAGGTGAAGCTCGTCCAGCGGACGTAGCGCCAACCCATTAAATAGAGCCGTTGAGCATGGCCGACCAGTGAGGCCATGGGCCCGCCAGAGGACGCCTCCATCAGCATGCGGGTGTACCACAAGGGCTCCGAGGTCCTCGTTGCCGCCTGCGACCGCCAGCTCCTCGGGCGCACCCTGAAGGAGGGGACGATCCACCTCAAGGTCGGCAGCTTCTACGACGGCGACCGGGTCACCCCGGAGGAGTTCCTCCGCCACCTGGCCCTGGCCACCGTGGGGAACTTCGTGGGCCGCCTCACCGTGGAGGCCGCCAGCGAGGGGGGGTACGTGGACGAGGGGAACGCCCTCTACGTGGAGGGGGTCCCCCACGCCCAGATGGTGCGAGTCTAGATGTTCTGCGTGGAGTGCGGCGCGGAGGGGAAGACGTACGAGGGCGTCTGCCTGAAGTGCCTGACGGACCGGAGGGCCCTCATCCGGTTGCCGGAGTACGTAGACATCCCCCAGTGCAAGCGGTGCGGCCACTTCCAGGCGGGGACCGCGTGGGCGGAGATGGAAGTGGAGGACGCCATCCGGAATGGGGTGGCCCGCCGCGAGGAGCGGGACGCCCTCGTGTCGGGGGCGACCCTGACGGCCCTCGCCGTGGAACCTGAGGACGCCATGAACTTCCGCGTGCGGGCTGAGTACGCCATCACCCTGGCGGACGACCAGGTCCCGTGGGAGGCGGCCACCAAGGTCCGGTTGAAGGCGGGCGTGTGCCCCACATGCTCCCGGCGGGCCGGGGGCTACTACGAGGCCATCCTGCAGGTGCGGGGGGACGGGCGCGACCTCACGGGCGAGGAGTCCGAGACCGTCCGGGCGCTTGTCCAGGGGGCCCTCGGCGCCCGCCCGGATGACTTCGTGACCCGGGAGGAGGCGGTGAATGGGGGGCTGGACCTGTACCTCAGCAGCAAGGCCCTCGCGAAGCGGCTCGCCGCGGAGATCCAGAGGAGCCTGGGCGGCCTCGTGGGGACCTCCTCGAGCCTCCACACGCGGCGGGCGGGTCGGGACGTGTATCGCATGACGTACCTCATCCGGATCCCCGGCTACGCCCCCGGCGACGTGGTGGAGGTGGAGGGGCGCCTGCGTCAAGTGGGCTCCGTGGGGGATTCCGTGACGCTCATCGACCTCGCGACGGGAGAGTCGGACCGGGTGGAGGCGGCCGCCTTGACGGGCGTGACCCCCCGTCCCGTGGAGACCGCGGACGCAGTCGTGGTGTCCCGGGAGGGGGACGAGGCGCAGCTCCTCGACCCTGTGACGTTCGCGACGGTTCGGGTGCCGCTGGTGGCACCCCTTCCGGACGATGCGGAGGAGGTCCCCGTCATCCGTCTGGAGGGGGCCCTCTACCTAGACCTGGTGAGGCTCGCCGCGAAGGGCTGAGGCCGTGCGGCGGGAACGCCGCGCGTCGGGCCCCTACTCCTCCTCGAAGCCCTCCTCTTCCTCTTCCTCGTAGGCTTCCTCGGCTTCCTCCTCGTACGCTTCCTCAGCTTCCGCGGTCTCTTCCTCCTCGAAGAGGGCGCCGCAGGAGGGGCACTCCGCTGCCGAAGCGGACACCGACGCGCCGCAGCGCGGGCACATGAAGACCTCCTCCTCGGGTTCCGCCACCGGCTCCTCCTCGACGACCGCCGGCGCTTCCTCGACGGGGGGAGCCTCTGCGGGCCGCCTGCGCATGGCGGCGAGGATGACGATGACGATGATCACGATGATCAGGATGAGGAGGATCCAGATCCAGTCCGGGAGGCCCGGCTGGGCGGGCGCCCGGGTCTTCGCGGAGGCCGCGTTGGAGAAGTCTGACTCGCCGTCGGCGTTCACCGCGGTGACCTTGTACCAGTAGGTCGTGTCGTCCTGGAGCCCGGTGTTCGTGTAGGACGTGCCGGAGACCGCGCCCGCGATCATGCTGTACGTGCCCGTCTCCGTCGCCGAGCGGTAGACGTTGTACAAGACGCCCGGCGTCGTGGACGCCGTCCAGGTCAGCTCCAGCTCACCCAGTTCGGTCCCGGTGTTCACCTGGAGGTTCGTGGGGGCATTGGGCGGGGTGGGGGCGCTCACCACCAGAGTGGCGTCCACGCTGCCCGAGTTGCCGGAGTCGTCCATGACGACGAGGTTGATGGTGTAGGTGTCCGCAGTGGTGAAGGTGTGGCTCGCCGTCGCCCCGGTGTAGGTCGCCACGAGGGCGCTGGCGGAGTCCAGGATGGTCCACGCCCAGGACGTCACCGCCCCGTGGGTGTCGGAGGACCCGCTGCCGTTCAGGGTGACGACGTCGTTCACGTTCGCCGGGTCCGGGTCGAGGCTGATGTCCGCCACGGGGTTCACGTCGTCCACCACGGTGAGGGTGACGCAGTTCGGCCCGAGNNGGGGTCCACGTCGTCAACGACGGTGAGGGTGGCGCAGTTCGGCCCAAGGTTCACGTTCCCCGCGGAGTCCGCGGCGTACACGCAGATGCTGTGGCCGCCCGCGCCGAGGGAGGCGGGGTCGAAGGTGCCCGTGACCGCCTCCGTCGGGGAGTCGAAGGCGCCGTCGCCCGCCGCCAGGTTCGTGGAGGGTCCGCCGGCCACGGTGAACGTGGCGTTCGCGATGACGCTGTTGCCCGCCGCCGAGTCGTCCACGTCGGCGGTGATGGTGATGGTCGCGGGCGGGGCCGACGCCTGGATGCTCGTGGTGTCCAGGGCGACGTTGGTCACCGCCGGCGGGGCGTCGTCCACGACGACGAGGTCCGTGCACTGACCCACCGTGTTGTCGTTGGGCCAGGAGTCGGAGCCGTAGACGCAGTATTGGTAGGTTCCCGCCGCCGAGGGCGGGACGATGGTCGCCGAGACGCTCTCGTTCACGCTGTCATAGCTGCCGTCGACGGCCACCATCGCGGTGCCGGGCCAGTTCGCGGCCGGGGTCGTGTAGTTCGCGCCGCCAATGCTGCTCCCGCCCGTGTTCGTGTCGTCCACGATGGCGGACAGGGTGACGGTACCGGGCAGGCTGGAGACGAAGATCGGATTGAGGTCGAAGGCCACCGCGAAGATCTCCGGGGCCGTGGTGTCAAGGGCCCCGCTCACCGTGAGGGAGAGGCAGCTGGGCCCCGCGAGGTTGGGGGCGCTGTCCGCGCCGTACACGCACACTTGGTAGGTCCCGATTCCCAGGGCCCCCGTCACCAGGGTGGACTCGAAGTCCCGGACATCGGCGGCGGGGCTCACCGGGGCCATCGCCCCGAAGTCGCCCCAGTCCGTGTCGTACGACGCGTTCGTCACAATCGAACCGCCAGCCGCACTATCGTCCAGCGTCGCGTTGAGCGACACCGTCGGAGTCAGGACAGGGATGGTCAGTGAGCTGAGCTGGTTCAGGGTGGCGGTGATGGCCGGGGGCACGTCGTCGTTGATCATGAGGGTCGTGCAGGCGGTCCCGGAGTTGAGCCACGAGTCGTAGGCGACGACGCAGATGTTGTAGTTGCCCGCGGTCGCTGGCGGGATGAGCGTGGCAGTGACGTCCTCCGTGGGGGAGTCGTAGGCCCCGTCCACCGCCGTCATGTCGGTGCCGGAGAACACCCCGTCCACGGTCCAGGTGGCGTTGTTGATGTTGCTCCCGCCGGTGGTGCTGTCATCCACGTTCGCCGTGAGGGTGATGGTACCGGGGAGGGCGGAGAAGTCCACCATCAGGGGCGCCTGGCCGTCCAGCTGGACCGCAGTGACGAGGGGCGGCAGGCCGTCCGGGGAGACGGTGAGTGGGGCGCAGTTCGGGCCAGTGTTCACGTTCCCCGGGGTGTCGGCCCCGTAGACGCAAACGTCGTAGATGGCGTCGGCCCAGCCCGTGGTGAGGAAGTTGGAGGTGACGGGCTCGACGATGTTGTCCGAGAAGGTCCCGTCCACGGCCGCCATCGGGGTGGAGGCGACCTGACCGATGACCTCGTACGAGGCGTTCGCGATGAAGCTGTCGCCCAGGCCGGTATCGTCGATCGTCGCGTTGATCCACACCTGCCCGCCCGACGTGACGGCGATGGGGTCGACGGCCACGTTCAGGACCGCCGGCGCGACGTCGTCCGTGATCGTCAGGGTCGCGCACTCGGTGGAGGTGGTGTTGTAGTTCGGGACCGCGTCCCACCCGTAGACACAATAGTCCCAGGTTCCCGTCGTGGCGGGATTCGCCAAAGTGGCGTCCACGGTTTCCGTCGCGGTGTCGAAGGCCCCGTCGGTGGGGGCCATAGCGAGTCCGGGCCAGTTCCCCGCGCCAATGGTGTAGTTGGCGCCGGCGATGGCCGAGAGGCCGGTGGTGGTATCATCCACGGTGGCCGTGAGGGTCAGGGCGGGGACGGCCGACAGCGGGTAGGTCTGGGTCGCCGCGCCATTCAGCTGGACCGCTGAGATCGTCGGAGGAACCGTGTCGGCGAGGGTCGTTTCGAGCTGGGGCTCCGACCGTCCAACAGTCGTGTGCGCGAAGTTTGCACAGGAATAGGTAATGCCGACCATGTAGTAGTAGCTCCCAGGGGCGAGGCCCGTGTCGTTGAACTCGTAGTTCCCGCCGCCCAGATCCACCGCGGGGCCCAGGAAGGTCTCCCCGGGGAAGGATTGGGTCCGGTACACGTCATACTGGAGGAAGTTCGGCGGGGGCGTCGCGGTAAAGGATGCGCGTATCCAGTCGAACCCGCCCATCAGGGTCACACTCGGATAGGGCTGGATGAAGCTGTCGGGCATCGTCCACAGGGGATTCGTATCGTCAGGTATCACGTCGAACGTGGAGGTCGTGTAGTTGACATCGGCCCACCCGTTCATGTTCCTCACGGTCTCGAGAGCTACCATGACCTCGATGTCCAGCCCATCGGTAGAATTCGCCCAGTTCGTGCCCAGGAAGAAGTTCGCCGGGATGACGCCGTCGGCATCGCTCACGTCCGGCTGCAACAGCGGCAATTCAGACGGGTCGTTGCACTTGTAGTACGCCGCCGAGGCGAAGCTGTTCTCCGTCGTGGCGTCTCCAGGGCCGCCCGCCGCGAGGTAGACGTCCCCCTCGATGATGATGGGCTCCTGAGCGGACGCGCCGAAAGCGAAGACGCCCAAGAGCATGCTAGCAGCTACGACCGCGACCCACAGCCTTTTCATTCAGTCCTCCTCCAATGTGCTACGTTCCCCTCGGCGCACGGGTCACCGAGGGCCTCATACGGTCTCTGCGGCCGTGGGACGATACTACGCGTTCTGGCCACAATTCGCCGTCTGAGCCCATCGTACCCTCCTCCCATGCCGCAAAGAGGTACGGCCGCGAGATTTCGCGGTCCATATAAGAGGTTATTGGTGTAGCCCTCTAATCCTCTCGGAGGGCCAGTGGGGCGGTGATCGGTCCCTCCGCTCGACCTTTCGTGCACGCACCGGCCCCGTCCCGAGGATCCTCAGAGTTCGTCGTCCTCCGACGCCTCGACGCCGGACGTCTCTGCCGCC
>JABAOD010001155.1_pt2 | contig 10021 bp, 10 predicted proteins | sample 7062151 | NCBI WGS metagenome assembly JABAOD01 (sample SAMN14538626, study PRJNA623070) | marine sediment metagenome | biome: marine biome [ENVO:00000428]; feature: marine pelagic biome [ENVO:01000023]; material: deep marine sediment [ENVO:00002113] | place: India: Gulf of Khambhat ... | reverse complement strand
GCGGATCATCGAGGCGGTCGCCGACTTCGCGCCGCGCGCCAACGGCTACTTTCATGGCCGGCCCGGGTCCGAACTGGTCGCCTGACGCAATCCGGCGCGTCAGTCCGATAGCACCGCCTGCAGCGCCTTCGCCGTCTTCGGCGTCACGTAGTAGACGCCGTCCACGATCTCCTTGTGGTCCTTGTCCCACACCGTCGAATCATAGTCCCAGCCGATCAGATGCGCCTTCTTCTCGGTATCCCCGATAAGGCGCCGCAGGCGCCGCGTCATCGCGCCCTCGAACAGCGATAGCGCCCGCCAGTGGGTATCGCCGGTCACAGCCAGCAACTCTTTCATGCGGGCCCGGCCCTTGTTGCCGGCGAAGATCTTGAGACGCTCGCGATGGTTCTCGGACAGACCGTGCACCAGCCGCAGCGCCAGGTTCCTGTCCAGATCCACGGGCTTTTTCCACGTGGTCTCTGTGCGTACCGCCCGGCGCGCTGGCTGTAGCAGCTTGGGGTCGGCGAATTTGCGGATCAGCTCGCGCTGGGTCTCGGGCGATAGCCGGCGGAAGTCCTTAGGCTCGATCACGATATGCATGGCGTTCCCTCTAATGGGTTCAGGTTACCCGATTACAACTGGCGCCGCCAGCCGCCCGCCCAAATCGCGACACCGAGTTGCACCGCTGCGCCACTTGCCTAGCTTTCCGGCAGGGCAGAGCCGTCGTCGCGGAACGCCACGTAGACCGCCGGGATGACCAGCAGGGTGAGCGCGGTCGACGAGGCGAGGCCGAACACCAGCGAGATCGCCAGGCCCTGGAAGATCGGGTCGAACAGGATGAAGGCGGCGCCGATCATGGCCGCGGCGGCGGTCAGGAAGATCGGCTGGAAGCGGATCGCCCCGGCCTCCAGCAGCGCCGGCCGCAAGGGCGTGCCCTTCTTGCGCTCCTGGCGGATGAAGTCGACCAGCAGGATCGAGTTGCGCACGATGATGCCGGCCAGGGCGATGAAGCCGATCATCGAGGTCGCGGTGAATGGTGCCTGGAACAGCCAGTGCCCGATGACGATGCCGATCAGCGTCAACGGGACCGGCGTCAGGATGACCAGCGGCAGCTTGAAGCTGCGGAACTGGCCGACGACCAGCAGGTAGATGCCGAGCAGCGCGACGATGAAGGCGCCGCCCATGTCGCGGAAGGTGGTCCAGGTGATCTCCCATTCGCCGTCCCACAGGACCGAAACGCGGCTCTCGTCCTGGGGTTGGCCGCGGTAGCGGATCTCGGGCGGGCCGGCGGCGCCCCAGTCCAGCGCCGCGATCGCGTCCTCCACCGCGAACATGCCGTAGATCGGCGCTTCGAAGCGGCCGGCCAGCTCCGCCATCACCATCTCGATGAAGCGGCCGTTGTGTCGGAATAGTGGGAAGGTCGCCTCCTCGTATCGCAACTCGACGACATCGCCGAGCTCGACGATGCCGCTGTGGCCGGGCACTGGCGTACTGAATAGACGTTCGCCGGGTCCGAGGCCGGAGCGGGGCAGGCGGATCGCGATCTCGACCGGATTGGCGCCGCCGCCACGATGCGAATAGCCGACGCTGATGCCGCCGAACAGTGCCGCGACGGTGTCATAGACGGCCTCCTCCTCGACACCGTGGAACTCCAGATTGTCCTGGTCGATGGCGATGCGCAGCCGCTGGGTGGGATGGCCGAAGCTGTCATCGGTGTCGACCACGAAATCCACCGCCTCGAAGGCCTCGCGGACCTTGTTGGCATAGGCCCGACGGGTGGCCGCGTCGGGCCCGTAGATCTCAGCCAGCAGGGTCGACAACACCGGCGGCCCAGGCGGCACCTCGACAACCTTGATCGACGTTTCCGGCGGCGCTTCGAGATCCTTCAGCCGGCTGCGGATATCGAGCGCGATCTCGTGGCTCGCGCGCGCGCGCTCGTGCTTCGGCAGCAAATTCACCTGCAAATCGCCCATCTCCGGCTGGCTGCGCAGATAGTAATGCCGCACCAGACCGTTGAAGTTGAACGGTGCGGCGGTCCCGACATAGGCCTGAATATGCGACAGCTCCGGCAGGTCGGCCAGGCGGCGCGCCGCCTCGATCAGCACGCGCTGGGTCGCCTCGAGGCTGGCGCCCTCGGGCAGGTCCACCACCACCTGCAGCTCCGACTTGTTGTCGAACGGCAGCAGCTTGACCGTCACCGAGCGGGTCGCGAACAACACCGTCACCGCCACCGTCGCCGCGCCGACCGTCAGCAGGAAAGCCCAGGACCGGGTCTTGTTCTTCAGCACCGGCGCCGCGACCCGGCGGTAGAGCCGGCCCATGCGGCTGCCGTGCCCGTGCGCGGCATCGTCGCCGGCCCTCGCATGCTTGCCGCCGCCGATCTTCAGCAGCAGCCAGGGCGCGATCATCACTGCCACGAAGAAGCTGAACAGCATGGCGGCGCTGGCATTGGCCGGAATCGGCGCCATGTAGGGGCCCATCAGCCCGCTGACGAACATCATCGGCAGCAGCGCCGCGATCACCGTCAGGGTCGCGACGATGGTCGGATTGCCGACCTCGGCGACCGCCTCGATCGCAGTCTGCACGATGTCGCGACCGGGCTTCATGCGCCAGTGCCGGACGATGTTCTCGACCACGACGATGGCGTCGTCGACCAGGATGCCGATCGAGAAGATCAGCGCGAACAGGCTGACGCGGTTGATCGTGTAGCCCATCAGCCAGGAGGCGAAGAAGGTCAGCAGGATCGTGGTCGGGATGATCACCAGCACGACACCGCTCTCGCGCCAGCCGACGAAGACCGCAATCAGCACCGCGATGCTGATGGTCGCGATCGCGAGGTGGGACAACAGCTCGTTTGCCTTCTCCTGGGCGGTCTCACCGTAATTGCGGGTGACATGCACCGCTACTTCCCCGGGGATCAACTCATCGCGCACGATCTCGAGGCGCTCGAGCAGCCGGTCGGCGACGACAACGGCGTTGGCTCCCTCGCGCTTGGCGAGGGCCAGGGTGACGCCGGGCACGAACTGCAGCGTGCCGTCGGCGTGCGGCTCGATATGCCAGGCACGGTGCTCCAACGGCGCCGCGCTGACGACGATATTTGCGACATCCTTGACGTAAACCGGACGCCCGTCGACCGTGTTGATCACCAGCAGGCCGATATCGGGGACGCCGCTCAGAGTCTGTCCCGCGACCACGGGCAGGTGTGCGTTGTCCTGGCGGATGCCGCCGACGACGAAGGAGCGGTTGGCATTCTCGATCTTCTCGACCAGACGGTTGAGCGTGACCCCGTACAGCGACAGCCGTTCCGGATCCGGCTCGACGCGGATCTGGTCGGGCCGGCCGCCGGCGATGTAGGTCAGGCCGACATCCTCGACCTTGATCAGCTCGTGCAGCAGTTCCTCGGCGACGTTGAACAGGGCGTTGTCGTCCCACCGCGCGGCCAGCTCTTGCGGCAGGTCGCCGCGCGGGGCCAGGGTCAATGTCAGGATCGCCACGTCGTTGATGCCGCGCCCGACGATCAGCGGCTCCGGGATCCCCAGCGGGATGCTGGACAGGTTGGCTCGGATTTCCTCGTGCACGCGCAGAATGGCGGTATCGGCGGAGGTGCCGACGAAGAACCGGGCCGTCACCACGACCCGGTCGTCGAGCGACTGCGAATACACGTGCTCGACCCCGTCGATACCCTTGACGATGTCCTCCAGCGGCTTGGTGACCAGTTCGACCGCGTCCTCCGCCTTCAGGCCGTCCGCCGCGACCAGGATATCCACCATCGGCACGCTGATCTGCGGCTCCTCCTCGCGCGGCAGGACCGCAAGGGCAAGCAGCCCCACGAGAATCGCGGCGACCAGCAGCAGCGGCGTCAGCGGCGACAAGATCGACGATCGAGTCAGCCTTCCCGAGATACCCAGATCCATGGCGCTGTCCCGAACGTCAGGGTTTCAGCAGGATGTCGCCCGGTTCCAGGCCGGCCAGGATCTCGATTCCATTGTCGAGATTCTGGCCCGTCTGAACCATGACTTCGCCCTCGCCCTTGACGACCACGTAGGTGACGCCGTATCGCCGCAACAGGTATTCCGGCGGAATGACGATTGCCTGGCGCCGCCCGGTTGCCACGTAGACACGGGTGCGCTCACCGACGAAATAGTCGCCCAATGTCTCGACCTCGGCGTCGGCGATCACGCGGCCGCCGCGCATCTCCGGATATACCTTGGTGATGCGGCCAGCGCGGAGATCGTTCTCGCCGTTGGCCGCAAGGCCGCGTGCGCCGACCAGGACGGCGTCGCCCTCGCGCATGAAGCGGGCGTGCCGTTCCGGCAGTTCGATGCGCAGGACATATCGCTCCGCCGCGATGACGGCCAGGGTTTCGCCTGGCAGGACCACCGACCCTTCGGTGACCGGGACGCGCAATACGCGGCCGTCGCCCGGGGCCAGTACGGCGCCCTCGGCGAGGCTCTCCGACACCACGGCGCGCTCTGCGATCAGCGCTGCATGACTGCCCGTGACCACGTTCAGGTTGGTCTGGGCCTCGTCCAGGCGGGCCTGGCTGATTGTTCCCGATTTGCGCAGGGCGCTGAGCCGATCGTACTCCACGCGCGCCAGAGATTTCTGCGCCTCGAGCGAACGAATGCGAGCGTCGATGGCCGCGAGCTGGAGACCCAGCTTCGGATCCTCGACGATCGCAAGGGTCTGGCCGGATCGCACCGCCGATCCCTCATCCACCGACAGGTCGCGGACCGTGCCGCCAATGCGCGCGCGCGCGGCCACCACATCGACGCTCTGAACCGTGGCGAACACCGCTTTGCGGTCGGGCACATCCTGCACCGTGACCGCAAATTCAACCTGGGCCGACGCCGGCACCGCCAAAAGGGCGAACACGACGAGGGCGAGGATGGCTCGAACCACCTAGGTATCTCCCGAATTTCCGTTCACTGTCATCATGGCGGCGTCGAGGGGGTGCGGCGGGGACGCCGTGTCAGCAGTTAGGTGTTATCCATATCCGTTCAAGGCCGACGGAATGCCTGCGACCACAGGCCGCGGCGCTTATGCCTGTGCGGTCCCGGCGGCTGTGCCGCGCCGCCGCCGGCAGGGTGAGTTATCCAATTTTTAATAATTCGATAAATACTCTGGTATATTCTCTCCCCTTATTCCCGAGTTGCTGTATGCTGCGACGGCCCAAAACCATAAGAATACTGGCATAATATCCGGAATCGGGCAATGAAGCCTACAACGGTGAAAAAAGTGGCAAGCCTAACGTCGAGGAAGGGATGAAAATACTTATTGCGGATGACCACCAGCTGGTGGTGGACGCGCTGGCCCAGCTGGTCCGGGAGAACGAATCCGGCGCCGAGGTGTTGCATGCCGCGTCGTTGTCCGACGCCATGGAGGCGATGGACCAGGATGGCGCAGTGGAGATCGTACTGCTGGACTACGATCTTCCGGGGATGGACGGGATCGAGGGACTCGATAAGGTCCGGGGTCGGTTTCCCCAGATCCCCTGCGCGATATTTTCCGGCGTTCACGATGCGCAGGTCGCATCCAGTGCGCTGGCACGAGGCGCTGCGGGGTTCATCCCCAAGAGCCTGTCGGCACCTGCGTTCTTCCATGCCATCAAGCTCATGCAGGTCGGCGAGAAATTCATTCCGGCGGAATTGTATGAAAAGATCGCGCGCCGGACGGCGTCGATCCATACGGCATCGCGCGATGCGGCGCAGTTCATCGCCGAAAAGCGTCTGTCGCGCCGCGAAGCAGAGGTGCTGGCATCGCTCGTCAAGGGAATCTCGAACCGCCAGATCGGTGAGGAGCTCGGCGTGGAGGAAGTCACCATCAAGCTTCACCTGCGGCGGATCTACCGGAAGATCGGGGTGTCCAACCGTACCCAGGCGGTCAAGCTCGCCCTGGCGAACGGCATGGGATGAGCGAGCCCGTTCAGCGCCTGCCGTAGGTCCGGAACTTCTCGAGCACCGTCCGCATTTCATCGGGCGGCAGGGTGCGCGGCGTCCCGATCTGCAGGGCGCGCCAATACTGCTGCGCGAGGGTCTCGACCTCGACGGCGAGGTCGAGGGCAGCGTCGATGCCCTCGGCAACGCAGATCATGCCATGGTTGGCGAGAAGACACGCCTGGCGCCCGTCGAGTGCACGCAACGCATTGTCCGACAGCGCCTGGGTCCCGAACGTGGCGTAGGGCGCGCAGCGGATCGAATCTCCGCCAGCCACGGCCACCATGTAGTGAAAGGCCGGTATATCCATTTCCAGGCAGGCCAGCGCGGTGCAAAACGGCGGATGGGCGTGCAGCACGGCACCGACATCCGCCCGGCTTCTGCAGATGTCGACGTGGAACCGCCACTCGCTCGACGGCTTGCCGCCGCCAAGCGGTTGGCCCTTCGCATCGATGACGACGATATCGTCCGGTTTCATCCGGTCGTATGCGACGCCGCTCGGCGTGATCAGCAGGCCTTCGGGGATGCGAACGCTGACATTGCCGGCTTTGCCCTGGTTAATGCCAATCCGGTTCATGGCGCGGCAGGTCTCGATGAGGGCGCGCCGCAGCCGCGCGTACGCGCCAGTGGCCATCGCCGGGTTCGTGCCTCGGCGCTTTACGGCGCCGGCCAATGGCCCGGCACCTTGTCGCCGGCGAGATTACAGCCGCGGGGCCCGCATCCGGGGCTGCGGTGGCGAAGCGCCACGAGCAGCAGCGGCAGACCAAGCAGCCCGAGCCATCTGAGCCCGCCGTCGAGGGCGAAGAACAGCGAGCCGACGGCCACCGCCGGTGCAAGCCTCACCGTCCAACCGATCAGTGTTCCCAGCCTGCTGAGGAGCGTCCCGAGCATCGTGGCCCTCGTCACTTGTAGCGGAAGATGATGCGGCCCTTGGTCAGGTCATACGGCGTCATCTCGACCGTGACCCGGTCGCCCGCCAGAACGCGAATCCGGAACTTGCGCATCTTGCCGGAGGTATGGGCGAGCACCTCATGGCCGTTGTCCAGCTCGACCCGGAACGTCGCGTTGGGCAAAAGTTCCTTTACGGTACCGTCAAGTTCTATCAGGTCTTCCTTGGCCACAAGACCTCCGTTTCGCCAATGGCCGGACAGAGTTGGCGGGGGAGCATCCGATTTCCGGTTCCGCTTGTTACCACCGAACGCACCCGCCGAAAAGGCCCATCGTGTCGCACGAAACGGCGCCGCGGGCCGACTGGCGGTGCCGTTGGACATGGTACCGGGGCAGTGCGTTGTCGTAGCGGCCGTCAGTCGTATCTGGGGGTGGAAATTCGCGGCGCGGTGCGGAATAGTGCGCACCCGAAAGGCACCGCGAACTGGACACCTGAGAGGAGGACGAATTGGAACCGGAACTCACGGTCTATCTGTCGGGCGAAATCCACACCGACTGGCGCGAGCGGATCGAGGCGGGGGCGCGCGAGGCGGGCCTGCCGGTCGAGTTCCTGGCGCCGGTCACGGACCACGCCTCGAGCGACGACTGCGGCGTCGCCATCCTGGGCGAGGAGAGCGACCCGTTCTGGAAGGACCACAAGGGGGCCAAGCTCAACGCCATCCGCACGCGCACGATGATCGAGCGCTCGGACCTCGTGGTGGTCCGGTTCGGCGACAAGTACCGGCAATGGAACGCGGCGTTCGATGCCGGCTACGCGGCGGCGCTCGGCACCCCGGTCGTGACCCTGCACGACCCGGCGCTGACCCACGCGCTGAAGGAAGTCGACGGGGCGGCGCTGGCCACCGCGGATTCGCCCGAGCAGGTGGTGCGAATCCTCAGATACGTCATCGAAGGCACGCTGTAGGGCGCGTCACCGTACCGCCATGCCGCGGCGGCGCCGGCCGGGCGGCCGGCGCCGGTGCGGGCGGCAGGCGTCAGATCGCGATCAGGTCCCTGGCGACGGCGCGATTGACGGCGCTGGTGATCGCCTTCAGCGAGGCCATGACGATGTTCGTGTCCATGCCCACGCCGAACAGGGCGCCGTTGCCGTCGATCGCGAGCTCGACATAGGCGGCTGCCGCGGCGTCCGCGCCGTCGCCGATCGCATGCTCGCGGTAGTCGACGACGCGGATGCCGTTGCCGCGATGGCTGCCCAGCGCGTCCAGAAAGGCGTCGACCGGGCCGTTGCCGCGGCCGGCGATTTCCTGCGCCTTACCGTCGATCCGGAGCGTCGCCGTGAGCGTTCGCTGTCCGCGCACCGCGCGGTCCGGCAGTGTCTGGTAGTCGACGAGCTCGTACGGTCCCTCCTGGGAGAGGTATTCGGCCTCGAACGCGCGCCAGATTTCGGTGGCGGAGAGCTCCTTGCCGGTGCGGTCGGCAATCGCCTGCACGATCGGGCTGAACTCGATCTGCAACCGGCGCGGCAGGACCAGCCCGTAATCCTGCTCCAGGAGATAGGCGATGCCGCCCTTGCCGGACTGGCTGTTGACGCGGATCACCGCCTCGTAGCTGCGGCCCACATCGGCCGGGTCCAGCGGCAGGTAGGGAACGTTCCACACGCCGCTGTTCGACTTGTGCTGGGCCGCCAGCCCCTTCTTGATCGCGTCCTGATGCGAGCCCGAGAACGCCGTGAACACCAGCTCGCCGGCATAGGGATGGCGGGGATGGACGGGCAGCTGGTTGCAGTGCTCTGCGATACGCACCAGCGCGCCGATGTCGGAGACGTCGAGACCCGGGTCGACCCCCTGCGTGAACAGGTTCAGGGCCAGGGTGACGACATCGACATTACCGGTGCGTTCGCCGTTGCCGAACAGCGTGCCCTCGACGCGCTCGGCGCCGGCCATCACCGCCAGCTCGGCGGCCGCCACGGCGGTGCCGCGGTCGTTGTGCGGATGGACGCTGATGATCGCCGAATCGCGGCGACGCAAGGTACGGCCGAACCATTCGATCTGGTCGGCGTAGACGTTCGGCGTCGCCATTTCCACCGTGCTCGGCAGATTGAGGATCATCCGGTTCTCCGGCGTCGGCCGGTAGACGTCCATGACCGCCTCGCAGATCTCGACCGCATAGTCGAGCTCGGTGCCGGTGAAGCTCTCCGGCGAATACTGGAACACCCAGTCGGTGTCGGGCCGCGCGGCGGCCATCTCGGCGATCTGCTTCGCGCCTTCGACCGCGATCCCGGTCACCCCGGCGCGGTCGAGGCCGAACACCACGCGGCGCTGCAGCTCGGAGGTCGAGTTGTAGAGGTGGACGATGACGCGACGGGCCCCGTCCAGCGCCTCGAAGGTGCGGGTGATCAGCTCCGGCCGCGACTGCGTGAGGACCTGGATCGTGACGTCCGCGGGGATGCGGTCCGCCTCGATCAGCTCGCGGATGAAGGCGTAGTCGGTGTCGGACGCTGCCGGGAAGCCGACCTCGATCTCCTTGAAGCCCATCGTGACGAGGGTCTCGAACATGCGGCGCTTGCGGTCGCTGCCCATCGGCTCGATCAGGGCCTGGTTGCCATCGCGCAGATCGACGCTGCACCATACCGGTGGCCGCGTGATGGTGCGTGACGGCCACTGCCGGTCCGGCAGATCGACCGCCGCGAACGGCGTATATTTCTTCGTGGACATGACATTCATGGCTGACTCTCCTGATATGCACTGCGTTGCGGTAATGGCATGGCGACGACACGGCCGTCGGGCCGCCGATCAGACCCGGCGGCCGCCGCTAAGTCGCAGTGCGAGGAAAGCCAGCGCAGCCCGGCCCGAGGCGGCGGGCGACGCGAAAGGCAAACGAATCCCGGAAGCTATGAACATCTGAACGAACCTGCAGAAAGAGTGGCTGAGCCGAAACGAAAAACGCGAGTCCCCGGCGCTCCGGTCAGGAGGCCGGGCCGGTAAGGAGGAGGCTCAGAGACCCTGTGCAGGACGATGTGTTCATGGGCGGAACGTTAACGGCAGTACGCCGGCCGGTCAAGCGCCGCGGCAAAGCGGCGGCCCGGCGACGCCGACGTGACGTTACGCACCGGCCACGGTCATGCCGTCGATGCGGATGGTCGGGGCGTCGGTGCCGTAGCGAAACTCCAGGTCGTCGGCGGGGGTCAGGTTGCGGAACATGTCCTTCAGGTTCCCGGC
>JABAOD010040177.1_pt2 | contig 10029 bp, 8 predicted proteins | sample 7062151 | NCBI WGS metagenome assembly JABAOD01 (sample SAMN14538626, study PRJNA623070) | marine sediment metagenome | biome: marine biome [ENVO:00000428]; feature: marine pelagic biome [ENVO:01000023]; material: deep marine sediment [ENVO:00002113] | place: India: Gulf of Khambhat ... | reverse complement strand
CCCATTCCCTATATCTACAGGGTCCTCGTCTACCAGGACTCCGACTTCTCGGACATCCATCGCTTTCCGGCGCGGCCGATCGCGGCGTCCGAGTCTCCGAGCGAGTTGCCCGTGGCGATCGATCCCCGCGTGGCGGAGGTGCTGGAGCAGCATCCGGGCATCGAGGAGCTGGGGCTCTTTCTCCAGGAGACCGAAACCACGGCGTTCCTGATCGTCCGCGGGGGCCGGTTGGTGGAGGAGCGGTACCTTCGCGGTCACGACCGCGAGAGCGTCCAGAACACCTTTTCGGTGTCGAAGTCGCTCGCCTCGGCTCTCGTCGGCCTGGCGGTGCGCGACGGGGTGTTGGAGCTCGACGCTCCGATCACCCGGTTCCTTCCCGAGCTCGGTCGGCGCGACCGGCGCTTCGCCGAGATCACCGTCGAGCACCTGCTCGACATGCGCTCCGGGATCCGCTACTCGTCCGGGGTGGCGTTTCCCTTCGTCAACGCGGACGATGCGCTGATCTACTACCACCCGGATCTGGAGTCGATCGTCCTCGAGCGGACCACCGTCGCGTCCCCTCCCGGCACCTTCCAGTACAACAACTACAACCCGCCCCTGCTCGGTCTCATCCTGCGGCGCGCGACTGGCATGCCTGCGGCGGAGTATCTCGAGCGCGAGCTCTGGCGGCCCCTGGGAGCGGAGCAGGCGGCCGGCTGGACGGTCGACGACCGCGGCCTCGAGCGCATGGAGAGCGGCTTCCACGCTCGCGCCCGCGACCTGGCGCGGTTCGGGCTGCTGTATCTCGATGGCGGTCTGGTGGCGGGCCGCCGGGTCCTTCCCGAGGCCTGGGTGTTGGCCTCGACTGCGGCCGCCGAGCCGCTGGAGCCGGAGCGGTACGATGGTCGCAGCTGGGGCTACCGGGCCGGCTGGTGGATCGTGCCGCGCCCCGAAGGGCCGGCGGACTTCTGCGCCATCGGGCGCTACGGCCAGTTCATCTACGTGTCGCCGCAGCACGACGCCGTCTTCGTGCGCAACGGCCCGGGTCGGGGAAGCTGGGGCGATCGCGACTGGACCGAGCTCTTCTACTTCGCCGCCGAGCGTCTTTGAGGCTGGAAGCGGGACTGCCGGGACCGCCGGTCGGCAGCAGACGAGAGACCGCGGTCTGCCGGCGAGGGGTGTTCCCCTGGCGGAGAGGGGGGGATAGAGTGAGGTCGAGACCTGGAGGGGCTCCCCGGAAGGACCTGGCTGGGGGCCTCGGCATGTTGCCAGGAGGGTGTGATGCCTGACACCGGGTCTGGGCGAGGGGGCTGGGCACGCGGCGGAGTCGCTGCGCTCGTGCTGGTCGCCGTCGTGGCGGTCGGATGGCTCGGCTCGCGCTTCGAGTGGTTCGGACGCTCGGAAAAGCCGAGGGTCGTCGTCCTCTACTGTTTCAGCACCCTCGACGACGTCATGCAGGATCGCCTGCTGCCGGCGTTTCGGGAACGCTGGCGGCGCGAACAGGGCGAGAGCGTCGAGTTCGTCGCCACGTTCGCCGGCTCGGGCGACATCACCGACCGCATCCTGCGCAGATACCCGGCAGAGATCGCCGTCGTCTCCTCGGAGCTCGACGCCCATCGACTGCCAGCACCCTGGAGAGCGTGGCGAGAGCTCCCGCACGACGGCATCCTGGCCAGGACGCCGATCGTCATCATCGTGCGAAAAGGAAACCCGAAGAACATCCGAGGGTTCGAGGACCTGCGCCGGGAGGGGATCGAACTTCTTCATGGTGATCCCGCGACCTCGGGCGCAGCGCAGCTGGCGATCCTCGCCGAGTATGGCTCGGCGCTGCGGCGAGACGGCGACAGCGAGCTGGCGTTTCAGCAGCTTCTGGGCATCTGGCGGAACGTGAAGGCGCAACTGCCGACGGCCCGGGAGGCCCGAAACCGCTTCGAGAGCGGCGAAGGCGATGCTCTCGTCACCTACGAGGAAGACGCGATCGGGAGCCCGTCTCGAGCGCGGATCGACGGGGAGATCGTCTATCCGGCCGGCACCATCGTCGCCGAGCCGGTGGTGGTCAAGATCGAGAAGAACATCGACGACCGACAGCGTCGGCTGGTCGATAGCTTCGTCGAGTTCCTGTGGACTCGCGAGGCACAACAGATGCTCGCCGACTACGGTTTCCGCAGCGTGGACGAAGGGTGGGAGGCGTCGCGCCGTGACCTCCCGACCATCGAAGACCCGTTCACTCTGAGCGAGGTCGGCGGCGCCGCGGCGCGGCACGAGATTCTGGAGAGGGTGTGGAAAGCCAGGATCGTGCCCGAGCTGCGGCGCTAGACAGGGGTTCCCCGGTGTCCGAGCGCGGCGGTCGCCGGCGCGGCGGCAGGCGCGGGCCGACGGGGCCCGGTGACGCGTGCGCAGAAGACTTTCTTCTCAGAAGGGGGAGAGAGTGTTCCGGCTGTCGGCTACTGGAATCATCTGGTGTCTGGCGATCCTCAGCTCGTTCGTGATCGCGTCGCTGGCCGGTGTCGTTGAGCCGGCGGCTCTGATTCTCGGCATCATCCTCCTCTGTGCCGCCTGCGAGCTGGTCGACAGCTCGCTGGGCATGGGCTACGGCACCACGCTGACGCCGATTCTGCTCCTGCTGGGTTTCGATCCGCTCCAGCTCGTGCCGACGATTCTCGTCTCCGAGCTCTTCAGCGGCTTCGCGGCGGCCTTCTTTCACGCCGAGGTCGGTAATGTGAGCCTGAGGCGCGGCTCGCGGCATCTCAACGCGGCGGTGATTCTCTCGCTGGGCAGCCTGGTGGGTGCCTGCGCCGGCGTCGAGCTCGCCTTCAGCATCTCGAAGCGGGCCCTGGCGATCCTGATCTCGCTGGTCATTCTGTCGGCAGGTCTCTGCGTCCTGTTGAGCACTCGAGGCGCTTCCCGCTATCGCGGCTGGAAGATCGTGGTCCTGGGCGTCGTCGCCTCCTTCAACAAGGCTCTGAGCGGCGGCGGCTATGGCCCGTTGATGACCTCCGGCCAACTGTTGAGCGGCGTCGAGAGCCGGGCTGCCGTGGGGGTCACGTCCCTCGCGGAGGCCTTCACCTGTTTTGCCGCGGCCTCGCTCTTCCTGCTCCGGGGCAACTCGCTCGACCTCGGCTTGTTGGTGCCGGTCTTGACCGGCGCCCTGCTCACCGTGCCGTTTTCGGCACAGATCGTCCGGCTGATTCCCGAGCGCGCGTTCAAGCGGGTCATCGCGGTGCTGACCCTGACCCTCGGCCTGTTCTCTCTGCTCAAGGCGGTCGTTCAGTGATCGTCGTCGCTCGCCCGGTCGCGCGACGGGGATCGTGCCGCGGCTACCGGCAACGGCTGCGCCGAGCTGCCGGGCTTGCGCGGCCTCGGTCTCGAAGGGAGTCAGGCGGCCGGGTGGCCGGGTGGCCGCTTCAGCCGGGCTCGACCCGGTACAGCAGGAAAAGCCGCCAGGGATGGTGGACCCGGCGCAGGAGTCGCAGCCGGTATGGCCGGTTGGCCCACGTCTCGACTGACCACCCGCACAGCGCGGCGACCAGCAGGGCAGCGGCGACGCGGTGACGGAGCTCGAGACGGTCGAGAAGCTGGATGGCGACGAACGCCACGGCCCCGACGGCCGCCAGCGAGAGTCGCGCGCCGAGGCCGAACGCCGGCACCGACGCCAGCGCGATCGGCAGCATGGCGAACAGCAGGCCGACGCCGGCGAAGAACCGGGACGCCCGCCTCGAGGGGGTGGTCAAGCGGTCCAGGGCGATCGCGCTGACGATGCCGGCGGGCACCGCCAGCGGCAGGTAGTAGCGCCCCTCGTGCGTCGGCACGGCCATGAACGCCAGGATCCCGAGACCCAGAAAGGCCCAGGCCGCCAGGTGAAGCCGCCGGGCGGGCTCGTCCGCGGCCTGACGCGGGGAGCCTGGCGGGCGCAGGCCCCAGGGCCAGGCGAGGCTCCCCCGAAGCGGCCCCGGGCGAGGATGGACGAGCGCGCGCGGGCTGCCGCCGCAGCCGCTCGCCCGTTGGCTAAGGGAACAGCACCGATACCCAGATCCGCAACGCGGCGGCCGCGATGAGGACCGCCAGCACCCGGCGCAGCCGGGCCACTGGCACCCGGCGGCTGACCCGGCCGCCGAGGTGGGCCGCCGGCACCACGGTGAGCACCAGCGGCGCCGCCAGCAGCCACTCGATCTGACCGGTGACCGCCTTGCCGAGGAAGGCCGCGGCGGTGGAGAGCAGGACGATGGCCAGGTTGCTGCCGATGGCGATCCGGGTCGGGACGCGGACGAACGAGGTCATCAGCGGGATGAGGATGAACGAGCCGCCCTGGCCCACCAGGCCGCCCAGCAGCCCGACGCCGGCGGCGCTGGCGACGGCCCGGGAGCGGTCAAAGCGCAGGTCGCGCACGTCGGGCCGCTCGCTGTCCTGCCGCATCGGAACGAGCATCAGGATCGCGGCGGCGGTCGCCAGGGCGGCGAAGACGGCGAGCAGGAGCTGGTTGGAGACCCAGCGCGCGGCGGCGCCGCCGATGGCCGCGGCGGCGAAGATCGTGGTGCCCATGGTGAGGACCAGAGGAGCCGAAACGAACCGGAAGCGGCGGTGGGTCAGGGCGCCGGAGACGCAGGCCGCCAGCCCCTGGACGATCGTCAGCCCCGCCACCGTCCGCATGGCGAGCGGCTCGAGGCCGAACAGAGGCGGCGCGTAGAGCAGCAGCGGCGCCATGACGATGCCGCCGCCGATGCCGAGAAGGCCGGCCAGAAAACCGGTCGCGACCCCGAGTGCCGCGACGAGCAGCAGGATCTCCACCTCAGACGATTTCCAGCGCCGGCGGCCCCTCTACCACCTCTCCGATCAGGGCCGCCGGGGCCACTCCGGCGGCTTGCAGGGCGCTTACCAGACCCTCCGCCTCCGCCTCCGGCACCGAGAGCAGCAGGCCCCCCGAGGTCTGCGGGTCGAAGAGGATCTGCTCCTCGGCCCGGCCCAGCGTCACCCGCTGCTGCAGGTGCTCGTGCACCATCTGCCGGTTAGGCAGATTGCTGCCGGTGCCGACGCCCTTGCGATACATCTCGATCGCCCCGGAATAGACGGGCAGGCGCGAGAAGTCGAGCCGGACGGTGGCGCCGGAGCCCTGGGCGACCTCAAGGGCGTGGCCGGCGATGCCGAAGCCGGTGATGTCGGTGCAGGCGTGGAGCTCGAAGCCGAGGGCCGCCTCCATCGCCGGTCCGTTGAGGGCGGCGACGGTGGGCAGCACGTCGCGCTCCAGGTCCGCGAGCGCCATCTTGCGGGCGCGGGCGGCGTTGAACAGCACTCCGGTGCCCAGCGGCTTGGTCAGGATCAGGAGGTCACCGGCCCGGGAGCCGGCGTTGGTGACGATCCGGTCGGGATGCACCGAGCCGTGGACGCAGAGGCCGTACTTGGGCTCCTCGTCCTCGACCGAGTGACCGCCGACCAGGCAGGCCCCGGCCTCGGTCGCCTTGTCGTGGCCGCCGCGCAGGATCTCCTTGAGCACCCCCATGTCGAGCTGCCGGGCCGGGAACATCACCAGGTTGAGGGCGGTCAGCGGCCGGCCGCCCATCGAGTAGACGTCGGAGATCGAGTTGGCCGCCGCGATCTGCCCGAACCAGTAGGGGTCGTCGACCGGCGGGGTGATGAAGTCGACGGTGCTGATGACCGCGAGCTCGTCGGTCAGCCGGTAGACGGCGGCGTCGTCGGCGGTCTCGATGCCGACCAGCAGGTTCGGGTCCGACGGTGGCGTCAGCCCGCTGAGCGCGTCCGACAGAGCCGCCGGACCGATCTTGGCCGCTCAGCCACAGGTGCGGGCGAGCCCGGTGAGGGTCTTTTTCTTCCGCAACGCCACGTCGACATTTCATCACAGGGCTCGCAACCGCCGCCACCGCTCGGCCTGGCGCCGTCCGCAGGCGCCCTGGCCGCAGCTCACCGCTGCTTGTCCGCAGCGCCCGGGCGGCGATCCGGCCCACCCCTACGGGTGTTGCCGCAGCGGCTGCCGTTCCTATCCTGATGCTGCGATGGAGATCGGCGTTCGCTTTCCCCGCGATCTCGTGGTCGAGGCCGTCGTCAACGGTCACCGGGTGCGGACCGACCAGACTGCCAGGCACGGCGGCGGCGACTCGGCGCCGGCACCCTTCGATCTCCTCCTCGCCTCGATCGCCACTTGTGCCGGCTTCTACGCGCTGCGTTTCTGCCAGCAGCGCGGCATCGACACGAGCGGTCTCGGCGTGCGCCTCGAGGTCCGCCGCGACGAGGCCGGGAAACGCGTCGAGCGCATCGGAATCCTGGTCGAGCTGCCCGAGGACTTTCCCGCCAAGTACCGCGCCGCCATCCTGCGGGCGGTGGATCAGTGCGCCGTCAAACGGCTGATCCAGGAACCGCCCGAGTTCGACCTCCGGGTCGCCTGACCTTCGCGAGGCACGGCTCGCTCGAGGGGTGCGGGTATATTCTGCTCGCGGCGGCGCCCTCCGGTGCCGGGTGGCGGCCGTAAGCTCCGGATCTTCAAGCGACACCGTGCAAGCCTCGCCAACCCGGCCGGGTCCCGCCGGCTCCCCATCCGAGGTGTTCGCGGTCTTTCTGAAGCTCGGATTGACCTCGTTCGGGGGCCCGATCGCGCATCTCGGCTATTTCCGCCGTGAGCTGGTGGAGCGGCGGCGCTGGGTCGGCGAAAGCGAGTACGCGCAGCTGCTCGGGCTGTGTCAGTTCCTGCCCGGGCCGGCGAGCAGCCAGCTGGGATTCAGCCTGGGCCTGCTGCGGGGAGGCTGGCCGGGCGCGATGGCCGCCTTCTGCGCGTTTACTCTGCCGTCCGCCCTGTTGATGTTCGGTTTTGCGACGGCCCTGCCACGGATCTCCGGCACGGTGGGCGCCGCGGCGCTGCACGGCCTCAAGCTGGTGGCGCTGGCGGTGGTGGCGCACGGTGTGCTCGGCATGACGCGCAAGCTCTGTCCCGATGGCCCCCGCGCGGCGATCGCGGCGGCCGCCGCGGTGGTCATCCTGGTCTCCGGCCAGGCATGGGTGCAGCTCGTGGTGGTGGCGCTCGGCGGGATGGCGGGTCTGGCGTTCTGCCGTGGCGCGGAGCGTGTCGCGGGCGGCGGCCTGCAGCTGCGCTACGGGCCGAAGCTGGGCTGGGCGCTGCTGGCGGTGTTCGCGCTGCTCCTCGGTGGGCTACCGCTGGCGGCGCAGCACGCCGAAGGTCCGGTCGCCGTCGTCGAGGCCTTCTACCGGGCCGGGGCCCTGGTCTTCGGCGGCGGCCACGTTGTCCTGCCGCTGCTCGAGGAGACGGTGGTCGGCCCCGGCTGGATCTCCCAGGACGACTTCCTCGCCGGCTACGGCGCCGCCCAGGCGGTGCCCGGGCCGATGTTCACCCTCAGCACCTACCTGGGGGCGCGTCTGGCCGGTGACGGCGGCGGTGCGGCCCTCGCCCTCGGCGCCATCTTCCTGCCCGGGTTCCTGCTCGTCGGCGGCGTCCTCCCCGTCTGGCGCGCCATCTTCGGGCGGCCGCTCGCGGCGCGCGCCGTCGCCGGCGTCAACGCCGCCGTCGTCGGGCTCCTCGGCGCGGCCCTCTACGATCCCGTCTGGACGAGCGCGGTGCGTGGTCCGGTGGACCTGGCCGTGGCGCTCGTCGGCTTCACGCTGCTCGCGGCCGGGCGCGCGCCCGCCATCCTGATCGTGCTCTGGTGCCTCGCTGCCAGCATCGCGGCGGCGCTGCTGCTCTAGCCTGACCTGCTCACCAATTCGCTCTGCGCCGAGCCGCTCGGCGAGAAGTCCTCTCTAGCGGAGTTCTCACGCCCGCGGCGGGCTGGCCCCGAGCAGGGGCGGGGCAGGCGCGAAGCGCGCTCAGGGCACCCAGCAGCTACCTTCGAATGCGTAGCCCTGCGTCGCGGCCCGCTGCCACTCGAGAGGATCGGCGCTCACGTAGTGATCGCTCGCGGCGCTGGACCAGAGACGGCGCAGCTCGCGCGGCGCCGTCTGGGACGGTTTCCGCGAGCAGTAGCCGAGCAGGACGGCATTGGCGTACTCCTCCTCAGCCTCGTGGGGATCGGTCGACTGGAGGTGGTCGGTGCAGACGGCGCAGTAGGTCTGCCAGAGCGCCAGCAGCCCGTCGCCGGACCTGCTGAAGGCCCGGAAAGCCACCCCTTCGGCCGCGTAGTCCGGCGGCGGCTGGTCCGAGCGCGAGAACGAGTGGTCGGCGTCGCCGTGCCGCGCCCAGTAGAAGCGGTAGACGGGATGGGTGGCGGGCTGCGGATCGCAGCGGCCGCCGTCGCAGTCGGGCGCCTCGCCTACGTAGAAGCGCCGGCGGTCGATGACGCGGGAGTTGCCGTCGCTGTCGATCGCGCGCATGGCCAGGAGATGCGGGCAGCGCGGGACACCCGTGAGATCGAGGGACAGCTCGTAGCCGACCTCGTCACAGGTCGAGTAGCCCGGCCAGAGCGCGCAGACGTCGGGACGGGCCTCGCTCGGAGTGGTGCTGGCGACCGGCTGACCGTTGATCAGCAGCTCGAGGCTCACGACCTCGCGATTGTCGAGCACCCAGCCAGCGACCCGGAGCCGGTCGCCAACAACCTCGTCGGGCCACGGAGACTCCAGCTCACCGAAGGGCGGCAGCCGCGCATCCAGCCGGGCGGCAGCCTCGCGGATCGCCTCGAAGCCGCCGAGGATCAGGTAGGCGCGGCCGCGGACGGTCCCGTGCGCCGGCAGCCCGAACTTGAAGCGGGCGCGGACGTTGTTGAACAAGCCGACTCGCTGCCAGGCCTGGTAGCTCCACTGGCGGTTCTCGTGGAAGAGGCCCACGCCATATTCGAGCTCGCGGTTCTGGAGGGCGACGAATCCGCCGACGGAGAGGAAGGCGCGGGTTAAGAAGCCGTCGTTGGCCGGCTGGTCGACCAGAATCCGGTTCCCCTCCGAGTCGAGGACGACCCTCAGATCGGGCCCGGCCTTGCCGAAGGAGCCGTAGAGGGTGGGAAACTCCTGCACCGTCGGCGGGTGATCGATGGCGGAGAGGTTGGTGTACTCCATCCACATCTCAACCACCTGCGGGTCGACGAACCGTAGGCGCTGCCGGTAGCGCACGTCGGCGAGCGACTCCGCCTGTGGCTGGCTCGGGCAGGGCCGGTTGCGGCAATCCGGAGCGGACCAGTCGGGGTTCCAGAAGCGCGGGGTGACGGTCGATTCGAGGCGGCCGGGCTCGTGCAGGACCGAGACGGTCTCACTGCCGTGACGGCATTCGTTGCCGCCCTGCACGGGGTTCCAGCCGAGGTAGGTGATCTCGGCACCACAGCCGTCCTCCGGCCTGCTCAGACAGGAGGCGTTCCAGGCACAGCCCTGGCGCAGCCTGGCGGCGTCGTAGAGAGCGGCCTGCACTTCGCGCCCGGGGTCGTTGGCATCGATGGCGTTGGTGCCGTTGAAACCGGGCTCGGGACCGGAAAAGCCGAAGAAGATGATCGTCGAGCCCCACTCGCGCCGGGTGCCGATCTTGAACTCGCCCGTGGGGCTGTAGAGGTAGTCGTCGGTGAAGCCGTCGACCTTCGTGGTCTCGATCGGGCCGAGTGGCTCGAGCGACGGCAGCAGATCGTCCCCGATCGGCCGCGGGGACCGGATCTCCCTGCATGCGGCGGCCGCGGCGGCGAGGCGGGCCGGGGCGGGGCCGGCGTTGGATGCTGGGGGCGCGGCGGCCGCGGCCGGCAAGGCGGACCGTTCGGTGACCGGCGCCAGGGTGCCGGGAGTCGGGATGCGGCGGTCGACTGGGCCCCGCTCCGCCCTCGCCGCCTCTTCGGCCGCCGGTCTGCCCGGGTCGCGATGCGCGGGCTGCTGCGCGGCGGCGATCACCGCGATGGCGGAGACCATGGCCAGGGTGACAGGTCGCATGGCCCGAAGCCCCTCGCGAAGGACATCGGGGAGGGTCTCTAATTGTAGGGCCCGGGGCGCTCCCACGCCAGTGAAGATCGACGCCCCTGCCGGCCCCGCTCCGGGTCCGACGCGCCGCGACGAGCCTCCCCGCCCGCCGCCCTCAGTCAGGGCAGGAACGCTTGCGGGTTCGCCATCTTCTCCGGCAGGTAGGAGTCG
>JABAOD010020990.1_pt3 | contig 10032 bp, 8 predicted proteins | sample 7062151 | NCBI WGS metagenome assembly JABAOD01 (sample SAMN14538626, study PRJNA623070) | marine sediment metagenome | biome: marine biome [ENVO:00000428]; feature: marine pelagic biome [ENVO:01000023]; material: deep marine sediment [ENVO:00002113] | place: India: Gulf of Khambhat ... | reverse complement strand
CTCCAGCCCCAGCTCGGTCGCCACGGCGCCTGAGCCTCCATAGGTGGGATAACACGTGATGCCGATCCGCATCTAGATGTGTCGCTCCTCCCAGACCTCGGCGATGCGCGCTGCAAGGAGTCCTGGGTCGTCGGTTGCATCCAAGGTCATTACGGCGTGACCGATGAGCTGGTGTCGGAACCAGGTTTCCTGACGCTTGGCGTAGCGACGCGTGGCGGCAGCGATCGCGCCCTCCAGCTCGTCACGACCGAGGTCGCCGCGGAGGTACTGAACCACCTCGCGATAGCCCACGCCGTCCAGGCCAGGCGCGTCCCAGGGGATTCCCTCGTCCAGCAGGCTCCGGACCTCCTCGACAAGGCCCGCTCGGAGCATCCGCAGCGCTCGCGCAGCGATCCGGCGTCGCAGCACGGCCCGCGGGAGCGTGAGACGCACGAACCAGGGACGCATGATCCCTTCCGCCTTGGCCTGCGCTTGCCACCACGATAGCGGTCGTCCGGTGAGCAGTCCGACCTCAACCGCCCGGGCCGCGCGTTGCCTTCCGCCTCCTCGATAGGCCGGATCGAGCCGGGCAGCCCACACGCCGAGCTCCGTGGCAGATCGCGTCCACTGGCGCAGCCGCTCGCGGCGCGACGCATCGATCGGGGGTTCACGGAACAGGCCGTCGGCGAGCGCGCGNNCCCCCCACGACAACCGGCTGGCGATCGGGCGCAATTCCGCTGAGCCAGCCGGCGGCGTCACGGGCGAAGCGCCCCGCACTGTATCGCTCCCCCGGATCGATCACGTCGAGTCCAAGATGCGTGACCAGACGCCGCTCGTCGTCGGTAGGCTTGGCCGTCCCGATGTTGAGCCGGCGATAGACCTGGCGGGAGTCGGCGGAGATGACCACCAGGGACCAGTAGTGACGGAGTGCCATGGCTACGGCCGTCTTGCCCACGGCGGTGGGCCCGACGATGACCGGTACGAGCGGCTTAGGCCCGCCCAAAGCGTCGCTCCAGTTCCGACTTCGGAAGCTGCACGATCGTGGGACGCCCGTGCACATCGTGGGGTGGAAGCGTACAGGCGAAGAGTCGCCGCAGCAGATCGCGCATTTCCGCCGGCTCGAGTCGATGTCCCGCCTTGACGGCGGCGCGACAGCCATAGGTCGCCGCAAACCGCTCCAGCCGGTTCGGCAGGCCGCCGAGCCGATCCCGCGCGAGATCCGCCACGAGCTCCTCGAAGCACCGCTGCGCATCGAACCGCGGATGGGGGTTGGGTACCGCATGCACGACGACCGAGGAGCCGCCGAACGGCTCCACCTCGAAGCCGACGCCGGAAAGCAGAGCCCGGTGCTGCTCCACGGCCTCGAGTTCGTCCTTGGCGAGCTCGAGAGTCAACGGAAGGAGCAGTCGCTGCCCGGCCGCCGCTCGTCCCTCGAGGTGCGCCATGGCCTGCTCGTACAGAACGCGTTCGTGGGCAGAGTGCTGATCGACGATGGTGAGTCCCGCCGGCGTCTCGAACACGATATAGGTTGCAAAGACCTGAAGAAGCGCACCCGCACCGTCGAGCGGTTCCGCAGCCGCCCCGGCCTCGCCGTGGAAGAGCGATCCCGTCAGATCTGCCCCTGCCCCACCCGCTCCCCCAACGCCGGTGGTTGCCCCGGTCCACGCCGCCGCATGTGGCCACTCGGGGGCAGAATCGCCGGTCGCACTGTCCACGCGCGCCGCGGCGCTGAGCGAGCCGAGACTCGCGCGCACCGCCTCTTCCACCGCCCGCTCGACGAGCATCTTGTCTCGGAACCGGACTTCCAGCTTGGTGGGGTGTACGTTGACATCGACGCGGTCGCCGGGCACCAGAATCGAGACGATCATGGACGGCCGCATGCCGGGCGCAATGGTCGCCCGATAGCCCGCCTCCGCTGCCCGCACCAGGAATGGGTCACGAAACGGCCGTCCGTTGACGAACAGGTGGGCTCGGCGTCCAGCAGCACGCGCGTCGGCCGGTCGCTGCACGAATCCTCGAACGGTGATGTACCCCTCGTGGTAGTCGACAGGGACGAGTTGGGCTGCGAGGGAGGAACCGAACAGATCGGCGATGCGCTGCCCGGGATTGGACACCCGTGGGGCGTCGATCAGGGTGCGTCCGTCACTGAGGACGGTGAAGGACACGTCGAGTTTGGCCACAGCGAGGAGGCTGATGGCCTCGGTCACCGCCCGCGTTTCGCTGCGGGCGGCCCGAAGGAACTTGCGCCTGGCCGGAACGTTGGCGAACAGTCGCCGTACCGTCACTGTCGTCCCGCGGGTTCGCGAGATCGCCTCGGTCCCCTCGAGCTGCCCGCCGCGGACGCGGACGCGGGTGCCCGCTCCGGCCGTTTCCGATTCCGTCGCGGTCGCAGTCTCCAACTCCAGGCGACTCACGGACGCGATCGACGACAACGCTTCACCCCGAAACCCATAGGTCGGAACACCGATGAGGTCCGTCGTCGACCGGATCTTGCTGGTGGCGTGCCGCTCGACGGCGAGCACGGCATCGTCCCGATCCATGCCGGCTCCGTCGTCACTCACCCGAATGAGCTCTTTCCCCCCGTCCTCGAGTTCGACCGAGATAGCCATCGCCCCCGCATCCAAGGCGTTCTCGACCAGTTCCTTGACGACGGACGCCGGTCGTTCCACCACCTCGCCGGCGGCGATCTGATCAGAGACGGTGCTCGGGAGTATGACGATCCGCCCCACTAGAGCCCCACCAACTCCCACCGCAGCAGCCACCCTCGAGCACCGCCGTGCTCGACCAGGTGCCATGCTCCCTGGGATCGACGGACCCGCACTGCCAGGCCGGGTGCCAAGTCCATGGACGCAGGCGCGGGACCGTACGGGGCGCTGCGCAGCGGCGTCTCGCCGAGCACGAATGCGACGGGAGCACCATACCGCGCCTCCGTGTACAGCGCGTGCCCCGCGGCGATGACCGCGATCATCAGCACGACGACCCCGTAGCGACGCCGGTGCGACGTACCCAGCAGCAGCCAGCCAATCAGCCAGCACGCGGCGGCGACTCCCAGCGCCTCCGCCGGTGTGACGATGGACGTCCAGAGATAGGATCGCGCGTACGCGTCGGGTGGCGGCAGCGAAGCCAGCGCCTCTCGGATGCGGCCATCCCGCGGCGCCAACCGCGCCGCTCGGTGCCACGCCGCCCGCGCGCGGGCCTCTTCGCCGAGCCGCACCCAGGCGGACCCGAGATTGAACCAGTGCGCCGCCACGTCGGGAGCAGCCCGCGCCCGCGTGGCGAAGCTGTCGACCACGCTCCGAACCGCGCCCGCTTCCCAGAGCTGTTCCGGTGTCTGGGCGGCTGCCGCTGTTGCCGATACGGCGAGCAGGGCGAACGCGACGCTCACCGTGCTCCTCACGACGTCCGACGCCCGCGCTTCCCCGGCTAGCGCACGGACAACCGCGTGGGTCTCGGCGCGGAGCTCGTCGGCATCCGACCTCCCGTCTGGCCCATAAAGCGCCAGACTCAAGCGATCCCGGAGCCGCGCGGCATGCGAGGCGAGAGAATGCTCGACGCCCGCCGCGCGCAGTGCCGCCGCCAGCTCGTCTCCCACGCGGAGGTGGGCATCCGGTACGAGCGACAGCAGGGAGGACCGCAGCTCGGCTTCGAGCGCCGCCATGGTCGCCTCCTCGGACTCCCTGTCCCGCCGTGACCGTCTCGACCGAATCGACTGGCGGATGGCACGACTTCGTCCAAGCACGAGGAGCGGCGGCAACAGCACGATGACCGCCCACAGCCACACGGGAACCACCCGGACGAGCGTCTGGGCCGTCGGCACACGCGGCGATCGCATGAGGGCCGGAACCATCCGCACGGGGGCCACTGGGTCGGCCCCGCCAGGCGTGACGAACTCGAGCGCCTCGGCAGCGACGGTGCGGAACCCTCGCGTCGTGCCATCCCAGTAGGTCATGCTCGGCGCTGGGATGCGATGCACGCCGGCTGAGTCCGGGACGACCAGGTACTCGTATCGCTTGGATCCACCGATGATCCCGTCGGTGGAGCGCGGCTCGATGGTGACGCGCTGCTGATAGGCCTGCACGCCCGGAGGCCAGCGCAGCACCGGCTCCGGCCACAGTGACACGTTCCCGGTTCCTTCGACGTCCACGATCACCGTCGTGGCGTTCCCGATCGGGACCTCATTGCTCGACGCCGACGCCCGCAGCGTCAGGTCCCGACCGACGGCGCCGTCGAACACGACCCCGGAGGGTGGCGTCGGCACCGGCGTCACCGGCACGTTTACCGCCTCGGTGCGCTCTTCTTGGCGCAACTCCCGGGCGAGGAACGAGCCGGATACCGGCAGTGAATAGGCGCCGACGGCCGGCTCCACCACCAACGTCCCCGGCGTGAGCGGGAAGACGACTTGATGCAGCACGAAGAGATCGTAGGTGACACGACCCACGCGGCGACCGGCGACCACCGTGGCTGGGTCGGTCTCGGGATACGCCCAAGAGCCGCGTACGTTGGGGGCACGCAGGATCGGCGGAGACCGAAGGCGGTCCCGGATCGATCTCGGGAACCAGGCGACCACGAGCACATCGATCTGCTGTCCCACGTGTGCCACGTCCGGGAAGACCGTTACGGTCAAGCCAACGTCTTCCGAGTCGGCCAGCGCCGGGGGCGGCACACGATCGACCAGCGCGCGTACGCGCGGTGACAGTGCGGCCGCCGTGGTCGTCGCCGACCCGACGACCTGGATCACCACCGTCTCGGTGGAGGCGCTTTCGCCGAGCTGCGCCACCCCGAACGGGCCGAGTGCGTAGGTGCCGGGTCGCTCCCCACGGAGGATCAAGTCACGAACCGTGGTGCGGACCGCGACACCTTGTTCCATCGTCACCTGAGTCCGATCCCGCCGATTGACGACCGAAAACCCGTCCAGCCGGGACTCGGTGATCTCCAGCGGCGCGCTTGCCGCGCCGGCCGCCGTGATGGCTACGGTGACCGTCTCACCGACGGTGACGATCAGCGTGTCGACGGTCACCGACACCGTCGGCAGCTGGGCTTGCGCCGCCATTACGAGCAGGAGTGCGCCTACCAGTCCCGCCACCCGCGCACCTCGCGACCCTGTTGGCGCCGGCGATTTCGATCCAGGATCGTGCGACGCTCTTCCTCGGCCATCGAATTAAGGATCTGTTCGGCCTGCCCGGGTGAGAGCGTCGCCGGGCTCTCTTCTGGCGCCCCGCCCCCACCGCTCCCACCCGTGGGTCCCGACCCGCCGCCGCCGGCCGGTGGCGGCGTCATCCGCACGGCCAGCTCCAGGTTCCACTTCGCATCGCGGTCTCCGGGTCTGAGCAACAGCGCTTCGCGATAGCGTTGTCTCGCGATCTCCATCTGCTCCTCTCTACTGGCCGGGTCGCGTATTCCCGTCCGTAGTGCGAGCAGCCCGAGATTGTACAGCGCGCGGAACCGGAGATCGGGATCCACGGACCGCGCGACACGATCGAGCGCCTGCCTTGCCATCGCGGTGTCACCGATGGCCATCGCCGCGGTACCGAGGTTGAACCACGCACGCTCCCCACCCTTCGCGGCCTGCACCTGCGCCAGATACAGTTCAGCCGCACGCCGCACGTCTCCATTCTCCCACGCTTCGTCGGCCGCGTTCACCGGCCCCTGCGCCGACAGCGGACGATCGCCACCCAAGCACAGCGCCAGGGCCGCCAGCGCCATCGTGCGCCGCGTGAGCGAGTGCGCTAAGAGCAGGATGGCAGCGACGAGGCCGAGAATCCACGCCCGGGAGATGTCTTGATCCGCCGTCGACGTCGCCTGCGGCGACCGCTTGTACCCGTCAATGAGGTCGCGCACGGCGCCGGACTGGTCACCCAGCTCCGCGGGCACCACGACCCCGTGCGCCTCGTCGGCGACTGCCTCCAGCACGTCACTTCGTCGCGACGTGCGTACGATGTCCCCTGCCGGATCCCGTTGCGGGCCAATCACCACCCCATCCGGGTCTCGCACCGGGATCGTGACGGGCTCCTCACCGCCCTGAGCCACCAACACCAGCCGTACGCCGTCGCGCCGCAGCCGCTCCGCCGCAGCGCGAATGGCCGGGACCGAATCGTGTGCCTCCCCGTCGGTGAAGACGATCAGCACACGATCGGCCACGGATTCGCCGGGGAACAGCAGGTCGCGTCCCTGGGCGAGGACACGGCCGAGTTCCGTGCCGCCGGCACTTGTGAGATCGGGATCGAGGGCATCGATCAACAGATTGAGTGCGCCCGCATCGACCGTGAGAGGAGAGAGAATGAAGCTTTGCCCGGCGAAGGCGACCAGGCCGATCCGGTCGCCGCGGAGCTGGTACACCAGGCGGCGAGCCTGCTCCTTGGCGCGTTCGAGGCGGGAGGGGGTCACATCTTCGGCCAGCATCGACCGGGACACGTCCACGGCCAGCACTACATTGAGCGCTTTCGATTCCGCGGTGACGACGCGACTGCCCCACCGTGGGCCGGCCACGCCGATCACCGCCATGCCTGCAGCGAGCGCCAGCAGCGCCCCACCATACCGTCCCGCGCGTCGAGCCCGGCGCCACAGCGCCCGGGACCAGCGCCGTGCGTGCCGCACGCGGACCGCTCGGGCCCACAGGGACAGCCCCAGCACCACCCCGGCCAACACCGGCGCCAGCCACAGGACGAGGGGCAGGTCGAACTGCATCACGGCACCCTCACCACGACCGTCGCCGCCACGACCAGTTCCAACGCCAGGGCCGCCAACCCGATGATGAGCGGTACCCGAAAACCCTCCTCGAAGTGCGCGTACCGTGTCACCACCACCGGCGTCTTCTCGAGGCGGTCGATCTGACCGAAGATGCGGCTCAGTGCTTCCGGATCCGTGGCCCGGAAGTACCGCCCGCCGGTGAGTTGGGCGATATCCCGCAACAGCGGCTCGTCCAGGCGCACCGGCAGGGTTTGGTAGCGGAGTTGGCCTTGAACGCCGCGCCCGATCGGCATGCGCGCTTCGCCTTCGGTGCCGACGCCGATCGTGTAGATCCTGATCCCGAAGGCAGCCGCGGCCTCGGCGGCCGTGCGCGGATCCAAGACGCCGCGGGTGTTCTCACCGTCAGTCAGGAGCACCATGACCTTGGATGCGCCGGGTGCCCGTCGCAGCCGATTGGCGGCCGTTGCGATCGCGGTTCCGATCGCCGTTCCGTCCTCCAGCTCGCCCACGCCAACGCTTCTCACCGCGGCCCGCAGCACCTCGTAGTCCACGGTGATCGGGACGCGGGTGAGCGCCTCGCCAGCGAACACGACCAACCCGATGCGATCGAAGCTTCGGCCATCGATGAAGGCCACGGACTGCTCCTTCGCCACGTCCAGGCGGTTCGACGGCAGGAAATCCTCCGCCAGCATGCTGCTGGAGATGTCCACCGCCAGCACGATATCGATCCCGGCACTCGTGGTCTCGTCCGCCGCATCGCCGGCACGCGGCCCTGCCGCCGCAACAATCCAGGCCGCGATGGCGAATGAGCGAAGGCCTGCAGGCAGCTCGGCAAACCACCGACGCCGCGATCCGAGCTGCGTCACCTGGGTCACGTCGCTGTACGGCACGCTGGGCCGGCGCCGTCGGCTCCGAAACCACCACCACACGGGCAGCGCGACGAGCAACAGCAGCAGCAGCGGTCGAGCGAACATCAGGAACTCCGCGCCACGGCCGACTGGAGCGCGCGCAGCACGCGTTCGGCGTCATCGACCACCTCGAGGACATCCGCGGGCGCCGCGGGCGAGAAGCGGGCGCGCTCGAGGGAACGAAGCACATCGCTCAGCTCCCGTCCCACCTCGCCGAGGTTCCGCTCCTCGATCACGCGAATGCATTCGCCGGCGTGCAGGTGCCGACCGGCCTCCGGAATCAGCGACGCGAGGGCATCCCGCAGCCGGTGGGCCACCACCGCCGCCACCGCCCGCGATTCACCGCCGGTCACCCAGGCATCGAGCGGCGGGATCACCACGTCACCCTCCACTCCGAACGGTGCCGGGCGGGCGGCGGTCCGGCGGCGCACGCCGACCCAGAGTATCAGAGCCGCGACAACGATGAGCACGGCCGCGATGACCGGGATCGGTGTCGTGGGCTGGTGCGCGAGTGGGCCGAGCGATGGCCGTGGCTCGGCGGTTTCCGGATCCGCGAGCACGGACGCGACCTCGATGACCACGTTTCCCCCGAGAAGCACCTCGCGTCTGCCAGCGGCATCGATCAGCTCCACGTCGGGCATCGTGACGGTGTGGCGGCCGCTTTCGAACAAGGCCACCACATAGGCTACCTCCAGCGTGCCCTCCGCCACCGACCAGCGTGGAGGTGCGAGCGGTGTGAGGAGCCGGTTCGCTTCGAGCGGCCGTACCTGGGCCCCGGCACCCGGCGCAACCGCCACTCGGCGAGCGATGATCACGGTATCGCCCACCGTGGGCTGCCCGGGCGTCACTGTCCAGGTCGATGCCTGGGCGATGATCAGCAGAATCGGAAGCATCAGCGTCGCAGGCGACGCGCCCGATCGGCAAACGCCTTGTGCAGTGCCTCCGCATAGGGTCGATCGGTGCGAAGCGCAATGTGATCGACGCGCGCACGCTTGAACGCGCGCGCGCGGTTCAAGCGCGTTTCCTCGGCCGCCATGGCCAAGGCCAGCCGAGTGGGGGCGTGCGAAGTCTCGATCAGAGTCTTCGCTCCGGTCTCGGCGTCTTCGAGTTCGACCCACCCGGCCGGCGGGAGGTGCGACTCCCGCGGATCGTCCACCGTAATCGCCACGACCTCGTGCTTGGCGGTCAGCCGCGTGAGCGGCTCCTCCCATCCGCCCGCACGGAAGTCCGAGAGGATGACCACAATGGACCGATGATGCAGCAGGCGGGTCGCGTACGCCAACGCCGACGCGATGTTCGTCCGCGGATCAGGCGCCCGGAATGCCAGCATGTCGCGTATGATCCTCAGCGCATGCAGTCGCCCCTTCCGCGGTGGGACGACGTGGTCCACTCCCTGGGAAAACAGCAATGCGCCGATGCGGTCACTTTGCCGGGCGGCAGCCAGTGCCAAGACCGCCGCGACTTCGACCCCCCGCTCGCCCTTGGTGGTCGGCTCTCCGAAGTCCTCGGATCCGGACCGATCCACGATCAGCAGTACCGTGAGCTCGCGCTCCTCGATGAACGTCTTGACGTAGGGTGAGGCCATCCGGGCCGAGACGTTCCAGTCGATCGACCGATAGTCGTCGCCGGGCTCGTAGGCGCGCACCTCGGCGAACTCCATGCCCTGCCCTCGGAACACGGAGCGGTATTCGCCGGAGAACAAGGTGTTGACCAGCCGGCGCGTGCGAAGTTCGATCTGCTTGACCTGACGCAGGACGTCGGCCCCGACCAGGGCGGACGGTGACGTCATGGAACTTCCACGGCCTCCATGATCTTCGTGATCACGCCGTCCGATCCGACGTCCTCGGCTTCCGCCTCGAACGTGAGCAGCACCCGATGCCGCAGGACGTCGTGCGCCATGGCTTTCACGTCCTCCGGTACCACGTACGGGCGGCCCCGCAGGAAGGCGTGCGCTCGAGCGGCCTGTGCGAGGTAGATGGAGGCTCTCGGGCTCGCGCCGTAGGCGATCAGCGGTCGGACCTCCGGAAGCCCGATCGACTGGGGCTCTCGAGTCGCCCGCACGAGATCCACGATGTAGTCCACGATCTTCTGATCGACGTACAACTCCGCGATGGAGCGCCGCAGCGTGAGGATGTCCTGAGGCCCGGCGACGCGCGATACCGGAATGGGGTCGTTACCCGCCATGCGCCACAGGATCTCCTTTTCTTCATCACGCGACGGGTATCCCACGAACACCTTCAACATGAACCGGTCGAGCTGCGCCTCCGGGAGCGGGTACGTTCCTTCGTGCTCGATGGGGTTCTGCGTCGCGAGCACCAGGAACGGCTCGTCGAGGCGGTAGGTCTCGTTGCCGATCGTGACCTGCTTCTCCTGCATGGCCTCGAGCAGCGCGGCCTGCACCTTGGCCGGGGCGCGGTTGATCTCGTCCGCCAGGATGATGTTGGCGAAGATCGGGCCC
>JABAOD010014444.1_pt4 | contig 10033 bp, 8 predicted proteins | sample 7062151 | NCBI WGS metagenome assembly JABAOD01 (sample SAMN14538626, study PRJNA623070) | marine sediment metagenome | biome: marine biome [ENVO:00000428]; feature: marine pelagic biome [ENVO:01000023]; material: deep marine sediment [ENVO:00002113] | place: India: Gulf of Khambhat ... | reverse complement strand
AACAATTTCAGAGGGCAAGTCCGGTGCAGGAGGCGTCTTATCCCAGTCCAGGGTGAGCAAATAATCACGTAGGAACTGCTTATCGAAGCTCTGTTGAGGTCTACCGGGCGCGTACTCATCCTTGGGCCAAAACCGCGAGGAGTCGGGCGTAAGGATCTCATCAATGAGGATGAGGGTATCCCCAAGGAGGCCGAATTCGAATTTTGTGTCGGCAATGATGATGCCCCGCTCGTCGGCAAGGTCCCGCGCCTTCAAGTAAATGCCAATGCTCAGATCCCTCACCTTTTCGGCCATGTCTCGGCCGATTTTATCGACAACCTTTTCGAAAGGGATGTTTTCGTCATGGGCACCAAGCTCCTCCTTCGTGGCTGGTGTGAAAATGGGTTCCTCGAGCTTTGACGACTCCTGAAGGCCGCGTGGAAGCTGGATTCCACATATTTTCCCCGTATTGCTATACTCCTTCCAACCTGAACCCGAGAGGTAGCCCCTGACCACACACTCCACGGGTAGAGGTTGGGCCTTGCTGACGAGCATGCTCCGCCCTTCCAGTACTTCCTGGTATTTCCGACACACCTTCGGAAACGTTTCCACTCTGGTGGCGATCATATGGTTGACAACGATGTCCTCGGTGTTCTCGAACCAGAAACGAGAAATCTGATTCAGGATCCTTCCTTTTTCTGGAATCGGGTTCGGCATGATCACGTCAAAGGCACTGATTCGATCTGTGGCGACGATTAGAAGCTGCTCCCCAAGGTCGTAGATATCCCGCACTTTTCCCCTTCCCATAAGTGTCAGGTCACTAAAATTCGTTTCTCGTACAATCGGTCTCATTGGAAATCCTCCCTCATCATGAAGTGGGTTCAGGACTTTGGCGCACCCGGAGTGTTCTCATGCGATTGATTGCCCCTGCGACCTCAAAAATCCTCGGTAACGCTAGGTTACCCACCTTGTACGGAATCAGTACATCGAGTCCTTTGGCATCGATATCTGCAAAGGCCATTCTCAATCCTTCAAAGAGATCGGCACTATGATCCAGATATCGCTTCGCATAGTAGTTGATCAGATAACCAACGGCACGGGTCTGGCTCATATCCACCAGTTGTTCGAGGCAGGTAAGATCAATCGTTGTTCTGCCGAAAAGGATCGTGGCAGGCCCTTTCGCATCAATTTTGAGGTCACGCTTCCCTCTTCTCGGATCGAAGCTCGAGGCCTGGGGCTTCCGGGCGGTCAACACGCCGAAACTGGGCCCGCCCTCATTCAACCGTCGGCTCAACTGCTCACGGGCGATCTCTTTCGCTCGTTGGGTCACACATTGGGGTACGTAGTTGTCCATCATGATCACCGTGTCAGCGACATCAAAATAGTCTCCCGATCCTCCCATGACCAGAATGCTCGATACTTTCAGGTCCTCATAGAGTTTCCGGACCTTATCCACAAAAGGGGTAATGGGTTCTTTGTCCTTCGCGACCAGGGCCTGCATCCTCCGGTCCCGGATCATAAAATTGGTGGCAGACGTATCCTCGTCGACGAGGAGAACTTTGGCTCCCACCTCCAGGGCCTCCAGTATATTGGCGGCTTGTGATGTACTGCCACTCGCATTCTCTGTCGAAAAGCCTTTTGTTTCCTTGGTCATGGGCAATTGACCGATAAAGGGTTCAATATTCACTTTTTGGACGTTTCTTCCATTTTCGGCACGTATTTTAACCGCCTTCCTACCCGTTACAACCCACTCCCTTCCGTCCCCTGGCAGATGATTGTACACACCCCGCTCAATAGCTTGAAGGAGAGTGGATTTTCCATGAAATCCTCCACCCACGATCAGTGTCACCCCTCGTGGGATCCCCATTCCCCTGAGTCGGCCTCTGTTCGGAAGATCGATCTCCGTCTCAAGTTCACCGGGACTGCTGAAAGGAACCACATTCTCACTCATCGGACGATCATCGATCCCGGTTCTCCTGGGAAGTATAGACCCATTCCCCACAAAGGCTACCAGTCCGAAATCATCGAGCTGACCCCTTAGAAATTCCTGATCTTCGATCGTTTCTACGTGGTTTCTTGTATGGGAGAGTGAAAGGGACTCCACAAACAGAGAACCTTCAACAACCCTCGGAATTTCGTCAAAGAAGATCTCCAGAGCCTCTTTTCCCAGGATAGTTCGCCCTGAGGCCGGCAGGCCAACGACGAATCTCACTTCCAGTTTCTCTCCCTCGATCATGACAGCCGTGCGATCGAGGATCTCTTGACTGCCTCGATCGATACTGATGAGCCCGCTTTTACCAATCCCCCTTCGTCCTTTGACAGCCGATTTCAGTCTATCGGAGAAAATTCTTGCCAAATAGTCCCGAAACGCAATACATCGGACTTTCCCTCTGTAGAGCTCTCCAGGAATCCGGCTTTGGACCAAATCGACCACCGCCCGAACCCTCGAGGGCGACGCAAAAGGATCGCCCTGCACATGATCGATGAACAGACTGAAAGATCCAAAGTTATACCCTCCTACGATGGCTTTGTATGCCTTATATCCCTTTCCATCAATCTGGAGGAGCGTTCTTCTCAAATCCTCGCACGAATCCACCGCGATCCACTCTCCATATCCTGATTTTCACTCACCCATTTCATGCTGCGCGATGAGGCGAAACCGGCTGGTCCCCATCAATGAATGGACAGAGGGTCCGTCCAGAATCCGCAGAAAAGGGTTCAAGGCCGCCCTGTATCCCTTTAACTAATCCGCTCAAAGCGGTGAATTCGAAAAGTCGGGGAGCCAACCTTCGGATGGCCCGAGAACTTGTTTCATAGCGTGGGAAGGGCATTTGCCGAGAAGGCTAGCCTCTGCCAAAGTCAAATTACAATGGACCGAAAAACCTGTCAAGAAACCGAAACAAAAAACACCTTGCTTTTTGCCTGGAAACCCATATAATTCTGGCCAAAAAGTGGAAACAAAGGCAAGGGAAACTCTTGGATGGAGAATTATAGCTTCTAGCATGCTGAGTTGGAAAATCGGCCATAGCCTCGACCCTTACATGAGTAAGGTGGCCAAATGGATCATTCGATGGCCCATCAACCCGAACTTTCTCACCTTCGGTGGGCTTGTCCTTAACGTCATTGCTGGAATTCTTTTGGCTCTGGGACAATGGTTTGTCGGCGCCTGGCTAATGCTCGGGGCAGGATTCTTCGATCTCCTGGACGGCGCCATGGCGAGGAACCAGGGGAATGCCACCCCTTTCGGGGGCTTCTTCGACTCGGTAATTGATCGGTATTCGGACTTTTTTCTTTTCCTAGGGATACTGATATTCTATCTTCGAGGTCAGGCCACGGGAGAGATGACACTTGCGATTGTCGCTCTCGGCGGTGCCATGATGGTACCTTACACACGTGCCAAAGCAGAGCATGTGATCTCAAAATGTAACGTCGGCGTCATGGAGAGGGCGGAGCGAATCCTCATCCTATTTGCCGGGGCCCTCTTCAATTGGATGGTCCCTGCCCTCTTGATTATTGCCATTCTCAGCCATTTCACCGTCGCCCATCGAATCTACTATACCTGGAGGGAACTCCACCGATCTCAGCCGGGCTAGAATCTCGTCCCACTTACCTCGCTTCTCGTGCCATTTTCTCGACTTCGGCCACAAGCACATCAACCAGCCGCGATTCCGGATACTTCCTCACGATCTTACCTTTTCTCATGAGGAGTCCCCAACCCTTACCAAAAGCAACGCCGATATCGGCCTCCCGTGCCTCTCCGGGTCCGTTGACCTCGCATCCCATGACTGCCACCGTTAAGGGCACGATAATGTGCCTCAGCCTTTCTTCTACCTCGGCAACGACACCGACCATATCGGTTGCGCATCTTCCGCACGTCGGACATGAGACGAGATCAATCCCTCGGCGGCCGAGATTGAGAGACCTCAAGATCGCCCATCCAATCTGAATCTCCTCCGCGGGATCGCCTGTCAGCGAAACGCGAATGGTATCTCCGATTCCCTGACCGAGGAGAATACCCAACCCAACTGCCGACTTGACAGTTGCCGCCATGAGAGGACCGGCCTCAGTGACACCAACATGGAGGGGATATTCTGTTCGCTCTGAAAGAAGCTGATAGGCCTCGATGGTCCTGACGACACTCGACGCCTTCACAGACAGCTTGATCTGGTGAAACCCCAACGCCTCCAGCATGTTGACATGTCGGAGGCAACTCTCCACCATCGCCTCAGCCGTTGGGTGTATATATGTTTTCAAGAGATCTTTTTCCAAAGACCCGGCATTCACACCGATTCTTATTGGAACTCCTCGCTCTCTCGCGGCGCGAGCAATCTCTTTGATCTTCGCCTTTCCTCCGATGTTCCCAGGATTGATTCTCAGGCCATCCACCCCGGCATCGAGCGCTTCTAGGGCGAGTCTGTGATCGAAGTGAATGTCGGCGATCAGTGGGATATTTGACGCCTCTTTGATCCTTCGGAGAGCGATGCATGCCTCTTGGTCAACAACCGCCAGCCTAACCAAATCACATCCCGCAGCCTCAAGCCTCCTGATCTGCAGGATTGTCCTATCTACATCCCGCGTGTCGGTTTTGGTCATGGACTGGACCGAAATCGGAGCGCCTCCGCCGATCTTCACGTTTCCTACAGAAATCTGTCGTGTCCTCCTTCGCCTTGCTGGGATCGAGGACCTTTGGCTTTTCATGCGAAGGGCGTTTCGGGTGAGATCTGCTTTCATGGGGGCCTTTCAGCGCACTTCTCAGGATAGCCCTCTGGCATATCGCTGAGAGAGCGCAAAATACGCTGCAGCCTGAGACCGGGCCCTCCTCTTCTCTCGTTCTCCAATGTGTCGATCATCCAAGATGAAACTCTCGACCTTTCCTCGCACATAGGCCCGGTAGGACTTATAGAAATCGAGGACGATATAGATTTCCTTATCCCCTGATCGCTCAACATAACGCTCCATGAGATGATCACTCAGATCGCTTCTGCCTCGATAGTCAAGATCCATGGCAAGAAATCCGATATCAGCTGAAACATCGGTGTATCGGAACCTCTCGTTGAACTCGATACAATCGAGAATCGAAATATCTTTATCGAAAAAGATATGCTCAAGTCTGAGATCTCCGTGGCAGTCCCTGATCCGATCGGACTCGATCCGACTGAAGAAAACTTCCCTCTTTTCCCTCAAGAATGAATTGGTCGCTCCTTTAATCTCCTCGTATTGTTCCCGTGAAATGGTCTTGCCGATATATTTTTCTGTCTGCTCAAAATTTTCGTCTGTGTCCTGTTTCACCCTTTCAGGCCGAGCAAATTCCCTGATTCTGTCATTGGTTTCAGCCTTTTCATAAAAGGCCGCCAGCCTCTCGGCCACTTTTCCCACCATATCCGGGGTCACCTGCCCACGGGCCAGGAGGCTGTGCATCAACCGGTCTTCTGATATCTGCCTCATCTTCACCGCATATTCGATAATGCGACCCTGGCTGTCTAGGACAATTTCTCGACCCCGCTGCTTGATCTCGACGACATCAAGGTAGATATCCTTTGACAGCCTCCGGTTCAGGCTCAGCTCCAATTGACAGAAATGCCTCCTTTTCTCAAGTGTTGTGAAATCAAGAAAGCCAAAATTAACAGACTTTTTCACCTTATAGGCGTGCTTACCGGTGAAGAATAACAGAGAAATGTGAGTTTCGGTGAAGCCCACCTTTTCAGGTCTTTCTGGATAAATGGCGGGATTCATCAACGCCCTCTGGAGCGTCTGTGTATCCATAAGAACTGCCCGTACACCCTATCTTCTCTTTACCTTCTTGACCACCCATCTCTCAGGCTCGTCGTACTCGGTATCAATCACGAGATGGGTCACCTGGACCGTAGGAAATCGTTTTTTGATCTCATCGATGTCCACTTTTTGAAAGATAGCCTTGTTGTTGAGATAGGCCTGACGGGTCAAGGCATTTGATTCATAGTTCTCCTTAGTTCTTTTCAGGATTCGCCGGATGGAGGCTTCCTCAGAGCAGACCATCTCGGCAATCACCAAGGGTCTCGAAGCCTTTTTCGCGATCTCAGCAGCCCGAAGTCTCAAATCCTGAGTTACAAAAGTCGCATCGAGAATAAGTCCTTCCGAATCCTCACCCAATCCACTCTCTGCTCGCCGAAACATCTCTTCGTAGACTCTCCTCCGGTTCTCCCTGTTTGACGCCACCTTCTCATCGAAAATATCGAGACCTTTGAGAACCTCGAGGCGAATCATGTCGGACCTCAAAATCTGGGCGTTTTTGATCTCAGAAATTCTTTCCGTTACCGGACTCTTCCAACTCCCGGGAAGGCCCGTTGAGATCAAAAGCGCATTCCCAGGCACCTCGGAGGCAATCACCTCCCCAAAAGCTCGACCCATTCGACACCTCCTTCATAAGGGTCTCACAACACCACTGCAATTTATGAGGGTCCGTGGCGTTTGTCAAGGATACGGGGTCTTGCTATTTGTCATTCGCCTGTGTTACTCATCCGTTTGGGGAGGCCACTGCCATGATTTCTTCTTTTGAGCGGGAAAGAGAAACGGCTCTGAGAGCCGTCATCGATGCATCGAACCTGTGCATGGGAGTTCGCAGATCTCTGGTCGAGGGCTCTACCTTGGTAAAGAGAGACAGGAGTCCTGTCACCATTGCCGATTTTGGATCTCAGGCGGTGGTGTGCAAAATCCTCAGCGAGATGTTTCCTGATGATGCAATCGTGGCCGAGGAGGACTCCGAGGAACTCGCCAGACCAGAGAACTTGGAAATTCTAGATGAAGTTGTTCGAGAGGTTCAAAAGATTCTCCCTCACGGTGGCCCAAAACAGATCTGTTCATGGATCGATTCAGGGCATGGAGAACCTGGTCAAAGGTTTTGGACACTCGACCCCATCGACGGAACCAAAGGATTCCTGCGAGGCGATCAGTACGCAATCGCCCTTGCGCTGATCGAGGAGGGAGAGATTCGCCTCGGTGTGTTGGGTTGCCCGAATCTTCCCACCATGACAAGTCTCTCTGCAGAACAAAGAGGAGCTGTTTTTCTGGCCATCAGAGGCCAAGGGGCATTGCAAACCGACCTCGAGGGAAAGGACTTGAGGCCCGTCAACGTCTCAAAGACTGCGGTCCCCTCCGAGGCCCGGTTCACCGAGAGTTTCGAATCGGCCCACGCCGACCATGAGTCCCACGAGCGTATTGCGCGACAGCTCCATATCACGAATTCACCCCTTCGGATGGACAGCCAGGCGAAATATGCGGTCCTGGCTAGGGGGGATGCTTCAATCTACCTGAGACTACCCTCTCCAGATACTCCAAACTATCGGGAGAGAATCTGGGACCACGCGGCGGGATCGATCATTATCGAAGAGGCCGGAGGAAAGGTAACCGATGCCAAAGGCCGAGCCCTTGACTTCTCTCAAGGAAAGAGGCTCGAAAAGAATCAAGGCATTGTGGCCACCAACGGGTGGCTTCACGATCAGGTTCTAAAGGCCCTCAATTCAATTCTGAAAGCAAGCTGAACAGGCGGAAGCAAAAATCCTTTCCCATATCACAGATCGCGCAGCCTGGATCTGCATCACGTTCCAGCCTCATAGTCGGTGAGATAGGCTTTCTGCTCTTCGGTCAGCGTATCGATTCCCACACCCATTGTCTCAAGTTTAAGACGGGCGACCTCCTCGTCTTGGGCGGGTTCAACATCGTAAACCCGGGGGCTCAGATCCTTTCCTTCCTTCGCCAGCCTCATCAAACCCAAAAACTGGTTCGCGAAGGACATATCCATGACCTCTGAAGGATGTCCTTCCGCTCCAACGAGGTTAATCAATCGCCCCCTGGCGAGGAGATATATTCTATGACCGTTTTTCAGGGTATATTCGTCGCAATTGCTCCTGACCTGACGATGAGACGAGGCAAGAGCCTCCAGGTCCGGGATCTTGATCTCACAATCGTAGTGGCCTGTGTTGCAGACAACAGCCCCGTTTTTCATTTTTTCGAAATGTCGTCCCACAATGACGTCTTTCATCCCAGTGGCCGTGACGAAAATGTCGCCGATCGGTGCTGCCTCTTCCATACTCATCACGCGGTGGCCCTCAAGAAGCGCCTTGATTGCTGCTGTGGGACGGACCTCTGTCACGATCGAGAGAGCCCCCATCCCCTTAGCCCGCATCGCGCATCCCCGGCCGCAATGGCCGTAGCCGACAGTTACGAAATTCTTTCCGGCCAGAAGAATCGAAGTGGTTCGCAGAATCCCGTCTAGGGACGACTGGCCGGTTCCGTAGACATTGTCAAAGTCCCATTTTGTCTCTGTGTCATTAATCGCAAGAATCGGATATTTCAAGGCGCCGTCAAGGGCCATGGCCCTGAGTCGGTGAACCCCCGTAGTGGTCTCCTCTGTACCTCCCAGGATGCTTTTGGCCAATTCAGGTTTTCGCTGATGAACCGTCATGATCAAATCTGCTCCGTCATCAAGGGTGAGTGTAGGCTCTATCTCCAGCGTTTTCTCTATGGACCAGTAGAATTCATCCTTACTCATGCCGTGCCATGCGAAAATTGGGATACCTTTGTTGGCAAGCGCAGCAGCCACATCATCCTGGGTGGAAAGTGGGTTGCATCCACACCAGCTAACCTCGGCTCCAGCAGCTATCAGCGTTTCAACAAGAACAGCCGTCTCCTTGGTTACATGGAGGCAACCCGAAATGCGCATCCCGCGCAGTGGTTTGGACTCTTGGTGCCTTCGCCGAAGGGCCATGAGAACGGGCATTCGCGATTCAGCCCACTGAACTTTCAGACTCCCTTCTTTGGCAAGGCGGATATCTTTGACCCTATATTCAACCATGGCAAATCCCCGTTGAACCAGTCTTCAGTTATCAGTTGTCAGGATTCAGTGAGGAGCAGAGCACAAATTCTGCGTTCACCTCCATATCGATACCCATCATGCTCGTTCTTTATTCTGCTGATCCCTGACAGATGCCCTTTGATCCCTGTCGTTAGTCCAGTCCTGCCACTTCCCGAAGTTCTTCAACCCGATTGACTTTCTCCCAGGTGAAATCAGGATCTTTCCGGCCAAAATGACCATAGCAGGCTGTCTTTTGGTAAATGGGCCGGAGAAGCTCCAGATATTCGATAATCTCTTTGGGCCTGAGATCAAACAGGTCAGTGACGATAGCCGCAATCCGGTCTGGTTCGATCTTCCAGGTCCCGTTGGTGTTGATCATCACCGAAATAGGACGGGCGACCCCAATGGCGTAAGCAATCTGAACCTCGACTCGATCACAGAAACCGGCAGCCACAAGGTTCTTTGCGATATGCCTGGCCATGTAGGAGGCACTCCGGTCAACCTTTGAAGGGTCCTTGCCTGAAAAACACCCACCACCGTGACTCCCGTGGCCCCCATAGGTGTCGACGATTACTTTTCGTCCGGTCAAACCACAATCGCCCATCGGACCCCCGACAACGAACCGTCCTGTCGGGTTGACATAGTATTTCGTCTTTGAATCGAGGAGATTCTCAGGGATGACTTTCTTGACCACCTCCTCGATGAGGCTTTCTTTCAGTACCTCATACTTTACGGTGGGGCTGTGTTGAGCCGAGAGAACCACAGCATCCACGCGGGTGGGAACCCCATCAACATACTCCACCGTCACCTGAGACTTCCCATCTGGCCGGAGAAAATCGAGGGCACCGCTCTTTCTTACTGTGGCGAGTCTTTTCGTCAACCTGTGAGCCAGAACAATGGGCATGGGCATCAGCTCTGGTGTCTCATTGCAGGCGAAGCCGAACATGAGGCCCTGGTCTCCCGCTCCCTGTTCGTGGTCCTCTGTTTCATCAACCCCTTGGGCGATATCGGGAGACTGCTGATCAATCGAGGTGATCACAGCGCAAGTTTCCCAATCAAAACCCATAGCCGAATCGTTATAGCCGATCTCCTTGATCGTTTCTCGTACGATCCCCGGCATATCCACATAACATTTTGTGGTTATCTCTCCGGCAATAATCGCCATGCCCGTCGTCACCATCGTCTCACAGGCGACCCTCCCGTTTGGATCCTGGGCAATGATCG
>JABAOD010030400.1_pt1 | contig 10037 bp, 6 predicted proteins | sample 7062151 | NCBI WGS metagenome assembly JABAOD01 (sample SAMN14538626, study PRJNA623070) | marine sediment metagenome | biome: marine biome [ENVO:00000428]; feature: marine pelagic biome [ENVO:01000023]; material: deep marine sediment [ENVO:00002113] | place: India: Gulf of Khambhat ... | reverse complement strand
CGCCGGTCACAGCGATTGAGAATTTCAAGGATGAGATGCAGGCTGTCAAATAGTGAGCAAAAACCGCGCTGAGGGTACCGGCCCGCAAGGCAACTGTCAGCGCCGGGCCATTACCTTTGGCTGGATCAGGAAGTTAACGAATATCGCCGTCCCAAGAATACCCAACGCGTAGACACCCAGATTGCTTTGGAGGGAAGCAGGGGATCCCACAATCGGCAGATCCTGGAGCGCGTTGTGCCAAGCGACGTCCCCCAAGACGACCCCCAACCAGAACGTACCGGCGATCAGAAGCGAACCCGCCCTGATCACGTTTCGCTTGAGCTTGAGGGTCCGTCGCTGAAACGAAGGTAAATCGGGAAGCGATGCGGTGACCCAGACAAGCAGACCCAGCAACAACATCACCGCCAGGACCGGACGGAGGATCAATAGCCAGGGGCTGGTGACATCTGGTGCCATCTCTTGGCCATCGACCAGCGCACCCCAGAATTGTGCGGCGCTTATCTGGGAGAACATGCTGGCCACGGTGATGAGCGCAGGCAACGGCGCCAGTGAGAGGGTCAGCAACCACGGTCGGCGAGCCAATTCAAGCAAGGATACATCCCCCAACTGGAGCGTTCAATCCAACCACTCGATCACCGTGGCTTCCCCCTGCCCGACGCCCACGCACAGGGTTGCCAGGCCGTAATACGGCCGATCGGCATCTGGCGCTCGCCGGCGCATCTCGTGAAGCAACGTCGTCATGATCCGCGCGCCCGAGCAACCCAGCGGGTGCCCCAGTGCAATGGCGCCGCCGTTCACGTTGGTGATTTCAGGGTGCATGCCCAGCTCCTGCATCACCGCCAAAGCCTGCACCGCGAAGGCCTCGTTGAGCTCGAAGAGGCCGATCTCGCCAATCGTGAGGCCCGCCCGCTGGAGCGCCTTCCGGGTCGCCGGGATCGGTCCCAGTCCCATCGTGCGTGGATCCACGCCAGCCGCCGCGGAGGCGAGAACCCGTGCCATCGGCTTGAGCCCCAGTTCCTTTGCCTTATCGTGGCTCATCAAGAGCACGGCGGCCGCACCATCGTTCAGCCCAGAAGCGTTCCCGGCGGTGACCGTGCCGTTTGTCCGAAAAGCTGGTTTCAAGGCCGCAAGTTTTTCGACCGACGTGTCGCGCCGTGGCCGCTCATCGGTGTCAATCAGGAGCGAATCGCCTTTCCTCTGCGGAACGGGCACGGGAACGATCTCCTCCGCAAACTTGCCTGAGTCGATAGCAGCGATCGCCCGGGCGTGGCTTTCCGCTGCAAAGGCGTCTTGCTCCGCACGCGAGATCTCCGTGAGATCAAAGACGTTTTCAGCAGTCTCTCCCATCGACTCTGTGCCAAATCTCTCTTTTATCCGAGCATTGGGATAGCGCCAACCCAATGTTGTATCCCACATTGTCAGGTTACCCCAGGCGTAGCCGCGCTCAGATTTTGGCACGGAGTAGGGCGCACGCGACATACTCTCCACCCCTCCGGAAATATAGACGTCGCCTTCGCTCGCCCGAATAGCCCGTGCCGCCTGATTAATGGTGTTGAGCCCGGAGGCGCAGAGGCGGTTGAACGTCACAGCCGGCACCTCCACCGGAAAATCGGCCAGAAGGGTAGCCATGCGAGCGACGTTGCGGTTATCTTCACCGGCCTGATTGGCACAGCCCAGGTAGACCTCCTCGACGAGCGCCGGGTCGATTCCAACCCGGTCCACCAGCGCCCGCAGGACCAGGGCAGCCAGGTCGTCCGGCCGGACAGGCGCTAACGCGCCACCAAGGGCACCGATGGGGGTGCGGATCGCGTCGATTATTACTGGTTCTGCCATCTTATTACTCCAGTCTACGATAGGCAATCTTCTGAAAAACGATCAGATCCATTGCACCTGCGAGCGATGAGGAAACGCAGCACGATTCTACCATTTTGACCTGTGCTCATGTTGGTAAATTCAACTTTACAGGACCAGGCGCCGGCCGATATCGGATTGGGAAACATGACGACTGTCCCCTCTTCAATAGGACGGGTGACACTAGCCGTGCCGCCGTTCCAGATAACAATGAAATTGGATCCTACACCGTTATCACAAACATGGAGGCTAGAAACGGAGTCCAATCAATGCAAATTAGGGGATCAATCCAGATCGACGAAACCTACTGTAAAGGCTGCGGACTGTGCATCGATGTTTGTCCGCCACAAGTAATCAGTCTCAACTTGAACACCCTGACAAGTTATGGCTATCACCCAGTCCGGTTGCATGCCGATGGCTGTACCGGATGTGGGATCTGCGCTGTTGTTTGCCCTGACGCGGCGATCACCGTGTACCGCCAACGGAGAGCCCGCAGGCGGCGGCGACTGGCTAAGGAGCTTTAAGATGGCAATGGATCTGATGAAAGGAAACGTTGCCATGGCCGAGGCCGCCATCCGAAGTGGCGTGCAGGCATACTTCGGCTATCCGATAACGCCCCAAACAGAGCTGCTGGAGTGGATGTCCAAGCGGATGCCTGAATTAGGTCGGGTCTTCCTGCAGGCGGAAAGTGAGGTGGCCGCAATTAATATGGTCTACGGCGCTGCATGCACCGGTGCGCGCGTGATGACCAGCTCTTCCAGCCCCGGTATCAGCCTGATGATGGAAGGTTTATCGTATATCGCTGGCTCTGAACTGCCCGTGGTTTTGATCGATGTGATGCGCGGCGGTCCAGGATTAGGCAATGTGGCGCCCTCACAAGGGGACTACAACCAGATCGTGCACGGCGGCGGACACGGCGATTATCGACCGATCGTCCTGGCACCGGCAAGCGTTCAAGAAGCGATCGATCTGACCGTTCTGGCCTTCGACCTGGCGGAGAAGTACCGCAGCATCTCCGTGGTCCTGGCGGACGGCAGCATCGGTCAGATGATGGAGCCTGCCGAGTTGCCCGCGATGCTCCCCGTCCCGAAAATAATGCCCGATTGGGCGGTCGGTGGCGCTCGAAACCGAAGCCGTCGGCTGCTCAGCTCTATTTACCTCAACCCCCCCGATGAGGAAGCGACGAATATCAGGCTGCTGAAGCGCTGGGAGAAGATCCAGGCAAACGAAGTACGTTACCAGACCTATTTGCTCGAAGACGCCGAAATCGCGGTGGTCGGGTTTGGAACAGCCGGTCGCGTGGCCTTATCCGCGGTTCGCGCCGCACGCTCGCAGGGGATCCCCGTTGGTCTTTTGCGACCAGTAACGCTTAGCCCATTCCCGGTCCAAGTCATTCAAAACCTGGCCGCCAAGGTGCGGGCCGTGCTGGTCGTCGAGATGAACGCGGGGCAGATGCTGGACGACGTTCAGCGTGCCGTCGCAGGCAAGATCCCCGTTGTGTTCTACGGGCGCATGGGCGGCGTCGTTCCCTATCCGGAGGAGATCCTTGAGGAAATCGAACGGGTGGCAGCTACGCCGCTCGCTGCCGATGGGCAACCCCGCAGCGGCTGGATGGAACGTCTCGCAACCACACACTGAGGAGCTCTACGAAATGGTCACCTCCGACCCCATGGANNATGGAACTTGTTTATGAACGGCCAGCATCTCTGGCCAATATCCACACACATTATTGCCCGGGCTGCACGCACGGTACAGCCCACCGGCTGGTCGCCGAGGTGCTCGACGAGCTGGATTTGCGGGAGCAAACGATCGGCGTGGCGGCTGTGGGATGTTCGGTGTTCGCCTACAACTATTTCGACTGCGATTTCGTCGAAGCGGCGCACGGCAGAGCACCGGCGATGGCCACCGGCATTAAGCGGGTTCTTCCGGATCGTACGGTGTTTACCTATCAGGGCGATGGCGACCTGGTTTCCATCGGCATGGGTGAGACCATCCACGCAGCAGCACGAGGCGAAAAAATCACGGTGATCTTTATCAACAACGCCATCTACGGGATGACTGGTGGGCAAATGGCACCGACCACCCTGCCCGGTCAGGTAACGACTTCATCTCCGGGCGGGCGCGACGTAGAATGGACAGGAAAGCCGATTCGCACCGCTGAGCTGCTGGCCACCCTGGACGGGCCCGCATACATCGTCCGCCGTAGCCTGCACAACCCGGCTCATATNNCGAAGCGCAGCTCTTGGGCCTGGGCTTTTCTATGGTTGAATTGTTATCCACTTGCCCCGTCAATTGGGGTCTCAGCCCACAAGATGCATTGCGATGGTTGGAAGAGCACTTGCTCCCAGTCTACCCTCCCGGCGACTACAAGGTGGCACCTGCGCTGGCTCGCAAAAGCAAATCGTAGGCCACCTGTCAGGGCACCAGGAGATCATCTAGAAGATCGTTTTTCCAATATACGGAGAATCGGTATGCAGACTGAAATTATTCTCGCGGGGTTTGGAGGTCAGGGTGTGTTGTTCGCCGGGCAAATGCTTGCTTTTGCAGCGATGGACATCGGAAAAGAGGTCACCTGGTTCCCATCCTACGGACCGGAGATGCGAGGCGGCACTGCGAATTGCACAGTGATCATTGCAGACCAGGAGATCGGCTCCCCACTGGTGCGCAACCCCCAGGCGGCGATTGTGATGAACCTTCCTTCCCTGGACAAATATGAACCATTGGTGAAATCCGGAGGGGTTCTGATCGCAAACACCTCACTGATCAACCGCGGCTTTTTCCGATCGGGCATCGATTTCGTCGGAATCCCGGCCAGCGAGCTGGCTGAGTCCATCGGGGAAAAGCAGCTGGCCAACATGATCATGGTGGGCAAGCTGTTGGAGCGCCTGCCGGTCCTGCCGTTGGAAGCCGTTGAGAATTCCATCGAACAACATCTTCCACCGGAACGTAAGCATTTAGTGGAGCCAAATTTGCAGGCGCTGCGACTCGGTTGGGCATACGCACAATCAGAGCTGGCAGCAACCTAGCGCGCACAAACAAACGCGCCACCCCCAATAATAGAAACTCGGGCGACAAGTTTCGTCGCCCGATTCATGCCCCCCAGCGCGGCCCAGGTTGAACTATGGGTCGCGACCTTCTTGTGATTGCGCTAGGATCTGTGTTTCAGGGCTGCCTGGGCCGCCGCTAAGCGTGCCACCGGCACACGGAAAGGAGAACAACTAACGTAATTTTGCCCGATAGCGTGGCAAAACTCAATCGAAGCGGGGTCCCCACCGTGCTCACCGCAGATTCCGATTTCCAGGTCTGATCGCGATTTTCGGCCCTCTTCCACGCAGATCCTCATCAACGCCCCGACTCCGTCCCGATCGATCGTTTGGAACGGGTTTTGCGGCAAGATCCCCTCTTCCACGTATTGGAAAAGGAAATTGCGTTCTGCGTCATCTCGGCTGTACCCGTAGGTCATCTGGGTCAGGTCGTTGGTCCCGAAGGAGAAGAACTCGGCCACCTCGGCGATCTCCGCCGCCGTAAGCGCCGCCCGTGGGATCTCGATCATCGTCCCGAACTTATAGGGGAATGTGACCTCGCTCTCGTCCATCACCTCTTTGGCGATTTTCTCAAGACGCGGTTGGATCACCTTGAGCTCGTTGACATGGCCTGTCAGCGGGATCATGACCTCGGGTCTGGCGTTCACACCGCGCGCTGTCACATTTGCCGCGGCTTCGAAAATGGCGCGCACCTGCATCTCGACGATCTCTGGCATCATGATGCTCAGGCGCACGCCGCGCAGGCCCATCATTGGGTTGCTCTCATGCAAGGCTCGAACGCTGCTAAGAAGTTTCTCCTTCTCCGCCAATCCATCGGTCTGATTTTTCACACGCATTGTGATCACTTCTTCAAGAAGCTCTTCCTCCGATGGAAGGAATTCATGGAGCGGCGGGTCGATCAGACGGATGATGACCGGATAACCGTCCATCGCTTCGAACAAGCCCTCAAAATCCAACCGTTGGAATGGTAGCAATTCGTCCAACGCCGCCTTCCGTTCTTTAGGATCGTCAGAGAGGATCATGCGCTGTACGATGGGTAAGCGTTCCTGTTCGAAAAACATGTGCTCCGTCCGGCACAGCCCGATCCCCTTCGCCCCATACTCGCGCGCGCGGCGTGCATCGGCCGGATAATCTGCGTTGGCCCAAACCTCCAGACCGGTCGTCGGCCAGTCCTTGGGAGCCGGCCGAATGCCCGGGGTTGCCGCGATCTGATCCGCCCAGGAAAGCAAGGTCAGCAGATCCGTTTGCTCATCGAGAGATGGCGAGGAGGTCTCAATCTGCCCAAGAAATACTTCACCACTGGTCCCATCGACCGAGACCCACTCCCCCTCCTCGACCACCGTCCCGTCTACCTGCATTTTGCGGTTGCGGAGATCGATCCGGATCGCAGCGGCGCCAACGACACAGGGGACACCGAATTGACGGGCGACGACCGCCGCGTGCGAGGTGGCACCCCCCTCGCTGGTCAGGATGCCTTTTGCGGCCAGCATTCCGTGGACGTCATCGGGCTTGGTGAAAGGCCGTACCATGATGACGTCCTGCCCTTCCTCTTTGGCCATGCGTTCAGCAGTGTCCGCGTCGAAATATACCTGGCCCACGGCAGCGCCCGGAGAGGCGTTCACGCCTGTGGCGTACAAACGGCCATCGTCATGCGCCTTCTCCTTATCTTCGTAATCAAACTGCGGGTGCAGCAGGGTGTCCACCTGATCTGGAGTAACCCGGTGTACGGCTTCCTCCCGGGTGATCAGACCCTCATTGGCCATGTCCACAGCGATCGTTACCGCAGCCTTGGCGGTTCGTTTGCCGTCGCGTGTCTGCAACATCCAGAGTTTACCGCGCTCGATGGTAAACTCCACATCTTGCATCTCCCGATAATGCTGCTCAAGCCGGTCACAGATCTCGACAAATTCCTGATAGGCCTCCGGCATATCATCGGCCAGCTTCTGAATCTTTTCNNGAATCCCGGCAACAACATCCTCACCTTGCGCGTTGAGCAGGTAATCGCCATAGAGGCTGTGCTCACCGGTCGCTGGATCGCGGGTGAACGCCACCCCGGTGCCCGAATCCCAGCCCATATTCCCGAAAATCATCGTTACGATGTTCACCCCGGTACCCAGGTCGTGAGAGATCCCGGCAGCGTTGCGATAGTCAACCGCACGTTTGCCGTTCCACGACTTGAAAACAGCTTCCGTCGCAAGGCGGAACTGTTCATGGGGGTCCTGAGGGAAATCAAAGCCTTTGTGTTTCTTGACCACGCCTTTGAACGCTTGGGTGAGATGCTTCCAATCATCGGCGCTCAAATCCGTATCGAGCCGCACGCCTTTTTCGGCTTTGTATTCATCCAGGATCTCTTCAAAAGCTTCATCCGGGATGTTGAGCACGACGGAACCAAACAACTGAACCAAGCGGCGATACGCGTCGTAGACAAATCGCTCGTCACCTGTCAGTTCAGCCATGCCTTTGGCCGTATCATCGTTCAGGCCGATGTTGAGGACCGTGTCCATCATGCCTGGCATCGAGAATTTGGCACCTGAGCGACAGGAGAAAAGAAGCGGGTTTTTCGGATCACCGAGTTTCTTGCCGGTTTCCGCCTCCACCTCTTTGAGCGCCTGGAGGGCCTGCTCCCACAGCCCCGGAGGGAACTGATTCCCGGCGGCTAGATATTCGGTGCACGCCTCTGTTGTGATCGTGAAGCCAGGAGGAACCGGCACCCCGATGCGGGTCATCTCAGCCAGGTTTGCGCCCTTCCCGCCGAGCAATGCTCTTACAAGCTCCCATTTTCCGCCTACAGATTTCTCCGCCTCGTCCACTTCGCGAAACAAATACACATACTTTTTATCAGCCATCATGTTCACCTCGCGTCATCTCTTGCATTTCGAAGGCGCCACGGTGCATAAGCCCATTCGGCGCCGATATATCTTTCTCGCTATGCCCGGAACGCTAAAGATCCGGGGCATGACTCCAATATCCGCTTAGAAAACCCCGACCCCCATCCACCCAGGGCCGGGATTCCAGGCTATAGTGTACCACTAAAGAATTATCGATGCGCCAGAATTGTAGAGAAACCCGCAGGGCAAGCCGAGATGATCGATCGTGAAAATTTGGGGGCCCTTTGGCACCTCCAGCTCTAGATGATCTCCAATCTTTGACGCACGCACGCGGGTGCGCTAAAATATATCAGCAGACCAAAAGGACGACTTGATCGCCTGTGGTGCAAGAAGGTAACGTTGTCCCCGTTTTACACCACACAGAAACATGTGAACATGAGCGTTCCACAAATAAGGAGGTCAACGCCAATGGCGATGGAAAGTAAATTCAGATTGACCTACGCAACGATGTATAACCCCCCGGAGGAACTGCACAGCCAGTTTGATGCCGCAGTGAAGCAGCTGAAGGACAACCTCGGCAAGGAACATGGCATGCTGATCAACGGACAGGATCATTTCTGCACGGATAAGTTTGAAGACATCTCCCCGATTGATACGGATGTAGTCCTGGGACTGTTCCAGGACGGCACTGCGCAGGATGCAGACCAGGCGATCGCTGCGGCAAAAGCTGCTTTCCCCAAATGGGGCCGCCTGAAATGGCAGGATCGAGTGGCATTAATCCGCAAGGCCGCCGACCTTATCGATGAGCGCGTCTTCGAGCTCGGATCTGTCATCTCGATGGAGGTCGGCAAGAACCGTTTGGAAGCCCTGGCGGATGCCGCTGAGACGGCGGATTTGATTCGTTACGCCTGCGACCAGATGGAACAAAACAACGGCTTCGTCGTGTCGATGGGACGCGACCCGTTAGAGGGGTACACCGTCACCAACCAGTCGGTTCTGCGACCCTACGGTGCCTGGGTGGTGATCAGTCCCTTTAACTTCCCCTGTGCGCTCACCGGCGGCCCTGTGGGGGCCGCTCTGGTGGCCGGAAACACCGTGGTGATGAAGCCGGCCTCCGACACACCCTGGACAGCACGTCTGCTTGCCGAATGCTTTCGCGACGCGGGCCTCCCCGATGGTGTCTTAAACTACGTCACAGGACCCGGAAGCCAGGTTGGTCAGGCGTTGATCGAGAGCGCAGAAGTAGATGGGATCACGTTTACCGGCTCCTATGACGTGGGCATGCAGATTTATCAGACCTTCTCCAAAGGGCGATACCCTCGTCCGGTGATCCTTGAGATGGGCGGCAAGAACCCGGCGATCGTCTCCCGCAATGCAGACCTGGACCGGGCGGTTCAGGGCATCGTGCGCTCGGCCTTCGGTCTGCAAGGTCAAAAATGCTCTGCTTGCTCACGGGTTTATGTCGACGAATCGGTATACGAAGACCTCGTAGACCGCTTGCTGGATATGACCAGCGCGCTCAAAATCGGTGACCCGACAGAGCGCGAAACATTTATGGGCCCCGTGATCAACCAGAGCGCGTACAATGATTACCGCAACTTTACCGAAGAGCTATCCCAGGACGGCGATATCCGCGTGGGCGGCAAGGTCCTCACCAACGGTGATCATGCCAGAGGCTATTTTTGCACGCCCACAATTGTGACAGGCGTGCCTACGCACCATCGACTGTGGAAACACGAGATGTTTCTGCCGATCACGATGGTCCAGCCGGTATCCGACCTGGAAGAGGCGATGGAACTGGCGAACGATGTGATCTTCGGCCTGACCGCTGGCTTCTATGGCACTCGAGACGAGGCCGACTGGTTTTTAGACAATATCCAGGCGGGTGTGAATTACGTCAATCGCCCCCAAGGTGCGACCACGGGTGCGTGGCCCGGCTTTCAGCCGTTCGGAGGCTGGAAGGGCTCCGGTTCGAGCGGCAAAAACGCAGGGGGCCATTACTATCTGCAGCTCTATCTGCACGAGCAGATTCGGACGGTCGTCCAATAATCGCGGTTGTCTACGCCGGCCCCCATACTGGGGGTCGGCAGTCACATTCTTTTATGAATCTCTCAGGAAAGGTTGGCCGATTTATCGCTCTGTTCGGGTTATTCCTGTTACTGCTCTTTTTCGCTTCGGATCTGGCCGATACACCCCGTTTCAATCTGTTCTTCATCGGCTTTTTGGCACTGCTTTTTGGTATTTTCCTGATGCGCCGCGGCCGCGTTCCATCTCAGCCAAGCGGCCGCTTCCGGACGCTACGTGCTATGCGGGG
>JABAOD010000594.1_pt1 | contig 10037 bp, 6 predicted proteins | sample 7062151 | NCBI WGS metagenome assembly JABAOD01 (sample SAMN14538626, study PRJNA623070) | marine sediment metagenome | biome: marine biome [ENVO:00000428]; feature: marine pelagic biome [ENVO:01000023]; material: deep marine sediment [ENVO:00002113] | place: India: Gulf of Khambhat ... | reverse complement strand
ACCCGACAGCCGGCATCGTTCCACTGCTCCTCGATCTCCCGCTCGACATACAGCGGATTGGTGAGCACCGCCTGCCCGCCGAGGGAGAGTGTCGCGTAGTACGCGATCACGGTTTGCGGGAGGTTGGGCAGGTGGATGGCCACCCTGGTGTCCTTGCCGACGCCCAGCCGCGACAATGCCGCCGCGAACCGGTCCACGTGGTCCTTGAGCTGCCGGTAGGTCATGCGTCGGTTCATGAAGATCAGGGCGACCTTGTCGCCGTACGCTGCCGTCGTCCGTTCCAGCGCCTCGGGGATCGAGACATCCTCGAACGCGACGTTGGTCGGTACGCCCGTGTCGTAAAACTGCTGCCAGATGCGTTGGTCCATGTGCCCCGCCATGGTGAGGGTCGTGCTTGAATCGCGGGCGGTGAGCGCGCCGCGGCTGAGGTCCTCCAAACATGCGGCTCGGCTCGCAGGGCGGCTAGCCGCACCCCGGCGGCACCCCGATCTGCCTCCAAGGCGCGAGGGACCTCACCCGGGTCACACCGCGCCCCCACGGTGAAGGACCCGCCGGACCGGGCTCGAGCCCAGAATGTGATCCAGATCACAGAGCGCACGCCGCACTGCGTGTTACCAGATTGGGTCCCAAACCGACGCCCTGCACGCTGGTTCTCCACCTCCCACCGGGGCGACGGCGCGGGGGGGAATTCGACGTCGTGGCGCGGGATACTCCGCAATCGCCGCCGCGGCGTGATTTCTGCTCAACAATGCGTCTGTTACGGCACGATCGTTCTCGATGCAGTATTCGAGGGAGGCAGGCGTGGCGCTACCGGACCGACCCTCGCAGGACGCACGGATCCTCATCGTCGACGACGAGGAGCCGAATATCCGGCTGTTGAGGCAGATCCTCGGCACCGTGGGCTACGAGCGCATCGAGAGCACCACCGACCCACGTCTGGTGATCGACCTGTACCGCACGTTCCAGCCGGACCTGATCCTGCTCGACATCAAGATGCCCCACCTCGACGGGCACCAGGTGCTGGAGCAGCTCCAGGAGATCGTGCCGGACGACGAGTATCTACCGGTGCTCGTGCTCACGTCGGACGGCAGCACCCCCACCAAACAGCGCGCGCTCTCGAACGGCGCCAACGACTTTCTCACCAAGCCGTTCGGCACCGTGGAGGTACGGCTTCGGGTCCGCAACCTGCTGGAAACCCGATTTCTGCATACCTCGCTGCGCGAGCACAACCGGCTGCTGGAGCAGCGGGTGGCGGCCCGCACGGCCGAGCTGCTCCAGCGCACCGACGAGCTGGAGGAGGCGCGCGTTGAGATCCTGGAGCGACTCGCCCGGGCGGCGGAGTTCCGGGACGACGCGACGGGGCTCCACACGCAGCGCGTGGCGCGCACCGCCGCGCTCGTGGCCCAGCGGCTCGGGCTGCCGGCCGACCAGGTGGACCTGATCCGGCGTGCCGCCCCGCTCCACGACATCGGAAAGATCGGCGTGCCCGACGCCGTGTTGCTCAAGCAAGGCCCCCTCGATCCGGCCGACGCCGAGGCCATGCAGGCGCACACGGTGATCGGCGCGGAGATCCTGTCGGGTAGCCGGGTGGCGCTCCTCGGTGTGGGACGAGACATCGCCCTGACGCACCACGAATGGTGGGACGGATCGGGCTACCCTTCGGAATTGCAGGGCGAGGCCATTCCCATTGCCGGCCGCCTGGTGGCGGTCGCGGACGTGTTCGACGCCTTGACGCACGAGCGCCCCTACAAAGAGGCCTGGTCGCCCGCAGAGGCGGTAGCCGAGATCCAGCGCCGCAGCGGCACCCACTTCGATCCGTACGTCGTGGCCGCGTTCGTCGATCTGTTTCACGAGGGCGTCCTCGACGAGCCACTACTCGACCAGACGCCGATACCACAGGGAGCGAAACCATGATTCGGGGCGTGGTGACGATGGGCATGTGCCTCCTCGTGGCGGCATGCGCCCCGACGGGTGGTCGGACCGCCACCAGTCCGACCGATCATATGTCGGTGGCCCTGTCGGCCCTCGACCGCAACGAGCTGCCGACCGCGCTCGACCATCTACGCACCGTGGTCGCGGCCGAACCCGGTGGCACCCTCGAGCGGCAGGCCCGGCTGCTCGCGGCGGCGATCGCGCTGGACCCTCGCAATCCGGCCCGGGATCCGAAACTGGGCGCCGAGCTGGCAGCGGGGCACAAGCCGAGCAGCGGGGAACCGTGGGAAGCCGTGCTCGCGCAGTCGCTCTACGCCCTCGCACTCGACCTCGGCGCCAGACCGGACTCGAGAATCGTGCGGGACGCGAGCGCCCCGCTCCCCACCCTCCCGGCCCGCCCGCTGGCGGTGCGGCTCCGGGAACTCGAATCGACGGTCGCGCAGCTTCAGGAAGAGCTGAAGCGCATCCGCGAGACGCTCAAACCGTAACGGAGATCTTCGCGTGACCGTTCGCGCTCGACTGCTGCTCACCTTCTCGGCGATCGCCTTGCTGCTCGGCCTCCCACTCGCCTACGGGATCGGCCGGCTCAAGGACGTGCGCGAGATCGCCGTCTCGCTCCGGACCAACCAGGCGTCGGCGCTGGAAGCCCTGGGCGTGCTGCGAACGGGGCTCGTCGAGTACGACCGACAGGTGCGGAGTTACGTGATCGCGCCCGATCCCGCGTTCCGCGCCGGCATGCACGAGGCCCTGGATCAGGCCTTTCACGGCGCGGATCGCCTGGCTCGAGCCGGCATCGGCGGCGCAGACACACCGCCGATGGTGTGGCTCGACTCGCTCGCGGCTTCGACCCTGGCCCTGGAGGCGCTCGTGGAGGCGCGCCGCGCGCAGGAGGCCACCGACTACCTGCGCACCACGGTACAACCGGTCCTCGCAGAGGCGCGATCCACGGTCAATCCGATCGGCGACGCGATCAACCGGGCCAGCACCCGTGCCGCGACGAATGCCCAGGAGATCAGTGCCCGCGCCATCCGCACCGCGCTGATTGCGGGGCTCATCGCGCTCGCGCTCGGGGCGGCCGTCGCGCTGTGGACCACGCTGGCCCTCACTCGCCCCGTACGGCGGCTCCGCACGAGCATGGCCTCGGTGGCGCACGGCGTGTTCGTGGCGCCGTCGGACCTGCCGTACGAGCGCGATGACGAGGTGGGCGACCTGAGTCGATCGTTCCGCTCGATGACCAACCAGCTCGCCGACCTCGAGCGTATTCGGGGCGAGGTGCTGAACGTCGTGAGCCACGACATCAAGGCGCCTCTCAACATCATCAATGGATGCGCCGAGCTGATCGAAGAGGCGGCGGGCCCCAAGCTCGACGCACAACAGCGCGGCCACCTCAACACGATCCACGAGCACGTGCGGCTCCTCACCGAGCGGGTGAACCGCATGCTCAACCTGGGTCGACTGGAGGCGCAGGCGTACCCCATCCGGACCGAGCAGGTGCCCGTGGTGCCCACGTTCGGCTGGGTGCGGAGCGCGTTCGAGCCACAGGCTCGGCACCACGGCATCGACTTCACGGTGAGCGTGGACCCGAGCGCCCCGGCCTTCGTGGAGGTGGACCCGGACGCCCTCCACAACGAGATCGTTGGCAACCTGCTCTCCAACGCGTTCAAGTTCACGCCCCGCGGCGGCAAGGTGTCGCTGCGCGTGTGGGGTGACCGGACCCGACCGTCGGCCCTGCATCTCGCGGTGATCGATTCCGGGGTCGGTATCCCGGACGACGAGCTGCCGTTCGTGTTCAGCAAGTACTACCAGTCCGGTCGGCGGCGATCGGACGGCGGCGTGGGTCTGGGGCTTGCAATCGTGCGTCAGTTGGTGGAGGCCCACGGGGGCACGGTGGACGTGGAGAGCCGGTCCGGCGGGGGGACGATCTTCCACGTCATGCTGCCGGGAACCGCGCCCGAGCCGCGCGTGGAGAGCCGCGCCCCGCTGCGGGACGCGATGCGGCAACCGGTCGGGGCGAACCCGACCCCAGCCGAGCCCGAGCCCGCCCGGGCCGAGCGAAAGACGCCGGTACGCCGCTGGTTGCTCCGCACCCGTCGCTCGATCGCTTCGATCATTGGGGACGGGCGGTTAGGCGGTTAGGCGGTTGAGCGGTTAGGCGGTTAGAGATCCTGGTGGGTGGGCGGATCCGGGTCCGGATCCCCTTCCCCATCTGATGCCTTGAATAGCCCGACGTTCGAGAGAGCCGGCGTATTGGTGGTTGCCGTGATGAGGATGCGCACTCGATCCGCCTCGACGGGGCGAATGCGCAGCAGTCGCTTGTAGCCGACCGTGGTCCCCCGCGCCACGGGAATCCACTCCCCTTCCACCCGAGCCTCGATCGCGAATCCCGAAATCCGCTGCCCGTAGCGGATCGGTTCCTGGAGCAACACGCGATCGAACCGGACGGGCGTCCGAAGATCGATCTCGAGTCGAGCGGTCCCGGCTCCGTCGTCCGCCGCCCAGTAGGTAGCGGCATCCCCGTCGACGATGTTCGTCGGCGCGAACTTCGGGTGGCGCAGCCGATGCCGATCGGCGGTGACCGGTCTCCCCGCGGCGAGATCCCGGGCGAACGTGTCGTCGAGGATACGGCGAAACTCCCGCAACACCTCCACGTCCCGCTCGTGGAACAGCCCGCGCCGGTCGGGAGGAACGTTGAGCAGGAGCACGCAGTTGCGGCCGACCGACTTGTAGTAGAGGTCGACCAACGCTCGTGGCGTCTTGACCCGGTCGTCCTCGGCCGCGTGGTAGAACCACCCCGGTCGGATCGACGTGTTGCAGAGGGGAACCGTCCACTGTCGTCCGGCGGGATCCCCCGTGTTCAGGTACTCGCTGTCCGCGGCACCGACCACGATGCCGTTGGTGTCGATGGTGGACCAGTTGGTGGCTCCTGCGAACCCGTGCTCATTGCCGATCCACCGGATGTCCGGGCCCGCATCGGAGAACAGCAGGATGCCGGGCTGGAGCTGCTTCACCAGTGCCCACGTCTCGGGCCATTCATAGTAGGTGGCGCGGTCGATCGTGCGGGTCTCGTTCGCGCCACCGTAGTAGCCGCTCCCGCCGTTGGCGCCGTCGAACCACAGTTCCATGATCGGTCCGTAGTCGGTGAGCAGCTCACGCAGCTGGTTGCGGTAGTAGTCGAGGTACGCAGGCCTACCGTACTCGGCATGGTTCCGATCCCAGGGGGAGAGGTACAGACCGAGCGCGAGCCCCCGCCGGCGAACGGCGTCGGCGACCTCTTGCAGCACGTCACCCGCGCCGTCCCGCCACGGGCTCCGTCGCACCGAATGCTCCGTGAACCGCGAGGGCCACAGACAGAACCCGTCATGGTGCTTTGCCGTCAGAATCAGCTCCTTCATTCCGACCTCGGCGGCAACGCTGGCCCACTGGTCGGCGTCGAACTCGGTCGGCAGAAACACCGTTGGCGACTCGTCACCGAAGCCCCACTCGCGGTCGGTGAAGGTGTTCACGGTGAAGTGGACGAACCCGATGAACTCCATCTCGTGATACGCGAGTTGCTGCGCGGACGGCACGACTGCCTGCGCCGGAATGTCAGGCGGTTCCGTTCGACACGACGCGAGCACGATCACCCCAAGGGCAATCGTTGGCACCATAGGGAACGTCCTGCGCATAGTCATCACTCGCGTGTCCTCTCTCACCGGCCCCTCAATCTCGATCCCCACTCCACCGCGGGTAACCCCTCGGCATGAGATCGCGGAATGCCACCCACGGATCCCTCGAATACGTCGCGACTGCCTATCCGCCTAACCGCTCAACCGCCTAATTGCCCAACCGCCTAACCGCCCATCGTCGGCATCGCGCCCCGGCGGCTCGCCACCAGCGCGGCGTACCGGTTGGCCACTTGCAGGGCTGCCGCCGGCGAAGCCCGACGTACGAGCTGGTGCGTGAGGGCAGCGGTGAACGCGTCCCCTGCCCCTACTGGGTCGCCCACCGACGTGTCGGCTGCGATCCCCCGCTCGGCCACCGTCCCGTCCCTGGTGACGAGCGTCGCGCCGTCCCGGCCTCGCGTCACGCACACGGCCGTGGCACCCACGTCGTGGAGCAGCCAGTCGACGAGCGCATCCCTCCCCAACAGCGACGACAATCGCGCCAACTCGTCTTCGCTCAGCTTCACGACGTCCGCGAATCGGCACGTCGTGTCGATGACCGCCGCATCCTCGAATGGCGGCCGCAGATTGACGTCGAACACGATGAGCGCTCGACCCTTGGCGCGCGCCAGAAGCTCCTGGATCGTCGCGCGGCTCACGACACCACGCTGGGCCAGCGAGCCCACACACATCGCGTCCGCGTCTGCCACCAGCGTGCGTGGTGCTTCGTCCGCCGCAATGAAGTCCCAGGCCACGTCCTCCGTGATCGCGTACCGCGGGCCGGCATCGTCGATCGCCACCCTCACGGTGCCCGTGGGCCGCATCTCGTCCCGCTGCATGAAGCGGGTGTCCACACCGCGATCGCGGAGAAACGCGATGAGCTCGGTGCCCGGCGGGTCCGCGCCCACGCGGCTAATGATCACGCCATGATTGCCAAGTCGTGCGGCGTGGAACGCTACGTTGCACGGGGCCCCGCCGGGTCGTCGCCCGTCCGGAAACTCGTCCCACAGGGCTTCGCCGATCGCCACGATCGTTTTGGGGGCGGTCGCCATGCCGGCTCCGGTCAGGTCAGGGCACGGCGTGAACTTGCGCCGTGTGAGGTGGAATTGCGGTGGCGGCGGAACGTGCCGAGTATAGCCGCGAGAGCGTGGCGACGAAATGGCCCCGAGGCACCGCCGCCGAGCGTGCCCCACGTGGCGCCATGGAGCGACGAGGTTTCCTTGCGCCTTGTCACGCAACGACTTAGCTTCCCCTACTCCTGAGCAACCCTCCGACTGAAACCGGTCACAACCCTTGAGATTCGTCCCTCTTCCACCCGCGCTGCTGTTGGTCCTCGGGGTCGCCGCATGCGGGCGATCAGGTTTGCCCGACCCCTCGTCACCGGCGTATACCGAGACTGTCGCCGCGTTCTACCGTGGCGTCGCCGCGGCGCAGAGCGGTGAGAGCGGATTGGCGACCACGTCGTTTCAGCGCGTGACGGAGCTGGCGCGCGGGGAGCCCGCCGGCTGGACCAATCTGGCGCTGACTGCGCTGCAGCGACGCGAGCTCGACCAAGCGGCCGCCTATATCGCGGAAGCGAGTCGCCACGCGCCCGACGACGCCGGCATCGACCTGGTCGCCGCACTCGTCGAGCGCGAGCGTGGCCGCTCCGACCTCGCGGCAGAGCACCTCCGCCGTGCCGTGGATCTCGACTCCACAAACCTCAAAGCGCTCTACCTGCTCGCGCAGGTCGTCGAGGTGGACGGTGGACCAGGTGGTGTGACCGAGGCGCAACGACTGATGGAGCGGGCGCTGGGCGTACAGCCCGGCAACCTGGTGGTGCTGCTGGAGCATGCCCGCCTCGCGGCCAAGCAGCGCGACATCGAGCACCTGGGGCAGGCGCTGGACCGCATCGGCGCGCGAGCCGACTCGCTCACCACGCCGATCCCCGGCGCGCTCCAGGCGGTACGGAGCGCTACTGAGGCCGGGGACTTCGCCGAGGCCGGCGCGCAGATCGCCGTTCTCCAGACGGTGCTGCAGGTGCTTCCGGCTTTCCAGGATGACCAGGCCGCCGTGCAGCCGTCGCCGAGCAGACTGAATCTGCTCGTCACGCGCTTCCTGCGTCTGCCAAGCCCGCCAGCACAACCGTCACCACCGGATACCGGACTGGTGTTCGTCGCGGAGACCCTCTTCGTCGGTCAGGGACCGATGACATGGGTGCGCGCGCTGTGGCTCAGCGACGAGGTGCCGCTCGCCCTCGTCGCCGCGGGACCGAGGACCCTGTGGCTCTCGACCGCGCCTGGTCTCGCCGAGGTCATCGCCACCCCCAGAGGTCCATCCGCCACTCCTCCAGTGGCCGCCGGCGTCGCCGCCCTGGACTACGACTACGACTTCCGCATCGACCTCGCGCTGGCGGGTGCCGGCGGGTTCCACCTGCTCCGACAGGCCGAGGGCGGTACCCTCGTGGACGTCACCGGTACGGCGGTCACGCCCTCGATTGCCCGTGCTGCCTACGCCGGCGCCTGGGCAGCCGACCTGGACATGGAAGGCGACCTCGACCTCGTGCTCGCGCGTCTCGACGGTCCGCCCGTGGTGCTCCGCAATCGCGGCGACGGCTCGTTCGAGTGGTACGCCGCGTTCGATGGGGTAACCCGCCTGCGGGAGTTCGTGTGGGCCGATCTGGATGCGGATGGTGACCCTGACGCGGCGCTGCTCGATGCCGCGGGGCGGCTCGACGTGTATCTCAATGGTCGCTACCGCGTCCCGCAATTTCAGGCGTCTCCGCTTCCAGCCACGATCGGCCCGGTGCATGCCATGGCGGCGGCCGACCTGAACAAGGATGCCACGCTCGACCTCATCCTGCTGAGCGCCGACGGGATCCTGCGCCAACTCGCTCTCGAGAAGGGGTCGTGGACCCTCGACGAGCTGACATCGTCGGGTCTCGAGACGGCGGGCGTCGAATCCGCCACGCTCTTCGTGGCGGACCTGGACAACAACGGCGATCTCGATCTGCTGGCGTCCACGCTCGAGAGCGCGCAGGCGTGGCTCACCACGGCGCGCGGGCTGCACCCGCTTCCCCGCATCGACGGCCGCATCACCGACGTGGCGGACATCAGCGGCGAAGGCCGTCTCGATCTCATGGCGGTCCTCCCGGGCGGCGAATCACGACTGCTCGTCAACCAGGGCACACTCGACTACTACGCGGCCAACATCCGCCCACGCGCCGCGGAGACGACCGGCGATCGGCGCATCAATTCGTTCGGCATCGGCGGCGAGATCGAGATCCGTGCCGGATTGCTGTACCAGAAGCAGGTCATCCGGGGTGCGACGGTCCACTTCGGTACCGGCCAGGCACCCGTCGTCGACGTGGCGCGCATCATCTGGCCCAACGGCACCGTCCAGGCCGAGTTCAGCCTCGCGTCCACCAACGAGTCCATCGTGGCGCGCCAGCGCCTCAAGGGCTCGTGTCCCTGGGTGTTCACGTTCGACGGCCGGCAGATGCAGTTCGTCACCGACTTCCTGTGGCGCACCGCCCTCGGCCTGCGCATCAACGCGCAAGGGGACGCCGCGGTCATCCATGACGAGGACTGGATCAAGATCCGCGGTGACCAGATGGCCCCCCGCGACGGGCTCTACGACGTGCGCATCACGGGTGAGCTGTGGGAGACGCACTTCTTCGATCACGTGGCGTTGATGGTCGTCGATCACCCCCAGGGGACCGAGATCTTCGTCGATGAGCGGTTCACCCTTCCGGCACCGGTCCCCGCCGTGCACGTGACGCAGCCGCTCCGCCCGGTGGCCCGGGCCCGGGATGACGCGGGCAGGGACGTGACCGACCTCATCCGGGACCTCGACGAGCGTTACCTGGACTCGTACGATCTTGGACCGTACCAGGGCATCGCGCGCGAGCACTTCGTGGAGATCGACCTGGGGGACGACGTCCCGGCCGACGGACCCGTGTGGCTGGTGGCATCCGGCTGGGTGTATCCCACGGACGCGTCGATCAACGTAGCCGTCAGCCAGGGCAACCATCCGCTCCCGTACGGACTCCGGCTCGACGTGCCGGATGGGGATGGGGGATGGGTGACCGCGGTCAGGAATCTCGGGTTCCCGGCCGGGAAGACGAAGACGATCCTCATCGACCTCGGCACGGTGTTCCGGCCCGGCACGCCACGCCAGGTCCGCCTCGCCACCAACATGGAGGTGTACTGGGACCGGATCGCATGGGCCGTGGGCAGGCCGGACGCGCCGGTCAGGACGAGCCGGCTCCTTCCGGCCAGCGCCGAGCTGCGCTACCGTGGGTTTTCGGAAGTCGTGCAGGCCAGCCGCCGCGCACCCGAGATCCCCGTGTACGACCGGATCGCCACCACGGCACCCCTGTGGCGCGACCTCGTGGGGTTCCACACCCGCTTCGGCGATGTCGCCCCGCTGAACGAAGCGGTGGACGACCGCTACGTCATCATGAATGCCGGAGACGAGCTGCTG
>JABAOD010042643.1_pt2 | contig 10038 bp, 4 predicted proteins | sample 7062151 | NCBI WGS metagenome assembly JABAOD01 (sample SAMN14538626, study PRJNA623070) | marine sediment metagenome | biome: marine biome [ENVO:00000428]; feature: marine pelagic biome [ENVO:01000023]; material: deep marine sediment [ENVO:00002113] | place: India: Gulf of Khambhat ... | reverse complement strand
TCGGGCTTCGCGTGGACCTGGTTCGTCACGAACACGGTGGCGTTGTGGAGGTCGGCGAACCGCAGGAGGTCGTGCATGTGCTTGTTCAGGAGCTGCTGCCGCTCCGCCAGGGTGCTCCGGCCCACGTACTCCGCGCGGAAGTGGGCGGTGAGCGAGTCGACGACGAGGAGGCGCAGCGGCGTGCTCTTCGCCACCTCCAGGACCTTGTCCACCAGGAGCATCTGGTGGTGGGAGTTGAAGGCCCGGGCCATGTGGATCTTCTTGAGGACGTCCTCCACGTCCAGGTCCAAGGCGAGGGCCATCTGCTGGATCCGCTCGGGGCGGAAGGTGTTCTCGCTGTCGATCCACCCGCACTCTCCGCCGAGGCCCCCTTCCTCCACCGGCCGGGTGACGTTCACGGCGAGCTGGTGGGCGACCTGGGTCTTCCCGCTCCCGAACTCCCCGTGGAACTCCGTGATGGCCTGGGTCTCCACCCCGCCCCCCAGGAGCTGGTCCAAGGCCTCCGAGGAGGTGGTGAGCTTCCCCACGAGCTTCCGTCGCTCCAGCAGGACGTCCCCCGTCTCGAACTCCCCTACCTCCGCCGCCAGCTTCGCGGCGTTCACGATCTTCTCCGCCATGGCGGTCCCGATTTCGGCGGACTCCGCGAGCTTCGCGGGGGACGTGACGGCGATGGCCATGAGGTCCGTGAAGCCCGCCTCCGCCAGCTTCTCCGCGGTGGCGGGTCCCACGCCGGGGAGTTCCTCGATCTCCTCTAGCGTCATGTCACTCACGGATTACATCCCAGGCGGGGATATAAGGGTGGGGGGAGGGGTGGGGTGAAACTGTGGGGGGAGCCACGAGGGAGAGCTTAACACCCCGCCTCGGTTATCGGCCTTGGACTCCCTGGAGCCGGTGACGTGGATGGGTCGGTGGGACGTGGCCGTCGTCGGAGGGGGCATCCTCGGCGCCTCCCTCGCGTATTGGCTCGGCCTCCGCTACGACGGCCGCATCGCGGTCCTGGAGAAGGAGCGGGACGTGGGGGCCCACGCCAGCGGGCGCAACACGGGGGTCGTGCACCGCCCGTTCTACCTGCACCCGCGGAAGCGCCGGGTCTTCGCCCGGTCCGCCCAGGCGTCCTTCCCCCTCTGGAAGGCCTACGCGGCCGCGCGGGGCCTCCCGTGGGCGGAGGTCGGCACCCTCAAGGTGGCGGCCACGGAGGAGGAGACGGGGGTCCTGGAGGAGAACCTGCGGTACGCCCGCGAGAACGGGATGGAACCGGAGGAGTTGGAGCTCTTGGACCCCAATCAGGTCCGCCGCCTCGAGCCCGAAGTCTCTTGTGCGGGGGCGCTCCTCGTCCACACGGACACCGCCGCGGACTTCGGCGCCTTCACGCGGGCGATCCGGGATGACGCGGAGGCCGTGGGCGTCCGGTTCCTCACCGGCACCGAGGTGCTGCGGGTGGAGGTGGACGACGGCCTCACGCTTCATACGAGGGGGCCTATGGATCGGCTGGAGGCAGACCTCCTCATCAACTGCGCGGGGGGGAGCGCCCTGGACCTGGCCCACGCCATGGGCCTCGCCCTCGAGTACGCGGACCTCCACTTCCGGGGGGAGTACTGGCACGTGTCCGCCGGCGCGGCGGGCCTCGCGGGCCGCAACGTCTACACCGTCCCCCGGCGTCCCCACCTCCCGTTCCTGGAACCCCACTGGGTCGTGCGGGCGGACGGCCGGCGGGAGGTGGGTCCGAACGCCGTCCCCGTCCCCGGTCCCTACGACTACGAGGGGCTCCTCCGCCACGAGGCGGAGTGGTTGGGCGAGGCCTTCTCGCCGCCCGTGGCGAACAAGCTGAGGCTCATCCTGGACCGGGAGTTCCTGGGCCTCGCCGCGGGGGAAGTGCTGAGCTCCCTGTCCCGGGGGGAGATGGTGCGGCACGTGCAGCGCTTCCTCCCCCGCCTGCGGGAGGCGGACCTGACGGCCCGGGGGACCGCGGGCGTCCGGAGCCAGGTGGTGGACCGCCAGGGACGCCTGGTCCCCGAGGCGATCCCGGTGGAGGGTCCCCGCTCCTTCCACATCCTCAACTACAACTCGCCGGGGGCCACGGGGGCGCCCGCCCACGCGGCCCACCTGGTCGACCACTTGGCGGGTCGGGGCTACCTGGAAGGGCTGAAGCCGCGGCCGTTGGCCCGCCCGCCGTGGGATTGGGAGGCCCTGGCGGACGCCATGGACCTCACCCGGTAGGCCCGCCTCAGGCGGCGTTCAGACCCCAGTCGTAGGGCATGTACTCGATTCGGAGGCTGTCCCTATGCTCCCGGAGGAAGGCCGCGTCCTCCGGCGGGAGGTANNGCCGTCCCGGTGCTCCCGCAGGAAGGCCGCGTCCTCCGGCGGGAGGTACTTCGCGATGAACGATAGGACGCCCCCCGCGGGGTCGAAGTCCCGAGCGTACCACCGGAAGATCTGGGACAGGGAGAGGGTGCGGGTGGACCGGTCCAACACGACTCCCCGGGGGCTGTTGATGAACAGGGTGGCGGCGGCGTCCAGGTCCGCGTCCAGGCGGTCGGCGGCGTAGAGGCCGTCCCGGAGGGCGGGGCAGCTGTTCGAGGCGCAGACGAGGGCGAAGTGGATGCGCGGGTCCCCGAACTTCCGGATGCGGTTCTCCAAGGACCACAGGGACATCTTCCTCCCCCCGATGGGGAACCTTCGGAGGACGAAGAACCGCAACTTGCGCCAGAGGCCGCCGTTCCCCCGAGTCGTGGCGGCGGGTTCCGCCGTAAGGTCCTCGACGACGGCGCACAGCACGGCGGCGTTGTAGGCGTTGATCAGGAAGGCGAGCTGACCGTCCCTCGTGACGGGGGGCGGGTTGTTGCCCATGGCCATCCGCTTCATGTCTTGGCAAAAGGCGCCGTCCCCCTGCAGCGCCTCGTAGTCGACGCGGCCCTCCGGGGTGACGTACTGCGCCAGGAGGCGGTCGATACGTTCCGCGGGTCCCGCCATCAGCCCTGGCGACTCCCGCCTCTCTGATAATGTTGCGGCTTAACGCTTCAACTCCGGCAGGAGGCGCGCGAAGGCCTCCAGGGCTTCCCGCTCCTTGAAGTGGAGCTCGCCGGGCACGATGAGGCAATGGGGAGGCTCTCCGAGCTCGTCCGAGACCAGTTCTGCGGCGGGGTCCGCGATGACCCACGCGTCCGGCGCCCCGATGCGGGATAGGGAGACCACGAGGGTGTCGTCGCCGAACGCCCCACCCTCCCGCTTGAGGGAGAGGAGGTAGAGAAGGGCGTCCCGGGCACGGAGGGGCGTCCCATCCTCCGCGATGTCCAACAGGACGAGGGTGTGGAGGCCCCGCGCCAGGTTCGACTCGATGACGTCGAGGGGGCTGGTGGGCCGGTAGCTCTCCGTGGGCGTCGGCAGGGACGCGGTGCGGCCGAACTTGTAGGCCTGGAGGCCGGCCTGCCCCGCCGCGGCGGTGAGGATCGAGGGCCCGTGGATGAGGCGGGCCGTCAGCCCGCGGGCGTGGGCCTGCAGGCGGAGTTCCACGTGGGTCGTGGCGGTCATGGGGTCCCCGGGCACCAGGAACCCCGCGCGACCGCTGGCCGCGGCCTCCAGGATCCTCGACCCGTCCTCCACCTCCGCCCGGGTCAGGCGGGTGATGGGCTTCCCCACGGCCTCCGCGAGCGCCTCCAGGGTCCCCTGGGCCATCCGCGAGGTGTACTCCTCCGCGAAGAGGACGTCGCATCCCCGGGCGGCCTCCAGGCCCGCGACGCTGATGTCCCCCGGCCCGTGGAGACCCATCCCGATGAAGAGGAGCTCGCCCACGGGGAGTCCATGCCAGGGGGGATACAAAGGCGTTGGCACCGGCAAGGGGTTATACGCCCGGTGGGCATGGGACGACCGGATGCGCGCCGCCTGCCTGGTCGTCCCGAAGGAGAAGGGGGAGGAGGTCCGCCTCCGGCTCCTGGAGGAGGGTCTGCTCCGGACGGACTTGACGATTCAGCAGGAAGGGGACTCCCTCTTCTTGCCCATCGCTGGCCACGTGGAGTGGGGGTACCCCGTGGACGAGGGGGAGTTCGAGGAGGTGGCCCGGGGGGTGGAGACCTACAAGGACCTCGTCGCGGTCCCCGAGACGCTGCGGCAGTACCTCCCCACGGCCTTCGACGTCATCGGGAAGGTGGCCATCCTGCGGGTCCCAGAGGAGCTCCACGGATACCTGGAGGCCATCGGGGAGGCGGTCCTCGAGGCCTACAAGGGGGTGCGCTCCGTCGCGAACGATTCGGGCGTGAGGGGCGACTACCGCGTGCGGGAGCTCCGGGTCATCGCGGGGGAGCCGGACCTGGAGACGGAGTACACGGAATACGGCCTCACGTACCGCGTGGACCCCTCGAAAGCCTACTTCTCCCCCCGCCTGGCGACGGAGCGTTGGCGGGTCGCGAACCTCGTGACGGAGGGGGAGGTGGTGACGGACCTCTTCGCGGGGGTCGGCCCCTTCGCCGTCATGATCGCGAAGTACGCCCCCGCGGCGGCGGTGCACGCGGTGGACGCGAATCCAAAGGCGGTGCGGTACCTCCTCGAGAACATCCGCCGGAACAAGGTTGAGGTGGAGGCTCACGAGATGGACGCGCGGGTGGCGCTGGCGCGTTTGCCCACCCCCGACCGCGTCGTCCTGGACCACCCCCATGGGGCCGCGGCCTTCCTGCAGGATGCCGTGGACGTGGTGGCGGACGGCGGGGTGCTTCACCACTTCGAGATCGTGGAGCGGGCGGAGATCGACCTGAGGGTGCACGAGGTGGAGCACCTCTCCGCCGCCACGGGTCCGTTCGTCGAGGTCGAGGCGGTGCGGGAGGTGCGGGACTACTCGCCGACCCTCGTTCACGTGGCCTTCGACCTTCGGGTCTTCCAGGGATGAGGGCGCCGGCCCAACCCATCCCCACCGGAACACCCATTAGGGCGGAGGTCGGTTCCGGTCCCCGGAGGGGTGATTCTCGTGGCATCCTCCGGAACCAGCGCGTGGCGAGAGGGAAGCAGATTCGTGGGCTTGGCGGTGAGCGTCCTCCTGGCGTCGGCGCTCCTCGCGCCGGCCCTTTTGGCGGGCCTGGCCTCGGCGGCCACTGGCGGTCCCGACGGGTACGGGTACCGGTGGACGGACAGCAACCCCCCGGCCCCCACGGAACCGTACGCCTGGGTCGACGGGGTGACGCCGGGCACGGCCCTAGGAATCGGGAACGATGAGATCCAGGGCCCGTTCCCCCTCGGGTTCCCTTTCCGCTTCTACGGCCAGGTGAAGACGGAGGTGTACGTGTGCTCCAACGGCTTCATCACGTTCACGCCCGGATCGCCTTGCGACCCGTTCGCCATCCCGTTCCCGGACCCTGTGTTGCCCAACGACGCGGTCTACGGGATGATGGACGACTTGGACCCGAGCGCCCCCGGGAGCGACGACGTCTACGTCTGGAGCGACACGGGCGCGCCCGTCCGGCGGTACGTGGTCACGTGGAACGACATCGAGTACTTCCTCGACGCGCGGAACCAGACCTTCGAGATCATCCTCATCGAGAACGTCTCCGGGGGGGACGGGGACATCCTCCTGCAGTACGCGTGGGTCGACGTCACGGCGCGGTTCCAGATGATCGGCATCGAGAACGCGGCGGGGACCATCGGCCTGCCCTACCCCAACCCGGCGTCCACCAGCCTGGCGATCCGATTCGTCCCGGGGGTCCCGCCTCCGGGAGACACCCTGACGATCACGCCCACATCCCTGGCGCCGATGACGGCGCAGCAGGGTGAGTTGGACGTCCTCATGGCGGCGCTGGACGCCAGTGTGGACGCGAACGATGCGATATTGGAGGCCATCACCCTCGACCTGACGGGACTCCCGCCCTTGGACGCCGACGTGGCCGCGGTCAACCTCTGGGTGGACGATGGCGACCTGACCTTCAGTCCTGGGCTCGACTTCGTCGTCGACACCAACGCGTTCGTGGGAGGCACGGTGACCCTGTTCGCCTTCTGGTTCGTTCTCGCGGGATTCGACCAGCGCTTCTTCGTGACGTTCGACATCAGCCCCGGAGCGACGGTGGGCGACTTCGTGGGGATTGGGATCGTGGACGCGACCTACATCACCGTGTCCCCTCCAGATGTTGGCGTGTGCTCGGGCTGCCCCTTCGACACGTACGTACCGGGCCTCTCGACGGAGATCGTCGCCGCCACCACGGACACCTTGACGATCACCCCCATCGATTTCGCCCCTGCCACCGTCGTGCCGGGGGACACGTTGGTCCTCATGGGCGGGCTGGACCTGAGCGTGGACGCGAACACGGCGGTCGTCGATGCCGTGACGGTCGACCTCTCGGGGCTCCCACCCTCGGATGCCGACGTCTCCGGCGTCGTCCTGATGCGCGACGACGGGGACCTCGTGTACGACCCCTTCTTCGAGGTCTGGGTGGCCTTCGGATCCTTCCTGGGGGGAACCGCGACCCTCACCCTGTTCACGCCGCTGACCGTTGTCGCGGGCACGCCGGAGCGCCTCTGGATCGCGTACGACATCAGCCCCGCCGCCGTGCCGGGGAACTTCGTCGGCCTCGCCATGGTCGATGCCACCTACGTCAGCGTGATCCCGCCGGATCTCGTGAGCTGCGTCGGGTGCCCCCTTGACACCTATGTCCCCGGCACCCAGACGGAGATCATCCCGCCGCCCACGGACACCCTTACGATCACCCTCACGGACCTCGCCCCCGCCACGGCGCAACAGGGGGAAGTGAACGTCCTCATGGCCGCGATGGATCTGAGCGTGGACGCCAACGACGCGTTCCTGGAGACGATCACCGTGGACCTCACGGGGTTGCCCCCATCGGACGCCGACGTCTCTCTGGTCACCCTCTGGTACGACACGGGGGACCTGGTCTTCGGCCCCCCGGATTTCGTCATCACCACGGGAATCTTCGTGGGCGGGACGGCCACCCTGAACGCGTTCTTGGTGGTGACCGCGGGGGTGGACATCCGCCTCTGGCTGACCTACGACATCGCCGCGGGGGCCACGGCGGGGGACTTCGTGGGGGCCGCGGTGCCCGACGCGACCGCCTTCGTGGTGAGCGCCCCAGACGTGGCCGTATGCACCAGCTGCCCCTTCGACACCTACGTCCCCGGCGCGCAGACGGAGATCGTGGTCGCCACGGTGGACACGCTAACCTTCACCCCGTTCGACATGGCCCCCGCCACGGTCCAGCCGGGGGACATCGCCCACCTGATGGGGGGGGTCGACCTGAGCGTGGACGCGAACTCGGCGACGGTGACCGACATCGGCCTGGACCTCACCGGGCTTCCGCCCTCGGACTCGGACATCGGGTTCGTGATCCTGTGGCTGGACAACGGGGACCTGTCCTACGACGTCCTCGTCGACCCCTTCGTGGGCGTCGGGAACTTCATGGGGGGGAGCGTCCTGTGGTTCCTCTTCACCGACATCGACGTCAGCGCTAGCACCCCCGTACGGCTGTGGATCAGCTTCGACATCGATTCCCTGGCGACCGTGGGGAACTTCGTGGGCTTCACCATGGTGGACAGCACCTACGTCACCGTGGCGGGGCCGGACTCCGCCGTCTGCTCCGGATGCCCCATGGACACCTACGTCCCCGGCGTGAAGACGGAGATCGTCGCGCCGACGGCGGACACGCTGACCTTCACCCCCGTCGACCTGGCGCCCGCCACCGTCCAACCCGGGGACACCACCGTCGTGATGATGGCCGTGGACCTGAGCCTCGACGCGAACGCCGCCATGGTCACGGGGATGCGAATCGACCTGACGGGGGTGCCTCCCCTGGACAGCGACGTGGCCTCGGTGACCCTCTGGGTCGACGACGGGGACGGCCTCTTCGAGCCCACCATCGACGCCGGCGGACCCACCGGAGTGTTCACGGGCAACGTCCTGATTTTCACCTTCAGCTACCCCATCTTCGCCACCGATCCGGAGCGGTTCTGGATCACCTTCGACATCGACGCGGCGGCCGGCCTGGGGAACTTCGTGGGCGTCTCCATGGCCGACGCCACCTATGTGACGGTGAACCCCCCGGACGGGACCGTGTGCGCCGGCTGCCCCTTCGACACGTACCTCCCCGGGCTTCAGACGCAGATCGTCTCCCCGACCCCCGACACCCTCACCGTAACCCCCTCGGACCTGGCGCCCCCGTGGGTCCTCCTAGGGGCGACCGCCGTGCCCGTCCTCCAGCTGAATCTCACGGTGGACGCCAACACGGCCACGCTGAGCTCCGTGACTGTCGACCTGACGGGGACGGGAACGGACGCCGACATCAGTGCCGTGGAGCTCTGGCGCGACAACGGCGACGGGTTCTTCAATACGGGGTCCGACACGCAACTGGACGCGGCGTCCTTCGTGGGGGGGACGGCCGTCCTCACCGCCGGCGTGACCGTCGCCGCGGGGACCCCGGAGATACTCTTCCTGGCGTACGACATCGCCCCCGCTGCCAGCCCCGGGGCCTTCGTGGGGGCGCAGGTCCTCGACGCCACGTACTTCAATGTCCTGGCGCCTGACTCCGTGGTCTGCACCGGGTGCCCCTTGGACACCTACGTGCCCGGAGCGAAGACGGAAGTGGTGGTCCCAACCCTGTCGGCGACGCTGACGGACGTCGCCCCCGCCACCGCCCGCGTGGGCACGATCGAGGTCACCCTGATGGAGATCGCGCTGGACGTCGCCTACGGACCGGTGGACCTGCTCGAGGTGACCGGGGAGCTGACGGGGCTCCCGCCGGACCCGGCGGACGTTGCCCTCGTCGCCGTCTGGTGGGACGACGGCGACGGGGTCCTCGACGCGGGCGACAGCCTCCTGGGCAACGCGCCCGTCACGGGCACCGCGTTCACCGTTCCCTCCTCCCTCCTCGTGGAGCCGGGGATCCCCGCGCTCCTCTTCATCACCTACGACATCGACCCCGCGGCGACCGCCGGGAATTGGGTCGGCATCAGCCTCCAGGGCGAGGCGAACTTCACCGTGACCGGCGGCAACGTGGTCTGCACCGGGTGTCCCCTCGACACGTACGCGCCGGGGCTCCGGACGGAGATCGTGGAGGACACCTTGGAGGTCACGGCCTTCGATCTGGCCCCGGCCTCCGCCCCCCAAGGCGCGTCGGACGTCCTCTTCGCGCGGCTGAACCTGACGGCGGTCCCGGGGGACGTGACCCTCCTGAGCGTCGACGTCGCCCTCACGGGGACGGGTGGCGACGCGGACATCGCCGCAGTGACGCTGTGGCAGGACGAGGGGGACGGGACGTTCGACCCCGCGACGGACGCGTTGCTGGCGGCCGAGGTCTTCGCGGGCGCCGCGGCGACCCTCCCCGCGAACGTCCTCATGGCGGGCGGGTCCAACGAGACCCTATACATCGCGTACAACCTCTCCGCCACGGCGACCGGGGGGGCGTACATCGGGGTGCGGGTGACGCCCGCGTTCACTGTCGGGGGCGGCGACTCCGTCGACTGCCTGAACTGCCCCCTGGATACGTACGACCCCGGCGTGAAGACCCTCATCCCGGCCACCGTGGGGACCATCGACGGCACCGCCGTCGATCAGGCGAGCGACCCCCTGTCTGGGGTCGCGGTGGAGCTGCTCTCGGGGACGACGGTGGTGGACTCGGCGATCTCGGGGGCTGCGGGAGGATTCACGTTCACGGATGTGACCCCGGGGACGTACACGGTCCGCGGGACCCTCGCGGGGTACCTGGAGGACACGGCCACCGTGACCGTGGCGGCGGGGGCCACCGAGACGGTGACCCTCCAGCTCGAGGCAATCACGACGGGCTCCATCTCCGGCGCCGTCACCAACACCCGCGGGCAGATCATCCTGGGCGTCACCGTCCAGCTCGTGGACGACACGGGGACGGTGGTGGACCTGACGGTGACGGGGGTGAGCGGCGGCTTCACGTTCAGCGACGTGGACTTCGGCACCTACTCCCTCCGCGTGACGGCCGTCGGGTTCCAGCCGAAGACGGTGGAGGACATCGTCGTCTCCCTGGCCGACCCGGACCAGGACGTGGGGACGATCCAGCTGGCGGCGGTCTCCCTCGCCCCGGA
>JABAOD010012857.1_pt1 | contig 10039 bp, 14 predicted proteins | sample 7062151 | NCBI WGS metagenome assembly JABAOD01 (sample SAMN14538626, study PRJNA623070) | marine sediment metagenome | biome: marine biome [ENVO:00000428]; feature: marine pelagic biome [ENVO:01000023]; material: deep marine sediment [ENVO:00002113] | place: India: Gulf of Khambhat ... | reverse complement strand
TCCGGTTCTTGCGCCGGAAGCAAAATGGCCAATGTATTACGCGATGTATTTTTCGGAGCATTATCGATAAGCAACAGCGGGTGAGGTGGGGAGTCTGACAGGCCAGGCTCCCGTTCGCTGCGCACCCGATGGGGTCCAGGAGCACTGCGATGCGCGACCATTGGTGGGATACATTCTTCATTTCTGACCTATGGCTCGAAGTCCAGCGCAATGCCTGGTCGGATGAAGACACACGAACACAGGCAGAGCGGATCGAGCAGTTGACGCAGCTCAAGCCGCCGGCCAGGGTCCTGGATGTGCCCTGCGGCGAAGGCAGGCTGTCGATCGAGCTCGCCCAGCTCGGCTATGCGGTGACGGGCGTGGATGTGACCCAACCGCTGATCGAAATAGGACAGCGCAAGGCCCACAAATTACAGCTGGAAGTGACATTCAAGCAAGGGGATATGCGTGAGCTTCCCTGGGAGTCGTCTTTCGATGCCGTCATCTGTTATTGGGGCAGCTTTGGCTATTTCGATGAGTTGGGGAACGCGAAATTTTTGCAGGCTGTGCTCCGCGCGCTCAAGCCCGGTGGCAGATTGCTCATCGATACCCATACCGCCGAAACATTGTTTCCCAGGTATCAGGAGCGCGGCTGGCGGCAAGTTGGTGAAGTTTTGGTCCTGGAAGACCGCCAGTGGGACCACCTGAAGGGCCGCATCAACGTGTCGTGGACGTTTGTTTCAGAGGGGCAAATCGATCGCCGATTTAGCTCGATCAGGGTCTACACATATCGTGAGCTGACCCGCTTGCTCAAAACGACCGGCTTCTCCGAATACGTCGGTTACAGCTCCCTGGAAGGTGAGCCTTTCAGGATCGGGGCGTCCCGGCTGGTCATCGTTGCTACGAAACCGACCACTGCGTAACGCCACCAGCCTCCCGATGGAGCCGCAGTTCTCTTCAACTGACGGGCATCAGGTGTCCACTTCTTCAGCCGCCGCGCAGTCATGCACAACAAGATTACCCAGCTGCCACGTGCCGGATTCGATCTGAAAATCTAAGCCCTGGCATGGGCTCGAGCAAACGCGTTAGGGATGAGCGCCTCGGCGGCACATTAGAGGCTTCATCCAGGGTACGAATGATAATTGAGCAATCGTGCCGGTCAGGATAAGGGTTGGGAGGGGAAAACTTGTTCAAACTGCGTGTGGATGGGCGAACCGCGCTGAGCATGGTGGAACTGCGCGACGCGCAGGAACTCTTCGCGCTGACCGATTCGTCCCGCAACCACCTGCGGGAATGGCTTCCCTGGGTGGACAACGTCCAAAACCCATCCGATACGACAAACTTTATTCAAGCAGCGCTTGAACGGCACGCGCAAAACAACGGGTTTCAATGCTGCATCCGGTACGACGGAAAGATCGCCGGCGTGATCGGTTTTCACCGCATAGACTGGGCCAATCGATCCACCGAGATCGGTTATTGGCTCGGCCAACAGTACCAGGGCCGCGGCATCATGACCAATTGTTGCCGGGTTTTGATCGATTATGCCTTCACAGAGTTTGAGATCAACCGGGTGGAAATTCGCGTCGCGGTGGGGAACGCTAAGAGCAAGGCGATTCCGCAACGCCTGGGATTCGTTCAGGAAGGAATTCTGCGGGATGCGGAGTGGCTTTATAATCATTTTGTCGACTCGGCCGTCTATAGTGTGCTCCAGCGCGAATGGAAAGCCAGGCAGAATCCAGAATAATGGGATGCGATCGGTAGACCGTTCGGGCTCCTGACCAGATCGTGCGCTTTGAAGATCACTTCTCCAATCTGGCGAGGGAATACGCCAGGTACCGCCCCGCTTACCCTCCAATACTTTCAGCTTTTCTGGCCTCTCTCGCCCCGAGTCCCAACCTGGCCTGGGACTGCGGAACCGGCAGCGGACAAGCTGCGCGCGGGCTTGTCCGTCACTTCGCCACGGTCGTTGCATCGGACGCCAGCGGGGTTCAACTCAACCATGCGTTCAAGCAGGAGCGGGTCCGGTTCCTGCTGGCGAACGCGCAGGCGCTGCCGATAGCAAACAATCAGGTCGACCTTGTCACGGTCGCTCAAGCAATCCACTGGTTTGAGCTCAAGCCATTTTACCGGGAGGTCAAGCGGGTTCTCAAGCCCAAAGGGGTGATCGCGGCCTGGACCTATCACCTCGTTCACACCGACCCCGTGATTGATCGCCTGCTCAGCCACTTCTATCACGAGATCTTGGGACCTTTTTGGTCGCCCAGGATGCGGTGGGTTGAGGAAGGCTACGTTTCGCTTCCTTTTCCCTTCGATGAAATTGACGCCCCGGAATTGCAGATGGAAGCGCGTTGGAGGCTAAACGAGCTCGTTGGTTTTCTCGCCAGCTGGTCAGCAACCAGGCCGTACCAGGAAACACACGGACGTCATCCGCTCGGCGAGATTTATGCCCAATTAAAGGAAGCCTGGGGGCATCCTCTGCGAACAAGAAGGGTTTATTGGCCGTTGCACATACGGGTGGGCATCTTGAACACTTGATGGTTCTAACCAGCGGCTCGTAAAGATGCCGCGGTCTGAGCAGCGGGACGCCCCGGACCTCTCCCTTCCCCCTTGATCAAAGGGTGCATATACCCAGATCGATAGGAGCGTATCATGAAACCAAAACGTAAAGCGGCGATCCTTCGTTATCTATTGCCGGTTCCGGGTTTGGCGCTTGCTCTCTTGCTGCTCGTCTTGCTGCCCAAACCTGGGCCGAATGGACCGGTTGCCGCGCATTCGGGGGACGTCTTCGGTCCGGCCTGCGGCGCGGCGACGGTGAATGGCGAGGTCGATGCTTCCGAATGGAGCAGCGCCGCGGCCCAGACGTTTGCCATGCAAAGCGGAGGCAGCGCCCCCGCACTCACAGCCACATTGCATGTGATGAACGGCGCCAACAACCTGTTCTTGGGGATTACCATCAACGACGATGAATTCAGCACAGTCGGTGAATTTTTGTCGGGGGGAGATAGCTTCAGGATCGACTTTGACAACGCGCACAGCGGCTCCATTTTTGTTCCAGGGGATGATGTCCTCGTCGCGAACGCCGGTTTCCCCCAATTTGAGGATTCGTATATCGACGCCGATCCGGCGCCCTCCAGTTCCGAGGCTGACGTCAATGCGGGGGGCACAACGGATGGCGCCGCGGCAACCAGCAGGCTGGCCGATCTCAATCACTTTGAGATCCGGCATCCGCTGTGCTCTGGAGACCCGCAGGATTTCTGCTTATACCCCGGGGACACGGTCGGCTTCCGGTTGGAATATTTGGACGCTGAAGAAGACGGGTCTTTTGGCGGGAGCCGTTTTTTCCCGGGCTCGACCGCAAATTCTGTCGCGGACATCGTGATCGGCACGTGTGCAACACCGGACCTGTTTTTCTACTTGCCGCTAATCCTGAAGTGATCTCGCCGTTCTCTGAATAACTTCGTGCCGCCCGGGTTACGCCGGATCAGGTCGCCGGATATCTTCAGGTGACGCAGACCAAACATCCCGTACATGGCGAAGCGCGGGGATTCTGCATGGCACCCCGGTGCGGGATATGGGATCCCAGGGCTGCGGCAGGGATCGCAGCGTTGATTTAGGTTGATTTCACATGCCTGACAGATCCGAATTACCACTCATCACCCGGTCCCGCCTCATTCACGATCTCAAAGACCTGGGCCTGGAACCCGGTCAGACGGTGATGTTGCATGCCTCAGTAAAGGCGATCGGCTGGATCGTACGCGGCCCAGATGTTGGGCTCGACGCCCTGCTCGAGGTCTTGCCGGCAACGGGGACCCTGATGATGTATGCCGGTTGGGAGGAAGATATCGAGAGCTTCCCGTCGTGGTCGCAGGAGAAGCAAGCTGCTTACCTGGGCGAGTGCCCGCCCTTCGACCCGGATAGGTCGCGCGCTCATCGTACATGGAGCATTCTCACTGAATACTTGCGAACGTGCCCCGGCGCTTATAGAAGCGCGAACCCTGGCGCATCAGTGGCCGCAATCGGGAACAAGACAGCCTGGATAACGCGCAATCACCCGCTCCAGTATGGTTATGGACCGGGATCACCGCTGGCGAGGCTCTGCGAGGCCCAGGGCATGGTTCTCCTGCTCGGTGCACCCTTAAACAGCATCACATCGCTCCACTGCTCGGAGCACATGGCGCAGATTGCCAGCAAGCGAAAAGCACGATACAGAGTGCCGCTCCGAAGCGGTGTCCGGCGCGTTTGGGTCGACGTAGAAGAGTTCGACACCGCCGATGGCATTGTAGATTGGGATGGAGAAGACTATTTTACCCTCATCGCGCGCCAGTTTCTGGCGGCAGGCAGCGGACGATGTGGAATCGTTGGTGCGGCCAACTNNTTTGTTGCCGGCTAAAAAACTGCACGAGTTTGCTGTGCGCTGGATGGAGAAGACCTTCACCGCTGGAAAGCCCACAGCGGACGGCACCAGCGGCGAATCGACGCGATGAAGAAACGTTGGGTACAGATTTTGGCCTCGTTGGGGTTTGGGATCCTTTTCATTCTGGGCTATTTGTGGTTTATCGATATTTTCGACCCTCGACGGTTTACCCGCTGGAATCCTTTACCAGTGGCTCGCAATCGGATCAGCCAACTGCTGGGCATCGGTTATGGTTCCTTCTCAGACATGGTCTATGTCCAATCTGTCAATGGACTCATTTATCGTTGTTGTGACACAGACAATCCCGACTGGGAACAGCATTATGGCGTTCAGTCATGGCTAACCAAACCATGTGAAGATCCTTTTGACCGGTATTACCCGGCGTTTCCCGATCCTCCGGGGCGCGTAATAGAATGCCTTCAACGGACGACATACGAGCATGTCCCTAACGATTTCTATTTTGTACTTCTTCAGGATGGGATGGTCTGGCGACTGCATTATTATTATGGGGTAGACACTTTCTTCTTCCAGCTATGTGGAAGCGGCCTTGTGGGGGGCATCCTGGGCTTCATCCTTGCCAACTCGTTCGGACGACGACGAGCCAGAGGGCGAGGGCTATGAACGGAAACATCGGATGAACACCAACCCGGAAATTTGTTATCATAGGTTGTAGCCATGGGGATGGTGTCCTGGCAGGGAACGGGACGCATGCCCCGTGTACCGGGCGTTCACTGTTGGACCTTGTATCGCAATGCTCGCACAGAAGCCTCCCCTGTGGCAATGCCCAAAATGCGGGCGTCAGTTTGCTAATAAGAACCAGTGGCATGCCTGCACGACGCTGAGCCTGGACGATCACCTCCGCAACAAGTCGCCAACGGCGATCGCTCTCTACGCTACCCGGCGTTCGAAGCGGCCGTGCGCCGCTGCGGCACATTCCGGGTTCATCCAACCAAAACCCGGATCGGCTTTATCACCCGAATGACCTTCGCCGGCGCCGTGCTGAGAAAACGGTGGATAGACGCAGCCTTTCTGCTGCCATACCACTCAAAGAGCCCGCGATTCCACAAAATCGAAACTTTTGGCCCCAAAAGTCACGGCCATTACCTGCGCATACGCGAGGCCGCGAGGATCGATGACGAGGTGCAGACATGGCTCTGCGAGGCTTACAGAGTTGGCGTGCAGGAGCACTCCGGGTGATTGGCGCAGGACCTGGTCATCGTGAGCAGAACAGGTCTGCGTGGGAGCCAATCCACCGCAACAATATAGATTTCGATATCTTAAGGAGCTGGGTTTGACTGCCATAGAAAGCGAGCGTACCTCGTGCTTCGTGTGTAAAAAGCACCGTGGGGAAACGCAAACACCAGGGGGCGCAATCTATGAGGACTCCCGGGTTTATGCCGGTCACGCACAGTTTCGGGAAGGCAAAACCACTGCCTACCTGGGCTACTTGATGGTAGAGCCTCGGCGGCACGCCCCCGGCCTAGCGGACCTCACCGATCCCGAAGCGCAGGCGATCGGCCTGCTCGTTGTCCGCTTGAGCCGCGCCTTGAAACAAACCGCAGGGGCGGAACATGTGTACGCCTTTGTGCTGGGGGACCTTGTGCCCCATCTACACGTGCATGTCGTCCCGCGCTATCCTGGAGCGCCCCGCGAATATTGGGGGGTTCATGTCGACGAATGGCCCGAAGCGCCCCACGGCGGCCGCGCGGAGATTGAGGCGCTCTGTTCTCGCTTGCGCGCTTACCTCGCCAATGAGATCAATTCGGCCCCATAATCGAAGCAGATGATATATGTCAGGGGTACCATGCTGGTACCCAGAACCGTCCAAACAGTTCTCATGTTTCCGAAGTCTGGAGGGATCACCGCATGGCTGATGTCGACATCCTGCACTTGAAAACCTGGGTCGGCAGACAGGTCGAAGTGACAGAGAGGATTTCGGGGACCCCGGCCAGCTTGATGGCCGCGACACTGGACCGAGACGCGGTCTTTATAGAGGGGGACCCGCTGCCGCCGGCATGGCACTGGCTCTATTTTCACGAGACCACAAAATCCTCGCAACTCGGGTCCGATGGACATGCAATGCGAGGCGGGTTTATGCCCCCGGTTACGCTTCCCCGCCGGATGTGGGCAGGCGGAAGACTGCGCTTTACCGCAACCCTGCGCGTCGGTGACGTAGCCGTCCGGCGTTCAATCATCAAGTCGGTCCAGGAGAAAAAGGGGCGATCGGGGGCTCTCGTGTTTGTCGTCGTGGCACACGAGATCAAGGTAAAAAACCATCTGTGTGTTGCTGAAGAGCAGGACATCGTTTACCGGGAAGCGCCACGCCCGGGTGAGGGGCTTCAAGGCCGCGCCGCGCCGAGCGGTTCTCAGTGGTCCGAAACCGTTGAACCAAACCCGCTGTTGCTCTTCCGCTATTCGGCGCTCACTTTCAACGCGCACCGCATTCATTACGATAAGGAGTATTGCCGCAATCAAGAAGGCTATCCCGGGCTGGTTGTGCATGGACCCCTGGTGGCAACATTATTGCTGGATCTCGTCGCGCGCTGCGCGCCCGGCGATCCGGTGCGGGCGTTTGACTACCGTGCGGTTAGCCCCTTGTTCGATGGGGCACCTTTTACCCTCCACGGGCGGCGGAATGGATCGGAAGGCAAGGCCTGGGCAGCCAATGGGGAAGGGCAGCTGGCCATGCTGGCGGACGTCAAGTTCGACGAGTAGGTCGCTTGGGTTTTGCGCCTCGGGCATCACGGGGGACAAACAAAGTGTGAGCAGTGCGGTAGACAGACGAAAGTTCGGCCGGGCAAACGCTTTTCGAACCGCGGACGGGTTACGGTTTTCAAAAACACTGGCTTTTTATCGACCGCTGCTAATGATCCCGGTGCATTTGGAGATGCTGACTCGTTAACCTTTCGGGGGAATGCTTGATGGATGATATTGCGAGATACAACAAAGCGCGCTGGGAGGCCCTGGCCGATGCCGGCGTTATCTTCTCACGCCCTTGGCTGGAGCTCGACCCCCTTACTGCACGTTCTCTCGTCGACCCACACGGGCTTATGGGCGAACTCCGGGGCAAATCTGTTCTGTGTCTGGCGGCCGGTGGTGGACAGCAGTCTGCAGCGTTCGGCCTTTTGGGGGCAAGGGTCACTGTCTTGGATCTGTCTGCCACCCAGTTGCACCGCGACCAGGAAGCGGCGGCCCATTACGGATTTCACATCGACACCGTGCAGGGGGATATGCGTGATCTATCTCGCTTTCGCACTTCGCAGTTTGATTTCGTGTGGCAAGCATACGGGATCAATTTCGTGCCAGAGCCCCTCCCAGTGATTCGAGAGGTCGCTCGGGTCATTCGGAAGCACGGCCTGTACCGGATGGAATTCCACAATCCGTTCGTCGCTGGGCTGAATGAAACCATGTGGGACGGGCAGGGATACCCGCTATCTCAGCGTTATGTGGATGGCGCTGAAATCGTTTGGGATGACCCCGCCTGGGAGTTCGAGGACGAGGCGGGGCTCATCAAACGGGTCGCAGGCCCGCGAGAATTTCGGCACACCCTGAGCACGCTGATCAACGGGTTGGTCAATCAGGGATTTGTCATTCTGGGATTGTGGGAAGAAATCAGTGATGAGGACAACCCTGAGCAGGGCACCTGGGAGCACTTTACGCAGGTCGCTCCGCCCTGGATCCAGCTTTGGACAAGGTTTCTTCCAGAAGCCTTCGGAAATGCCAGGTCTACAGGGTAGTCTGGCCCTGGGAGCGACCAATTGAAGTACTGCCCGCGCCCTTACCTGGATTTATCGATCAAAATATTGTGTGCGTGGCTCTACCATAAGCGAGGTATCGATGGAACACACCATCACGAATGACAAACAGGCGCAAGCCGTCCTGAACTATTTCAATGGGTTTCATGATGGTTTTATAAAACAGCTGGCGCTCAAATCGCAAGATAAGTTCGAAGAACGCGGCGTCCAGCTTTGTTCGGGCAATCTGGATCTTGAGATCACGTTCGCACATTATAATTACGAGGCAGATCGCCGGCCTTATGACCAAGTGATCAAGGCCAGATTCTTCCAGGTGAGAGATCTCAGCATAGACTTCAGTGGCAAGTCTTACGAATGGTCCATTCTGGATCTGTCGATTTCCCAGACCGAACGCGCAGCTGAAACGGACCGGCAGGTCCGATGTATGCAAGCGACTCTCACCCAAAACCGTTTGCACAACAGAAAAGAATGGCAACCGCACACCGACTTGGCATTTACGTTCCAATATGCCGAATTCAGTGAGCTATAGCTTCAGCGTTCAGTCAACAATCCGCCATCACGGGGCCAGGCAACAAACGCACCCAACGCTGGCGAAACTCTAGGGACAAAGGAATAACAATGGAATCACCCGAGAACCAAGTACAAAACGCATCCAACGAATTGGAAATCGCCACGCTCGGAGGGGGTTGTTTTTGGTGTCTGGAGCCCATCTATGCCGATCTGATCGGCGTGAAAAATGTGGTCGTTGGGTACTCCGGCGGGAGCGAGCCAAACCCCTCTTACCGCCTGGTCTGTACCGGGACGACGCGTCATGCTGAGGTCGCTCAGATCACCTTCGATCCGAAAGTGGTTTCTTTTCGCGAGATCCTGGAAATCTTTTTCACTATCCATGATCCAACGACACCCAACCGCCAGGGTGCAGATATCGGCCCACAGTACCGCTCGGTCATCTTTTACCATAGCGAGGCACAAAAAGAAACTGCAGAGAAGGTGATCGAAGAACTCGACACAGCGGGCATCTGGGGTGCACCGATCGTCACGGAAGTTGCGCCGTTCACCGCGTTTTACATCGCAGAAGATTACCATCAGGAATACTTTGCGAACAACCCAGGGCAGGGCTACTGCCGTGTTGTGATCGCACCGAAGGTCGCCAAATTCCGCAAACAATATCAGGCCAAGCTAAAAAGCCAGCTGCAGGGCGCCGATTAGGAGCAGACAGCCTCATTCTAAAGCCCGGCCCCTTTCATATTCACCAAGAGGAGTACGACATGAACGTGAACAAGGTTGACCGAAATGAACTCCTCGCCCTGCTGCGCGGCGGCAACGCACATATGTCCTTCGACCAGGCCGTCGCTGATTTTCCGCTCGAGGTCATCAACACCCGTCCGCCACATGTCCCTTATACACCATGGCATCTCCTGGAACATCTCCGCATCGCCCAGTGGGATATCCTCGAATTTATCCGCAGCCCGGGGCATAGATCCCCGCCATGGCCGAAGGGATACTGGCCTTCTCCTGAGGCGATGGCGGATGAGACCAAATGGTTAGGATCGATTGACAGATTCCGGGGTGACCTCAACGCGCTCCAGGATCTGATCGAAGACCCGGATACCGATCTATATGCCCCACTCCCCCATGCGCCCGAATACACCATCTTCCGCGAGATCCTGACAGTCGCGGACCACAACGCCTACCATATTGGGGAGTTTGCGATCCTTCGCCAGGTCATGGGTACCTGGAACGCAAAGGAACATGGCGATGTCTGAGATGTCCCAATTTCTATACACCATTAAACCCACGCGGCTCGATATGCTTTCAGCGGGCCCAACACCGCGTGAAGCCGATATCGTCTCCCGTCATTCTATTGACCCTCGTACTTTAAAAAGAACAA
>JABAOD010000142.1_pt3 | contig 10043 bp, 8 predicted proteins | sample 7062151 | NCBI WGS metagenome assembly JABAOD01 (sample SAMN14538626, study PRJNA623070) | marine sediment metagenome | biome: marine biome [ENVO:00000428]; feature: marine pelagic biome [ENVO:01000023]; material: deep marine sediment [ENVO:00002113] | place: India: Gulf of Khambhat ... | reverse complement strand
GCGTGGATCATCGTGATCGGGGTGTGGGTGACGCCCGGACCGCGATGCTCGCCTACCTCACCGGCGATCACCCGCAGCAACGTCCCGGCGTCCGGCGACGTCAGCAGGGTCACCTCGCCGCCGCGCAGATCCTGGTAACGCGGCGGGAGGAACTTGTCTTTGGCCGGCAGGTTGACCCAGAGCTGGAAGCCGTGGAACAAGCCTCCCGACGCCACCAGCTCCTCGGGCGGAGCCTCGATGTGCAGGATCCCAGCACCCGCGGTCATCCACTGCGTATCACCGTTGGTGATGAGCCCGCCGCCACCATGGGAGTCCTGATGCTCAAAGGTACCGTCGATCATGTAGGTGACGGTCTCGAAGCCCCGATGGGGGTGCCAGGGAGTGCCCTTCGGCTCGCCGGGGGCGTACTCCACCTCCCCCATCTGGTCGAGGTGGATGAAGGGGTCCAAGGCCGACAGGTCCACGCCGGCAAAAGCGCGCCGTACGGGAAACCCCTCACCCTCGAAGCCGCTCGGGGCAGTGGTGACGGAACGCACCGGTCGGTCAACCGCGGGGCCGGGATCCGAGATTCGCGGTAGCGACGAGAGATCATCGACGGTGACGGCAGGCATGGAACTCCTCAGGCGTCGAAGCTAGTAGTGGTTGGCAACGTTTCCGAATGCGCTTCCATTTCCGTGGGCGTTGCCTCCGCATCTGCCGTAGCCGCTACGCAGCGTGCGCGCCCACCGTTGCGCCCGGTTGGACCAACATGGGGGGTGAACACGCAATGGATCCACCATGCCGGCCAACCTGACGCCTGAGTACAAGGCGGCCGAGGCCGCCTTCAAGAGGGCACGGGACCCCAAGGAGCGCCTCGAGTGCCTGCGGGAGATGCTCCGCACCATCCCCAAGCACAAAGGAACCGAGCACCTCCAGGCCGACATCAAGAGTCGCATCAAAGAGCTCACCGCCGAGCTCGCCGCACCCCGCAAGGCCGGGGCCCGCAGTGCCCCGGCGACCACCATCCGCCCGGAGGGTGCCGCCCAGATTGCGCTGCTCGGTCCGCCCAACAGCGGCAAGTCCACCCTGCACGCCCGGCTGACCGGGTCTCACGCCGCGACCGGCCCCTATCCGTTCACCACCCAGTTTCCCCAGCCCGGCATGCTGCCCCACGAGGACGTCGCCTTCCAGCTCATCGACCTGCCGCCGCTGGCCAAGGGCCACCCGGTGCCGTGGATCGCCAACGCCCTGCAACCGGCCGACGCCTGCCTGCTGGTAGTCGATCTCGGGCAGGCGGGATGTGTCGAGCAGGTGCTGGAGTTACACGAGTTGCTGGGGGAACGGCGTGTGCGGCTGACCCCATCATGGGAGCGCACCGCGGCGGCGGACGGAGGGGAGGACGAGGACGCCGACCCCTTCGCCATTCGTCTCCCCACCCTGCTGATCGCCACCAAGGCCGACCAGATCCCGCTGCTGGATGAGGAGCTGGAAGCATTCCGGGAATTGACCGGTCTCGATTACCCGGTGCTCGCCGTATCCGCCACCTCCGGCGAGGGTCTCGACGAGATCGGGCCCTGGCTGTTCCGGCACCTGGAAATCGTGCGGGTCTACACCAAGCCCCGCGGCCGGCAGGCCGACAAGGGGAGGCCTTTCACCGTGCGGCGGGGGCAAACGGTGCATGAGGTGGCTGTGCAGGTGCACCGCGAGATGGCGGCGACACTCAAGTACGCCCGCCTGTGGGGAGAAGGGGATCTCGACGGCCGCCAGGTGGGAAGAGACCACCCCGTCGCCGACGGCGACGTGATCGAGCTCCACTCCTGAGTGTTCGGCCGCTTCCACCCCTGCCCCGAGGCTGCCGGCTAGGGCGCTGCCTCTCCTTCGAAGTCGGTCTCCAGCACGTGCAGCAGCCCTCGTACCGGGATCTCGACCCAGTCGGGACGGTTGCGCACCTCCCAACCGAGTTCTCGCACCGCCTGCTCGAGGAAGAATGCCTCCAAGAGCGGCCGGTTGAGGGCAATGTCGGCGGCGACGAGGCCGGAGTCGGCCGTCCCCGTCAGGTAACTGCGCAAGAATGCAGCCGCCGTCCAGTGGTACCAGCTCAGTGCCCACGGAGCCAGCTCGTCGGCGTGGGCGCGGGTCCCGCCGCTGCCGGCGAGATCGAAGAGCGTGGCGTACGCGGCGTAGTGCAGCGAGCGCAGCATGCGGGCCACGTCCGACAGCGGTGACTGCTTGAGGCGGCGCTCGCTCAAGGGGCGCGTGATGTCGCCGGCGAAGTCGAACACCACGAAGTCCTTGCCCGTCGACAGCACCTGGTCGAGCCGCAAATCGCCGTGGACGCGGATCTTGGCGGATTCGATGGGGCGGCGCAGCAGCTGGTTGAGGTGTTCCAGCAGCTCGCCCTCGCGACCTACCACCTCCCGGACCGCGTCTCCTGCGTCCCCGGTGAGGCCGTCGAGCCGGGCGCGGACTTCGCGCAGCATGCTGAGTACCGAGCTGCGGATCGACTGGTAGAGGGAGCGCTGGTACAGGCTGCTGAAAGGCTCCGGTCCGAACTCGGGGTCCTCGACGTCCGAGGCCAGCGCCCGGTGCAGCCGGGCGGTGACCTCACCGAGCTTCTCGGCCACCTGGAGGTCGCCGTCGATCAGCTCGGCGATCTCGGGCGGCGGCATTACCTCGTAGGGGTCGGCGAGTGGCTCCCGCGACACAGCGCCATCGGCGAATTCATCGAACCTGCTCAGCAACTGCTCGTAAAACCCGCAGAGGGAGTCGGTGAGGACCGTCCAGGCGTCGCCCTCGTTGGGGACGTATCCCTGCAAGATGGCCAGCGTTGCCGGGTCTTCACCCCCGTCGCGGTACTCGAATGCACCCGCCACCGGGGGGAGGTCGGTGAACGAGGTGCGTTCGGTGAGAAAGCGGCGAATCTCGAGATCGGGGTTGATGCCCCGGCCCACCCGGCGGAACATCTTGAGGACCCATTGATCGGCATAGGTGATCGAGCTGTGTCCTTCGGGGGACTCGGTGACGGTGATCTGGCCGTCGGCGAAATGCGCCCCGGTCCGGAAGGCGCCGGTCTGCGAGGTGAGCACCGTTCCCGACTCTCCCGCCAGGCGGCGCTTGCTCCCGACCGCGGTCAGCAGCTGCCGGGAGAAGCCGGCGTCCCAGGTGGCGTCGTAGAGCAGGCTCTCACCGGCGGCGTGACGCACCCTCACCACCACTGCTTGGGGATGTTCGGACTCGATGCGAGCCGCGTCGGTGCCGCCGGCCAGGCCGAGCGGCATCAGATAGGTCTCCGGCTCGCCGTCCAGGTAGTTCACCCGGAGGAGCGTCAGGCGGGAGCCTTCTGGGCCGCGTTCGGCGGCCACCACGTCGAGCAGGTCGACCGATCCGATATTGCGGTCGCCACCGACGTACCACACCCGGGTGGGAAGGTGCGCGGCGAGCAACCGTTCCAGCCGCGTCCGAGCCGAGCCACGGAAAACGTTGCCGGCTGGTCCGGCCACCTCGATGACCTCCACCGGCTCGGTCCATGCCGGAACGGTGATTTGCTCCCGCGCCGGTTCCAAACCCAGCCAGAGGAAATCGTGGGGTCCCAGGGAGAGCGGATAGCCGGAGTCGCCGACCGGGGGGAAGAGAATGCGTCCCAGTAGCTCGGTGGGATGGATGCCGGTGAATGCGGACAGCTCCAGCTCCACGAACTGGCTGTGGCGGGACAGGTTGGCCACTACCAGGATGGTCTCGTCGTGGTGGCGGCGGAGGAATGCCAGCACCTTGGGGTTGTTGGGGTTGAGGAACTCCAGCGAGCCGCGACCGAAGACCGGATGCTGGGTGCGGAGCGCAATCATCCGCTTCATCCACCACCACAGCGAATTGGGGTTGGCGCGACGCGCTTCCACGTTGACCGTTTCGTAGTGGTACTCGGGGTCGACGATCACCGGGAGGTAGAGCTGTTGCGGGTTGGCGTCGGAGAAGCCGGCGTTGCGGTCGAAGCTCCACTGCATCGGGGTGCGCACGCCGTCCCGGTCGCCCAGGTAGATGTTGTCCCCCATGCCGATCTCGTCGCCGTAGTAGATGACGGGAGTGCCCGGCAGGGAGAACAGCAGCGCGTTCATCAGCTCGATCTCGCGTCGGTTGTTGCCCAGCAGCGGCGCCAGCCGGCGCCGGATGCCCAGGTTGAGGCGGGCGTGCCGGTCCCGGGCGTAGGTGCGGTACATGTAGTCCCGCTCCTCGTCGGTGACCATCTCGAGTGTCAGCTCGTCGTGGTTGCGGAGGAAGATCGCCCACTGGCAGGTGTCGGGGATCGGGGGTGTCTGCTCGACGATGTCGACGACCGAAAACCGGCTCTCGGTCCGGATCGCCATGAAGAGGCGGGGCATGAGGGGGAAGTGAAAGGCCATATGGCATTCGTCCCCGTCCCCGAAGTACGCGACTGCGTCTTCGGGCCACTGGTTGGCTTCGGCGAGCAGCATCCGGTTGTCATGGCGGGCGTCCACATGGGCCCGTAGCGCCTTGAGCTCCTGGTGGGTCTCGGGGAGGTTCTCGGACATGGTGCCCTCCCGCTCGTAGAGGTACGGGACGGCGTCGAGGCGGAGCCCGTCGACCCCCAGACCTAGCCAGAAGTCGAGCCACCGGTACACCGCCTTGCGCACCTCGGGGTTGTCGTAGTTGAGGTCGGGCTGGTGGGCGAAGAAGCGGTGCCAGTAGTAGGCCTCGGCGACCGAATCCCACGTCCAGTTGGAGGGCTCGGTGTCCTTGAAGATGATGCGGGCGTCGAGGTACTTGTCTGGAGCGTCGGCCCACACGTAGAAGTCGCGCTCCGGGGTTCCCGGCGCGGCTCGCCGCGCCCGCTGGAACCACGGGTGCTGGTCGGAGGTGTGGTTGATCACCAGCTCGGTGATCACCTTCAGTCCCCTGCGGTGCGCCTCCCGCAGGAACCGGCGGAAGTCGCGCATCGTCCCGTAGGAGCCATGCACGTTCTCGTAGTCGGCGATGTCGTAGCCGTCGTCGCGAAGCGGCGAGGGGTAGAACGGAAGCAGCCAGATGGCGGTCACGCCGAGGTCCTGGAGGTAGTCGAGCTTCTCGGTCAGGCCGGGGAAGTCGCCGATCCCGTCGCCGTTGGAGTCGCGGAAGGCGCGAACGTGCACCTCGTAGACGACGGCGTCCTTGTACCAGAGGGGATCATCGTGCGCCATGGCGCCAGCGGCTCCTGTATACGCCTGCGTTCGTCAGGCTAGGCGCTCGCGTTCGGTCTCACGCGATCTCCCGGCGCGGGTCGGGTCGGTGGGTGGCAACCGGCACGGCCCGGATACGGGAAGAGGTGCGGCACGGGCCGAACGCGGTCGTAGGCACGCGACGAGGCCACAGGCGAGCGGGCGTGGGCCCGACCCTAGCCGGTGGCTGCCTCGACGGCAGCGATGAAGATGCCCAACCCCTCCTCCGCTTCCTGGGCGGTGATGCTCAGTGGGGGAGCGATGCGCATCACGTTGCCGTAGAGCCCGCCCTTGCCGACGAGGAGTCCCCCGCGCCGGCACTCCTCTAGAACGGCGTTGGTGAGGGCGGCGTCGGGATCTCCCGCGGAGGGTTGTACGAACTCCACACCGATCATGAGGCCCTTGCCCCGTACCTCACCGACCGCGGGGATCCGGTTCGCCAGCTCGCCGAGACCACGAGACAGGTCGCCCCCGATCCGAGCGGCGTTGTGTTGCAGGTCGTGGGACAGGAGATACTCCAAGTTGGCCAGCGCCCCGGAGGCGGCGAGCGGGTTGCCCCCGAAGGTGGAGATGGAGGCGGCGTGGACGGCATCCATGACCTCGGCCCTGCCGGCGACCCCGCCGATCGCCAGCCCATTGCCCAGCCCCTTGGCGAAGGTCACCAGATCGGGGACCACACCGTGGGCTTCGAAGCCCCAGAAGTGCTCCCCGGTGCGCCCCCAACCGGTTTGCACCTCGTCGGCGATGAGGAGAATCCCCTGCTCATCGAGCACCTTCCCCATCGCGCCGAGCATCCCGTCGGGCAGGTCGATGAATCCGCCGACTCCCTGAATGGGCTCGGCGATGAGGCAGGCGACGTCCCCCGAGGCGGCGACATCGAGCACGTTGCGCAGGTCGCCCACGCAGGCCTCGATGAGCTCGGCGTCGGAGAGGGGACCGAAGGGGCTGCGCAAGCGGTAGCCGTTGTGGACGTAGTGGACGGTAAAGGGCGAGAGGGCGGAGGCGGACCAGCCGCGGTTGCCGGTCACCGCCATCGCCGAGAACGACCGCCCGTGGTAGCTGTAGCGCAGGGCCAGGATCTGATTGGAGTGCCGGTAGTTGGTCGCCAGCAAGAGGGCGGCGTCGATGGCTTCGGTCCCCGAGTTGGTGAAGAACACCTTGGTATCGGGAATGGGCAGCAGGGCGGATATTCGCTCGGCCAGCTCCACCATGGGCCGGATCAGGTAGAGGGTGGAGGTGTGCAGCATCCTGGCGGCCTGCTGCTGGATCGCCTCCACCACCTCGGGCACCGCGTAGCCGGTCATGGTGGTGAGGATGCCGCCGAAGAAGTCCAGATAGCGGTTGCCCTCCCCGTCCCAGACGTGACGACCCTCGCCCCGCACCAGCTCGATGGGCTCTTGGTAGTACAGGGCCACCCAGTTGGGTATCACCGCCCGGTGGCGTTCCAGCAACTCGGCATGGGTAGGCGACATGCGGCCTCCTGTGACCCGGGTGCGTGGTACCGAGACTAGGCCCGCCCCGCGGCCGCCGCGGGGCGGCACGCCCCGTGGCTGCGTAGAGTCGAGCGTGTGGAGTTGAACGCCGAGGAGCTGACCCCGGGAATCTCCGTCGATTTCGCCATCCTCGCCGACGCGGTGCAGGCGGCCGGGGGAAAGCTGTACGTGCTCGGCGGCGGGTGGGACACGCTCTTCGTGGCCAGTTTCCCGGGCCGCCACCACAGCCTCGGCATCGGCCTCCGTATCCGCGTTCCGTGGACGATGACTCACGAACGGTTGACGGTCACCATCGATCTCCAGGACGAGGACGGCAAGAGCATCTTCGAAGGCCGTTCCCTGAGCCATTCGTTCCAGGTGGGGAGGCCCAAGGGCCTTCCCGAGGGCAGCGATGTGGTGGTGGTGCGGGCATTCACCTTCAACAACGTCCCCCTTCCCAAGCCCGGGGGCTACTCGTTCGTCATCGGCGTCGATGGGGTGGAGCGCTCCCGCTTGCGCTTCTGGGCGCGTGCCGCCCTTTTGCAGGCATGAACGCCTCGGTGCGCCGGGGTACGGCGCGTTGAGCCCGCCGGCGCGGCGCCTGCCGATGTTCCCCCTCAACTCGGTGCTCTTCCCGCACGCGTTGCTGCCACTGCGGATCTTCGAGCTGCGCTACCTGCAGATGATTCGGGAATGCGTGGAGAGCGACGGCGAGTTTGGCGTGGTGCTGATCGAGCGGGGTTTCGAGGTGGGGGGTGGCGACCAGCGTTTCATGGTGGGTACCGCCGCCCGCATCGTGGAGGTGGCCGAGCTCCCGGCCGGGGAGCTGGCCGTGCTCGCCATCGGGCTGCGCCGGCTGCAAGTCGAGGAATGGCTCGCCGATGACCCCTATCCACTGGGCATGGTGACCACACCCGACGAGCCGCCCCCGGGCGCAGCGGCCCCGGAGCTGTTGCAGGAGGCAGAGAGGGCTCTGCAGCGGGTGCTGGCGCTGGCTTCGGAGCTGGGGACCGACGTCGGCCCGCAGCGCGTCGAGCTCTCCGACGATCTCCAGGTGGCATCTTTTCAGGCGGCGACGCTGGCACCGGTGGGGCCTCTCGACGCCCAGCGTCTGCTCGAGCTCGAATCTACGGAGGATCGGCTGCGGCTGCTCGTCGAGTTGCTGGGGGAGCAGGCCGAAGTCCTGGAAGCGCGGCTGCGGGGTCTATGAGCGTGGCCGACATCGACGGGGTCCTGTTCGACCTGGGCGGTGTGGTACTGGGCTCGCCGCTCCACGCGGTGGCCGACTTCGAGCGCGAGCACGGTCTGCCCGCCGGCTTTCTCAACCAGGTGGTGGCCGACGGCGGGGAGGGGGGAGCCTGGGCTCGCCACGAGAAAGGGGAGATCGACTTCGACACGTTCGCGGTGCGCTTCGCCGCGGAGTGCGCCGCGCACGGTGCCGCGGTGGACGTAGCGGCGCTCATGGCTCGGGTGGAGGGTGCCGCCCTTCCTCGTCCGGAGATGCTTCGCGCCGTGGGGGAGGTACGGGCCGCCGGTCTGAGGGTGGGGGCCCTCACCAACAACTGGGAGCGCCTCGATGCCGCCCTCGGCGAGGAGCTTCGTCCTCACTTCGACGTGATGGTGGAGTCGGTGCGAGAGGGGCTGCGCAAGCCCGATCCTCGTTTCTACCTGCTGGCCTGCGAGCGACTGGGCACCGAACCCGGTCGCACCGCCTTTCTGGACGACATCGGACGCAACCTCAAGGCCGCCCGCGCGCTGGGTATGGCCACCATCCGAGTGCACGATTCCCGCCAGGCGCGCCGAGACTTGGGCGCCTTGCTCGGTCTCGACCTGCTCTGAGAGCGCCGAAGCGGGACCCTCACCGGCACGGGCCGTGGGCGCGGTGTAGCGTCGAGGGCAGGATTCGCGGAGGGAGTGAACCATGTTGACGANNGACGCTGCTGCTGGCGGTGCTTCCGGCGCTGGCCGCGCCCGGCGACGCCAACCCGCTGAGCAGCGGTCTGGCCGTGGAAGTGGTGTCGAGCGCCGCCCACCAGGTAACGGGGGGTGACGCCCGGCTGGAGATCCACCTCCCCGACCAGATCAAGCCCAAGCAGGTGCGGGTGCTCGTCGCCGGTGTCGACCAATCCGACCGCTTCGTGGAGAAGCCGGGAGGAGGGATGACGGGCGTGGTCGACGGCCTCGAGTTGGGCGACAACCTGGTGGTGGTCAAGGCGACCGGTCAGGGACGCGGCACCGCCGTACCCCGCAGCGCCGAGCTGACGCTCGTGAACCATCCCATCACCGGGTCGGTGTTCTCCGGGCCGCAGCAATACCCCTTCGTGTGCACCACCGAGCGCAACGGGCTGGGCCAGCCGCTGGTGGACAACGACCACGAAGGATTCCCGGTGTTCGCGCTCGACCCCGCGGGCAACAAGACCGACGAGATCATCGGCTACAGCCGCGACTGCTCGGCGGAGACGCTGGTCACCTACCTCTACCGCACGACCGGGGGCTACTTGGCACCCTACGTCCCCGGCCAGGAGCGGCCCGCCGACATGGCGGAGACGACCACCCTGGACGGCGCGACGGTCGACTACGTGGTCCGCTGGGAGCGGGGCACCATCAACCGCTTCGTGTACTCGGTGGCCATGCTGGCGCCCTTCGATGAGACTGCGGACGATCTCGACGCCGCGGCGTGGAACGGGCGCCTGGTCTACTACTTCCAGGGTGGGGTCGGCATCGGCCACTACCAGGGAACGACCAGCACCTCCCGCATGCTTTACGACGACGCGCTCGGGCTGGGCTACGGGGTGATCTACTCCACCGGCACCAAGACCGGCACCCACTACAACCTGCAGCTCGGCGGCGAGACCGCCCTGATGGTCAAGGAGCGCTTCATCGAGCTGTACGGCGTGCCCATGTACACGGTGGGGGTGGGCGGCTCAGGCGGTGCCATCCAGCAATACGTCTATGCCCAGAACCACCCGGGGCTGATCGACGCCGCGGTCCCCCAGTACTCCTACCCGGACATGATCACCCAGGCGATCCACGTCGGGGACTGCGAGCTGCTCGAGTTCTACATGGATGTGATCGACGCGGGCAATCCCAAGTGGCAGACCTGGTCCAACCGACGGTGGCTGGAGGGCATGAACGCCAGTGACACGTTCCCCAATCCGTACACCGGCGGGCTGCCCGGGTCGACGGAGTGCATCAACGGATGGCGGGGGTTGTCTCCGCTGGTGCTCAACCCGCTGTACGGGCGCGCTTCCGGACAGGAGCTCATCGAGCCTCCCGAGGCGGTAGCCGCCATCCACTGGACCCACTGGGCCGATCTGGTCAACATCTACGGCGTTGCCGACGACGGCTACGCCCGCAACGCCTGGGACAACGTGGGGGTGCAATA
>JABAOD010010299.1_pt3 | contig 10044 bp, 10 predicted proteins | sample 7062151 | NCBI WGS metagenome assembly JABAOD01 (sample SAMN14538626, study PRJNA623070) | marine sediment metagenome | biome: marine biome [ENVO:00000428]; feature: marine pelagic biome [ENVO:01000023]; material: deep marine sediment [ENVO:00002113] | place: India: Gulf of Khambhat ... | reverse complement strand
ACTCCGGCGTCGACACTTCGAGCAGGTCGCTGCTGACGATCGCTTCCATTTGGTGGATCGTCCCGGGCGTGATGTGGTAGCTCTCGCCCTCGCGCATCGGCCGCTCCACCAACTGGCCTTCCTCCTGAATGCGAAACACGATCTCGCCCTTCAGGACGTGAATCGTCTCGTCTTTCTTCTCGTGATACTGCAGGCTCAGGAGGTGTCCCGGCTCGATATGCAGGATCTTGCCGACGTAGCGGTCGGTGCGCGCCCAAATGAGCTCGTAGCCCCACGGTTTCTCCACCCGATATGGCTGTTCCACGACCCACTCCTCGCTCAGCACAGCAGATGAAGCTTGAGTGACGACGGTGTCGTCACACACGCGCGGACGCAGACGCCGCAACCGACGCAGCCTTCCGCGTGAATCACCGGTCGTCCGGCCGCATCCTGGCTCAGGGCGCGCTCTCCGACCGGACAAGACCGTGCACAGGCGTCGCACGAGACGCCCTGGAATGCGATGCAGCGCTCCGGCACGAGCTCGAGCGCCGCCATCCGGTACCCCTCCCACAACCTCTCCGGCGCTTCGAGCGCCTCCGTCGGACACGCCTGGGCGCATGGCATGTCCGGGCACACGGTGCAGGGTTGGAGGGCCGGGTCAATCATCGGCGTGCCGGCCGCGAGACCCGCACCGGGTGGCGCCTTCACGATGGCATGCACTGGACAGACGTCGAAGCAATCCCCGCAGCGCGTACACGCCGCCAGGAACGCCACCTCCTCGATCGCACCGGGCGGACGGAACACAGGATTCGGCACCACCCGTCGCTCGGTCCGACGTACCATCTCCCGTACGAGCCGGCCAACCGTCGAGCGAAAGAATGCTCGGCGATCGCCGCCGCCACCGACTAGAAAGTCGGTTCCAAACTCATCAGCCATCGAAACTCAAACCGATCGGTCCCCTGCCGCTGGTTGTGCGCCAACTGCGGATGGCTCACCCACAATGGGAACTCCAACCGCAGTGGAAAGGTGAAATCGCCGACCCGCAGAGTGAAGCGTGCCCCAACACCCACATCGAGCAGGGCGGTCGCCGGCCCGTCGCCTCCCGTCGGCGCGGCCAGCGTGTCCGCGATCGCCCCGTCGGCGAACAACACGATCCCCGCGGTGCGCAGCACCCCGGCGCGGCGCCGCAGGACGGCCTGTTCGACCTCGAGGTTGAGCGCCGACAGCCACCGACCGCCCAGTCCCGGAGCATAAGCGCGCAGGTTCCCGTTTCCCGGCGCATGATAGAAGAACTCCTGGCGCACGAAGGGGGCGCCTCGCGAGCGGATCAGCGGATTGCCGAAACGGGCGTACGGATCGGCGCCGCTGAGCGGGATCGCCCGCTGCTTCAGGGGCGGGCTCTCCGCGACGTACAGGCCTCCGAACAGCCGCGCCGCCACCGAGGTGCCGCCCTCGCCCATCTGGCGACGCACCGTGACGTCCAAGGTGGTCCGCCCAAACGGCTCGGCGTCGTAGCGGCGATCGAGCGTCGCTCCCACGTCGCGAGCCGCGTACGCCACGCCGGCGCCGTACTCGAACACCACTTTCCAATCGGTGGTGCCTGACGGGGCGTCCCAGCCGACGGCGTCGGATACCTCGACGGTGCCGCCGTCGCTCCACAGCGCGGTGTCGAGGAACTCGCGGTTGCGAGCTACCATCCATCGGCCCGTGAAGCGACGCCACCGACGGTTCGGCGACGCCCACGACCGCCGGTGCTCGCGCTCCCAGGTCAACCGGGTTCCCGCGCGACCCTCAAGAATCCACGCCTCGAGGGTCTGGGAGGTATGCGGCCGGCGGAGCCGCAGCGGATTCTCCAATCGGAAGTAGAGATCCCACAGCCGCGGGTCGCGACTCTCCGTGGTCGGCTCCGGGCCCGTAATCCCCCGCACGATCCAGAAGGTCATCCGGTCGAACCTTCCCAGGTAGTTCGTGCGCCATCTCAGCGCCCCCGTGAGCCCGGCCGCCTCGTTGTACCATACCGCCGGCGCAACGGAGTTCACGACGCCGTCTCGCCGAGATGGCTCCCGGACATAGCTGTCCAACCGAAAGGCCTCGCCCGCGGGGAGCAGCCCCCCCTCGCGATTGTTGAGATAATTCCAGTCGTGCGTCTCCAACCGCGGGTCCAGCATGAGGCGCCCGGGCCTTTCGGAAGTCCGGAACGTCACCGTCTCGCGCTCCGCCTTCCCCGAGGTGCGTGCGTGCACGATGGCTTCCCGCTCGCCGGATCCGGATTCGCCAACCTCTACCGGAATCCACCCGTCGCCGATCCGCTTCACCTCGACCGTGGTCTCCCAGGTCTCGTCCGGGAGCTCTCGCCGCCTCACCTTCCCCATCGCGTAATCATAGAGCGGCGTCCCATGCAACCACTGCGCGAAGAACGCCTTGAGATCCCGGCCGCTCACCTCCTCCGCTACGTCGAGGAGCGCCGACTCGGTCACGTGCTTCAGCTTCCAGCGCCGGTAGTACTCCCGCAGGATGGCGCGCATCGTCTCGTGGCCCACGATGTATCGCAGCTGCCGGTAGAACAGCTGGGCCTTGAAGTAGATCATCGCGCGGTACGTATCGAAGTCGCGGTACTCGTCGCTGACCATGCTCACCGGCTCCGACCAGTCGTCGAGATCGAGATCGAGGAGGAAGCGCTCCAACCCGGCGTAGAAATCGCGGTCGGGTAGCCGCTCCTCGTAGTACCACGTCGCCTGAAAGCTGCTGAACCCCTCGTCCAGGAACCCCTCTTTCCATTCGTTGTTGGCCAGGATGCCCATCAGGTAGTTGTGCCCCACCTCGTGCAGGATGATCCCGAGGCCGGCGCTCCCGTTCATGACCATCATGGGGAACTCGGTACCGCCACCTTCGATGCGGTGCACGTTGGTGAGCTGGGGCCACGGGTACGGGCCGAAGAGCTCGTCCAACCAGCGGAGCGCCTCGATCGTGCGTCTGACCGCGCGGCCTTCGCCCCACGACTCGCGGTCCTCCGGCAGATGCAGCGTCCGCACGACGATGCCGCCGAACCGCCCCTCCTCGTACACGTAGTCCGGATTGAGCGACAGCGCGAAATGATGCACATCCTCGGCGTAGAAGCGAACGCACTTCCGTCCGGGCCCCAGGATGAGGTCGGCACAGCCGGTCCCGCTGGCCCTCGCCATCTGCCCCCGTCCGGCACCGACGGGCGCGTACCAATCTCGCTGATAGTCGATCTCCAAATCTGGGTCCGCCTTCGCCCGGTCCCACCCCGGATCGCCCTCAATCGGCACGCCGGTGGCGCCGACCACCTGGTCCCCCGGAAGATCGAGCACCACGTCGAAGGTCCCGAACTCACCGTAGAACTCCCCGGCGGGATAGAGCGGGTGATCCTGCCAACCGTAGCGGTCGTACACCACGACCCGTGGGTACCACTGCGCAAAATCGAACCGGCGCGCGCGCCGGCCCTGGCGGCGGGGAACGGTGCTCGGCCGAGCGTCCCAGTCCAGCACCACCCGCAGCGACTCCCCGGGAAAGAGGGGGGCGGGAAGGGGGAAGCGGACAATGGTCGAGTCGGGGGCGTAGGGATACTCGCCCGTCACCGCGACTCCGTTGATGCTCGCGTTCCGCGCGTGGTTGAACGCGTAGTCGGGATCCTGAAGATCGTTGAAGCGCCGGCGTCCCTCCACGCTGTCCCGATCCGCCCAACGGGACCCCGGTCGGAACGCGTTCAGGTACAGGTGGAGGTAGAACTCCTGGAGCGTGTCGGGCGACTGATTGACGTAGCGTATCCGTTGGCTTCCCGACAACACGCCGGCCGGTTCGTTCAGCCGGGCGACGATCTGGTAGTCCACCCGCTGCTGCCAGTACCCGCCGGTGTCCACCGGCGTGATGTGGCCCACAGACGCCACCAAGGCGAGGAACACTTTACTGGCTAGGAGCNNACACCCGGCGTAGTGTTGCTGCGACCACAGCTTCGGAGTTACTGTGCCACGACGTGGACGGCGTGTGGCCGCTCGATCGCTCCAGACTGACCTGTCCGCCTCCGGAGGGTTTCGCATGCGCGTTCTCCGCCGCCGCCTTCTCGGTGCCGCACTGCTCGCGGCGCCGTTGGCGGCTCAAGAGCCTCCTGCGACCACGTCGACGAGTGCCCGGGTGGAGTTCACTGGCAGCCTGCTCCTCAGCGGCTTCTACACCGACGCCGCCGCCGACGCCCGAGACGTGCCCACGTATGTATTGCTGCCGCCGACGGGTGTCGACCCGATCTCGGCCTCCGGTGGGACCCTGCGGCAGTCACGGGTGATCATCCGCGGGCGAGCGGAGCGGTTCTTCGGCGGCACGGTCAGCGCCGAGGTGGACGTCGATTTCGCGGGGGACGGCGAGCGCTCGCCCACCCCACGGCTCCGGAGGGCCGTCGCCACCGTGCGGTGGCCTTACGGTTGGGTGCTGTTCGGCCAGGAGGTGGTGCCGATATCGGACCTCGACCCGTCGAGCTTTGCAGCCGTCGCGGTGCCCGGCTTCACCCACACGGGCAACCTCTCGCTCTGGATGCCGCAAGTGCGGCTGGGCGCGATGACCGGCGGTTCGGTGGGCGTGGGCGCCGAGGTCGCGGCCATCGCTCCGCGGTTCGCCGACGACGATCAGAGCGAACGGGTCCATCGGCCGTTTCTCCAGGCCCGCCTCCTCGCCCACTGGGGACCGACCGACTTTCGCAGCGCACTCGGCATCGGCGGGCACTACGGGTGGATCATGGGCACCGGCGACACGCTGATTGCGACCCAAGCCGTTGGGGTGACGACCCGGTTCTTTCTCTCCCGGTACCTGGAGATTCGCGGCGAGGGGTTCTACGGCGAGGTGCTGGCCACGCTCGGCGGCGGCATCGGTCAGAACCTCGGCCCGGATGAGAAGCCCGTGACTACCAGGGGCGGTTGGGCGCAGCTCATCCTCCACCCGACACCGCGCTGGGAGGTCGGCGGCGGCTACGGGTTCGAGAATCCCGACGACGTCGACGTGGATCCCGTGTCGGGCATGCTGAAGAACGTCACGTGGGAGACCCACGCCGCGTGGCGTCCGCGTCCCCTCGTGCTCGCGCTCGAGTACCGACGACTCGAGACGAGCTACCCCAGCATTGGCGTGGACCTGCTGGCCACCGCCAACCACGTGAATGTGGCACTGGGGTTCGAGTTCTAGGGCGCACCGGATCGATGCATCGCCGGTCCGAGGGTCGTCGACTCCTCCCCCGGAAGGTGAGCGACGAGCGAGCATGACCAACGGGCCCTCATGACTTCGCGGGCAGAACCAGCTTTCGTCCCGGCCTACCGGCGGCTGCCGACCGGGGAGCTGGCCCGGCGCGCCGAGCGCGCCGTGGCGGGCCTCGCCGACTGCCGGGCCTGCCCGCGCGACTGCGGGGTCAACCGGCTCGAAGACAAGTGGGCCGCGTGCAAGACCGGCCGCTACGCCGTGGTGAGCAGCGCCTTCGCCCACTTCGGCGAGGAAGACTGCCTGCGCGGCTGGAACGGCTCCGGCACGATCTTCTTCGCGCACTGCAATCTGCGCTGCGTCTTCTGTCAGAACTACGACATCAGCCAAGCGGTGCGACCGGGCCCGGCCGCGCGCGGCTCGCGCCCGGAAGACATCGCGGCAACCATGCTGGCGCTCCAGCGGGCGGGGTGCCACAACATCAACTTCGTGACCCCCGAGCACGTCGTCCCGCAAGTGCTCGAGGCGCTCTCCCTCGCGGTGGAGGCAGGACTCGACCTTCCCATCGTCTACAACACGAGCGCCTACGATTCGCCGGAGAGCCTGGCGCTGCTGGACGGTGTGGTCGACATCTACATGCCGGACTTCAAGTATTGGACCGCGGCACGCAGCAAGACCTACCTCATGGCGGAGGACTATCCGGACGCCGCACGGGCGGCGCTCACGGAAATGCACCGGCAGGTCGGCGATTTGAGGCTCGACGCCAACGGCATCGCGCAGCGCGGGATTCTCCTGCGGCACCTGGTGATGCCGAACCAGCTCGATGAGACCCGCGCCATTCTGCGCTGGATCGCCGACGAGCTGGGTCCGGACACCTACGTGAACTTGATGGATCAGTATCGCCCGGCCGGCAAGGTGAGCGGGCGGCGATTCGCAGAGATCAACCGCTCGATCACTTCCGCCGAGTACCGCGAGGCGTACGACTACGCGCGCCGCCTCGGCCTGCGGCTCGACGAGCGAAGCGGCGCCGGGCAGCTCCGCATTCTGCTGAGAGGGCTGTAGAGCGGCCGGCGAGCACGGAGGTCGCGCGCACCGTTGGCGCGATCAGGCGGGCACCCGCTGCAACGAACAGGGTGCCGGCACGGCTCCCTCCGCGCCGGCGACGCGCCCTCATTATCTTTGAGTCCTGATGATTCCGCTGGTTCTCGCGCTCGCGCTGCAGCTACAGATCCCCGATCCCGTAGGCTTCGTGAACGACTTCGCGGGGGTCATCGATCCTGCGTCCGAGCGGCAAATGCTCGCGGTGATCGAGGAGGTCCGCGCCAAGTCGGGCGGCGAGATCGTGGTGGTCACGCTGAGCGACTTGGGCGGCCGTGCGCCGGCGGACGTCGGCCGCGACATCGGTCGCCAATGGAAGGTCGGCGCCCGCGGAGGGCCCGGGGATCGGGCGCGGAACGCCGGGGTGGTCTTGCTGCTCAAACCCGGAGAGCGGCCGGGTGACGGCCGGGCCGACCTGTTCATCGCCACCGGCACGGGCGCCGAGGGGTTCATCACCGACGCCCGGGCCGGTCGGATCCGGGACGCTATCAGCCGGACCGCCGTCGAGCGCGGCACGTACGCGGCCGGGCTCGTGGGCGGCGTGTGGCTGTTGGGACAGGCCTACGCCGAAGAGTTCGAGTTCGAGCTCACCGGGCAGCCGCCGGTCCGGATCTCCCAGCCGTCAGGCACTCCGACGGGTGCGCTGGGCGGTCTGCTGTTCATGCTGGTGTTGTTCATATTCATCCTCCCGGCCCTGACGTCGGTCGCCGGCCGAGGGTACCGCCGCGGTGGTTACTACCGCCGGAGCAGCGGGCTCTCCTGGCTGCTGCTGGGCATGCTGTTGGGCGGCGGCCGGCGTGGCGGCTGGCACGGCGGCGGCTTCGGCGGCGGCTTCGGAGGAGGCGGGTTCGGCGGCTTCGGCGGCGGCGGCGGGTTCGGCGGCGGCGGAGCCGGAGGGAGTTTCTAGCATGGCGAAAGATCCCACCGGGAAGCTGGAGGCCCTGGCCACCCAGCTCGAGAAGGCCCTGGGCGACGACCTCGTCGCGTTTTGTCTGTACGGGCCGGCGGTCCGGCACGACACGCGCGAGGGCGACCGGGAGCTCACCACCCTGCTCATCGTTCGCGACACTACGCCGCGCAGGCTGCGTCCGATCGAGGCACCGATCGCCGACTGGGTGAAGAAGGGGAACCCCCCACCGCTGGTCTTTGCGGAAGACGGCTGGCAGGCGTCGACCGACGTCTTCCCTATCGAGATCGAGGACATGCGCGAAGCGCACCGCCTCATTCGAGGCCGCGATCCGTTTGCGAACCTCGCCACCACCCGGGAGGACCTGCGACGCGAGCTGGAGCGCGAAGTGCGGGGTAAGGTGCTGCGTCTCCGCACCGAGTTCGTCGCTGCCGCTCCGAGGGGCAAGGCGCTCGAGGACGTCTTGCTCGACTCCGCCGGCACGTTCTTCGTCCTGTTCCGGGCCGTCATGCGCCTGACGGGGCACCCGCCGCCGCAAACGCCCAAGACGCTGGTTCACGAGGTCGCCGAGGTAGCGGGCCTCGAAGCAACGGCGTTCGATTGGGTACTGGATAAGCTGGTCGGCCACAACGTGCCGGCCCTCAAGGCCTACGACCTGATTGCCGACCACTACGTCGAGCAACTCGAGAAGCTCGTGCGGTTCGTAGACGCCTACGACATCACAGGCGCCCCCAGCTCCCAGCAGGAGAAAACGGAATGAAGCGTGTCGTCGTGTTGACGTCCCTCGCCGCCATCGCGGCCTCGGGATGCGGCTACAACAGGATTCAAACGCTCGACGAGCAGGTGAACGGGTACCGGAGCCAGATCGAAGTGCAGCTCCAGCGTCGTGCCGATCTAGTACCCAACCTGGTCAACGTGGTGAAGGGATTCGCCAGCCAGGAACTCGAGGTGTTCGATCGCGTCACCCAGGCCCGGGCGGCGTTGAGCGGCGCGGTGCAGAGCGGTGAGCTCGCACAGATGGCCAGCGCCAACGCGGCCCTGTCGTCCGCGCTGGGTCGGCTCATCGCCATCGCCGAGGACAACCCGGAGATCCGCTCCAACGAGAACTTCCGGGCGCTGCAGGACCAGCTCGAAGGGACCGAGAACCGCATCTCGACCGCGCGGCAGGACTACAACGCCGCGGTACGCGAATACAACGCCTACATTCGCCGATTCCCCCAGGTCCTCACGGCCAAAGCGATCGGGGCGGGTTCACGGGAGTACTTCGAGGCGGAGGAGGCGGCTCGGGAGGTGCCTAGGGTCGAGTTCTAGGGAAGGGGGGAGTGCGCCCTACGTGATCTCCACCCCTGCCCGCCGCTCGATCTCCCGGATCAGCTCCACGTGATCGGCCTCTTCCCCGAGCGCTCGTCGGCCCTCGGCGAAGACGGCCTTGGTCGCCCCGATCGCGCCGTGAGGCACGCCGGCGTCTTCCAGGGTCTTGAGCGCGATCCCCACGTCCTTGTCCAGCAGCGCGAGCCGAAAGGTGCGGGGCCAGGCACGGGTCAGCACCCGCGCAGGGATGAGGTTCTCCGTCACATTCGACCGACCACTCGAGGCGTTGATCACCTCGAGGGCGCGGGCCGCGGACACGCCCAGCTTGACCAGGGCCGCGAGCCCGACTCCCGCGGCCTCGATATTGATGGCCAGCAGTGCTTGGTTGATCGCCTTCACGGCATCACCGGTCCCGACGGGTCCCACATGGGTGACTTGACGAGCGAACGGCTGCACCACCTCCCGGGCGAGCGTCACCCACCGCTCTTTTCCACCCAGCATCACCGTGAGGGTCCCCGCCTCCGCGCCGCTCGTCCCGCCGCTCACCGGCGCGTCCACGAACCCCACACCCCTGGCGTCGAGCCACTCCGCGATGGCCCGTGAGGCGGCCGGCTCTCCCGACGTGGTGTCCACCAGTAGTTGCCCCTCGCGCCACGCATCGCCGACGCGCTCCACCACCTCGCGCACTTCAGCCGAGGTGGGAAGACAGGTGATCACGATGTCGGCCCAGGCGGCGAGCGCCGCCGGCCCGTCAGCCACGGTCGCCCGTTCGACCTCGGCGAATGCGCGCGCACGCGCCAGCGTGCGGTTCCACACCCTGGTCTCGAAGGCACGCGCCACGTGGGCCGCCATCGGACGTCCGATCGCCCCAAGACCGATGAACNNAACCCGGGGTTGGTGGGTTGTCACGTACGCATGACCACCGGGCCGCCACGGGCCGGCGCGGCGCACCTCGAGACTCAACCGGTGAGCAGCTGTCGCCTGAGCGACGCCATGCGCCGCCTGAGCGACCCATCGATGATGCGATCGCCCATTCGGAGGATCAGCCCGCCCAGGATTGTCGGATCGGTGCGGAAGCGCGGGATGACTTCCTTCCCCATCACCTCACTGAGCTTGGAGCGCACCGCTTCCTTGAGCGCCTCGTCGGGCTCGCGTGCCAACGTCACGCCCGCCCGAACGCGATTGAACTTCGCGTCCAGCAACGCCACGTACTCGTCGGTGATCGCCGGCAGCAGCTCCTGCCGGCTGCGCTTGAGCACGGCGGCGAGGAACAGCATGAAGTGCCGAGGGGCGTAATCGGCCAAGGCCCGCTCGAGGATCTTCATCTTGACGGTGCGCGACACACGGGGCGACTCGATCGCCACCTTGACCCGCGGGTCGGTCTGAATCGCCGCGGCGAGCCCTGTCATCAGGTCCGCGAAGCGCTCCGACTCGCCGAGCTGCTCGCCCAACTCGAAGAGCGCCTCCGCGTAGTTCCGCGCTATGGTGGGCTCTCTCACCGGCCGCCGCTCTCCAGCGAGGCGATGTAGTCCTCGACGATCTTGCGATCCGCC
>JABAOD010027963.1_pt2 | contig 10045 bp, 12 predicted proteins | sample 7062151 | NCBI WGS metagenome assembly JABAOD01 (sample SAMN14538626, study PRJNA623070) | marine sediment metagenome | biome: marine biome [ENVO:00000428]; feature: marine pelagic biome [ENVO:01000023]; material: deep marine sediment [ENVO:00002113] | place: India: Gulf of Khambhat ... | reverse complement strand
TCCTGGGCCTGCCCCTATGGCGCGCGGGAATATGACTATGACCACGGGGTGATGAAGAAATGCACGCTCTGCGTCGACCGGATCTACAACGAGAACCTGCCCGAAGAAGACCGCGTGCCCGCCTGCGTCCGCACCTGCCCGACCGGGGCCCGCGCCTTTGGCGATCTGGGCGACCCGGAAAGCGAGGTCTCGCAATCCGTGGCCGAGAGGGGCGGGTTCAACCTGCTCGATGAATTTGGCTACAAACCCGTGAACAAATACCTGCCGCCGCGCATCAATAGCGTCGAGGCCGCGCCCCCCGCCGAAGAGCCCGCCGCCCCCGACGGATCCAAACTCGAAAAACTGTTCGCCTGGGCGGACAAAGCCCTGTCACGCTAGGAGGCCCAGAAGATGCATCCAGCCTATTCCGTTATCGTCTTCACCACCTCGTCCGGCGCGGGCTATGGCCTGCTGTTCTGGCTGTCGCTGGCTCATATTGCCGGGCTGCTGCCCGCTGAGGGATGGCTGCCCTTCTTCAGCGTGGCCGTGGCGCTGGCGCTGATCACCGTGGGCCTTTTGTCCTCGACCCTGCACCTTGGTCATCCTGAACGCGCCATCGGCGCTTTCTCGCAATGGCGGTCCTCGTGGCTGTCGCGTGAAGGGGTGGCAGCGGTCTTTACCTATATCCCGGCAGGGCTGTTGGCGCTGATCTGGCTGGTGGGAATCGAAACAGGGGCAACGCAGTTGCTGGCCTTCCTCTCGGCAATTGGGGCCGTCGCCACGGTCTATTGCACCGGTATGATCTACGGCTCGCTACGCACCATCCGGCAGTGGCACAAGGGGCTGACGCCCTTGGTCTACCTGATGCTTGGCTCTGCGACCGGCGCGCTGCTGCTGGCGGTCCTGATGGCGCTGTTCGGCGCGACCGCAAGTTGGGCTGCTGGTCTGGTTCTGGTCAATCTGGTCGTTGCCGGAGCACTGAAGCTGAGCTACTGGCGCCAGATCGACGCCGACCCCGGCCAATACACCACCGAAATGGCGACCGGGCTTGGTGGCGAGGGCGGCTCCGTCCGCCCGCTGGATCCGCCACACACCCGCCCGAACTTCGTCATGCGCGAAATGGGCTATCAGGTCGCCCGCAAACACGCACAGTCGCTGCGACGCCTCGCGGCGATGGCCCTGTTCGCCGCTCCGATTGCAGCAGTTTTGGTGGCAATGCTGGCCCCGGGCGGCGCCACAGTCCTCTACCTGGTCGCGGCCCTCGCCGCCACCTGGGGGGTCGTCACCGAACGATGGCTTTTCTTCGCCGAGGCCGAACACATCAGCCAGCTATTCTATGGCGCGAAACGGGCTTAATTGGTAGGAAGTGAATTCGAAGCGACCAAATCAGGGTTGCCCGCCACCTCAAACGCCATACCTTGCCATGAACATCTCGACCGCACCTGTCAGGACGCGGTCGAGTTCTTCTTGTGAAAACCGGGTCTGAACACCGCACAGGATGCGCGACATGATCGTCGTCTTGCAAAGCTCTGCGAACTGGTCGGCGGCCAGGTCCATATCCTCGATCTGCAACTGTCCCGCCGCGACAGCTTCTTTCAGGTAGGCCACCAGATGGTTACGCACCAGCTGCGGCCCGGATTCGTAGAATTGGCAGCCCAACTCGGGAAACCGCCTGGACTCTGCAGAACAGAGCGTCAGCAACGCCACGCCCAGCTCTGACGTCAGGAACCCCATCAGGTGTTCGCCCGCAATCCGCAAGGCTTTCTCGGGGGGATCGTTCGGGTTAAGGCTGTTTAAGGCATGGTCTGCCTGTCGGCATGTTTCAACCCGTGTGACCTCTGCAAATAACAACCGCTTGTCTGGGAAATAACTGTAGAGCGTCGCTTTCGAAACCCCGGCCGCGCGCGCAATATCGTCGACGCTTGCGCCTTCGAAACCATCCTGGATAAAGACCTTTCTGGCCCCCTCCAATACTTGGTCAAATTTTCGGCCTCGTGTGATGCCCTCATTCATGACTTGTGCCAGACTAGTATCCCCTTGAAAGGTTATAGTTGCGACCGAGTACTGGAAACAAGCCTGCCCGCGCGGCACCTTTCAGGGATCTCGGAGGCGGTGGAAGATCCGGTCTGTTTCAGCATGTGGTTTCTCAGGCCTAGTGATGTGAGGGAAAGAGACGTCTAAAGCACAGGCTGGAGCCTGAGAGGCAACCAACAAGATTGCAGAAAATAAACTATCCAGTTTGCTTTTTCAGATTGTCCTTTCCCGCAAGGTGATTACGCTGCAGGCGAAGACAAGGAGCAGCCATGATCCCCGGCATCCAAAACCGCAAGCGCTTCGCTGATTTGACCGAGCAAGAGGTTCTGGCCCTCGCGATATCCTCGGAGGAGGACGACGCCCGCATTTATCGGAGCTTCGCCGAAATGCTGCGCCCTGCTTACCCGGACTCGGCGGCGATCTTCGAGGACATGGCGGTGGAGGAAGATCAGCATCGTCAGTGGTTGATTGACCGCCACAAGGCGCAATTCGGCGATACCATCCCCCTGATCCGACGCGAGCACGTGTCCGGGTTTCATACGCGTCGCCCGGTCTGGCTGACCGCAAACCTCAGTCTCGATGCCATCCGGGCCGAAGCCGAGCGGATGGAGCACGATGCGCAGCGTTTCTATGAAACTGCCGCAAAAGCTGCGACCAACGCAGATACCCGCGCACTTCTGGGGGACTTGGCCGCCGCCGAGGGCCAGCATTCGGACAAGGCCGGGGAGCTGACCGAGGAACATCTGGATGAAGAAGCCCGGGGGAGCGAGGATCGCGAAGCGCATCGGCGCTTTGTGCTGACTTGGGTGCAGCCGGGATTGGCAGGCCTGATGGACGGGTCGGTTTCGACCCTTGCACCAATCTTCGCGACGGCCTTTGCGACGCAGGATACCTGGACAACCTTTCTAGTCGGTCTTGCCGCCTCGGTCGGTGCCGGTATTTCGATGGGCTTTACCGAAGCCGCCTCGGATGACGGGGAAATCTCGGGGCGTGGTTCCCCGATCAAACGCGGGTTCGCCTCTGGCATCATGACGACTATCGGCGGGTTGGGTCATGCCCTGCCCTACCTGATCCCGGATTTCTGGACCGCGACAACCATCGCCTTCATCGTCGTGTTCATCGAACTTTGGGCGATCGCGTGGATTCAGAACCGCTTCATGCAGACCCCCTTCATGCGCGCAGCCTTTCAGGTCGTTGTCGGCGGTGCGCTGGTCTTTGCGGCCGGTGCCTTGATCGGAAGCGGCTAGATGCTCGCAGTTTTCCTGAAGACCCTGCCCTTCTTCCTGATGATTGGGCTGGGATATGGCGCAGGTCGCACACGGTTCTTCGGGCCCGAGGCCACCGCTGCGCTGACCAAGTTCGTGTTCTACTTTGCGCTTTCGGCGATGCTGTTCAGATTCTCGGCAAACCTGTCGCTATCAGAAGTGCTCGACTGGAATTTCGTCGCTGCCTATCTCAGTGGATGCATCGTCGTCTACATTCTGGCCACTGCCGTCGCTATGTTCCGGGGCTGCAAAACCGCCGAGGCGGCGGTCGAGGCGCAATGCGCGGTTATTGGCAACGTCGGGTTCCTCGGCATCCCCATGCTGACCTTGTTGATGGGGGAGGCAGCCATCGGCCCGGTCATGCTGATGTTGGCCACCGACCTGATCGTCTTCTCCAGCATGATCGTGATCCTGATTACTGGGTCGCGTGATGGGAGGGTCTCGATTCGCGTCTTAAAAACCGTCGGGCTTGGGCTACTGTCGAACCCAATGATCGTGGCAATCGCGCTTGGGCTTGGGTGGTCCGCGATGTCCTTCCCGATCCCAAACCCGATGAACGAGTTCCTGACCATCTTGGGTTCTGCGGCCACTCCGGGTGCACTCTTTGCTATTGGAGCATCTCTGGCAGGGAAATCCGCCGAACGGATCGAGGTCGCGGGCTGGATCGCTTTTGCCAAGCTGATCCTGCATCCGGCTGCCGTGGCCGTCTTTGCGCTCATCGTTTTCCCGGTGGACGCCTATGCCGCATCAGTCATGATCGCAGGAGCCTCTTTGCCCGTGGCCGGAAATATTTTCATCCTTGCTCAGCACTATGGGGTTGCGCCACAACGCGTGTCGGCATCGATCCTGATCTCAACAACGATCAGCGTCGTGACGGTGACCGCGGTAATCGCGATGGTGACGGCCGTCCCATGATCTATGTCGATGCAGATGCCTGCCCGGTGAAAGCCGAGGTCGAGCGGGTCGCGACGCGGCGGCGGGTCGAGGTGCGGATGGTGGCCAACGGCGGGTTGCGCCCATCACAGAACCCGCTGATCCAGATGATCTATGTGCCGGATGGACCGGACGAGGCGGACAAGTGGATCGCAGACCAAGCCGGAAAGGGCGATGTCGTTGTCACCGCGGATATCCCGCTTGCCGCCAAGGCGGTCGAAGCAGGTGCGCGGGTGTTGAACCACAACGGCGAGGCTTTCACTCCGGCCAATATCGGCAATCTTCTAGCGACGCGCGATCTGATGGCGGACCTGCGGGCCGCCGACCCGTTCCGGCAAGGGGGTGGCAAGCCGTTTTCCAAAGCCGACCGCAGCCGGTTTCTGGATGCGTTGGACCGCGCGCTGTCCTTTGCCGCGAGGGACCTTCAATGACCGACGTACAAGCGGTGGTGTTCGACATCGGCCGTGTCCTGATTGAATGGGACCCGGAGCGCGCCTACGACCGAAACATTGGCCGGCAGCGGCGGAAAGAGCTGTTCGCCGCCGTCGACCTCCACGGTATGAACGACAAGATCGATCTCGGTCTGAATATCTTGGACCTCATTGCCGAAGAAGCTGCCGCGCACCCGGAATTCGCCGACGAAATCCGCATGTGGCACGACAATTGGCTGGACATGGCCAGCCCCGACATTCCCCGGTCGGCCCATCTGCTGCGGCAGCTAAGGGCCAAGGGGGTTCCCGTCTTTGCGCTAACCAATTTCGGTGTTCAAACCTTCGAGATCGCCGAAGCGGCCTATCCGGTTTTCAAGGAATTCGACCAGCGGTTCATCTCGGGCCGCCTCAAGGTCATGAAGCCCGACCCGCGTATTTATGAAATTCTGGAAACGCAGACTGGCGTTCCGCCGCGGAGACTTCTGTTCATCGACGACAAACCTGAGAACATTGCCGCGGCTGCCGCCCGGGGTTGGCAGACACATCTGTTCGAGGGGCCGCAAGGCCTTGCAGATCGCCTCGTGGAAATTGACTTGCTGGACACGCCCGATCTGGATTAAGCGGCTGCCGCTTTCATCGGGCGCTCGCGCACCGGCAGGTGCACGATCGCCGAGAAGGCACCGACGCCGACGCCGACCCACCACACCAGTGTGTAGTTGCCATAGAGGTCATAGAGCCGTCCGCCCAGCCAAACGCCGATGAAGGCGCCAAGCTGGTGCGAGAAGAAGACGATGCCGTACAACGTTCCCATGTAGCGCAGCCCATAGATATAGGCGACAAGGCCGCTGGTCAGCGGAACGGTCGCCAACCACAGCGCGCCCATGACAACCGAGAACACGATGACCGAGGTCGGCGTGATCGGCATCATGATGAACGCCGCCGCCGCAATAGTCCTTCCCAGATAAATACCAGCCAACAGGTATTTGCGCGTATAGCGCTTACCCAGCCAGCCCGCCGTGACCGTTCCGACGATATTCGCTAGACCAATGATCGCGATCGACACANNGCCGACGTTGTGCTGACCCCGATCCCTGCCAGAATGCCGGTCGGGTCGATGGCCCCGCACATCTCGGTCACGAAGGCCGGGAAATGGGCGGTGATGAAGGCCAGTTGATAGCCACAAGAGAAAAACCCAAGGAAGATCAGGGAATAGGAGGGATCGCGAAAGGCTTTTCGCAGGATATCTCCCATGCTTTCTTCCAGCTCGGCTTTGCTGGCGGCCTCTGGCGCGCGCATCATTGGGAGCGCGAAGAGTGACAGCAAGATAAACGCGGCGAAAGCAAGAAACACCTCTTGCCAACTCATGAAGCTAAGCATCCATTCGGCCACCGGCGCGCCGATCACCTGACCAGCGGAACCCGCCGCTGTGGCAATGCCGAGTGCCATCGAGCGGTGCTCGTCACTGGTNNNNCCCAAACCCGGTCCCGGCGATGCCGAAGCCGACCAGGATTTCCAGAAGCTGATGCTGTCCCGGCGTGATCGCATAGGACGACAGGATCAACCCCACGGCATAAGTCAGAGCACCGAGAACGATCGCCCGGCGGTCACCGAATTTTTCGGCAATCGCCCCGAAAAGTGGCTGACCAATCCCCCAAAACAGGTTCTGGATCGCGATGGCAAAAGAGAAGTCTGCCCGCGGCCAGCCAAATTCGGTCGAGATCGGGATTTGGAACACACCAAAGCTCGCCCGAATTGCGAATCCCACCATCATGATAATGCAACCGCCGATCAAAACGGGNNAAACGGGGGTAAACAGACGAGATTGCGACTGGGTCATGCGGGCCTCCAATCCCGCGAAGAGTGGGCCACGAACCTCAACCGGTCAAACAATAAAATGTGCGGCACAGCTTCAGCTTTTCTTATCTATCCAGTCGGTTTAAGGCAGAAGGCATGACCGAAACGCTGCACGACATCTATAACCAGCGCATCGCGGCTGGCGAAATTCACGAAGATCAGGCGCAGATCNNGCGAGAGGCGCTTCAGGACGCCCCGAAAGAAAGCACGGGTCGTTCGCTCTTCAGACGTAAAAAAGCTGCACCGCCTCCTGCGCAAAAGGGCATTTACGTCTGGGGCGGTGTTGGTCGCGGCAAGTCGATGATCATGGACCTGTTCTTCGATCATGTCGACATTGCAGGCAAACGACGTGTACATTTCCACGCCTTCATGCAAGAAGTTCACGCGGCCCTGCACAAGGTACGGAAATCCGGAGCTGACGACCCGTTAAAAACCGTCGCCGAAGACATGACCCGTGACCTGCGGCTTCTATGTTTCGACGAGATGCAGATTACCGACATTACCGATGCCATGTTGGTGGGGAGGCTGTTTGATCTGTTGTTCGCCAGCGGCGTGACCATCGTCACAACCTCGAACCGCGTTCCAGACGACCTGTACAAGGACGGGCTGCAGCGCGAGCGCTTTGTCCCTTTCATCGAACTCATCAAAGACCGGTTGACGGTTTTCGAATTGGTCTCGGACACAGACTATCGCCAGAACCGCCTGACCGGGCAGCGAGTGTATTTCTCTCCAGCCGGTGCCGAGGCGCGTGCCGCGATTGACGAAGTCTGGAACGATCTGGCTGCAGGCACCCACGACCCGCTGGTCCTGACGGTCAAAGGAAGGGCCGTGGAACTACCCTCCTATCATAACGGCATGGCGCGGGCCTCTTTCTGGGAGCTCTGTGGCAAGATGCTGGGTCCGGGGGATTATCTGGCCATTGCCGAGGCGGTTCGCCTGCTGGTGCTGGAAGACATCCCGCAATTGGGCCGCAACAATTTCAACGAGGCCAAGCGTTTCGTCACCCTGATCGACGCGCTGTATGAAGCCAAAGTCCGCCTGATCGCTTCGGCGGCCGCAGAACCAGAGATGCTGTATGTCGAGGGCACAGGTTCGTTTGAATTCGAACGCACCGCCAGCCGCCTTCGCGAAATGCAGGACAAGGACTGGGGGCTGAGCTAGCTGCCGGTATCAATCCGACTCTTCCTCTGCCAGATCGCGATGCCGTTCCGGTCGCCATTCGGCGGCCTCGATCTGCCGCATGCGCTCTGCAATTCGCCATAGATGATAGGCTGTGCGCTGCAACCACCGCGCAGAATCTAGCCGGAGGTTCAAGTCAGTCGGGTCCTTCTGGTCGCGACCAATATTGTGGATTTCCCTCCCCCGAAACTGCCACCTGAAACTGCGCATGTCTTTTCGAAGGACGTCTGTCCGAGCAGAGAGTTCCTCAAACCCGCTCAACTCGCGATCAGACGCAAGAACATCCAACAATTCATCGGATCGCTCCCGAAGCGCCGGATAGCGACGCACTGTCTGGATTCGTTGGTCCTGCGTGAGCCTGTGATGCAGGCGCCCCAGGTGATCGAGTGTAAAGAGCAGGTTGAACTGCCGGTCCTGATCAAGGCTGTCAGCGTCCGTCGCGATCGACTCGACATATCGCCTCGCCTTTGTAAGTGCGTCTAGGAATTGTTGTTTTTCTTCCCCGTTATACTCTTGCGTCCGCCCCGTGAGTTTTGCTTCGAGATCGCCGAAAAGGTTCTTCGCGATTAACTTGGTGGTCGCGATCGACGCGTCCAGTGCGGCCTTTGGATCGCTGAGAAGTTGACGCTCCAGATGACGGGTAAGGTCTGCCTCGTGCTCCGGGATTAGCCAGATGACGAACCGCGCGAAGATGCCGGTGACACCAAGAATGGCCAGAACGCCAATGAAATTGAATGTGGTATGGAAGCCGACAAGGGCGATTTGCGGGTCAATGGAGAACCCGCTCGCCCATTCGGACTCCAGCATCCAACCGATCGGATAGAGCAGAGCAAAGGCCAAGCCGCCCGTCAGCAGGTTATAGATCACATGCGCCGATCCAGTGCGCCGGGCTGCGGTCGCGCCTCCAACTGTTGCGATCAGGGCTGTGACCGTTGTGCCGACGTCCATGCCGATGACCAGAGCCGCCGCTTGCGGCAGGTTAATTGCACCGACCGACAGGGCTGCGAGCGCGCTTGCCACGCCCGCACTCGACGATTGGGTGACGATCGTCATGAGCACACCCAACAGCACAAGCTGAAGCCGCCCCAGAAACGTGTCGGATGGGAATCTTTCAGGCGTTACGATATCGCGGAAGGCGACCATTCCTTCCTTCAGGCCTTCGATCCCGAGGAACAGGATGCCAAATCCCGCCAGCGCCCATCCCACGCCTTTCCAGTTCGCGGGCGCAAACATCTTCATGAAGACACCAAGAAGGATGAACGGCGTTAGGAACGTGCCCAGGTTCAGCTTGAAACCCAAAAGGGCTACGAGCCACCCGGTCAGCGTGGTGCCTATATTGGCTCCGAAAATGATCCCGAGCGATTGTTGGAAGGTCATCAGCCCCGCCGCAACAAACCCGACCGCAGCCACGGTTGTCGCGCTTGAGGACTGTACCATCGCCGTGGTCAAAGCTCCGGCGATTGCGCCTTTAGTTGGATTGTCCGTCGATTGCCGCAAGATGCTGCGTAACCGCCCGCCCGCAAGCGTACGGAGACCTTCGGTCAACATCGTCATACCGACAGGAAACAGGCCCAACCCGCCAATCGCCAGCGGCAACGTGGTAAGCATTTCGCCCCCAACCTAGAAATCAGCACCGTCCTGTTCGCTGCGGCTCTGAATTAAAAATACCAGATCGTATGATTGGGATTCTGCTTGGATTCCGGGAAGGCCGTCAAGGCTAGGGACGTGCGTCACATGGTTTCGTGCTTCGGGGTAACGACAGGTGGAATAAGTCGTGCTGGCTTCACGACCGCGGGATCACTCCACAATCCTGAAGACTTCCCAACGTGTAGACCCGGGAACGATCACCTCTCCCATTTCGCGGCCCCAATCCTCGTGGATCGTAACTGTCGCGATCTTGTCGAAGAACTGCTGAAGATCATCCAAACCGTCGATTTCAAACTCGGTCTCCACCAGCCCTTCGCTGCCCCCAACCGATCCGGTAATCATTCTTTCTTTGGAGACATCAATATTGGTCTGAGACCCTACTTCGGCATTCCAGCGTTTGATCAGCTCGATCGCCCGTTGCTTTTGCCCAAAATTGGCGGTGAACTGCCAGCGTGCAATCATCATGGTATTACTCCTCGGTTAGTTAGCGCCAACCGCCCGATAGTACGCCCGAGGAAACAACGGAGACTTCTCTCCACGATTTTTATCTTAGCAGACAATGCCTTGGTTCGCCACGCTTCCGCATGTCACACCCAGTCCAGCACCACCTTGCCGCTGGCGCCCGAGCGCATCACTTCGAAGCCTTCGACAAAGTCGTCGACCTTGAACCGATGGGTAATGACACCACGCACGTCCAACCCATTTTGCAGCATGGCAATCATC
>JABAOD010005394.1_pt1 | contig 10047 bp, 10 predicted proteins | sample 7062151 | NCBI WGS metagenome assembly JABAOD01 (sample SAMN14538626, study PRJNA623070) | marine sediment metagenome | biome: marine biome [ENVO:00000428]; feature: marine pelagic biome [ENVO:01000023]; material: deep marine sediment [ENVO:00002113] | place: India: Gulf of Khambhat ... | reverse complement strand
TCCTGGCCGGCAGAACAGCGCAAAGGTTGTCTGTCGAGGCACTGGATGCCGCGGCGTGCCCACCCGGCCCCAGTGGTAGCGGGAGCCGAGCGCGGCTGCCAGCATCTCCTGTTCCTGGGCGGGGGTGCGGCTCTCCAGATCGAGCAGCTGCCAGGCGGCGTTGAACAGGTTCCCGGCCATGCGGCGGTGCCCGGCGTCACTCATAGGACGCCGAGCCCAACCGCCGGTCGGAGGGGTCGCCGGACGATACCGGGCACGGTGCGGACGGGGCACAGACGGGTACGGTTGCCGGTGCAGGAGCGGTGAGAGGGTCGAGATGCGGGCACAGCAGCTGTCACGCCCCGGGCCGGTGGGGGAGGAGGGTCCCCTGGAGCCGGCCGACCTGCCCGATACACGACCGGAGCCGGGCGAGCTGCGGCTCGAGGTAGTCGCTTGCGCGGTGTGCCGCACCGATCTACAGCTCGCTACGGGGGATCTCGATGCCCGCCGGCTGCCCATCGTCCCCGGTCATCAGGCGGTGGGCCGGGTGGTGGAGCGAGGACCCGGAGTCACCGGTTGGGAAGTGGGCGACCGGGCCGGGGTCGCCTGGCTGGCGGGATCCTGCGGCGAGTGCGAAGCGTGCTGCTCCGGCAAGGAGAACCTGTGCCGGAAAGCTGAGTTCACCGGGTGGGATCGCGATGGAGGCTTCGCCGACCGCATGACGGTGCGCGCCGACTTCGCGCTGCGGCTTCCCGACGGGCTTCCCGACGTGGCGGCCGCGCCACTGTTGTGCGGCGGGGTGATCGGCTACCGATCGCTGAAGCTCTCGCGGATCGAGCCGGGCGGACGGCTCGGCTTGTACGGGTTCGGGGCGTCGGCGCTGCTCGCCATCCAAGTGGCCCGCTACTGGGATTGTGAGGTTTACGTCGCTACCCGCTCAGTAGCGGAGCAGCAGCGGGCTCGCGACATGGGGGCGGCATGGGCCGGCGGCTACGACGAGGTACCTCCGGAGCCGCTGCAGGCGGCGATCACCTTCGCGCCGGCGGGCTGGGTCGTGGTGAAGGCACTCGAGGCACTGGACCGGGGGGCGACCGTGGCCGTCAACGCCATCCATCTGGACGAGATCCCCGGGTTCCCCTACGACCTGCTGTGGTGGGAACGCCAGCTCCGGAGCGTCGCCAACTTCACCCGGGCCGACGCCGTCGAGTTCCTCGAGCTGGCGGCGGCGATCCCCCTCACCACGATGGCGGACCCCTACCCACTGTCGGAGGCGAACCGGGCACTCGCTGCGCTTGACTCGGGCCGGGTGGCGGGAGCCGCGGTGCTCACCATGTGAGTCGCGACAAGGGAAGGCGCGATCTCCAGGGAGGAGCTCTCGCCAGCGTGGGGACGCTCCGTCCCCGGGGAGCTGCTCGCTAGTTTGAGGCCGTACGGAAGGAGTCTCCTGCGGTGGAGATGGAGCGTCCCACCAGCCTCGATCAAGCTCTCGATGCCCTCGCCGCCCATCCCGAGGCAACCCTGCTGGCGGGAGGCACGGACGTCATGGTGGAGGTCAACTTCGGCCGTCTCCGCCCGCAGCATGTGATCGCGCTGCGACGGGTAGCGGAGCTGGGGGAGTGGAATGACCGCTGGGTGGGCGCCGGTGTCACCTACCGCCGTATGGAACATGGCCCGCTGCCGGCCCTCGCCGAGGCGGCCCGTACCGTGGGATCACCCCAGATCCGTGCCGCCGGCACCCTGGGCGGCAATCTGGGAACCGCCAGCCCGGCCGGTGACACCCTGCCGGTGCTGGCCGCCCTGGAGGCCGACGTAGTGCTCGAATCCCGGCAGCACGGGCGCCGGGTCCTTCATTGGGACCAGTTCCTGATCGGGCCCAAGCAGACCGCCGCCCGGCCGGGAGAGCTGATCGTGGGAGTGAGCCTCCCGGAGTCGAGCCCGGCCCGGCAAGCCTTTGCCAAGGTCGGCGTCCGCTCCGCCATGGTCATCGCCACCGTGTCGGTGTGCGTGACCAGGGACGAGGACGGCGCCACTCGGGTCGCGCTGGGAGCAGTAGGCCCCACCGTGCTGCGCTCCCGACGCGCCGAGGAAATGATCTCCGCCGAGGCCCGTCCTTCCGAGGCGGCATGGGCGGAGTTTCAGCGTCTCGTATCCGAGGAAGCGCAACCGATCACCGACCACCGCTCCACCGCCGCCTACCGTCGCCACGCGGTGGGGGTGCTGGCACGCCGCGCGTTGCAGAGGTGCCTGGCGGCATGATGATCCGATTGACCGTCAACGGCGAGGAGCGGACCACGCCGGCGGAGGGCTCGGAGAGCCTGCTGGCAGTGCTGCGGGACCGGTTGGAGTTGCTGGGCTCGAAGAACGCTTGCGAGCAGGGGGAATGCGGCTCCTGCACGGTGATCCTCGATGGTGAATTGGTGTGTTCCTGCCTGGTGATGGCGGGCGACGCCGACGGCGCCCGGCTGGTCACGGTGGAAGGCCTGGCGGACGAGGGGAGCCTGCATCCGGTACAGCAGGCGCTGCTCGACGCCGGGGCCGTCCAGTGCGGCTTCTGTACCCCGGGGTTCGTGGTGGCCGCCGCTCACCTGCTGGAGAACCAGCCCGGGCTCACCCCGGATGACATACGCGAGGCGCTGGCCGGCAACATCTGCCGCTGTACCGGTTACGGAGCCATCTTGCGAGCGATGCAGTCGTTCTCCGGGGAGGGCGAGTTGTGAGCACGCCCACCGTCACCAGACGCCAGGTACGCGGCGGCGTGGGGGAGTCCGTCGTCCGCCCCGACGGCATCCCCAAAGTGACGGGTAACTTCGCCTTCGCCTCGGACCTGTACGCGGAGGGCATGCTGTGGGGCGCCACCCGTCGCGCCTGGACGGCCCGAGCCCGCCTCGTGCGCCTGGACGTGGCTCCCGCGCTGGCGATGCGCGGGGTGCGTGCCGTGCTCACCTACGAGGACGTACCCGGCGAGCCCCGTCAGGGTCAGATCGAGGCCGATCAGCCGGTGCTGGCGGACGGCGAGATCCGGCACTGGGGGGAAGCGGTGGCCCTGGTGGCAGCCGACGATCCGGAGACGGCGCGGCGGGCGGCGGGGGCGATCGACGTGGAGTATGAAGAGCTGGTACCGCTCGTCGACATGGAGGAGGCNNCGCCCGGGGTGAAGTGGTGGTGGAGGGGTACTACGAGACCGCCAGCCAGGACCAGGCGGCACTCGGCACCGAGGCGGGCATCGCGATTCCCGACGGGGAAGGGGGAGTGGACCTCTACGCCCCCTCCCAGTGGGTGCACGTCGACCACCGCCAGATCGTTGCCTGCCTGGCGCTGGCGGCGGACCAGGTGCGGGTATATCCCACCGGGCTGGGAGGCGCCTTCGGTTCCCGTGAGGATCTCAGCCTCCACGTGCACCTGTGCATGCTGGCCTTGCACACCGGCCGGCCGGTGCGGATGGTCTACGGGCGCGAAGAGAGCTTCGCCGGGCACGTGAAGCGCCATGCCGCCCGCATGTGGTACCGGCACGAGGCCGACCGAGAGGGGAAGCTGGTACGGGTCGAGGCCAGGCTGCTCCTCGATGGCGGTGCCTACCGCATGACCAGCGACGCGGTGATCGCCAATGCGGCCTACTTCGCGGTGGGCCCCTACCGCTGTCCCAATACGTTCGTCGACGGCTACGCGCTCCGCACCAACAACCCCCCCGCCGGCGCCATGAGGGGCTTTGGAGCCAACCAGGTGTGTTTCGCCTACGAGGCGCAGATGGACAAGCTGGCGGCAGCGCTGGAGATCGACCCGCTGGAGCTGCGGCTGCGCAACGCGCTGGGCCCCGGAGATCATCTGGCTACGACCGGCCAGCTCATCGAGGAGCCACTGCCTACCGCCGAGGTGATCGAATCGGTGCGGGCGCTGCCGCTTCCCGATCCGGAGGAGTCGGACGATCCGCGCCGTCTTCCGGGCGGCACCGGGCTGACCACCCCTCGTGCGGTGGTGGTGCGGGGCATCGGCTACGCCGTGGGCATCAAGAACCTGGCCTTCTCCGAGGCTTTCGACGACTTCGCGGAGGCCCGGGTGGTGCTCAGTCCCGTTGGCGCCGCGCTGCACACCGCCGCGATCGAGGTGGGTCAGGGGATGGTGACGGTGCTCCAGCAGATAGTGCGCAGCGTCTTGGGCCTCGAGCGGGTAGCAGTGATCTTCGAGGACACCTCGCACATCGGCTCCGCCGGGTCCAGCTCCGCCTCCCGGCAAACGCAGATGGCGGGCGGGGCCGCCATGAAGGCTGCCGAGGGGGTGCGTCGCAAGGCGTTGGAGCTGGCGGGCGGGGACGATCTCAGCGACGCCGGCGTGTGGAAGGACGGGGAGCTGATCATGACCCTGGCGGAGCTGTGCGAGCTGGGGCACATCGAGGAACACGTTCGTTTCCGCCACCCGCCGACGGAGGAGCCCGACGAGAACGGGCAGGGACGCGTCCACGTCGACTTCTCGGTGGCCGCCCATCGGGCGGTGGTGGACGTCGACCCGGAGCTGGGTCTGGTGAAGGTAGTGCGGGTCGATACCGCCCAGGACGTCGGCCGGGCGCTCAACCCCCGGTCGGTGGTGGGTCAGATCGAGGGGGGCATCATGCAAGGAGTGGGCCTGGCGGTGATGGAAGAGCTAGTGGTCGCCGACGGGGTCGTGCGGAATCCCAACTTCACCGACTACTTGCTGCCGACGTTCGTCGATGCTCCCGAGGTCGAGGCCATCCTGGTGGAGGAGCCGGGGAGTTGGGGGCCGTTTGGTGCCAAGGGCTTCGCCGAGCTGCCCGCCATCAGTTCCAGTCCCGCGGTGGTGGCGGCGATCCGGGCCGCCACCGGCCGGAGTCTCAACCGGGTGCCGGTGCGGCCGCAGGACATCGTCGGCGTCTGAACCGGGAGCGCTACCGCGATCACCCGGACCCGAGCTCAGTCGCCGCGCAGCAGGCGGCGCGCCGCCCGGTTCTGCTCCTCGAGCAGCGCTTCCGTCTCCACCGTGACCGGGTGTCCCTCCCGCACCACGGCCCGGCCGTGAACGTAGGTGAAGTCGACGGTCACCGGTGAGCACAGCAGCAGCGCGGCTACCGGATCGTGACCCGCCCCGNNAGCGTTCCGATGTCGTTCCGTCCCAGCACCGCCGCCCCGCCCAGAGTGGCCATCTCGAGGGCGGCCCGCGCCGGGAGCAACGATCCGGGCTCGTCGGCGACGCCCGGCGCCGCCGCCAGCCGGGCCAGCAGCATCGCCTGCCGCGCCTCGGCGAGCAGGTGGCTGCCGTCGTTGCTGGCGGACCCGTCCACTCCCAAGCCGAGCCGAACGCCCGCCGCCAGGTAGGCGGTGACCGGAGCGATGCCAGATCCCAGCCGCATGTTGGAGGTGGGACAGTGGGCGACGCCGGTCCCGGTGGCGGAGAGGCGGCGCACCCCGCTCGCTCCCACGTGCACGGCGTGGGCGAACCAGACGTCCTCGCCGAGCCAGCCCACGCTCTCGGCATACTCGAGGGGCCGTTGGCCGAAGGTGGAGAGACAGAACTCCTCCTCGTCGCGGGTCTCCGCCATGTGAGTGTGCAGCATCACCCCGTAGGAGCGGGCCAGCTCGGCAGAGGCCCGCATGGCATCGCTGGTGACGGAGAAAGGCGAGCAGGGAGCGACCACCACCCGGGTCATCGCGCCGGGCGCCGGATCGTGGTACTCCTCGATGAGGCGTTGCGTGTCGGCGAGGATGTCGTCCTCGGCTTCGACGACGCTGTCCGGGGGCAGCCCGCCCCGACTGACTCCCAAGCTCATCGACCCACGCGAAGCGTGGAGCCGGAGGCCGACGTCGCCGGCTGCTTCGATCTCGTCGTCGAGGCGGGAGCCGTTGGGGAAGAGGTACAGGTGGTCGGACACGGTGGTGCAGCCGGACAGCGCCAGTTCGGCCAGGCCCAGCCGGGTCGAAACGCGGATGTCCGGGGGCGTGAGGCGCGCCCAGATCGGGTAGAGAGTCTGCAACCACCCGAACAGCCCGGCGTCCTGGGCCCGTGGCACCGCCCGGGTGAGGGTCTGATAGAGGTGGTGGTGGGCATTCACCAGCCCGGGCAGCACCACGTGGTCGGGGAGGTCGAGGATCTCGTCGGCGGTGGGGGGAAGATCTGCGCTGGGCCCCACCTGTTCGATACGGCCATCGCGGGCGAAGAGACCACCGCCTGCGATCTCGCGGCGGGCGTCGTCCATGGTGACCAGCACCGCCGTGTTGCGAACCAAGAGGGTGCCCACGACATCCCCTGTGCCTCGACCACCCCCGACGCTACCGGCTCGACGGCTCAGCCGGTTGCCAGGCGCCGGAGTGCGTCGCTCAAGCGGGGCAGCACCTGCTGGGGAGCTTCGTTGAGGAGGAGGTGGCGGCCCCGGTCGGTCACCAGCAGCAGCGGACAGCGCATCCGGCCCGAGTAAGCGGTGGAGATGTCCGCCGACAGCAAGCTGGCCATGAAGGCCAGCGGATAGGAACGGAGGCCGATCGGGTCGGAGAAGAAGTAACGCAGCGTCCACTCCTCCCGGCACACTCTCCCCAGGTCCAGGTAGAGACCTACCGGCACCGGCAGGCGCGGCATCGCCCGGGCCAGCAAGCGGAGCAGCCTCACGAAGGCGCGATTGAAGCGCCCCATCCACTGCGGATAGCGGGTGATCCGGATGGTGTCCGCCCGGGCCGGGTCGAACACGTTGTGGCACACGACCGCCGCCAGCCGAGGATCGTCGGCAACGGACAGCGCCACCGCGCTCCCTTGACTAGAGCCCATCAGCAACAGCGGCTCCCCGTAGCGTTCGGCGGCGAAGGCGACGGCGGCCCGAGCGTCGCCGGCCAGGTGCTCGAAGCGGCAGGCGCTCCTCAGGCGAGGGCTCTTGCCATGCCCGGTGAAGTGGACGCCGACCACTGTGAAACCCTGTGCGGCGAGACCGTCCAGAAACTCCTCATAGAACAGAGGATGGGTCATCGTGCCGGGCAGGAAGACGACCGTTGCCACCGCCGGCTCCGCTCTCCACACGGACAGGACGATGGGCCCCCGCGCCGAGTCGACGGTGACCTCCTGGTAAATCTCGGGCCGGGAGGCGGCGTTGAGCAGCCGCTGTGTGTCGGTGCGCATGGCATCCCCACCGTCCTCCTTGGTGTGGCGGAGCGGTAGAGGCGAAGGGCAGAATCACCGGAGACGCGCTCCATTGGGACTCCGGGGCGGCGGAGTCGGGGCGGTGGCACGGACCGGCCGGACCAGGCGGATCGTCATGAGCGGCAGTGATCATCGGGATGCAGTCGGCGGAGGCGCCGCCGGAGGTGCTCGCCCGCGACCACGTGCTGTGAGGAGCAACCAGTGACCCGCAGCGCCGGTCTGCTGCTGTATCGCCGCGCGCCGCAAGGCGTGGAGCTGCTGTTGGTCCATCCCGGCGGGCCCTTCTGGAGGGGCCGCGACCTCGGCGCTTGGAGCATCCCCAAGGGGGAGGTAGATCCCGAGGAGGATCCGCTGCGGTCGGCGCAGCGGGAGTTCACCGAAGAGACGGGGCTGCCGGCGCCGGAAGGTCCCTACGTGCCGCTGGGTGCGGTCCGGCAGCGGGCCGGCAAGGAAGTGCTGGCGTGGGCGTGTGCCGGCGACCTCGATCCCGGCGAGGTGGTGAGCAACACCTTCACCGTGGAGTGGCCTCCTCGCTCGGGGCGACGGGTGGACTTCCCCGAGATCGACGAGGCCGCCTGGTTCACCCCCGAGGCGGCGCGCCGCAAGCTCAACCCGGCGCAGGCGGAGTTCGTCGACCGCCTTCTCGCCCACCTCGTCGGGTGACCGACGCCGCCGTCGCCAAGTACGCTCGGGCTGAGGAGAGCTGCCCGGCGTCTGGTCGCGATGCGGAGGGCGTGACCTCGGGGCGCGGTCGGGTTGGCAACCGGTCGGGGCAAGGGAGAGTCCGAATGGCAGGCAGACTGCACGGGAAGAAGGCGGTGATCACCGGAGCCGGGCAAGGCATTGGCCGCGCCTCTGCGCTCGCCTTCGCCGGGGAAGGAGCGGAGGTGTGGGCCGCAGACATCAACGCGGCCACCCTCGACGAACTGGAGGCCGAGGCCCCGGCAATCCATACTCGAGTCCTCGATGTCCTCGACCTAAGCGGGGTGGAGGCCCTGGCGGCGGACATCGGTCCGGTCGACGTTCTCTTCAACTGTGTCGGCTACGTTCACCATGGCTCGGTTCTCGAGTGCTCGGAAGAAGACTGGGAATCGGCCTTCGAGCTCAACGTGACGTCGGTGTACCGCACGATTCGGACCTTCCTGCCGGGGATGCTCGACCGGCAGCGGGGCAGCATCATCAACATGTCCTCCGCGGTCTCCAGCTTGCGTGGGGTGCCGCATCGCTTTGCCTACGGCTCGGCCAAGGCCGCGGTGCTCGGCCTCACGAAGTCGGTGGCCGCCGACTTCATGTCACAGGGCATCAGGTGCAACGCCATTTGCGCCGCCACGATCGAGACCCCATCGCTGGCAGAACGCATCGCGGCGTTCGAGGATCAAGAGGCGGCCCGCCGAGCCATCTTGGCCCGGCAGCCCATCGGCCGGTTCGGGACGGCCGAGGAGGTTGCTGCACTTGCCGTGTACCTGGCCTCGGATGAGTCCGCCTACGTGACCGGGACGGCCGCGCTCATCGACGGCGGCATGTCGGTGTAGGTCACGATGGGCGCCTCACCCCTGCACCTCACCGTGGAGTCGGAGACCGGGACCAGGAGTCTGACGTTCGCCGTGCGGCGGCTCATCTGTGCCGGGTGGGTGGGTCGCGACCCGGAAGCTCTGCAGGCTCACATCGATGAGCTGGCGCGGCACGGGGTGCCCCCCCCTTCGAGAACCCCTATCTATCTGAACTTCGCCCCCCATCTGGTGACCACGGATGACATGGTCGACGTGGTCAGCCCTGAGTCCTCGGGTGAGGTGGAATATGTGATCCTCAAGCGCGGCGACGAGATGTACGTCGGTGTCGGCAGCGACCATACGGATCGGGGCTTCGAGAAATACTCGATCCCGGCTTCGAAGCAGATGTACTCGAAGGTGATGGCACCGGTGGTCTGGCCGTACGAAGAGGTCGAGGGTCATTGGAACGACATCGTGATCCGCTCGTGGACGTCCAGCGACAACCAGCGGACCCTCTACCAGGATGAAGCGCTGGCGGGCATCCTGGATGCGAAAGAGTTACTGGAGCAGCTGCCGCGAGACGATGGCCTTCCTGCGCATGAGTTCGTGTTGTACTCGGGGACGCCGGCGACGAAGACCGGGCTCATCTACGGCGATGCCTTCGAGTTCGAGATGGAGGATCCAGTGCTTCACCGCACGATTCGACATGGCTACCGGGTCCGGGTTCTTCCGCAATACCAGTAGGCGAGTCGGGCCTGTTGGGAGCCGCCGCGGTCTTGCACCGAGGCGAGTGCACCAGGGCCGCTTCGCCGCCGGCAGTACCGGATGCTGGATGATCCGGAGTCGGCTGGGATGAGCCCGTGATGCATCACGAGTCCGCGGTGGCGCTCGCCGAGTCCGTGCGGCGGGGGGAGCGGACCGCTGTCGAGATCGTGCAGCACTACCTGGCGCGAGCGCAGTCGTCAGATCTGAACGCCTTCACGTTGATCGACGAGCGGGGCGCGCTGGCCAGGGCTGCAGCCGTCGACGCGGCGCGAGCCGACGACCGGGACCCGGGACCTCTGGCCGGCGTGCCGACCGGGGTGAAGGACATCGTCGACCAGGCCGGCCTGCCCACGACCGCGGGCTCGTCGTTCTACCGCAAGGTGCCTGAGCGGTCTGCGACCGTGGTCAATCGCCTCGAAGCGGCAGGAGCCGTGATGATCGGCCGCACCGGCCTCCAGGAGTTCGCCTTCGGCTTCACGAGCGAGAACCACTGGTTTGGGTCGGTCCGCAACCCCTGGGACCCGGCAACGTCAACCGGAGGATCCTCGGGCGGGTCGGCAGCGGCGGTGGCTGCCGGTCTCGCTGCCGCCGCGCTGGGAACGGACACTGGTGGATCGATTCGAGGCCCCGCGGCGCTGTGCGGTGCGGTCGCGTTGAAGGTGACCCACGGGCGAGTACCGCT
>JABAOD010069977.1_pt3 | contig 10051 bp, 11 predicted proteins | sample 7062151 | NCBI WGS metagenome assembly JABAOD01 (sample SAMN14538626, study PRJNA623070) | marine sediment metagenome | biome: marine biome [ENVO:00000428]; feature: marine pelagic biome [ENVO:01000023]; material: deep marine sediment [ENVO:00002113] | place: India: Gulf of Khambhat ... | reverse complement strand
GCTGTCATCGCTGATGTCTGACTGTGGGCTTGCCAAGGTGCAGGTTTATGGAGATCTGGAAGGGATTGACTATGATCAGGCGGCCAAGAGGTTAGTGGTGATCGGAACCAAGTAGGCAGACGTCCAAGCCCAACACAAGGTGGATCAGGTTTCGGGGGGCAGGTCACTCCGGTGTCCAGCGGACAGGTCAGCGAGGGGAGCAGACGATCTTGACGAAAGACACGGCGGCCTGCGAGGTCCGGCAGAGCGACGAGGGCGCCAACTTGGCCCTTGCGGCGGCTCCGGCCACCCCCCGGCTGCGCTCTCTTTCTTCGGGTCTTGTGCGATAATAACGATCACTGCTAGGCCCCGTTCATCACCTTATGTCCAAAAAGGTCTTCATCAGCTACTCCCGCCAGGATTACGACTTCGTCGAGCGTCTTGTCGACGACTTGGCTGCGCGGGGCGTCGGTACGTGGCTCGATCAGCGCGACATCCCGGCCGGCCAGCGATGGGACAACGCCATCCAGAAAGCGCTGAGGGAGTGTGAGTTCTTTCTGGTCGTCCTCTCACCGGCCTCCGTCGCCTCGGAGAACGTGCTCGATGAGGTCGCCTACGCCATGGGCAAGAAGAAGCCGGTGTTTCCGGTTCTTGCTCAGGAATGCGACATTCCCTACCGCCTGGCACGCGTGCAGTACGTTGATTTCCGGCACGACTATGGCCTCGGGCTGGACAATTTGATTGAGGACCTCACGCGGGCGGGTGTCCCAATTCTGGAAAAGCCCGGCATCCTACCGGAAGCAGCTCCCGCCCCGGCAGCCCCCAAGACCGGGCAAACGACTCCGGAAGAAACGAGGGCCCGAACCGAAGAGGCCGAACCCGAGCCCGGCCTCCTAACCCTCACTTCCCCTGTCCGCCTTGAACTGGTCCGGGTGCCCCTGGGCGAATTCCTGATGGGAAGCGACCCGGAGGGAGACGAGAAGGCTCGTCTGGATGAGCAGCCTCAGCACCGCCTGTTCCTCCCGGAGTTTTCCATCAGCAGGTACCTGGTGACCAACGCCCAATACCAGGTGTATGTGACCTCCGCCAAAGCAAGGCCCCCTGATCATTGGGAGGCGGGCAAGCTTCCGTCCGGCTTGGAGGACCATCCTGCAGTGCTCCTCACCTGGCACGAGGCGGAGGCCTTCTGCGAGTGGCTGAGCGGTGAGACCGGGAAGCCCTTCCGACTTCCCAGCGAGGCCGAATGGGAAAAGGCGGCCCGCGGCGGGGACGGCCGGATATTCCCCTGGGGGGATCGCTTCGACAAAAGGAAGCTCAACAGCGAGGAGGACGGACCGGGAGCCCCGACGCCAGTGGGTCAGTATTCGCCGGGCGGGGACAGCCCCTATGGTGCGGCAGACATGGCGGGGAATGTGTGGGAGTGGTGCGCCGATTGGTATGAGGAGGGTGAATACGAACGGCACTCGCAGGGCGCAGACCAGGACCTGCAGGGCCCCCGGGCGGGTCAGTTCCGCGTGCTGCGCGGCGGGTCGTTCCTCAGCAATGCGGGTTTCGTCCGCTGCGCCTACCGCGGCAGGGACCTCCCGGGCGACGGGTTCAGGGATATCGGGTTTCGGGTGGTGCTCTCATCCCCCTGACTCTGGGCACCAAAATCTCCGGACGCTGGAATTCCGAATCGCCGCACTGGACGGCCCCCGCCACCCTCCGCCGTCATTTCTTTCCCCTGGCTAGATCTCAGCGAGAAATGGGTCTGGCGAAAGGGCCTGCTGCAGGCTCGGAGAGGTTGAGGAGCAAAGCAAACCCCAGACCCCGACCGCGGGAGGTGTCGCCCCGATGTCCTCCGCGGGTGCAGTCAGCCCCGCAGCCGGGGCACGGGGATGGCTCGCGAAAACGGGCAGCTCGGGACGGTTAGCGGGCCCGGCTCGGCCCTTGTCCGGCGGATCACGTCTCGTGCTTCTCGATGATCAAGCCGGCAATCCTTGATTGCCGGGAAACCAAGTTCTATCGAAAGGCGGCCTGCATGGATCCACAAGTCGAAATCCGTCTGGGGGAGACAACTGTTCCGGTGGGCGGCACGCTGACTGTAGTCGGCAGGCCTGTAGAAATCGGGTTGCCCTACTTCTATCTGTATATAGATTCGACGAAGATTGCCAAAGCAACCTATAATGGAGAAGTCAGTCTCAGGGAAATGCCCGAACGTGCCTTTGAAATCATCGCTGTCTCTTCTACAATATCCCAGGTCGAGATCACGCTTCGTGCACTCACTGCCGGCAGCTTTCATGTTTGCATTGGAGCAACAGGGGAGATTCGCTCTAATGACGGTGTAATCTGGGGGGGAGGCTTCTCAGAATCCGTTCCAGTTGCAGTCCTTGGGCAGTGAGCCGACAATAGGGCAGCCCGGAGCAGGGAATAGATAGTTCAAGCAAGGAGTACAGAGATGGAACCTACGGCCCTTGCCACAGCCGCGATCGGCATTCTGTCACCCTATCTCGTGAAAGCGGGCGAAGAAGTCGCGAAGAGTGCAGCGCAAGCAGCCTGGAAGAAAGCCGCTGAAATCCACAAATCCATCAAATCCCGCATTGAGCAGGAAGAGGATGACTACCTCTCACGAACCCTACAGCGATTTGAAGAGAGCCCTGAAAAGCGCAAAGGTGCGATGCAGGAAGCCTTGGAAGAAATCCTGGCCAAAGACACGGGTTTTGCGGCTTCTCTCCTCGCCCTCCTCAAAGATGCTGAGCAAGCCGGCGCAGGCACGGTTTTCAACGTAAGCGTTTTTGGCGGCGAGGTGGGTGAAGTCATCAACATCGACCGGCTAGAAGGCGGATTGACAATCAATAAGAGAGAATAAGGTACTGCCGAGAAGAGATGCCAGATATCGACAACGGCCAAGCGGAGGAACTTTACAGGGCACTCCGCCAATACCTCGCTCAGAGCTCTGATGGGGAGCAGCTCATCTCACTTTTCGAGGCGGATCCGGAAGAAGGGAGCGCCGCCCTTGCCGACTACCTGCGCGAGCGGCTGCCTCAAGACGACGCATTGGCCCGTCAATTGGCAAGCGCGCTCGGCGGCGAGAATCAACTGGCCACCATAGTCACCGGAGGCCAGGTTGACCAGATTGTCAACATTGCTCGGCTCGGCGTTCTGAACCTGACCGTAAAGAGACACTTATCGGTATTTCGGGATGTCAAGCAAGTAGCGCTGTTCCTCTCCTTTCTTCTAGCTATCGGCACAGGAATTGGATTTGGGGCATGGCGTTTGTCCCAGCCCGGGCGAATGAGTGGAGACTTCAACATCGCGGTTGCCGAGTTTTCGGAGCTGCCAGAAGCGCCTGATCCAACCCTTGCTCCTATCGCCAGTCAGATGCTGTTCAGTTTCCTCGATGCCGAATATGAGTTGGGAGAATTTGGCCTTGAGATCCAAGTGGCCCACGACAAGATCGGGGCCATCCCGGGAGCGGCTGAGGCGAGAGAAATAGCTCAGGCGGTCAACGCCGATATCGTGATCTACGGCGATGTCACTGTCATCAGCGACCTGGCAACGATTTCACCGAGGTTCTACATCGCCGAATCGTTTCGCTCCGATGTAGGCGAAATGACGGGGCAGCACCAGCTCGCGCTCCCTATTGAATTCCGGACAACTGACATCATTCACTTCGATAGCGAAGTCAATGATTCTCTCCGCGAGCGAACAGGCCTCCTGATCGAGTTCACAAAAGCATTGACCTATTTGGCAGCGGACAATCTGGACCAGTCATTCGAGGCGATCAAGAAGGCCATTCAGCTTGCAGATAGTCACGGTGACTTTGAGGGTCAAGAGGTGCTCTTTCTGTTCGCTTCGACTATAGCTCGGCTGATGGGTGATTTTGAACTCTCTCAGGAGTATGTAGATCGAGCGTTGGACTTGAACGAATCCTATGCACGTGCTTACATAGCTCAGGCCAACATATTCTACGACCAGCAAGACTTCGACTCGGCTCTGTCATACTATGAAAGGGCCACACAGATCGAAAACCAACCCTATGGAGCTTACATCGTCGAAAAGTCGAATGTCGGCATTGGCAACATATACAACTTCATGTATCAAATCGCGGACGAATCAGAAAAGCCTTTGCTCGCCGAAAAGGCAATTTCCCATTATCAGGTCGTTATCCAGGAATACCAGAGCGCCTCCAATCCGCACCTAAGGGACCTCGTTGCCCTGGCCTATTATGGGTCGGGGATTATCTTTCAGCGCGAGGGAGATTTCGATGAAGCGAGAGAAGCCTTTGAGCAGTCCCTGGCACTGACACAGGATTCCGAGCTAGAGACGAGGATTGAAACTCGTTTGGAAGAAGTGAAGTAGCAACTATCAAACATGCATCTCAGGGTAATTCGGTCGATGCGAACTCAACGTTCGGGCAACTGACCTGACAGCTATGATCAGGGATCACAAATAGGCTCAATTCGGTCTACACAGATACGGCTCCAGAAACCCACACCCCGCGGCCCTGCCCCAGTCGATTTGGGAGTTAGCTTGGATACAACTCGGGTTAGGATAGCCTTTTCCGGGCCCGGCGATGGAAGGTCTCAGAAAGAAGCGCTGCGTGACATGATGGGCGAAGGATGCCCGAAATCGCGGGAGAAGAGTGCGGAATTCGTTCTATGAGGGGAAGGATAAAGGGATGAAAAGAGCTCGAACCCACCTGCCAGCCGTCTTCATTTTCCTTGCCGCCGGCATGATTGCATGCGGCAGCTCGCAAGAGCCGCCTGAGCCGCTGCCGTCTCCCACAGAGGTACGGCTGCCAACGTCAACGCCGACGGCAGAACAGCTTCCTGCCCCCTTACCTACGCAGGAGCCATCGCCAAGTCTCGTTATCCAGCCGTTTTCTGGCCCCATAGGTACGGAATATACGATTGATTTGACCCATTTCCGGCCGAACGAGACTGTCAGCCTGTTCTTGGTCTTCGAAGACACGGGCGAAACTGTCTTTCGCACTTCAGTTACGATGGACGCCGGGGGAAGAGGTACACTTCAGGTCTTTACCGAGCCCGGAGATGCTGGCGGTCGATACGCCGTGTTCGCTGAGGGGCAAGCCGGATCAAGCGCTGATGGAGTTTTCGCGGTTGTTGCAGAGGCAGAAGAACCGACAGAAGAACCGATGGCTACACCGTCGCCCACCGCAGAACTGGTTCCTGCACCGTCGCCATCAGCCACTGCAGAGCAGGTTCCCGCACCGCGGCCAACGGCTACTGCGTATTAATCTCCTGCTAACGCCTGGACCAGGGCAGAATTCGCCCCCTGGCGCGAATCCCAATGAAGACCGGCCTGGACAGGTAGCCTTTCCTGTCCCGAGAGCCGCAGTCCATGCTCCCTTTGCGAGAGCGAGGGGTGCCTCTGCCCGGGGCTGTGCCCACGGACGCGGCCTCTTCCAAGGGATGGGTCCATTCCTTGGAAGCTCGCTCACGCAACGCTTCACCGGGCCGCTGGCGACCAGGTAGAGGATCATTCCCGAGCCTCCATGATCCTCCCGGCTGCGCTCATCTCGCCGCGAACTTCGGCGAGGAGGATGGCCTGCCCCTGCCGCGCACGCTGGAGGTATTCGCTCGGACGCGCCTTGAGATCCCGGATGTCCACTGCTCAGGTTGCCGCGCTCCAACAGGGATGTAGCTGCACGCCATTCCAGGAGCCCGCCTTTCTCAAGGCGGACAGCCACGCCTTTGTTCGTCCCAAGCACCAGCGGCGACCCGACTGGGGAACAATCACATCTACAGCCCGGGATTCGATCGGGCTGAAGAGGCTGCCCACTTCGTCCCCCCTGTGCGAGAAGAGCGGCTGCGCGCAACCGGGCCGGAAAGAATACAGCCGCTTGAATCGGGCCAGGGAATTCTGTATTCTAAGGCCGGGCGTACGGTGGTCCCCATCCTGGGCGGATGAAGGGCGCCTCCCGAGGCAGCGGAGGCAGTGCAGAGCTCCCACCATCGCTGCAAGAGGCCCGGCTTCGACGGGGGTCGGGCACCGATCACCGGTCCACCTAAGGGCAGAACCAGGGATGGATACCGATCCCTCCACGGCTGAATTGGAGAAGAGAATGCGCCCGGGGGCGTTCTCAAAGGGCGGGTTCCTGGGACCCTCCGAATCCCTCGAAGCCGTCATCAGCCGGGATGACCAGACTTTAGAAGGCTTGGGGATCGGACATGCACAGATCGCGGAGGCTTTGAGAGAGGTGCTGCAAGCCGCTCTCAGCCAAAGGGACGATCTGCTGCATTCTGACTATGCCGAATACCGGAAGCGGGAAACCCACATCCCCGACCTGTACCATCCAGGGACGGTCCCCCGGTTTTCCTTGAGCAACCTGCCAGGCACGGATATCGGCTATATGGCCACTATGGATCTTCAGGTCTTCTTGGCCGGGTACCGGGGTCTTCAAGAATGCCCCTGGGGCTGCGAGTACGACAGGTGGAGCAGCTTTGACTTCCAGATCCTCAATCGGCAAACGGGCGAGTCCGTCACCGGGCCCGGGCTAATCGTCCATCTCATACGGCAGCATCATTTCTTCGAGGGCGTAGAAAGCCCGTATCGTACGGACCCACAACAGCTGGTCCGGGTGCTGCATATCCGGGGAGAAGAGCGCGAAGAGTCTTCGGCGCCCGATACCGGCCGCTAGTCGATATCCAGCATGCGCGGCCCAACCCCTCGCGGCCCCTTTCGCTTGGCGACCCCAGGTAGGCCGGTGCCCGCAGGATCGCCGAGCGAAATGCCGGCCGGGGTCATGATAGAGAACCACACACTGCCGGAGATCGTTCATTCCCCAGCAGCTTGGCTCGTCTAAGTTAGGCAATGCTCCAAGAGCAAGGTGCACCTCCGTCGAAGATCACTCACCGGATCCTGGCTCTGTGTGGTCTTATCGCGCCCCTGCTGTTTGTGTTCACGGCCATTCTTGGCGGTGCCTTGAGACCTGGCTATAGCCACATCTCAGACACAGTGAGTGAACTCTTCTCGCCCGGTTCGCCGAACAGGCTTCTTCTGAGTGCGCTCCATACACTGTTTGCAGTCCTCTTGGTTTTGTTTGGAATCGGTGTGCTGGAGTTTGTGCGGGGGAGCAGAAGTTCCACGCGAACGGGCACCTTTGGAGCTTGGTCGTTCGTTGCGATGGGCGTCGTCAGTATTAGCACGGCCACCATCTTCCACCAGGACGCGTGGGGGTCAGCGCCCACCCTATTCGGTGAGATGCATCAGATTCTGAGTGGCGTAATCTCCATCCTTTCCATGCTGCTCTTAGGCATCTGGTCTTACCGATCTGGGATCTTCCCGCGCTTCAGGGCGTATTCGTTTGCCACAGTTCTAGCGGTCTTACTCGCAGCTGGACTGTTTATAGCAAGTTTTGGCGGTCCAATGATGGGATTGACCGAGAGGCTTGCGATTCTGGTTGGCTTCCAGTGGACCTTCACTCTTGCAGCGCTGATCTTGGCTCGAGGATGACGCTTGAGGTTGTCAAGGAGGCGCGCCTTGCCGCATCGCCGAGCGTCTCGCTGGCCGGCGTCAGCGTTGAGGGCGGCACGTTCATGGTTGCGCACTGGGCGTCGGGCTTCTTCCTGCCCGCATTGCGTAAGAGCACTGATCTGCCAGTGAATGGACCCGGGCAGCAACGCGTCGGCACCACGATTTTGCGCGATCGCCTGCCGCGCATGGGACAGACACTCTGATTGTCTCTATTTGACTTTTACAGCACCTTTATGACAGTATGTACATGTCGTCACTTATACATACTCGTATGCATGAAGGGGTTGGTACGGGAGCGTCTGATTTGGCTCACCAGATCAAACAGACCATCATTCGCATGACGGAGCTGCACCGCCAGCTAGGTCGAGTTATTCGCAGGGTTGCCCTCAGCGACGAGCATTTCGTCGTGGAGAAGGGCGGCTTACCGGTGGCGGTTTTGATGTCCATGCCTGAATACGAACGTCTAATCAAAGACTGGAAGCTGAAAGAATTTGAGAGCCTGGCCCGAACACTCGGCGAAGAGGCCGAACAGCAAGCTCTTTCCGAAGAACGGCCGATGGCAGAGCTTGAGGGTGATAAGCAGGCCGTCTACGAAGAATTGTATGGCAAGAAGAAGGTCTGATCTCCGAGTGATGGTGGACTCCAACCTCCTGATCGCCGGAATGGTCCGGCCCCGCTGGCCCTACGAGATCCTTCGTCTTGCTCTAGAAGGTGACTTCCAACTTCTTCTCAGCCCCCCTGAGATCGCTCAGGCTCGCTTTTCAGGTNNCACGATTTCGAGACCTTCCTTGAATCGAGCGGCTTTGAGACAATCGAAGATCCCGCGAACGATCAGGTTGCCGATAAGGCAGGACGCGGGGCAGGCCGGCGGGGGGACCCCCGAGCGCCGGCCAAGACAAGCGCATTCCTGCTTGCTCGATTGGACCCCGATCGCCCCGCTCGCGGGCCTCAGGCGCCATCCAGAGGATTGGCTCGAGCCTGGCGCAGATCGGAAAATCGACGCCAGACACCGGAGGTAAGAATGCGCTGCCCCACGGACGGCACAGAACTCAGAGCACACCGGATCCACTCGATCGAAGTGCGGGCGTGTCCCGAATGTCGCGGCCTCTGGTTTGATAAAGATAAGCTCAGGAGGGCCAAAGACGCCGCAGATCCCGATCTGAACTGGCTGGACTTTGATCTCTGGTCCGACCAAGGCGCCTTTGAGATTGCGAGGTCATCCCGGAAGTGTCCAGAATGCTCACAGAGCATGGCGACCATCCTGTACGGCGCGACAGAGCTGGCCATCGATGCCTGCGCCGATCGGCACGGTGTGTGGCTCGACATGGGGGAATTCGAAGGCATCCTCCAGGCCCTGCAGGAGGAGGTCAACACGAAGCGCCTTCCGGATTACGTCGGCGCCTCCCTTGAAGAGGCCAGGGAGATTCTTTCTGGAGGTGAAGGCTTCCTGTCCGAGTGGAAGGACTTGCTCACGGTGACGCGGCTCCTGCAGCTGCGGGTGCTTGCCGAGAACCCCTCCGTGGCGGAAGCGCTGGCCGCACTCCAGTCGACCTTTCCCCTCCGCTGAGAAGCAGGACGCCTCCCATCTCCTTCCGTCTGGCGGCCTGAGTTGCTGCGGGGCGGCGAGCCAGGTCACCCCCCTCCGCAGATGGCCGGCGGCCCGGGCCCGGGGCGCAACCCGGCTGCCCTGATTCCATCCGGCCTTCTCACAGCACCCTGAATTGAGCCTGGATGGTGATTAATTGACTCTCACGTTTCGGTCGGATAGGATGGTTGTGGGGGGAGATCAGCCTTCACTCCGTCTGGAGAAATGAGAGTCGCCTCCAGAGGCGGGGTAACCTGCGCACAGCTCACGACATCGCCGCAAAGGGCCCGGCCTCGCGGAAGGCCGGGCCTTCTTTGCACGCCCCGGACCGGCTGTCGCCCTATGCCTCGCCGGAGCGGACGCCTGAAAGGCGGGCAGGATCCGGGGCCACCCCGGCGGCAGCCTCAAGCAGGGGATGAGCAGCAGGGGATCCAGAGGCCGCCGTGATCCCGGCTGCTTTGGCCTGACCCGGGCCGCAGCGGCTGGCGGGGCGCCCACGGAGGGCTTGAACGCGAGGAGGGAGCGATGGAGAAGACCATCTCACGCGTCGTCGGATCTCGGACGCCCNNGCCATCGGCGCCGATCGAAACCTCTCCGCCTTGCTCGCAGAGGACCGATCCGTCTACGAGAGCCGCTTTGGGAACCTCACCGAATGCCAGGCGGCCACTCTCTCCGAGTTTTACGATTTCCTGGGAGGCAGAAGCTATGACCTCGTCCACGCCTTGGTCGGCTTCGATCGGGATGCAGCCATCGAGGGCAGGCCGGCGACAGAGCTGCTCGCGCGGCTCGCCAAGACGGGGGCCAAGCTCATCCTCCTTGCCGGCGACAAGACCCCCCTCATCGAGGCCGACCAGGCCCCCAGAGCCAACATCCTCTTCACGCTGGATCGAAGAGGCGGGAGGTTTGGCAGCTTCCTTAAGCGGTTGGTCGACCTCCTGGCGGGAGGGCATTCCCTGCTGCTTGCTTACGTTAAGATTGCGCCCCAGGCTCCGGGTCCCTGGATGGAGG
>JABAOD010007943.1_pt1 | contig 10054 bp, 9 predicted proteins | sample 7062151 | NCBI WGS metagenome assembly JABAOD01 (sample SAMN14538626, study PRJNA623070) | marine sediment metagenome | biome: marine biome [ENVO:00000428]; feature: marine pelagic biome [ENVO:01000023]; material: deep marine sediment [ENVO:00002113] | place: India: Gulf of Khambhat ... | reverse complement strand
GGCAGGGCGGACTGACCCCGGAGGAAGAGGATGCCAGCGATGATCGCCGCGATGCCGCCGAGGGAGGCGATGCCGATGATCACGAAGAACAGCATCTCAACGGGAGGCGTGATCTCGACCAAGACGGCGAGCGTTTCGCGCAAGGACGCCCATCGGGCGGCCCCCGTGAACTGACCGGCGAAGAGGAGGATGCCTGCGACGATGGCGAGCACGCCCGCTCCCGTCTTCCCATCCTCTGCCATGACCTCCGTCATGATGAGGAGGGGGCTTAAGGCTTGTCCTTCGGAAGGCGGGGCGTCGGACCCGAGTTCAGCCTGAGTGGAGGCGGGGGACCCACCCAGGAGCTGGGGAGGCGCGGGGTAACCCCAGATTCGGCGGCCTGCTTGGAGAAGTCGACGTTACGAGAGTAGCGCTACAGAAAATCCTCCTGCTGGATTGACTTCGATTATGTACATCCTTGAGTATGTTCTAAATCCTGGTAGACGATATCTGATGTCAATAACAACCAACGAAGGGGGGATACCCAAAGGTGGCGATCCAACCTCTCACCGTGAAGCAAAGGATATTCCTACATCTCTTCGAGTTCAACAGGTTTGCAGACGAATACACGGTTCCCATTGAGGTCACACAGACCGGGATCGCGGAAGCCGCCGGAATCAGAGTCCAACACGTGACACAATACGTGAAACCACTCATTGCGGATCACCTCGTTGTGGAGAGGACCCGCCACATCCAAGGTCAGCCGCGCCGACGTAAGGCCTACTTTCTGGAACATGGTGGGAGGCAAGAGGCGGCCTCCCTGCGTCGCTCGCTGCTCAAGGAAACGGTCCCGTACAGGACCCTCGGCAACGAAGTAACGGAAACTACGCTCTCTGAAGTCTACCGGGAGACGCGGAGAGGCTCAGAACTGCTAGAGCTGCTCCAAGAACTCGAGACAAGTGGGCAGATATCCGAGGTAACTCTCAGGCCGAGCGAGGACTTGGTAGACTTCTCCCTAGATGCCCCGGTAGTCGAGAAGTTCTACGGGCGGACAGAGGACGTTAGGCAGATCCGTCAAGCGCTAGCGAGTGCCCCCCTTGTCGTTGTGACTGGGATGGCAGGAATGGGGAAGACCGCGCTCGGGAGTGTAATCCGAGACGACGTCAGGAAAACGAAGTCCGTCTTCTGGAGAGGTGTTCGGTCGTGGGACTCATCTATTGATCTCGTCCGAAGTCTGGCGGTCTTCCTAAAGGCCCTCGGGCGATTCAAGCTTTCCCGCCTCCTGGCTCGTCCGGAGACGCCGAGCCTCGGCATGGTCAGAGAAGTCATCCACGAAGACTTAGCTGGATTGGACGTCCTGCTGATCTTCGACGATTTACACGAAGCCACATCAGAAGCAGCGGCTTATTTCGTCCTGCTCCACGAGGCACTGAAACGAACGGAAGGGCCGTCCGTACTCCTCCTTTCTCGGACTGTTCCTGACTTCTACAGCCGGCGTGATGTCGACGTCGACCGCTCCGTCGTGGAATACACACTCACAGGGTTGGCACCCAGGGATTCCTTCTCGTTTCTCTCCGACGCTGGCGTTCCGCGACTGTTGGCACAGACCTTGGTGACGCTCTCAGAGGGGCACCCCCTCTTCCTCAAGCTTTTGGCGAGCGTTCAGCCGACAGCAGGCGTGGAATCAGGACTGAGACACCTGGAGACCTACATCGCTGAGGAGATTATACCGGCACTAGACAAGGACGAGCGCTTTGCCCTGGATGTGGCCTCCTTCTTCGACGTTGCTGTTTCCTCAGAGGATCTTGTTCGGGCGGGAGGCTTCGGGCGAGAAACGGTGCTCAGCCTGCAGCGGAAAAGCCTCCTTGAGAAGTCAGAGACAAGAATCGAAGTAGTCCATGACCTGATCAAAGAATACCTAAGACTAAGCCTCCCTCAGAAACGCAAGGAAGACATCGCTTCAAAGGTCGTGCCCTGGATGCAAGAGGAAGCGGATAGGAGAGCAAGCCAGAGGGATTTTGAGGCGGCCATTGCTCTACTTGAGAACGCTGTCGCCGTAGATCCTGACCGTGGCCGGCGGATCAGGAGCCTCGAGCACATGGCATACGTTTGCCGACTTACAGGAGATTTCCCCGGCGCAACTGAGATCTATCGAGAGGTTCTCGACCTTGTCCAAGGCCGAACACGGAGGGCCAGGGTGCACAGGATGCTGGGAGAACTTCTGCTTGCAACACTCCACCTGCAGGAAGCAGAAGACGAGGTCGAGAGAGGTCTGCAGCTTCTGTCGGGACGGAAGTCCCGTGAGACAGCCCTGCTTCGTCTAGGCCAGGCCTGGCTAGCGTTATACCGAGAGGACTTGGAGGGACTGCGGGAGAAAGTGGAGGAGATTTCCAGTTTGCTGCCAGATATCCCTGATGACAGCTACGTAATCGGCAAGTTGGCACAGGTCTGCGCAGTGATATACACCTTTGATCCAAGGCAACTGGACACCGAGAGGGCCCAAGCTGAACTGAGGATAGCTGCTGAGGCCCTTGGGGGAGGCCGCAAGAGTGTTGATTTCCGGAACGTAGCCGAAGATGAATGGGCCATCTTCGTGGACGCGAAGGTCGGTAGGCTGATTTACCCCTGGATTCTGGCCAACATGGGCTCGCTGGCACTCGAGCTAGACCGCCCGGGCGAGGCCCTCGAATACGTGGATCAATCCATAGCGCTCTCAGAGAAGAGCGGCCACTTCATTGGACGACTGAGGGGAATTGGACTGAAAGCCCACCTGCTCGCACTGAAGGGAGACCTGGGGCGAGCCGAGTCGCTCTATGAGGAGTCGTTCCTCCTGGCAAGTCAAGTCGATCCCCGATACAGACTGATCGAGCACTATCTGCACTTCGCTCACCTCCACTACTGGCAGGGGCGAACCCAGGAAGCCCAAGAGTCGCTCGAATATTGGCTGAGGGTCACTGCGGATCTCGTTGGAGACTACGTTACTCAGGAGGCTCGGATCGAGGGGCTAGCGTTCATGGTACAACTGTGCACCAGCTTGGGCGAGGTCGACGCAGCAAGGGCCTATCTCGCCGAAGCTGCGGAACTTGCAGGGGATCGTCCCTCTCCCAGGGCCAAGAGTCACCTCGCGTTCGCCGATGCATTGCTCTTCTCCGCGCAAGGAGAGAGAAACAAAGCAATTGCTGGCTTCGAGCGCGCAGCAGAATATAGGCCGGAGTTTCATCCCTCACAATTGGAGATCTCTCCAAGCTGGATTCATCTGGAGTATGGACGTTTCCTCGCCACAACGGGTAGGACGGACCTTGCGAAGGAAGTGCTGGAGAGGGCCCGTGAGTCGATGGCGTTTTTTCATCAGCCAATGAGGCAGGCTATTGAGGGATTGCTGGATTCCCTCCCCTCGTAGAGGACGGGCGACCTCCAGCCAACGCCAAGTTGGCGAATGGAATGTGGCACTACGACGGTAGTGCTACGCTCCTTCCTTGTTCCCAGGGAGAAACTCGATCCATATCCCATTCGGATCCTTCACGTAGGCTTCGGCCCACTCGCCTATGCTGTATGGTTCGACTAGGACGTCTACTCCCTTTTGCCTCAGTTCGTCGACGGCTGCACCAACGTCCTCGACCAGAAAGGCAAGATGGTCAAGCTCTTCTCCATTCACGTAGGGAGCCCAGAAAGGACTGTCTTGTTCGTAGTAGTTCAGCTCCAGTAGCTGGTCAGAGTCGTGGCTCTTGAGGGTGACAACCTCCCCCTTCGTTGGCGCGAGCTTTTGCCTCTTCTCAACGATCTCCATGCCCAGGATTTCCTTATAGAACCGTATTGATTCGTCCATGTCCCTGACTCGGATTCCCGTATAGTGGAATGTAGCTTTCAGCATTCAACCCGCAGGAGATGACTCACCATGATAAACATTGGCGAAGACTCCCTACGAAATATGGGGTAGGGAGCTCAAATTTGGGCGCACAGCCGTTGGGGCACTGGGCCCTAGGAAGCAGTACAGGGCCAATGCTACATACATCCTCTGGTCGGTGAGGAGAGACAGTCCCCACGCTTGATCTTTCCAACAGCGCGTTCGCTCAATTGTGCGCCTGCAAATCGCCAGAGAACATACGTCACTCCTACGCGAATATGTGCCGCATGGCTGTCGGAGTTGAAAGTTGGACAGGAGCAGCAAGTCCAAAGGCTCTAGATAACCGAAGATCTTCACTGAGAACCTTGAGGCCAGTCCCCTCCACGTTTCGGTGTGAGCTGAGGCGCTAAGGGGCCTGCGGTAGTGCCACCATACAGAAATGCTTAAGATTCCCCTATTCCACTGGCGTCCAGTGCCTCTCTTCCTTCGGGACTTCGAGTGTGCTAGGTGTTCCTCCCACTTCTATGCGTCTGCCGTGAAGGGCGGATGGTGCCCCACGGACGGGCTTTTTTTCTGTGAGGGTTGCGGTCAAGACAGGCTATGCCCGGGAGGGCACGCCCTGCAACGGAGTGTGGTCTTGAACCCGCTCCTTGGTCTGGGGATTGCCCTCCCCTTCACGGGTGTCTTCGTGTACTTGATTCTACAAGGGTACTTCAAAGGACCTCTTGAGGATCTCCTCCTGGTCGCCTGGGTTGCTCTCCCTGCCTTCATGATTGGACTGCTCGGCTGGGTGGGCGTCGCGTACGGGATTCGCGTTGATAGTCGTCGGAGGGAGAGACACGAAGAGGGCTCCCAAGACTATCCACTGCAGCTGGGGGATTGGAGACCCTGTGGGGCCTGCGGGGAGCCGATGGCTGCAGATGAACGTACGTGTGGAGCGTGCGGCTGGTCGTTAAATGCCCTGCCAGGACCCGTTTACCCATGGTCTCTGGCCAAGCTCCGGCGCCTTCCGACCCTTCGACTCGCCAAGACCTTTTCCCAGCAAACCCCGCAAACGCGTCTTCTCGCCACCATCCTCGCTTTTATCCTCCCCGCGATAATGATTGGGGCGGCCCTCTGGATCATGTCTCTGAACAATTATAGACTCGATACCGTTCCTCTCCTCCTCCTGGGGTTCGGAGGAACCCTTGCCGTCGGCTTCACCCACGGCTTCTTCTTGAGGGAGGAGATCGTCCTGGGTCCCAATGCCCTCCTCCACCGGAAGCTCCTTGGAGGGGAATCCCTTGCACCCTCGGAAGTGGACAGGGTTCTCACGTACCACAAGGGAGAGGTGTGGGTTCACTTCTTCGCAACCCGGGGAGGGAAGTCCCTGGGCATCGGGCCCGGGGTCTCCCCGAAGGATTTCGAGGTGATGCGAGAGTGGATTCGGCAATTTGCCGCGATTCGGGGGATTCCTTACTGGGAGAATCTCACGCTCCAGGATGGCCTGAGGGTCCTAAGGCGGGAATCGAAGGAACGGCGACTTGCATAATTCCAGTTCGGCGGCCGCTCAAGAGGCATTCCAAGGCTAGTGCTCCACAGCTCTGAGCACAGCTATCAATCAACGATTAGAAAGACCTGAGTACTGCGGCATCTTCCGTTGTGTTCCCTACAGCAAAACTGTAGACTCTCTACAGTAGAAAACAGCGCTTTCGTGAGTAGCGGAGTCACAGTGAAGCCAGTACTATTCAGCTAGGTCACTCTTGGTTCCTTCGCAGAGCCACAGCGATAGTGCTACCGCTCAAGGACAACCCCAATAGACCCGCCAGACACTCCAATCGAGCACCTTCAAGGCAAGTGATTGCGGCGCTGCTTTTCAGCAGCCACCCAGAAGATCGTCGGAATGCTTATTCACAGGCATATCATCCAAGTCGCAATGGCCTTCCTATCTGACATCGATCTGCTGCCTTATTTTTTTGCCTTGGCAGCGGTAGTGTATCCCATCGTCATATTGGTCTCCATATTCGCGGGGGCCGGGTTTAGGAAAGGGGCCAAGTTCCTAATCAAAGCGGAACTTGCTGAGGGTGTCGCGAAGCTACTGGCAGACGAGTACAAAGAGCTGGGATTTGCTGTTAACCTCATAGGATCTTTCCTTGCATTCGCCGGCAAGGATTTCTTCCCGCTCGACCTTTCCGATCCGCTGCTCGCTAGCATCTTCTCCTATCATCTTGCCCTCGTGGTCGTTTTCTCAGTCGGGGTTGGCTTGCTTCGGATGTCCAAGGACCGACCTCTCCCCCTCATAGTCGGTGATTCATTGGGAGCATGGGCTCTGATCGGTGGGAGCCTAATTCTACTCTACACAGTATTCATCTACGCCCGAGCTGTCGACATCCTTCTTCTCTGGTCAATGTCAGTAGTCGTTCTGACGTTTCTCGGTGCCCTTGTCGTCGGAATGACTAAGAGCGGGAGAGTGTATTTCGAAAGTGCCAGGTATTACGCCTCTAGGGGATGAAGTTCGTGCCAGAAGTCGTATGCCCAAATAATCATGTCTTCACCATGGAGAGAGCCGTCACTGACCGCAGGATGCGTGAGGAGAAGTGCCCTGAGTGTCGTGCCTTTCTTTCAAATGTTAGGTGCAAGACATGTAGTGCATGTGTGCCTCCCGTCCAACCGTGCAAGAGCTGTGGCAAGAGGCTAATCGCCGACGGCGCGTGTTAGAAGCGCGATGTTACAGGTCTAATGTCACACTGAATGTGGTGTCCCCCTTCATTGGAGGCGCGCCCAATCTGTCCCTCCAGAAATTATCCAGAATAGTATAAGAGTCAGTGTGCTGTCCACCACCGTTGAGGAGATGAACTCTACACCGTCCTGGCGTAGAGTAGCCACGGATTTTCGTCTTATCCTTCTCTTCTGCTCCTTGGTGGTAATACTCAACTCAGCGGTCTACGCGTTGATTGCCGCCTTCGCTATCCATCCCTGGGACTTGGGTGCTTCCCGATCCAACCCGCTTGGGGTGTTGACCGCACCATTTGTCCATAGCGGTTTAGACCGTCTTCTGAGTAACATGCTGTTTCTGGGCTACTTCACCTTCCTATTCGTCTTGGTGAACCTACCCTGCCAAGGCCACGAGAGGCGGAAACGGAGCCTTTTCTTCGCTCTTACGGTCCTCCCTGCGGCTGTGGCGACTGGCGTCCTATTCGTCGTCCTGAAACCGGGGACAGCTGTCGGGGCGTCTGGAATCGCCTATGCCGCTCTCGGTGTGGGATTCGGTTTCTCCGTAACCAACGTATCCCACGAAGTCGGGATTCGCATAGGCTATCTCAGAGGTACGTCCATGCAACGCGAAGGGTTGCCTGCGCAGTGGATCGTTGTCAACCTGTTCGTGTTCGTCACTCTCTTCGCCATGATCATCATTCAACCTCAGGAGTTTCTGGGGGTCGGGGAAGGAGTAGACGTCTTCGGACATGGTGTAGCTTTCCTGATAGCCCTCGGGCTGACCATAGTATACGCAATGAGGCCGACACATATCACGAAAGCTGGAGAGTATGGAGATGGATAACCGGTTGGGTGGCACTCTGGGGCTAGTGCCACCACGATCTGAACGCAACACACACCGGGCCCCTGGTGCTGAACTGCGCCGGATTCCGCGTATTGTTCCTTGTGGGAGTGCCCAGGCTTGAGGCGCAAGCTCGGATTTACTTCACCTGAGCCCATGGGATTTATTTCCCGCGGCGTTGACCCCGACGGCAACACAGCGGTAAACTTGAAGTAGTGAGCAACGCTGGTCATTGTGCGAGACTCAAATGGCTCTTATGAGTAAGACTCTGGGACTCGTAGTCGCGTCGATCATAGTTGCAGGGGCATCCATGGCTGGATACTTACTGTGGAATCAGACTACTCAGGTCGGAGAGATATCGCCATGTGAACTAGGTGAAGAACGGATCGAAGGCGATAGAGTAACTGCAGAGGGGACCATCGTCTTCAATAGCTTCGAAGGTGGATTCTATGGCATTGTCGGCGACGAGGAAGGTCGCTACGATCCAGTGAATCTTGGGGACGAATACAAGGTCGAAGGACTTCGCGTCCACTTCGTGGCTAGGATTCTCGAGAACCAGGGGAGCATCCACATGTGGGGTCTTTTGGTCGAAATCCTTGAAATCGAGGAGTCTCAGCAGCAAAATTGCCTTGTGCCATTCATCCAGCCATGACAAATGTTCCGGTCTGGGCTTCGGTCTTGATCTTACGCACGACTCGAGCTACGGGAGGAAGCTTGATCTCATCTGCCTAGTTCTCACGGACCGTGAGTAAATGCACACGAGCGCGTGAACGGCCCGAGATTCAGGGCCTAGACTCGCAGTCGACGTAGACCCAGTCATGTGACGTTACACTGCTAAGGCTACTTCTTTCGTACATCGGGAAACGCACAATGCTCCCCCATCGCGGCCAGCGCCTACGGTTGAAACACCCCCCGCCGCGAAGGTATGCTGCGTTTGCTCTGGGTCATAGAGTTCGCGTCGTTGGCCTGCCTACGGGCCCAGGCAAATCTGCACCCCACCCTTGAGGACCCGCACCGTCCCGGTCGAGAGGTCAACTACGAGGACAAAGTGCGCCCTGAATTTATCACCGGATTCGTGCGTCAGCATATCGTTGAGCGTGAACTTCTCGATTTTTCCGTTAATCACTTCATTGAGTGTCCCTCGCCCCTCGAATCCGTCGCTCGTGGTAATTGTCCTCGGTATGCGGACGACAGAGCGGCCGTCGTGGTCATGGAACCATAATGTGCCTATCATCGTGACTGTGACGTCATTGCCAGTGCATGGGTTCACATCCGTGAATTGAAAATAGAACGGCACAGCGGTTGGTTTGCCCGCTTCCGCCCAACCGGAGAACCCCAAGAAAGCGATGCTCGCCACCAGTGCAACGAGCAGTGCCTTCCTAAGCGAACTCTTCCGCAATTGGCTAATCCTAATCTGACATCACCTCCCCCCGCCGTGCGGGCCTTGGGTACTTCTAGTGCGCCCCTCCTCGGCGCCTCTACGTGGCTGACATTACCTAGCATGACATAAGCGTGCCGCATGGATGTTGGAGTTGGGCGTATGACAGGACGAGGTGAAGGAACGTGAAGATCCTTCACTGTGAACACCGAGCCAGTCCCCCACAGTTCGCTGTGAGCTGGGGTGCTATAGGGCTAATGTTACCCAGGTTACTGAGGACCGGTCAGGCAATATTAGGAAGCCTCAGTGTAGGTCGAGACATGACCGTTCAACGAGATCGACCAACAGATTGCCTATGAGCACGGAGAGGGGGACCGCTCCTTGCGGTGGTGGAAACGGGCTATGTGGAGCTACTACTCGCAAGTCTGCGAGGAGATTGGTCGGAAACCGTCTTCCGACATGCCCCTGATTTGTCAAAGGTTCCGTTTGGTCTACAAGTAGGTCCCGGGAGGAGAATTCAGTTGCCTAGGAGATGCAAGGAGACCCCACATTCTACACCACAGTCTGTTGCATTCCACGGCACACGATTCAGCGTCACGGGCATGCAGGCTACCTGTAAACCGCAAGACTATTAATACCATGTTCATCATAACATACATGGATACCATGGCAGACACCACGACCATCTCCCTCCGTCGTGAGACGAGAGAGCTCCTTCGGGAGTTCGGGAGGAAGGGCGAAAGTTACGACGAGATCGTCCGACGGCTCATCGAGCGAGCTTCACTGAAGGAACTCGACGAGCGCTGGAACCGAATTCTGCGGGACGAGCGCTTCATCCCTCTAGACGAACTCTGAACCACCCGAGGCTCTCGATTTGGGGAGGGGTCTGGCTGACCTACCGCATCCTGGTTTCAGAGACCGCATCCAAGTACCTTCGACGCCTGGCCAAACCTGAGAGAGAACGCGTTGTCGACGGCCTTCGCGTTCTTCAGGAGAGTCCAAGGAAGCGGCGGGCAGGGGCCGACATCAAGAAGCTCGTCGGCACCTCGCCCCCGAAGTACCGCCTCCGCATTGGCCCTTACCGGGCCGTGTACGCCGTGGAGGGACGGGTAGTGAAGGTGATCGATGTCTTCCGCCGTGGACGGGGGTATCGGTAGCCCGAAGGGGTGGGTAGGGCGCAGCCCACTCGGTGGAATTATAGGGGTAATGTTACATCGGGCACTAGTGGTCAGGCGAAAAAGCGAAGGGCTCTCACGGAATAGCCGCCCCGTGGCTTCTCCTCACCTAAGGCTGGCTCAGCGTCTCGCAGAGGGACTCG
>JABAOD010008973.1_pt3 | contig 10058 bp, 12 predicted proteins | sample 7062151 | NCBI WGS metagenome assembly JABAOD01 (sample SAMN14538626, study PRJNA623070) | marine sediment metagenome | biome: marine biome [ENVO:00000428]; feature: marine pelagic biome [ENVO:01000023]; material: deep marine sediment [ENVO:00002113] | place: India: Gulf of Khambhat ... | reverse complement strand
CTCCTCTTCATGGCCATCGAGTCCGCTGCGAAGAAAATCCTCAAGGTAGTCCAAGGCGGATGAGTCTCCCTCGGAACTCTCAGACGTTCAGGGCGGGTGGTCACAAATGCCCTTTGGACGACCTACTGTCTGCTCACTAAGAGACGTGGGAAAGGTACGGGCTGCGGATTGCCAAATATCCTTTTTTCCAGCATTTGATAACGAGGAGAAAAGAATTGTAAAGGCACTGGCTCGTATTGCGCGTGGATGTCCGTCCTCTACGTCTCCAGCGGGGGGAATGAGTCCTCTCCTTACAGCAACTCGAGGCAGGTTCAGAAGAGCCTGTCGGAGTTCCTCGCAAGGCTGAGTAGGGACGACAAGAACCCGGACCTCTGGATCAAGGCCGCAAAGGCATACCTAGCTCTTGGAGACCTCAAGAAGGCCCTCAAGTGCGGCGAGGTCTGCCTGAGGCTTGATGAGGGACACGGTGAGGCGGGCCGCCTGGTCAGCGAGGTGAAGGATGTGCTCAAGGCTTTGGGGGCCGAGGTGTCAAACGACGTCGTGCTGGAGGTAGAAGAGTCGCGGCCTCTGGNNCCCCACCCCCGAAGGAGGCCCCTACCGAGGAACGTCTCTTCTGGGTTCCGGAGGAGGAGAGGACCAGGTTCGGGAGCGATGACGAAGCCCGGGAAGAGCTAGGGCGGGAGCTGATCGCCTCCAGGACCGTTACCTGCCCAGACTGCGCCACATTGCTTGACGTGGAGGATGAGTGGTGCTACGGGTGCGGTAAGAGGATGAAAGAGATGGTGGAGACCCTGGAGGAGAGGTTGGGCCAAGCCAGGGCCCGGCTGGAGGAAAACGAGGAGGACAAGGATGCCCTCTTCACCCTCGGCGCCTACCTCACCGTCAAGGAACAGCACCAGGAGGCCCTGGAGGTTCTGAATAGGCTCACCGTCCTCGACTTCAACTATCCAGGACTCTGGTGGCTGAAAGCCAGGGTGTTCGAACATCTGGGGAAGAGCGAGGCCGCCCAATCAGCCCTGAAGAGAGCCATTCAGACGGAGGAATCGAGGGCTCGGTCCTGAGAGTCGCACCTGGCCCGCTTCAGTCGAAGCCTCCGACAACTTTCTCGAAGCTCCACACTTTCTCGAGGGACTGGGGTCTCTCCCTCAGGTGATCAAGATAGCCACGGGTCCCCAACCTGCTTATCAGCGAGGCGGTGTAGGCGGGCGCTCCGGTAGCCCCCGGGGNNGAGGCGGTGTAGGCGGGCGCTCCGGTAGCCCCCGGCGAGTTGTAGTTCAGAATGTGGGTGGAGGCGGGTCCTTGAACCTCCAGGACCTCCTTCACGAAGGTTCCGCGAGGGTCTATGACGGAGCTCCTTATCCCGGCGGTGCCCCTCTCCACCAGCATGCTCTCCTTCAGCTTGGGGAGGAACTTTCGGATGCGGGTGGCCAAGAGGGCCTTCGAAACTGATCCGAGGGCCTCCTCTAGCGCCAGGACCAGAAAGGTGGGGCTAACCACCAGGCGGGCCTTGTTCCCCACAGGCGGCTCCCACAACTTCCCGAAGAGGTCACCCAAGGTGTCATAGAAGCCGTGGTAGGTCCAGGGCGCTGCCACAGGCACTGCGTTGGGACCGATCTCCCTCACGCCCGAGGAACGGACGATCCAGTGAGGGTCAAGAAAAGGGAACTCTGGATGTCTCGGAACCGAGTAGATGTTCCTGCTGGCCAGGTGGGCCATCCTCTCGTCGATCCTCCAGTACTCCCCCCGGAAGTGGAGGTCCGTGTACTCGGTTGCGCTGCCCAGCTGATGGGCCACATCGACGGCTGCACCGCCGGCGCAATTGATGAGATACCTCGCGATATGGGGCGGTCGGCTGCCCTCCACCTCCATCTCCACGCCGTTCCCCGTGGACCTGAGGCTCACGACCCTCCTCCCCAGCAGGAACCTAACGCCGTTGGCCTCCGCGTCCCTCCGGAGCTCCTTAGTGAAGGCCCCGAAGTCCACGGCCGTCTCCTTCTTCGCATGCAAGGCACTTTCGCATCTGACATGGGGCTCCAGGGCCCGCGCCTCCTGAGGCCCGAGGACGTCCACCTCACCCTCATCCATCCCGTTCTCCTTCGCCCACTTCAGATAGGTGTCCAGCTGACCCATTTCCTCCGGACGGGTGGCCACCTTGAGGGTTCCCACGACCTCCCACGGAAGCCCTCTGTCTTTCGCATAGTTCGCCCAGAGGTCATAGGAAAGAAGGGCGGAACGGGAGAAGAGCCAGCTCCGTCGGGGATGCAGGTAGAAAGGCCTGTGAATGACGCCGGTGTTGCGACCACTCCCATGCTCGGCGACCTCCGCCTCCTGCTCCAAGACGGCTACGGGAGCGTCGAATCTGGTGGAGAGCCAGTAGGCCACAGCCGTCCCCAGTATCCCGCCGCCTAGGACGGCCACGCCCCATGGCTTCATCAATACACAAAATGGCCCTGGTGGTATAAATCAGACATAAGAGCGAACGGGAACCCGGCCGGTTCCTGATCGCTGTGATTCCCTGGGCAACCTTGCCTACTCCAATACGTTCACGGCAGTTGATTGTCGTAAAGGCCAGCCCTCTCGGCGACGAGGAAGATTAGTGAGCGGAGGGACTTTGGGATTAAGGACGGGGCCCGCGGGACTATCCAGCGTCCAAGTCCCAGGAACTCGGATTGGTCAGAGATGATTCGAAACCCTCTCTCTTCCAGCATGTTGCGGAGGAAGTGGGGCTCCAAGAAGTGTATGTGACCCGGGTCTGTGCCCTCATGGGTTGTGCGATCTGGAACGAAGTAGCCGAACAGCAGAAGGGCTAGTCGATGCTCAAGGCTGGCGACGTTTGGGGTGGATATGAGAAGCCTTCCTCCGGGTCTAAGAACCCGTCGGACCTCGTCAAGCATCCGACCCGGATAGAGCACGTGTTCGATGACCTCCGTGGCGATCACCAGGTCGAAAGTGGTGTCCTTGAATGGGAGCCTGACGGCGTCTCCTAGCACGGTGGGACGGTATACGGGGCTGATGTCGAGGCTGACGAGACGGTCGGAACCGTACTCTTGGTGGAAGCTTCCCGAACCGATGTCCAGGGCCAGGCCGGTCACGTCCTTCAGGTAAGAGGCCACGACCCGGATCCTGTATTTCCCCGCATAGCCGTGTTCCCACCACTGCCCTCGCCTCATCGCCTTCTCACACCACGCAGGGGATTGACTTAGACCTTGAAAAGGCTAGCAGGGAGAGGCCGGACATACCTCGTTCGCAGCCTTGGGTGCACGCAGAAGAATTTCCAAACACCGTTACCGAAGCTGGAAAGAGGTCCACCTTCACGCGGCGTCAGCTCTGGTCAGTCCTGGCCCGGAGGGAGGCGAGTCTGCCGATGACGTGCTCCACATGGCTCCGGGGCCGGACCTCGCTCCGGTAGACGTCGACTATGTCACCCTGGGGGTCGATGATGTACGTCAAACGGCGGCTGACCCCCAATATGCCGAGGGTGCCGTAGAGGCGGGACACTCTCTTCTCATCATCGGCTAGGAGGGTGAAGTTGAGGTTGTGCCTGTTGGCGAACGCCCGGTGGGAGGCCACGGACTGGGTGGACACCCCTACGATGTCCACGTCCTGGGAGGCCAGGTCCGCCATGGAGTCCCGGAAGGCACAGGCCTCGGCCGTGCACCCGGGGGTCTCGTCCTTTGGATAGAAGTAGAGCACCACCCACTTGCCCTGGCGATCCTTCATGCGGAAGGTCTGGCCGTGCTGGTCTACCGCTTCAAAATCAGGTGCCGCTTCCCCTGCTGCCAGCATATGAAGTCCTTGGAGGACTACCCCTTCCTCCCTTAAGGAGTTTCTCCGGAACGCGGAAGCGTAGGGAGCGACCTCCCCCGCCAAACTCTAAATAGCGCGGTCAGATTTGAGGCCAGCGTTGAGACTCCACTTCCAGGAGCGGCCTTGGGACCTGCTCATTGCCGATGCATATGTCGCCATAATGGCCGCCATCATCCTGATCCGCGGAGAGGGCCTGATTCCCGCCGTCCTCACGGTCATCGTCGTCCCTGGGTATGTCTTGGTAGCTGCCCTATTCCCGGATAATGAGGAGATAGACTGGATTGAGAGGATCGCGTTGAGCTTCGGCCTCAGCATCGCCGTTGTCCCACTCATCGGCCTGCTCCTCAACTTCACCCCCTTCGGCATCCGCCTCGTCCCCATCGTCCTCTCCATCCTCATCTTCTCCGAGGGACTCGGTGTGGTGGCATACCTCCGCCGGATGAGCCTCCCGGTGGAGAAGCGGCTATCCGCCACGGTAAGCATCAAGACCCCCGCTTGGGACGAGTATTCCCCGTTGGACAAGGTCCTCACCGCAGGCCTGGTCGCAAGCGTGGTCTTCTCGGCTTCCGTCCTGGCCTATGTGGTGACGACCCCGCGGCCCGGAGAGAGTTTCACCGAGTTCTACNNGGGACGATCATAATCGGGGTAAGCAACCACGAGTTTGAGAGGGTGAACTACACCATTCGCGTGGACCTTGTGGGGGTGGAGGTCCGGTGGAACGAATCAGGCGGCTTCAACGAGACGGTGGAACTCAACAGGACCCCTATGGATTGGTTCAACTTCACCCTGGACCACTCTGCGAACTGGACCTGGACCTACGGCTTCAGTATTGGAGAACCTGGGCTATGGAAGGTCCAGCTGTTGCTCTTCAGGGATGGGGACCTTGAGACAGTGTACAGGAACCTCCACCTCTTCGTCAGGGTCAGCCTGCCGTGATTCCTCGGCAGTGACGGACACCCGTCGTGCTCATCTCCTGGAGAAGGGCAACCATTTCGACCCACGACGTTCGCCTGGAGGACCGGGAGTGTCCGTCTAGAGTGAGGCCGTGATCGTGGCCTTCAGCCCATCTTCAACCCTCACCGAAGGTTTGAACCCCAGAGCCTGCCGGGCCCTGCGGGGGTCTAGCCATAAGTGGCGGACATCCCCCGGCCTGAAGGTGCCATCCATGAGGGGCTGTAGTTTGGCCCCCGTCTCCCGGGATATCAGCTCCCATATCTGTAGCACCGATGTGGGCCTCCCCGTGCCGATGTTCACCACCAGAGAGCCCTTCACCTCTGCATGCATGGCGAGGAGGTTGGCTCTGACGACGTCCTCCACGGAGACGAAGTCCCTACTCTGCAGACCATCCTCGTGCACCACCGGAGGCTCACCCTCGAGGGCCCTGGAGAGGAATGTTGTGCAGACGCCTGCGTACCTTCCCGCTCTCTGCCTGGTGCCGTATACGTTCGCATACCTCAGGACCACGACGGGCGTTCCCAGGCTCACAGAGAAGGCCCCGCACAGCCTTTCCTGCACGAGCTTGGTGAGCCCGTAGATGGAGATGGGACTGGGAGTCTTGTCCTCCGCGGTGGGCTGAGGCTTGGCGACATGCCCGCAAGTGGGACAAAGGACCTCCCATCGTCCCGATCTGAGCTGCTCCCCCTCTCTAGGTCCGGGTTCCACATCGCCGCAGCTTGAACACCTGTAGGTACCCTCTCCGTAGACGGCAGCGGAGGATGGGAGCACGAGCCGCTCCAAGGACCGACCATACCGTTGCAGCGTGTCCAGGAGGACTGCCGTCCCCACGACGTTGCTGTCGACATACTTCCCCAACTCGCGCATGCTCTCTTCGATGTCAATGAGGCTCGCCATGTGGAAGACGACCCCAACGTCCCGGACGACCTCCTCCAGGGCCTCCCTGTCCCGGATGTCCTTCCATACATACTGGGCCCTGGGGTTGAGGTAAGAGGGTTTGCTACCTCCATAAATATCAGCCACCAGGCTGTCGAGGACGGCGACCTCGTGCCCTTCCGCCACCAAGGCATCCACGATGTGGCTGCCAATGAAGCCCGCGCCCCCCGTCACCAAGACCCTCATTCAGGCCTCCAGATGCCCAGAAGCCACTTAAGTCTGGTGGCCAGGGTCAGAGCTGCGTCGGCGCATTAGGGAAGCTGGGAGTAACCCAGGGGCACGCAGTGTAAATCTGCTCGATGCACCGGAGAGGACGTCCAACCGGGGAGGCAGCATGAGGTGGTTCATCGCGTTATCCTCTCGTAGGCTGCGAGGGTGGCCTCGGCCGCCTTCCTCCAAGTGAAGTCCCTGAGGATTCTCTCCTGCAAGCGGTGACTCCGGGGGGCATCCCAGGCCGCGAGGACGGCGTCCCGGATGGATCCCTCATCAAGGGGGTCGCAGTACCATACATCCGGACCGAAGTACTCCGCGACGGGACCATGGAAGCTCACGACGCAATTCACCCCGCAGGCAGCGGCCTCCAAAGTGACGAGTCCGGTGACCTCCCCGAGGGTCGGGAGAGCATGCACTCTGGCATGGGCGTAGAGGCCCCCCATCCTATCGTAGGGCACATGGCCCAGCAGAGTGACGTCCCTCTCGACTGCGAGCTTCTGACAGAGACGGCCGTAGTCGGGTTCCTCCGTGGCACCTGCCAGAACCAAAGGGAGCTTCGTGCCGTTCAGGGCCCTGATGAGCTTCGCCTGGCCCTTCAGCAGGCATACGTGGGCGGCCTCCAGCACGTACTCGTCGGGCAGACCGGGGGGTGGCTCCCCCGGACTCAGCTGTTCCGCCGCGTTGGGGACGACCATGGCCTTGGCCCTGACCCATGGAGCACAAAAGTGCTGGGAGATTATTTCCAGCTCCGCGTGGGAGTTCGGCAGGAGGACATCGGCCATCTCTAGCATATTACGGGCGCGTGACCATTCGCGGCGCAACCACAGCATGAGCTTCAGATCCCACGGGAGGTACGGCAGGCGATGATGAATGCGCCAAAGCTGCCTTGCAAGGCGACCACCGGGCTGCTTCGCATGATAGTGGGCCGCTGGAACATGGGCGAAGTCCCAGTGGATGGTTGAGAGGGCCACGGGTTTGCCTTGGGACTTTGCATTGAGGATCTGCGCTTGGCGGTGTTCAGCATCCTGGATGCCGAAGACGTGAACCACGTCGTATTCTTGGAGACTCATCCGGAACTCTGGAGTGACTTCCGCCTCGACACCGATGGCCCTGAGGGCTTCCCCGGTCTTCATGGCCTGGGTGGTGTCGCCGCCCCAGTGCTCAAAACCCTTTTCCCTTATCTGCAGGAGAGCCCTCATTTCACCCTCTCCATAAGAAAGGTGATCTCCTTCGGCCTCCCGAGGAGACTCACCGTCTTCCCATCTTTCTGCCTGATGCCCAAGGCCTTCGTGAGCCACTGCATCAGTCGGGGCGCGTACTTCACAAGGTGATAGCGGAAGGGCGGCGGCGACAGGGGATGCCAGCGGTCCGTTATCTCGATGGACAGCATGTGGAAGAGGTTGCGGGCCTGGAACGAGAAGCCGAAGTCGTCGCAGAAGGGGGTCATGGTGGTCTCGTCAAAGGCCCTGTAGTGGAAGGGGTCGTAGAGGGACTCCAGGCCATAAGGAACGCGGGCCATGAGGATGCCGCCGGGCCGCAGAACACGGGACAGCTCAAGCATCATGGCCTCCAGGTCGATGACATGCTCCAAGATGTGACTCGCCAGAATCTCATCGAAAACGCCATCACGGAAGGGCAGCCGGAGGCCGTCGGCCCGTACGTCGCCTCCATGGAGGTCCACGTTGACGTATCCCTCCCGGTGGAGTTTGCCGCAACCCAGGTTTAGCTTCATATCGTCGCTTCTCTCCGGCAGGTCATACCAGTCTCCACCGACCCGAGACCCAGGCCCTGCTGCGATCATTGTAGTTAGTCTTAAAGCCTAGCAGATCCCCGACCAGAGAAGGGTCATGGACCCTCGTCCGGTCCATGGAGGGAACGATGCTTCTGCAGACCCCTCCCACAGCGAAGACCCGTCGGCATCGACTTGACTGAGCTTTGCTTTGTCTCAACCTCCCCTCGACGGGAGGCGACCCTAGACAGAACTCGTGGACGGCCATCGATAGCCGAGGCTGCTGAAAGGGGGAGGGCATGTCACAGCACCAGTGTGCTGCTCTCCCCGACGATGAGCTGCTGACCCTTCGGCAGGCGGTTGTTGGCAGACCTGATTGTCGTGTGCCTCCCGATGAGGCTGTTCACGATCTTGTTGGGCGTCTCGATGGTACACTCGCCGATGACGATGGAGGCCTCGATGTCCGCCCCGATGAGGCGCGATCCATCTCCTATGGAGGTGTAGGGCCCTACATAGGTCCCGGGGCCAATGATGCAGTCTCTTCCGATGACCGTCGGCCCCCGGACGACGCAGTCGGCCTTGACGATGCTCCCGGCCCCTATCTGCACTCTGCCCTCAACGCGGGCCCCCGTCTCCACGGTCCCCTCGAGGCTTCGCTGGATGTCGTCCAAGAGGAAGCGGTTCGCCTCCAGAATGTCCTCTGGCTTGCCAGTGTCCTTCCACCAGCCCGTGACGATGTGGGCCTTCAAGCGTCCGCCCTTCTTCCTAAGGTTGTCCAGGGCCTCGGTGATCTCCAGCTCGTTGCGCCAGGAGGGCTTCAGCCTCCGGATGATTGGGAAGATGTCCTGGCGCAGCAGGTAGATGCCCACCAGGGCGAGGTCGCTCTTGGGCTCCTTCGGCTTCTCCACCAGGGACACAATGTTTCCGTCGTCGTCCAGCTCCGCCACGCCGAACTTCTCGGGGTTGGGCACGTGGCAGAGCATCACCTCCGCATCGTACCCGTTCTTCAGGAAGTCCTCCACCATGGGCCTGATGCCGCCCTTTAAGACGTTGTCCCCCAGGTAAACACAGAAGGGCTCGTCCCCGAGGAATTCTTCAGCACATGCAACGGCGTGGGCAATTCCCTTGGGTTCACCCTGCACTATGTAGGTGAAGCTGACACCGTAGTCTGAGCCATCGCCCAGGAGCTGCCTTACCTTCTCAGGCATGATGTCCCCGAGGATGATGCCGATGTCCTTGATGCCAGCGTCCCGGAGGTCCTCGATGCAGTAGAGGATGTTGGGCTTGTTCGCCAAGGGGATCAGCTGTTTGGGACCCGTGTGGGTCAGAGGCCGCAAGCGGGTCCCGTGACCGCCCGCCAGGACAATCGCCTTCATTCCGTGTCCCTCATATGACAGAGTGCGTCCCGAAGAGGACGTATTGGCCTATTTAGGACTTTCTCCAGGCGCTGTGGTAGGAGGCAGGAGTGGAGGGGTCGCCTTGCCCGGAGCCCGATGTCTGCGAGGGAGCTCGGGCGGAGGAGGTCTGTTGGCATCCCGAAGACCTCGCACACCATTAGGCCGAGTTCCAGCCTGGTGACGCAGTCATGGGGGGTCGCATGGTAGATGCCCTCTGCACCCATCTCCGAGAGGTCCAGGATGACGCTAGCAGCATCGTAGGCATAGCTGGGCGAAACCCGCTGATCCGTGAAGAGGGGCACCCCTTCCCCCTTCCGCAGCTTCTGGAGCATCCACGTTATGCTGTTTGCCTTCTCCCTGAGGCGATTCCATCCGTAGACGGCACAGAGGCGGACGATGATAGCTCCGGGTAGGGTCCTCAACACCTCCACCTCTCCCGCCATCTTCGTCGATCCATAGACGTTGACGGGTTTAGCCTCAGCCTCCTCCGGGTAGGGTCCCCCCTCACCATCGAAGACGTAGTCGGTGGAGGTATGGATGAGGCGTGCACCATGCTCCCGGCACAGCTGGGCAACCGACGAAGGTCCCTTGACGTTCACATCGTGAGCCTCATCGGGATAGTCCTCACAGTAGTCCACCCCCGTGAGGGCGGCGCAGAGGACCACTGTGTGAGGCCTGGACGCCGCAAAGGCCTCTCCGAGGGAGGATTCGTCCGTGAGATCGGCGTGGACCTCACTGGTGGCCGGGACCTTAGAAGGCTCAGAATAGTACGTGGAGTACACGGTCTGGCCCCGGGCGAGGGCTTCGCGGACCACGTACTGGCCAAGGAGACTGGCCCCACCTACAACGAGTGTCCTGACCAACGCAGAGGGATTGTGCGAGGCCGTAAAAGGGTTCCGAGGAGGGAAACCTTATTCATCTCCCTATCCATGCGAGACGGGAATGGAGCGCCTCCTGGTGACCGGTGGGGCGGGCTTCATTGGCGCGAACTTCGTCCGCCTTGCCCGTGATGAGACAGATTA
>JABAOD010001220.1_pt5 | contig 10062 bp, 11 predicted proteins | sample 7062151 | NCBI WGS metagenome assembly JABAOD01 (sample SAMN14538626, study PRJNA623070) | marine sediment metagenome | biome: marine biome [ENVO:00000428]; feature: marine pelagic biome [ENVO:01000023]; material: deep marine sediment [ENVO:00002113] | place: India: Gulf of Khambhat ... | reverse complement strand
CAATGGGATGATCTCAAACTTCAACTGATGGATTATGTGGAGAATTTCTCCTTAAAGATCGTCAACGCCCGCAAAGGGTTTCAGCTTTGAGCGGCTCTGTTAGAGCCGCTTGGTAGGATCGGGCCCGTCTTGCAGGCTGAACGGGATCATCAACGGGGGAGACAGGCTGACAGGTGGCAGATACGGACAAACGCTTGGCATCGCTTCTGCTCGACTGGTACGCCCGTAACGGACGTGCCCTGCCATGGCGCCAAAAAAAATCGGACCCGTATGCCATTTGGGTCTCAGAGATCATGCTCCAGCAGACGCGCGTGGAGGTCGTCATCCCGTATTTCCAACGCTGGATGGCGCGTTTCCCGACGATCTCTGCTCTGGCAGAAGCCTCTCAACAGGATGTTCTGGCGCTGTGGGAGGGGCTGGGCTACTATGGCCGAGCGCGCAATCTCCACCGGGCTGCCAGGATCGTGATGACGGAGTATGGTGGGCAGCTCGCTGGGGACCCGGCAAGTCTCCGGCGCCTGCCCGGGATCGGCCGCTACACCTCAGGGGCGATCGCTTCCATCGCTTTCGGTTATGACGTGCCTGCACTCGATGGCAACGTCCGACGGGTGCTGGCCAGGTTGTTTGATGTACAGGAACCTTTGGGTTCTCCTTCAGCTGAAAAGCAGCTCTCGGCCCTGGCAGGAGACCACCTCCCGTCTGGGCGGGCTGGCGATTACAACCAGGCGTTGATGGACTTAGGGGCGATGGTTTGTACGCCCCGAGCGCCGCGCTGTGATGTCTGCCCGGTAGAAAATCTTTGTCGCGCACGTGCCCTGGGCGTCCAAGAACTCCGACCGGTGAGGCCGGGACGACTGCCGATTCCCCATTACCAGGTAGCTGCGGCGGTTATCCAACGCAACGGAAAGGTCCTGATCACACGGCGGCCCGAACACGGTCTGCTGGGTGGGCTGTGGGAATTTCCTGGCGGCAAACTTGAACCTGGAGAGAGCCCAGAAACTGGCTTGCGACGCGAAATCATGGAAGAGCTGGGAGTCGATATTGACGTGCGGGAGCCGCTCGGTTCCTATCGACATGCCTACACTCATTACCGCGTTACACTGCAAGCCTTCCGGTGTGCGCTGGTGAAGGGGACGCCGGTCCCCCTTCAGGTTGACGATCTGAGTTGGGTGCGGTTCGCAGAGCTGGCCGACTACCCGATGGGTAAGCTGGATCGTATGATAGCGGAGCGCCTGCAAGCCACCAGGTAAAAAACCGCGCGGCAGCTCACCGTAGCACGTGGGAAACCAATGGTAAATCGGGTGTCATTCCAGGTCGAACGTTACCGTATGGTGGTGGAACAACTCCAGGCTCGCGACATTCGCGATCAGCGGGTGCTGGAGGCGATGCGGCATGTTCCTCGTCACCTGTTTATCCCGGAAGAGTACCGCCATTTGGCNNCCGCTGCCAATTGGCGCGGGGCAAACGATTTCGCAGCCGTATATCGTAGCTCTCATGACTCAATTGCTTGAGTTGAAAGGCGAGGAGCAGGTACTCGAGATAGGGACCGGTTCGGGTTACCAGGCGGCGATCCTTGGTCATCTGGCGAGCCTGGTTCGGACGGTGGAGCGCCAGATCGAGCTGGCGCATCAGGCTACCGAACGGTTGAGAGATCTTGGGTTGAAAAACGTAATCGTTCATGTGGGAGATGGTTCCAAAGGTCTTCCGAGCTACGGTCCTTTCAACGCAGTGATCGCCACGGCGGCCGCACCGCGCGCCTCCAAGTTGCTCCTCTCTCAACTTGCTGAAGGTGGCCGCCTCGTCATGCCGATTGGAGGGCCTGGAGGGCAGACCCTGCAGATTTGGACGCGCAAAGAAACAGATTTCATACACCGATCGGTCGCTTCGGTCGCCTTCGTGCCCTTGCGTGGGCAATTCGGCTGGAGCGAAGAGGATTGGGAAATCCCATAGACAGTTACAAAACAAATGGTTGGGGGTCGTTGGCGTGAACCTGCCAGGATTTGAGTCCATTCGCCTGGAAGATCAGGGACCGGTCACCGTCTTGACTCTTCATCGACCAGATCGATTGAACGCCATCAACCGAAAAATGATCGCAGAGATCGACGCGGCCCTGGATTTTGTGGAAGACAGCCAACGAAGCCGCGTTCTGGTCGTGCACGGAGCGGGTCGCGCATTTTGTTCGGGATATGACCTCGAGGAGGACGCGGGAATCGAGGTTGAGGATTCGATCGGTTGGCGAAAGGTGTTGCAACGCCAGTTCGACTTCATCCTCCGTTTCTGGGATTTGTCCATCCCCACGATCGCTGCGACACACGGCTACTGCCTCGCATTTGGCTGCGAACTGTCCCTGGCCTGTGATCTGACAGTTGCTGCGGAGGGAACCCTGTTTGGCGAGCCCGAGCTGAAATTCGGCAGCGGCATTCTCGTCTTGCTCATGCCATGGCTGATGAACCCAAAGCAGGCCAAGGAGTTGCTGCTTTTGGGGAATGACCGTGTGGATGCCTACGAGGCGCACCGGCTGGGGATGGTGAACAAGGTGGTGCCGGAGGGCGAGCATCTCGTGGCTGCCATCGCGATGGCGAGACAAATTGCCTTGATGGACCCTGACGCCCTTCGGTTGACCAGGGGTGCGATCAATCGTTCCTATGAGATCATGGGGCTACGCGCGGCGCTGGCAGTCGGACTGGATCACGAAATCCAGATTGAGAGTCTCTCCACTCCGGATCGGCAGCGTTTTCGAGAGATTTTGATGCGCGAGGGGGTTAAGGCAGCCCTGTCATGGCGTGAAGCGCGCTTCCGGGGGTCTCTTTGATCCCGACGGATGTTCAATCTTTTGATGAGCTGTGTCGACTTTTCACCTGGCAGATCCCGGAGCGCTTCAATATTGCCGAAGCGATCTGCGATCGACACGCGCGCTCAAAGCCGGAGGCGACCGCACTGCGCGAGGATGACGGTCAGGGTAGCATCACAGATTACACGTTTTCCCAGTTAAAGCAATTATCGGATCAACTTGCGCTCGGCTTTACACAGTTGGGGATCCGGCCGTACGATCGAATCGCCTTGACGCTGGACCAGGGTGCGGAGGCGTTGGCGTCACTTCTGGCCTGTCTGAAGATCGGTGCGATCGCCGTGCCGATCGCTGCGATTTACGGCCCGGAAGGTCTTTATTACCGCATCGAAGACAGCGGAGCGCGCTTGTATATGGCCGATCGAGCTGCGGCCGAAAAACTATCCGCTGCCAGCCGAAGGCCTTCGGCGCTCGAACACATCATCCAGGTGACGGAGCCATCCAAACCCGGTGAACTTTCGATCCGGGAGCTGCTCATACCCCGGGCACAAGAAGTCAGATATGCTGATACAAGGTCGGAGGACCCGGCCCTCCTCTTGTATACCTCTGGATCTACCGGTCTGCCGAAAGGGGTGTTGCACGCTCACCGCGTTTTACTTGGACATTTGCCCGGATTCCAATTGATGTTTAATCTGGCGCCCCAACCGGGAGATATTTTCTGGACGCCCTCCGATTGGTCCTGGCTTGGGTCTCTGGGCGATCTGGTGCTGCCGGCGCTTTACTTTGGACACGTCCTGGTCGCCGCACAAGGGCGTTTCACAGTCTCTGGTGCTTATCGGGTCTTATCCGAGCACCGCGTGACGTGCCCGTTTTTGGCCACGGCTGTCCTGCGCAGGATGCAGAGTGAGCCACCTCCGGCCGGAACCCGGTTTTCCGTACGAGTTGTGGCAACCGGTGGGGAGAAATTGCCACCGGAGGTGCTGAAAGCGGCCCAGGCTTTGTTCTCCGCACCGGTAAACGATGATTATGGTTTGACGGAAGCCAATGAACTGGCTGTCGGTTGTACCGCCTTTTACGGGACGCCCCCCGGAGCGGTCGGCCGACCTGTACCTGGCAGAAGAGTGGCGATCTTAGATGCAGCGGGAAAGCCGGTCCCTGCCGGGGTTTCCGGTGAGATCGTCATGCGGCACGAGGATCCGATTACCATGCTGGGCTATTGGAATCTCCCTGAGAAAACGGCTGAGAAATTCGCGGGCGGATGGGTGCATACGAACGATTACGGGTACCTGGACCACGAAGGATTTCTCTATTTCCAGGGCCGGCAGGATGACGTGATCCGTACTTCGGGCGTGAATGTTGGTCCTGAAGAGGTCGAGATCCAGTTGAGGGCGCACGAAGCGGTGCTGGAAGCTGCCGTTGTCGGTGTACCGGATGAGCGGCTCGGTGAAGCGGTGATTGCGTTCGTGCGGACGAATCAAGGGTACGCGCAAGGCCCGCAGCTCGTCGAGGCTCTTCAGAATTTTGTGAAAGGCCGCCTGGGTGCACACGCTTACCCCCGCACGATCGAATTCGTGGACGCCTTTCCGTATACATCAACAGACAAGGTCCAGCGTTCAGAACTGCGGCGCGATGCATTGCGGCGGCTGGGCCGTGTGTGACTGCATCGCATTTGTGCGGTAAATTGGGGGGTCAGGGTGGTAAACGCTGGCTCGCCGCTTCGATGCGCGCGAGAATTGCGACGGCCTCATTGCTTTCGGCGATATGGACGCGTCCGTCGCTATCGATGTGGACGGGGATCAAGGTGTGTCCGACCAGGCGCGTCCCCTGGAAGGTGATGAGGAGGATCACGCCCTGTTGTGCCTCCAGCTGCAAGGTCTGGTCGAACATGAAGTTGCCCAGCCCATAAAATACGGGGATATCTCCGATCGTTTGCACGGCCTGGACCACGTGTGTGTGGTTGCCAACCACGATGTCGGCACCGGAATCTACGGCGATCTGGGCGAAATTTAGCTCTGAGTAATTCGGATCAGGGCTGTACTCGGGGCCCCAGTGGGGCAGGGCGATGACCACATCTCCGACTTCCCGTGCGGCAGCCAGCGCAGCCCGCAGGTTCGCTTCGGTCAGCGATGCGATCCCAGGCGTGTCCTGGGTTGCAAATGTGCTTGCCTCAATTTCGCCGAGTGAGACGAACGCGAAACGTACCCCGCGCGATTCGATCACCTGGGGCTGAAGCGCCTCTGCCAGGTTATGCCCGGCGCCAACCGGCGTAATGCCAACGCGTTGCAGATTTTCCAGCGTGTCCAGAAACGCTCGGTCACCGCAGGCTGAAAGACCACAGTTTTTGATATGGTTGGTCGCCACGCTCATCATGTCAAACCCGGCCCAGGCAAGTGCGTCGGCGTTGTCAGAGCGCCCAACCAACAGAAAGGTCTCCACGCAGCCTGTCATCGTTGTGTAATCGCTCAGTGTGGCGTTGAGCGTCCCGACGGCGATATCGACCTCGCGGATCAAATCCCGGACCTCCTCGTACGGGTAGTTTGGGTTGGCCGTTTCGTCGATTTTGGCCTGGACACACCGGGCAGGCACGATGTTACCGACGAAGAGCAGGGTATTTAGCGGTGGTTCGGGAGTCACCGTCTGCGCTTGTGCATGATCGGGGGTGTCGGTGACGCTGGTCAACGTGGCCGTGGGCTCGACAGTTGACGGCACCGTCGGCAGTGTCGTGGGTTGATCCGTGATTGTAACCACCGGGCTAGATCCACGGGTCGGCTCAATGACCTGAGACGGCCGGCATGCCACTGTGATCGCCAGAATTGGCAGCAGCCAGATTGCGCCTCTTGCTCGTATCATCGTGTTACTGGGGCTTTCAGCTGACGCCAGCGCACACAGGCGGCCAGACTAGATGAACGGGTCCAGGCCGAAAGCCAGAGAGATCGCGACTCACAGCCTGGACAGCGCGGCCTCGATCTCTTCCCGTACATCCGGGTGATTTTCGGTTCGGGCGGTCTGCGTTAGCGCTGCGCGCGCATTTGAACCGCCGATCCTGCCCAGAGCCCATGCGGCATGCCCTCGAATCACTGGTTCGGGTTCCTCGCTCAGCACGCGGGCCAGGTGCGGAGCCGCCCTCGGATCACCGCTGTTGCCGAGCGCCACGGCAACGTTGCGCAGATAGCCGCGCCGCTTTGGGCGCTTCACCGGGTTGCCCTGGAACTTTCGATTAAACGCTGCGGGTGTCAGAAAGATCTCCGTTTGCAGATCAGGAAAGGCGACCTCTGCCCGCGGCGCAAACGCGGGGTCCCCTGCAGCCTCAGCAAAGCGTATATTCCAGGGACAGACTTCCTGGCAAATGTCGCACCCGAAGACCCAATCCCCCATCGGGGGTCGGAGCTCGACCGGTATCGAGCCCTTGAGTTCGATGGTCAGATAGGAGATACAGCGCCGGGCGTCGATCGTTCGATCGGGGAGAATGCAATCGGTCGGGCAGGCCTCGATACAGCGGGTGCACGAGCCGCAATGATCGGCGCTGAACGGCTGGTCCGGCGCCAGCTGGACGCCTAACAGGATTTGTGCAAGCAAGAAATAAGAGCCCCGCCGCGGATGGATCAGGCACGTGTTTTTGCCAATCCATCCGAGTCCCGCTCGCTGCGCGAGCTCGCGCTCCAGGATCGGCCCGGTGTCCGTGTACCAGCGATTTGCAACAGATTGACCAACCTGTTCCTCAATAAAAGATACAAGCGCTCGCAGGCGGTCGGTAAGAACGTCGTGGTAATCATCGCCCCAAGCATAGGCGGCCACGCGACCGAGCGGACCGGCGTTCTCGGGTTTCTCCTCCGCTCGGGGTGAAGGGTGTCGGATCCCCAGGGTGAGGATAGATTGGCATTCGGCCAGGATCTGGCGTGGATCGCGCCGGCGTCGACGAGCCCGGCCGGTGGCCAGATATTCCATTTCGCCATGTCTGCCAGCCGCCAGCCAGTTCTCATACACAGCCAGATGGGGGGGTGGCTCAGGTGAGGTCACCCCGACGATTTGGAAACCGATCCGTCTGGCCTCGGCTTTTATCTTGCGGGTTAAGGCCCTGACCGAGCGCCCGGGGAAATCGCCCATCTACTGGCAGCTCAGACTGAAATTCGCCTGATTGGATCGAAGATCGTCGGGGGACGTGATGCGGAGCCGGACCCATCCACTCACCGAGTCTCGTAGCTCAAGTGTGTACTGTACCTGGAATGAACCCTGGCCGAAATCTAGGGTTTGAGCTGCCGGAAGGTTGAACTGATAGGTGGGATCTGTGGCGCCAGCCTCCATCTGGATGGTGACGCGCGCCGGACTGGCCATATTGATCTGGCCCACAAAGGTGAAAGTGTGTGGACATTCGCCCGTGAATGAGGCCGGATCAACGCTCACCGAAATGCTGGCAACCGAGCCCGACGCCGCTGAGGTCGGGGTTGGATCTGCGGAGCCATCGCCCGTACCCACGACGTTAATTTCGACAAAGAACGGTTGGTTCGCTTCGGGGCCTAGACCAAATGCTTCCCCGGCTGCATTGCTGAGCATCCACAGGCCGCGCTGTAACCCTGGGCTGTTCGGTGCAGTGAGCGTAACGGATAGATCTACCGTCTGGCCAGGAGGGATTGAATCGCTCAGCGGCAGCGCAGCTGGAGCGTTCATTTGAGCGCCGCCGACAAATACGAGGGCGTACTGCGGCGTCCACGTTGAAGTGCCGGCATTTTTAAGTCGCCAGGTCTTCACGAACGTATCCCCAGCGTTATAGGTGGTCCCATCCGCCACGGTGATATCGGCCACAAATTCAACTCGATCGTCCGTGTCGCCGACAGGGGTTATCGGGGAGGCCGTCGGCGTTGTCTCTGTGATCTCGGAGGCCGTCGGCGTTTCCGACGGCGGAATGGGTGTAGGGGAAGCTGTTGGCGCGGGGTTGGCGGCAGTCCCAGTGAGACCGGCTTCTGCAGTTCTGGCAGCTGCTGTCAGGACAGCAGCCGGATCCGGACCTGTTGGCGTAGGTTGTCCCCGTGCAGGGTTGCAGGCGATCACTACGAGGATAAATGTCCCAAGACAGACGTATCTGGCTGTTTTCATCGTGCGGTAATGAAGCGTCTGGTTTTTCAGGGCATGGCTGTAATCGCCGCCGTGGTGGTCAAAGTCGCGGTGACCGCCAGGGTCGGCTCTTCGCCGGGCAGCGCGGTGCCTGTCGGCAAGCTGGTTGGAGTGCCGGTTGGCTCCGGGATCCGTATGATCACCCAGAAGGGACCGCCGCTCAAACCCAGACCGAATTTCTCGCCGCTCGCGTTCTGCAATTTCCAATTCCCCTTGTGCGTTCCCGGAGCGAAGGGGGCCTGCAATGGGAGAGAGATCTCCACGTCTGTGCCTGGTCTAACAGTCCCGATATCAAGCGGGGTTTCGGGAGCTCCGCCCATGGGAACCCCGCTGTCGAAAACCAGAGCGTAGGCTGAGTTCCAGGTACAGGTACCGATATTTCGTAAACGCCAGGTTTTGGTGAAGGGTTCACCTGGCTCCATGATCTGACCGTCCGGAATCGTAACGTGACCGATCAGGGCCGCGCTATCACAGATTGTGGCTGTGGGCGTCTTCGTGGGAATGGAGATTATCGTGCTCGTGGCACCTGGCGTCTTAGACGGTGAGACCGGGGAGGGTGTTCGCGAGGGTGGCGAAATGGTTGCCGTGCTTTTTGAAACGTCTTCCACCGCCGCGCTTAAAGAAGCAGCCGGTCCCGGCTGGGTTTCCGGGGCTTCAGTCCCTTGCGGCTGTGTGGAGCAGGCCGCCAGGACCATCAGGCAAAGCGTTACAAACGCGCGGAAAAATTTCATTCTCTGTCAGGGAATCGCGAAGTCTACGGTCTTGTCAACACAGACTCCGCCCAGGTTGTTCTGCGTGCACAATTTGATCGTTGCACGGGCGTCGGCTCCGCTGGGTGGCTGTGCACCGAGACTGGCACCGACGAAGCGGGTGCTTCCAGTGCCCATCGACCCTGCACCGGGTGGGCACTCATTTCCACTGCCCATGAAGGGTCCGTTTGAAGTCTCGGGTCCGAAGATGTTGGTATTGGAAGATAAGTTCAGAACCGTGATCTCAGCGGATTCCAGGATCGCGTTGCCCGTGTTGTCAATCCGGAAGATGGCAGCGGTTTCGCCGCCGCACTCATGCGTGTTGTCGAACGAAAGGCTAAAACTGGGGTTTGGGGTGGNNCCGACTTTGATCTCTACCCAAAACACTTTGTCAGCTTGAGGACCAATCCCAAAAACGATGCCACCGGGGTCGCGCAATTTCCAGTTTCCCCGGTAGGTGCCCGGGTTTAGTGGCGCTGTCAAGGAGACCTTGACGTCGGTTTCCTGTCCCGGGGCTACATTCCCAGTAGTCAGGGTCGCTGCGGCGGGTCCACCCATTGCATCTCCATTGTCAAATACCACGGAGTAGCTCGAGTCCCAGGTGCAGCTGCCTGTGTTTTTTAAACGCCAGACTTTGTCAAAGGACGCGCCGGGTTGGAACACCTGCCCGTCCGGAACAGTGACATCGTCCACAAAGCCAGCTCGATTGCACGGCACGGTTGTGGACGTTGCCGCAGGCGCTGTGGTGGCGGCAGGGATCGTTGTCGCCGATGCCGAGGGAGCAACTGGAACCGGTGACGTGGCACTGGGCTGCACGGGGACCAACGTAGCGGTAGGCTGGGCGCTTGCAGCAGAAAGCGTAAGCTGCGCCTCCACCGTTTGCGCCGCAGCGGTGGACAGAAACCCGTCCTCCGTACTCACAGGTGTGGCACGACTGGGACGGTTACAGGCGGTGGTGATAAGCACTCCCAGCGCCATCAGGGCTAACCAGCGCGATCGGGTGGTTAACATGCGCTTCTCCTTCTTCTGGTAACGTTTCCACAAAGCGGCTGTTATCGGGTCGGACCCGAGATACCCAGGGCCATGCTCCACAGGCCACATGACCAGCGCTACCGATTGTTAGTTTACATTGATAACCGTAAAATCGCAATACAGGAGAGAGAGGAGGCGATGCAAACGTTTGTAGGTCGGATGCGCAGCCCGACCCGAGGAGCAGGCCGCGCCGGGACGGGCAGGACGAACCCCAACTGCCCGCTCTACCACTCCTTTGCATACCAGCGAAGGTACCGTTCCATGTGTGAGGCCCAGTAGGACTCCTCGTGACGGCCAGGGTATAGATACCATTCATGGGGGATGTCCAGTTCATTAAGCAGGTCTTCGAACCAGATCGCGGACTCGATGAGGTAATCTCTTTCC
>JABAOD010004045.1_pt3 | contig 10063 bp, 11 predicted proteins | sample 7062151 | NCBI WGS metagenome assembly JABAOD01 (sample SAMN14538626, study PRJNA623070) | marine sediment metagenome | biome: marine biome [ENVO:00000428]; feature: marine pelagic biome [ENVO:01000023]; material: deep marine sediment [ENVO:00002113] | place: India: Gulf of Khambhat ... | reverse complement strand
TGACCAATGGCTGATTATTTGGGTTCGTTGCCGCAGCAGGAACTACCCATTCCGACCATGACCATACCACGAGTTTCGGATTACAGTTCGCCGAACGCCTCCGACTAATGAGCGAACTTTGCCGGAAGCGAGCGGCTGCACCCTTCAAACACCATGGTACGAGGACGATTCACAGCCTTTGCCACAGTTGTGCTACGATGGTTTTTTTAAGACCACGGCGGAGAGTGCCGAGGTCAATTTTCAAGGGAGGTAACGACATGAAGTTGACAGTGGCTTATTCCTTGGCAGCAGCAGTTTTTCCAATGACACTTTCGGCGGCGGATGTTGATCTTGAGCAGTTGCGAGAGATTACGTCGAAATACCAAGACATCAATGTAGCTCTCGAAGAAGGTTATATCACTCCTGATAACCATTGCGTTTCGGCGGAAGCGGAAGGGCTCCCACCTGAATTAGGGGGGATGGGCATTCACTATATCCACCCTGCGCTTCTTGAAATCACCGCAACACAACCGCGTGTTGACGGCAATGCAACGCACACTGACTGGACGCGTCCTTCGATTCTGATCTACGAACCGCAGGCAGACGGTTCGCTTGCGCTTGTGGCGATTGAGAACCTTGTATTTGAGAAAGCATGGAAGGAATCGGGTCGGACCGAAGAACTCGCTATAAATGGCCGAGCCTGGGACCACATGGCCGATGACCCAAATACGCCTGGCGACGAAGCTCATGGTTTCATGCCGCACTATGACCAGCACGTTTGGCTTTTCCGCGAGAACCCGATGGGCGTCCTGATGCCATTCAATCCCAACGTCACCTGCGAACACCATAAGAAGTAAGCAGAGCGTAACGGAGAATAACTATGATTGCGGCCGGTCACGGACTGGCTGCGATGGTCCCGTGATCCCTAAAGTTTCTTGCGTGGACGGGTGAGACATGGTTGCTAAGGGCTCAAAGCAGCCGATCGAAATTTTCGCCCAACAGGTGGGATTGCTTCACCTACCAAGGTGTAGCATGTGCTCGAGTGGCGCTGACTGAAATGTTGGTGGGTTACTGCTCGGCAGGAGCCTGAATTTCCGCCGCGATTTGTTTGGCCCAATCGCCGATGATCGGGATCAGCTCGATCTGGGACAGGAAATACAACATGATCGACACCAGTAGGGTCGCCCCGACAACCGTGCCAAGCCCGGTTGCCAATCCCCGCAGGAAAGACATCCAAAGCAGGCGTGGGGTAGAGTTCAGGGTTCGCAGGTACTTGTGCCGGTTCAACTGGCCGACCTCTTCACGTAAGGTGCGGATTTCCTGATGAAGATCAGAGTCGGATGTGTCGGACATCGGCCAGCCCCTGCGTTGCGGTCAGCCGAAGCTTAGGGGCTTGCACGGGTCAGGCCAAGGGGGCCTGCACCGTTCCGCCAACAATTGCCTGATAGGCCGTTTCGGTCATCAGTGTGATCTCGGCGTCATCAAGTTCTTCAAGGTTGTCAATTTCGGACAGGGGCAGTCCATCCATCAGAAGGATGGCCTTGTCGGGGTCTTCCTCCGATATCTCCAGTGACAATTCGGGGTCGGGGTGGGCGGTTTCGTCGTAGACGACAAGCAACTGATCTGTGGCTGAATCGAAATCCTTGAGGTCGGGCAGTTCTTCCCCGGAAAGAATCCAGTCCCCCAGCACGATCTCATCCGCGCCTTCGCCGCCGGAGACCAGATCGCCGGCGCCGACAACGATATGATCGTCGCCGTCGCCGCCGTTCAGGTAGTCAGAGGCACCGTCGTCGGTGACACCCTCTTCCGTGATCTCGACACCTTCCAGACGGTCGTTGCCGTCATTGCCATTAAGGACGTCCCGACCTGTACCGCCGGTCAATGTATCGTCGCCCAGACCACCCATGGCGGCGTCGTCTCCGGCGCCGCCTGAAATCCAATCATCCCCATCCCCACCAATCAGCGTGTCCTCGCCGGCCTGACCGAACAGCGTGTCGTCTTCCGCCTGCCCGGCCAGATAGTCATCGCCCTCGCCGCCCATGAGACTATCGGCGCCCAGGTCACCGAGAAGATCGTCATCGTCCGAGCCACCGATCAGAAGGTCGTCCCCTTCGGCGCCGTCCAGCCAATCATCGCCAGCACCGCCAAGCACCGTATCCGCGCCAGCGCCGGAATTGACCAGATCGTCGCCCCCTAGGGCATCCAGAAGGTCTGGCTTCTCTGTTCCCGGCAGAGTGTCGTCGTCTTCGGTCGGGGGGGGCGTATCCTCTGTCACGAGGTCAATCGCCGCGCTGACAGCGATCAGTCCAAGCAATCCGGCAAGTCCAAGCATGATGAGACCTTTCCAACGAGGTTTCGTCAGAGTCACAACGCTACAGTCCTAGCGGCTTCGGGCGCAGGGAATTCGAGTCAGTCAGTTAACAGTGTCTTACTTCAGCCATTCCGCTGGCTCGATCTGGTAAGAGACATAAAGCGGGTGGCGCGGGTGGCCTTCCTTAGTCAGCCCGATGTGGAAAAGCGGATGGCCCGCATCGCGCAATACCTCTTCGATCTTCCCGGCCTGATCGCGATGCGCCCCATGCACCCCCCACGCGCAAAGCGCACAATCCGCCCAGTCCGCCGCTTCCAGCAGCAACTGCGTGTTTGCCGGGCCTTCCGGTTTGGCTGCGGCTTTCAGGTCCGACGGTTGTGTCGCCCGATAGGCAAAGAGATTGACCACACGCATCGCGCCATAGCCCATTTTCCGGGCCCGACGCTCGCAGCGCTCGACGGTTGGATCGTTCCGTAATTCATCCGCCTTTGACGGGTTGAGCATAATGAACGCCAGACGCGGTTTCTCTGCCGCCCAGACGCGGGTCAACGCGTAGCGGTATGTTTCGCATTTGGAATAGATCGCCTCGGACCAGCACGCGTCAGTCTGGTGGGTTCGGATCAAAAGGTCTGGGATTGTGCACAAATCAGGGCAAACCGGGTGTGAATTACGGGAAGTGATTCGGTTATAAAACTGCCAGAGTGACCCAAAAACCTGCCCTAAAGGATAAGTCCGGACCTGTCCTTTCGGGTAGGTTTTTGGCGATTCACCTTAAAATTGTCCGGAAATCCTTACCTTCGCCCCGTTAACCATTTGTAAATTAACAAAGTTTCCGAAGCCACGTGAATTTTGGGTCGGTTTGTTCTCATTTGGTGAACAAACTGTTGGGTCGGAAAGGTTTTGAGATATCCCGATAAGTAAGGAACCATGATCTCAATTGGTCCACATACCTGTAGATTTGGAGGGCGGGCACATGGCGAAACCACTTGATCATATTCAGGATCACACCCCATTCAACGGCGGCGGTGACAGCCTGCGGGTCGTGTCCTTTGGCAAGCTTCCCTCCATCAGCGAAGAGCAGATTGATCGCCTGTTTGACAGCGGTTCCAAGCGTCTTCGCCCCACAGCCTCGAAGGCCAAAAGTTCAACTCCAATGTCCGATCACGATCTGTGGTCTGATAATTTTGCGAAAGCCGTTTAACGCGCCCATTTACCCTCATTCATTCCGCGTTAAACCGCATCACTCTCTCGCAGAATGGCCCGCACCCTAGGTGCGGGTTTTCTTTTGGGTCAACGGGAATGAAGGAAGACGCGGCTGGGGTGTAGCTCGCCCGCTTTATAGACGCCGACCGCCACGGCCCGACCGTCCAGCGAAGCCCAGGCCTCGTCCCCGTATTCCGCGTCCGAGGTCAGAACAATGCCAGCGTTGCCATTGCGCATCCGCGCCGCGCCATCGGGTGTAGTACGCAGTTCGGGCAGGTCGGCCAGGCCGGTTTCCAATGGCAGCAAGTGCTCGTCCAACGCCGGGTCTTTGGCCAGCTCTTCGATCTGCTCCATGGTGATGCCGTCTTCCGCGTCAAAGGGCCCCGACCAAACGCGGCGCAGCTCGCGCACGTGGCCTAAGCAGCCCAGCGCTTCACCCAGATCGCGGGCGATGGCGCGGACATAGCCGCCCTTGCCACAGACCATTTCCAGCGTGACATGCTCGGCGTCTTCGCGCGCGATCATGGTCAGGCTTTCGACATAAAGCGGACGGGCTGCGATCTCGAAATCTTCGTCATCGCGGGCCAGCTTATAGGCGCGCTCGCCGTCTATCTTCACGGCCGAGAACTTCGGCGGGACCTGCATGATGTCGCCTTCGAACTGGGGCAGGGCGGCGCGGATCTCGTCATCCGAAGGGCGGGCATCGCTTTCCGCGATCACCTCGCCTTCCTGATCGTCCGTGTTGGTCGCTTGGCCCAGACGTACGGTGAACCGATAGGCTTTCAATGCGTCGGTCACGAAGGGCACGGTCTTGGTTGCCTCGCCGACGGCCACGGCCAGAACGCCGGTGGCCTCGGGGTCCAAGGTGCCCGCGTGGCCCGCTTTCTTCGCGGACAGTGCCCAGCGCACCTTATTCACCACGGCGTTCGAGCTGATCCCGGCGGGTTTGTCCACCACCATCCAACCTGAAATGTCGCGTCCCTTGCGGCTGCGTCCCACGGGCGTTCCCCTTTGAATACTTGCAGGCGCGCGGTGCTACTGCGTCGGGGTTTGATCGTCAAGCGGCACGACGGTGCCTAGGATCGGTCCCATTGGCAGGCCACCGTCCGAGCGCCCGAGTGCCGGGGCGTGCAGCTTCGAGATATTGCCGTCCAGATAGAGGGCGTTCGGTGTCTGCAACTTGTCGCGAAACAGCCGCCCGAACTGGTCGAATGTCACCGGCGCGTCCGAGATCGCCAGATATACCGTCCCACTGGCGCCGATGCCGACCCCGTTTCGAATGAACAAAGACGTACTCTTCGCCAGAAACCTTGGGTGCAACATTCCGTCGATCACCAGCATAGGTCCCGATTGGGTGGCATAACGACATTGGGGTTTCTGGTTACGATAGGTCAGAGTCTCGAAAATCTCCGCCCGCTCGTCATTCAGGCACAACACCCCGTTCGGCAGCAATCCGAAGTTCCCCGGCCCCGCCGAGGTGACCAGCCACATCGCCTCCTCACCATTCTCGATATAGTGGCCGACCGGTCTGCGGTCCGGGTGGTACATGCCGCCGTTCATGGCGACGCCCAGAGTTTTGCCCTCGGCCTCCAGCGCCATCTCCAGTCGGCGGAAACTTCCAAAGACCGTGCCCCTGTCATCGCGCAGAAACAGGCGCAATTCTTCCTGCGCCGGGTCCACTGTACAGACGGTGAAAGGTAAGTTGTCAAAGGTGACCTGCTCGCAGGTCTCGGCCCTGGCTGGTGCAGCCAAGGCCAGAAGGGCAAAGATCGCAGCCTTAAGCCGGATCATCCCTATCCTCGGTATCGCGGACCACATCGTCTTGCGACAGCAGGCGGCGGGTCTCGTCCATCTGGTCGAAGGTCTCGTCCAGCCGGAACCGCAGATCGGGTGAGAACTTCAGTGCCACAGCCTTGCCGACCGCCCTGCGCAGCTCGCCCTTGTTGCGGCGCAGAGCCACCAGCGCCTCGTCCGCACCTTTGCCGCCAAGCGGCAGCACAAAGGCCGTCGCAACCTTGAGGTCAGGCGAGGTGCGGACCTCGCCCACGGTAATCGACATCCGGTTCAGTTCCGGGTCATGCACATCGCCACGCATCAGCACGTCCGACAAGGTGCGCCGGATCAACTCGCCTACCCGCAGCTGCCGCTGCGACGGGCCGGGCCCGTCGTGAAATTTGTTCTTCGCCATGAGCCGCAGATAAGCGATCAGCTTCGCTTTGCCAAGGGCGGGGCTGGCCGCTATACCACCTTCAAAGAAATGGAGAGCGAAATGACCGACTTGCCGGGTATTGTGATTACTGGGGCCTCGGGCCGTATGGGCCAGATGCTGATCAAGACCGTGATGCAAAGCGACAAGGCCCGTCTGGTCGGCGCGCTGGAACGCCCCGGTCACGACTGGATCGGTCGCGATGCGGGCGAAGCGGCTGGCGCTGGTCACGCGGGCGTCGCCATCACCGACGACGCGGTCGAGGCGTTCTCCAAGGCGCAAGCTGTCATCGACTTTACCGCCCCGGCGGCGACACTGGAATTCGCAGCCCTCGCCGCACAGGCCCGCGCGGTCCACGTGATCGGGACCACCGGCATGACCGACGAGGAATTGGCCAAGCTGAAACCCGCCGCGCGCCACGCGGTGATTGTCCGCGCCGGCAACATGAGCCTTGGTGTGAACCTGTTGACCATGCTCACCAAGAAAGTGGCCGAGGCGCTGGGCATGGACTACGACATCGAAGTCATCGAGTCCCACCACCACCACAAGGTCGACGCGCCCTCGGGCACCGCCCTGATGCTGGGTCAAGCTGCGGCTGACGGTCTGGGTGTTGACCTGAACGAGGTCGCCGACCGCGGCCGCGACGGCATCACCGGCGCCCGCCAGCGCGGCCATATCGGCTTCCACGCCATCCGTGGCGGCGACATCATTGGCGAGCACGACGTCCTCTTTGCCGGTCCCGGCGAGCGCATCACCCTGCGCCACGTCGCCTCGGACCGCTCTGTCTTCGCCAACGGCGCCCTGCGTGCGGCGCTGTGGGGGCAGGACAAGTCGCCCGGCGAATACGACATGGTGGATGTGTTGGGTCTGTAGCCCTCACCGAACGGGCCAAAGTTTCTACACTGGCTTTGTCATTAGGGCTTCTGGATTGTGATGTCTGATAGCTTGGCGCCTCTGGTCCAATGACCGCTGCGCGGACAAAGTGGCCATTCACCTAAAATGCAAAAGGCGCTCCATTAAGCATTTTAGTTGGTCAACACTCCAACACCCGCTCCGACGATGGCACCCTCAACACAGTGCCCGTCGACAAGTACTTCTCCGGCGGCGCAACCGATTGCTGCACCTACGACAGCACGTTCCAAATCCGTATCAGCTCCTACGCATGCGGTAAGTCCAAATATGGAGCTGAATGATGTGAGTATGATAAATTTCTTCATTTAAACCTCCTCAAACCGAGTGAATAACGAAGTATAGCATGCTGGGGAATTTTCCACCAAACGCAACCTCTAGAGCTTCTTATTATAGACTTCACGGCACACCGACCGGGTGCTCACTCGGGCTCAAATCGGACGTTGGGCCGCATCGCTGACGCGCTGGATGAGGTCAGATGTCATGCGAATCCGCCAACCCTTAAAAATCGACCGCGATGCCCTTCTTCTCCCAGTCGCCATAGCGCACGGGCTCTGGCCCGTCGCGGCCACCCAGCTCTGTCGGCAGCTCCAGCTCTTTCGCCTTCTTACGGCGCTCTTCGGCTTCGGCCAACGCGCGTTTGGCCGCTTCGGAAAGCTCGCGTTTGGAATCGTCAGTCATGGGCCGCTCCTTGTGGGTCGATCCCACTTGATATACGCCCCTAGGCCAAAGCTGCAAGTGAGGACGGTCCCATGGCCAAGGATATCGACAGCGCAAGAGCCGCCGCCTGGGCGATGGTCAATGCCGTCACCGAAGAGCGCTGGCTGATTGCCGAGCTGATGGGCAAAGATGGTCCGATGGAAGGGCTGACCCCGGCCGAACGCGCGCGGGCGCAGCGTTTGGCGATGGCCACGCTGCGTCTGGCGGGTCGGGCCGATGCTCTGTTGAAACCCCTGATGCGCAAGCACCCCCCGGCCGAAGTGCGCAACCTGCTCCGTTTGGCGGTTGTCGACCTGCTGACCGGGGGCGCGGCCGCTCATGGTGTTGTGAATACAGCCGTGGAAATGGCCAAGGCCGATCCGCAAACCCGCCCTATGTCTGGCCTCGTGAACGCTGTTCTGCGCCGCGCCGCCGAGATGCAGGACGAATGGGACGCGCTTCCCCCGCAACGCATGGCCGGCTGGCTGCGCGGTCGGGTCGAGGGCCAGTACGGCCGGGCCATGACCCTGGCGATCGAAGCCGCGCAAGAGGCCCCCGCTCCGTTGGACCTAACCCCGCGCGATGGGGATGCCGCCAAGCTGGCCGAAATGGTCGGCGGTGAAGCTCTGCCCACCGGCAGCGTGCGGCTGCAGGACGCCAAACAGGTCTCGAACCTGCCCGGATTTACCGAAGGCGCGTGGTGGGTGCAGGACGCCGCTGCCGCCTTGCCGGTGAAACTGCTGAATCCGCAGAAGGGCGAGGCCATCCTGGACCTCTGCGCCGCGCCGGGCGGGAAAACCATGCAACTGGCTGCTGCCGGGGCAAAGGTCACAGCCTTGGATATCTCGAAAAACCGAATGGAGCGGGTCAAGGAGAACCTCGTCCGCACCAAGCTTGAGGCCAAGACCGTCGTCGCCGATGCGTTGGAATGGGTGCCAAGCTCGCTCTTCGATGCGATCCTGCTGGATGCGCCCTGTTCGGCCACCGGCACCATCCGCCGCCACCCGGACCTGCCCTTTGCCAAGACCGGCAAGGACATCAAACCGCTCTTCGCCCTGCAATCGCAGATGATCGACCGCGCCCTTCAGCTACTGAAACCCGGCGGACGGCTGGTGTTCTGCACCTGCTCTTTGCTGCGCGAAGAAGGCGAGGCGCAGCTTGCGGAGGCGCTCTCGCGGCATCCCAACCTGCAACTTGACGACCACCTGCCAGAGGGGGTTCCGGAAGACTGGCGGGCCGAGGGCGGCGGAATACGCACCCGCCCCGACTATTGGGCGGACAAAGGCGGCATGGACGGTTTCTTCATGGCCTGCCTGATTAAAAAGTAGGAAACACGTTCATCGGTGACAGGTTGCGACCTGTACAGTATGTTGCCCCCGAAACGACCGCGACACGAGGACAGGGTTCGGACGGTGACAGCGCAGGACAAAAGCCTTGGCTGGCGGCGTCTGTTACGCCGGATTACGGCGATCCTTTCGCCGATACCTCAAGCGCTCGGAGGCTTCTCGCTTCTGCCCGATCCTTACACGATTGGCGACCCCAAACGGGGTCGTGATCTGACCGATGGCCGCTTTGTCTTCGCGGGTTATGGAATCGAAGCACCGGGGGAATCCCCCTTTGATCTGCCAACCCAAGGCGCCGCCTTTGAAGAGGCGGTGCACGGGTTCGGATGGCTGGACGATCTGGCGGCCTATGCAACCCCCGAGGCGCAGTCCTGCGCGCAGATTTGGGCGCTTGACTGGGCACGGCGTTTCCCACGCGGGCAAGGAACGGGCTGGGCTATCGACCTGACGGCGCGGCGGCTTCTACGGCTTTCCCTGCACGCAGAATTCCTGTCGGATGGTTTGGAAGATGCCGAACTGCGTCTTCTGATCCGAACAATGGCGCGGCAGGCGAGTTATCTGAAGCGCAACTGGCGGCGCGCACCCCGGGGTCTATCCCGGTTCGAGGCATTGGCAGGGCTGACCTTCGGCGGTCTCTGCGTCGAGGGATTGGACGGTTATCTGGCGGCGGCGCAGGACGCGATGGCCGCGGAATGTGAAGCGTGGATTGACGCCGAGGGCGGCATTCCAAGCCGCAATCCCGAAGAGCTTTTGCAAATCTTCTGTCTGCTGATCTGGACTTCGCAGGCACTGACCGAGGCAAAATGGGCGCCGAGCGACAATGTCACCGACACAATCGCGCGCATGGCCCCGGTTCTGCGCGCTTTACGCCATGCTGACGGAGGATTGGCCCGGTTTCATGGTGGCGGCAGAGGGCCAGACGGATGGCTGGACTATGGGCTGGCACAATCCGGTGTCCGTCCAATGGATTTTGACTCGCTGGCGATGGGCTTTGCCCGTTTGGCGGCGCTGCGGACGACGGTCGTTGTCGACGCGGCGCGCCCGCCGACCGGCCCCCACTCGACCCTCGCCCACGCTTCGACCCTCGCCTTCGAACTGACATCCGGCCGCCGTCCCATCGTGGTCAGTTGCGGCTCTGGTGCCAGCCTGTCCACAGAATGGCAGCGGGCGGGCAGGGCCACCCAATCCCATTCGACCCTAGCCATTGAAGGTGTTTCTTCCACCCAATTTGGCCCCTCGCGCAGAGCCGGGATAAGACAGCGTGAAACTCTGGTTGGTGGCCCTCGCCACGTGGAAACCGAGCTGGTGGAATCCGGCGTCGGTCGGGGGATCGAATGCTGGCACGACGGCTATCATCAAAGCCACGGCCTGATCCATTCGCGGCAAATGGCGCTGTCTGCAAACGGGCGGTTC
>JABAOD010009492.1_pt2 | contig 10065 bp, 10 predicted proteins | sample 7062151 | NCBI WGS metagenome assembly JABAOD01 (sample SAMN14538626, study PRJNA623070) | marine sediment metagenome | biome: marine biome [ENVO:00000428]; feature: marine pelagic biome [ENVO:01000023]; material: deep marine sediment [ENVO:00002113] | place: India: Gulf of Khambhat ... | reverse complement strand
ATTGCTGTCATTTGCGTCAACTTATCAGCATCGTCTGTTGAATGGCCCTTTTCCTGCGGTAAATCCAAATTGGAAGACTCACCCCGTTTTGCTTTTTGCATACCCCACTGACTCTTCTGGGAACGGTAATGCCAGGCAATCTTCGTCAACTGTCCGACGGTCTTCAATGAATCCTTTATAGAAAGCTTGGACCCCTCTGCATGAATCCACCGCTTTAAGGGCTGCTCGCATATATATTGCTGGACCTTTTCCTTTCCGTAGAACCTTCGCATCCTCATGAAAATCTCCACATCAAACAACCATCGGGTGATAAACTTCCGGNNATGACCTTAGCACCACATTGGGTGTCCTTGAAATTCATGCCCAATATGGTACGGATAATGAGATTTATGGTCATGCTGATAACCTTACGGGCAGATTCTTTGGTAATATTAGCTCCCATCCTGGCGATCCTGGATCCGCTCACGATCTTGTATTCTGACTCAGCCAGGGTCTTTACCAGCTGATCAAAATCACTCAGATCTGTAGAGAGGTCGGCATCGAGGTAACCAAAATAATCAAACTGGGGATCCTGAGACAGGTGTTCAATACCACGTCTTACTGCTTCGGCTTTACCTCCATTTTTTTTACAGTTATAAACACTAATGGTTCTTTCATTGCCCTTCTGAAGTTCCTGAAGCACCTCCAGGGTATTGTCTGTACTTCCGTCATTTACGAAACAAAGGTGATATCCCAGGTGTTTGTCTATGAAGTTCTTAAAATCAGTCGCCAACAAACGGTCTGCCTCATTATAACATGGGATTACCACACCTACACAATGCTTCTGCAAAACCTGATCGTTTTCCTCTTCGGACAATTCCGTTCGTGGAATATGTGCTCCTGCTACTTTTTGAATTCGTACCTGGATCTCCTCCAGACTCATGGGCTTCTTTAAGTAGTCCGTAATTCCTAGCTTAAATCCTTCCACGATCACCTTGTCCTGAGTATTGCCAGACATCACCAGAATAGGTACCTGAGCGTTTTTTTCATTTCGAATGTACTCGATCACCTTCAGTCCGGATACACCAGGCATATTAATGTCTACCAAGACAAGATCCGGTGAGAATGAATCAAAAAGTCGCATGCCCTCCTGTCCGCCGGAGGCTGTTCGTACCTCGAAACCGAGGTCGGTAAGTCGCTTTTTCAATGACAGCAAAATCAGTTGCTGATCATCAATTGTCAAAATTTTCATAGGTTAAGTTTAATGGTTACAATTCAGAAGACTTTGCTACTGAATCTTCAGACAAATTTAGAGAGCCTTACCCCTAATTAAGATTGGCGATTGCTAAGCATACCATTACTGTAGACGAATGGCAGATTTCCTTAGGTGACTGATAACAAGGAATTTTCACAATATATCTACCTTTATTCTGTTATATTTTCCTACACTGCCGCCCAAGTGAAACGCACCAATACCATATTGATTTTGGCCCTGGTTGCCGGACTTTTCTTCCATGGTTCTGCCCTGTTTTTTACACTGGAATCGACCTATGATGCCCTGATCCATTTATTTTTTGCTGACCATTACGCCGAAAATTGGTTTGAGCCCTGGGATTATCGATGGTATACCGGTTTCACCGTAATGTCCTATCCCCCCCTTGTTCACCAGGCTATGGCTTTATTGAGCTTTTTAGGGGGATTAAAATTTGGCTTGTATGCCGTTGCCCTTTTGGGTATAGTGCTTTTTATTACCGGGGNNAGCTATTTACTTCTTGGGAATAGCAGGATTGCCGGATATGCCGCCTTGTTGGCGGTATGCTCCTCTGCCTTTATTGAAACCCTGCACCTTTTCGGACAATTGCCCAGTATCATCGGTTTGTCTGTCCTGCTGCATGCCCTGCCAGAAATCTACCTTTGGTTGACCACAGGCAAATACCGGTATTTCTTTACCTCGCTTTCCCTGATAGCTGTGACGGTTACCTCGCATCACGTTACGCCCATCTTTGGGATGGTCTTTTTTATTTTTCCGCTCGTCGGGCTGGTTGTTATGGACCGGGCAAGTAAAGAAACCGGTGATCTGAGAAAAGTAAACTTTATCTCTTTCTTCTTGGCTTTTAAAAAGCTTTTCAAAAGAATTATGAGCTTCGGTGCCGGTGCGCTGTTCCTGATCGTAAGCTGTATCCTGCCCTACTGGATCAACACCAAGAACAATCCAATTACCCAGGTGCCGATTCCACATGGATCCCGTGATAATTTCTTTGAAGTTACTTCTTCAGGCCTGGTTTTCTTCCTGGTCCCCTGGGGGGTGTTACTCTTGCTTGTACCCTATTTATTTTATCGTTTTTACAGTAAGCGTTACCTGTTCTTCGGACTTTCCATATCCTTGCTGACGCTACTCGGAACCGGGGGGACTACCCCGATACCCAAAGGCCTGCTGGGCGAGAATGCGTTTACCATCCTTACGCTGGACCGATTCACTCTTTGGGCAACGATTATGGCCCTTCCGTTGTTTGGAGAACTCATGTACCGCTTGCTCGAAGGGGATTATAATTCCTATCTCAAAGAACGGTTCGGGGCTGTTTTTCCAAAAATTATAAGCGGTTTCTTACTGGTTGCCCTGGTATTCATGGTAGTGTTCACGATGAGCCTGGGTTATTTCAGGCCGGCACAGCCTCAGCAAATCAAAATGTTGCCGCTAGTCAATTTCCTCAATCAGGACCAGCACGACCAATGGCGCTACCTTACGCTGGGATTCGGAGATCAGATGGCCTGGTTTTCGACCCAGACCAATGCCACTACTGTGGATGGCAACTATCACTCGGCACGCAGGCTTCCGGAACTCACAACCCGGGCCATTGAACGCCTTGAAAACTCAAAATTCAAAGGCATAGAAGGCATAGGGTCCTTACAACAGTTCCTGACTGTTCCGGAAAAATACCACCTCAAATACATCTTTTCAAACGACAAATTTTATGACCCCATCCTATATTTCTGTGGCTGGTCGCGGTTGCAGCGGCTTGAAAATGGAATAGTGGTGTGGGAGAAGGCTAACGTTCCCCCGCTATCCAGTATTTTGCCAAAGGAAGATGTATCCCTGCCCTTAAAACTGCTCTGGGGAACTATACCATTACTCACTGTCCTGTTAGCCTTCATACTAAACGTGCAACTCCTCTGGTACAGGGCGTTGAAAACCAGTAATTTCAGGAAAACGTTCTTCGAAAAGTACCGTTTGACCTATACCCGTTTCTCCCCTAGACTTTCCACTACCAATCACTTGTGGGCTTTCATTATCCTGGTGCTAACGGCATATGGGATTTACCATTTCTACCTGGACCACCGTGACCATTACTCCCCTGAAAACCTGTTGACCGCCTATTATGACGCACTCGATTTGAAGAAGTTTGAACAGGCACATGCCTGTTTGGATCCGGAAAGTGGGGTTAGCCTTGCCCAGTATATGCTCGAGATGTCGGTAAATGACGGTTTGTTGAGTTCCTATGCCAAACTGGATTCCCTGGGTCTCAAAATCAAAAAACAAACAAAGATTAAGGCAATAGCTGAGGTAGTCACCCAATGGATCACCCCGCTGGAAAAAATCAGTCAGGTCGACACCCACGAAGTCGTGCTGCGAAACGGGAAATGGTATCTGGTCCCCAAGGCTGGGGACAATGAGATCCCCCCGGATCAGTTATTCAGCGAGAATTCCACCCAGTTCTATAACCAGGGCAGGCGGAGGATAACCACACAACAGACCTATCACGAGGACGTGCTGGAACAACCCGCCCTTGAAGTGATCTCGGCGAAGCTGGTTCGTTTTCAGGGACGGTATGCGATTATTGGGGAACTCCAAAACCTGGACGACGTTCCTGCGGATGTGGTCATCAAGGCTACCCTTTACAACGAATCAGATAATGAACTGGCCAGTTTTAATGCCAAATATGAGATGAAACACAAACTCCTGCCCAGGGAAACCACTCCTTTTAAAATCTATTTTGAGGGGGTCGCCTGGTCAGGGAATGACGAAAAAGGTCCGGAAACGTACAATCCCGGTGAATTCACTCCGGTAGCCTTTAAGGAGGTTCCTGTAAAGTTTAATCTTCAGTGCGCCGGAATCGTCGCAACGCGCGACCTCTATCGCGGCCTGGTACTGCAGGAAGTAAGACCATTGGATACCCATTTGGAAGGGGTCCTGTTCAATAGTGGTGTCATGGAGGTAACCGTTCCTCAGTTGCTGGTTTCCTATTATGACCAGGAGGGTGAATTGGTATGGGTAGACCATAAATTCCTTAAAGACGGGGTGCGCGTTCAGCGAACCAGATCCTTTGACTATTCTCCATTAGACCTGTCCGATCTGCGGCTTATTGACCAAAATATGGATCGCATTTATATCAATGGGATGCACAACAGGGATATCTCAGAAAAATATTTGCCGGACCGGATTAGGGAACATGCGGAGAGGGCTTATCAGGAAATGCAAGGGCCCGGATACCGCTACCTCCGATTTGACCTTAACCCCTATACAGCAAAATCCTATTGATTATGAGGGCACTGCTATTTCTTCTTTTTGGTGTGCTCCTGAGTTGTGGGCCGGAGAAAGGGCAAAAGGCCAAGAGTACCGTTATGGGTGTACGCCAACAGATTACCCACGTAGCCGGGGAGCAGGTCCTTATGAAATTCAGTGCGGACGAAGGCGATATCCCTCTCCTTTTAGTTTCTTCTGCGCTCGGAAGTACAACTATAAAAGGAAAAAAGACGGCTGAGGAATGGCAGTATGAATGGCCTTCTACCCTCACCCAAAAGGCAGGTGTCGCTTCCTGGGTACTGCTCAAATCAAGGGGAACACTACCTAATGGCTCTGTACGAATCAGTCCATACCCCGGCCGACGTGGCCTCATTGAAACCTACCTGGGCCCCAAATCTATCCGGGTTGGTGGAACCGACTATACCATGTTGGCAGCCCTGCCCACAGATCCCTATGACAATCTCCTGCCAGAGGGAAGCCCTCTGGGAATATCCCGGCAGATCGGGGAAAATCNNATAAGAAACGGAATGGTCTGGAAAAACCTCTTCAGCCCGGATACAGTTGGTATCATGCTCGCCTCACTGGCTTTTGGAAACAGTGAGTCCAAAGAACTTTCGGTGAAGGTACGGCCTGGGAATGCCACTGATTTTGAGCTTGATTTGGAACGCATCCATTCCTATGCAGACGGGCATCAGCTACTAACTATTCGTACCTCCCGAATATCAGACCAGTATGGAAATACCATTAGCGATGGCACGCTCGTAAATTTCGTTGCACAGACCTCACTGGGGGCAACTGTATACGCCATGGGCAAGACCCTTTCCGGAATAGCCACTGCAAAATTTTTGCACCCTGAACGACCTGGAACGTGGAAAATTACGGCCTATATTACCGGGGTAGCCGAAAGCACTTCCCTGGCCCTGGAATTCAAGGCTGCATTTTCTGATTTTAAAATTAGTGTGTCCGAAAATGACCGGATCCTTTCCATGGGCCCAATCCGCAGCTTTATGGACCAACTCATACCTGACGGCATGGGGATCAGGATGATTATCAAGGATACCCATGGAAAAATTCAGAAACTCCAAACCACCACCCGAAACGGGAAAGGGGAAATGATTCTGGATCCTGAAATGTTCGCCCCGGGAATCTATGAAGCAGAGATCGAAACAGGGGGTGTCCTCAAAAAAATAACCCTAAATCTGAAAGATGACCAAATGGAATAGAATGGCATACCGCACGATCTTACTGACCTCTTTTATTGGGGTCAATGCCCTTATTCTAATGGGTCTTGGAGCGGTTATGGCCTATCTCAATACCGGCGCTGAACGCTCTTCCATCCTGCACCTCGGAGTGGAGCTGGAACAGGTATACCTCCCCAGGGTAAACTGGTTGCCTTTGAACAATGAAGGCCGGAAGATAGAAGAACAAACGCTGAGCGATGTGGAAGAAGACTATCTACGGGCATGGTATGTGCGCTCTGTGGCCTTCAAAAATAATGACCCTTATGGGCTGGATGACTATTACACGGATAGTATGCGGACAAAGGTCAGGGAGATCATCAACCACAACAGTATCCGTAACATTGCGATTAACAGCACCACGCTCAATCATCAGTTACATCTTGATTTTTACAGTGCGGATGGAAAGCTGGTTTCCTTCACAGACAGTTTGGTGACCGGGGTGCATGAGGTATATGAAGAAAAGGAATTGGTGCATCGCTACAAGAACCTCACCTCCTATCGCGTAGTGATGTTGTTAGAAGATGGCTTCTGGAGGATTCGTCACCNNGGAACAAAAACCTGTTCCGGAGGGACCAGCAAATTCCACCACAATCAATACCAGTCTGAGAAATACCTTCGGCATAAACTACTACCCCAAATCCCAACCCTGGCGACTTTTTGAACAAGAACCTGACACTGCTGCCATTGCAGAGGATTTCAGGTTAATTTCAGCAAAAGGACTCAATACCGTGCGCGTTTTCATACCCTATGAAACTTTTGGAAAGGCTTCTGTGGAGCCGGGAAAAATTATTCGCCTTTCAAAGGTCCTGGACCTTGCACACCGTTACGATATCAGGGTGATCCTTACCCTTTTTGATTTTTATGGTAATTATGAGCTGCCAGACTGGACACTAACCCACCGGTATGCCGAGACCGTGGTTAATNNAATGCGGTTAAAGACCATCCCGCCCTGATGGCCTGGGATATCAAAAACGAGCCCGACCTGGATTTTGAAAGCCGGGGCAGGGATCGTGTTCTGGCCTGGTTGCGTGAAATGATTCAGCAGGTTAAACACTGGGATCCCGATCACCCGGTGACCATTGGTTGGTCCAGCCCCGGAGCGGCGCAGGAATTACATAAGCAGGTTGATTTTGTTTCCTTTCACTACTACAAGGACCCGGCGGATTTTCCTAAAGATGTTGCAGACTTAAAAAAAGTAGTTGGAAATAAAGAGGTCCTCCTGGGAGAATTTGGATATTCTTCCTATAGCGGAATAGCGAACCTGTATACCGGTTCTGAGGAGAAACAAGCCCTGTATTACAGCGAGATGATGGCATCCATAAGGCAATTGGAGCTCCCTGCACTTTCCTGGACCTTACATGATTTTGAAGATATCCCGGAACGGGTAGTGGGTAAGTTACCCTGGAGGAAGGCCGAACAAGAACACTTTGGTCTTATTGACAAAAATGGCACCCCTAAACCCGCCTTTGATCATTTGTTTAAATACTAAAAAAAGGGGGACAGCAAATTGGCTGTCACCCCTTTTCCACTTAACCTAACCAAAAATCCTTAGTGCTTTTCAGCTAAAATCTGTTCACTTTTGAGCAAGTTGAGATCAAATCCGGTGAGTTTGGTGAATTGTATCGCCTTAAAGTATTCCAGATACATTGTTGCGATACGGGACATGGGGATGGCACTGGCAGCCTTGTAATTGGTCTTGCCCAGATAAATTCGGTAGGCATCGTAGACCAGCACTTTTTCAATCGCATCGGCCAGTGAGGCAACATCCGTTGGGTTGAAGAATTCCCCTGCATACCCCTCGTCTTTGATCAAATGGCTTAAATCGCCCAAGTCAGGTAATACAGCAGCTTTACCGTAACATCCTGCCTGGTGGAGTACCCCGGAACTTCCCGTAGTACTGGTATAAGGAAATACCGCTACAGCACTTTCCCGGAATAAGCCCGGCACCTCTTCCTCTGCCACATAGCCGGTAAATGTCAGGCCTTCCACATGTGCGTATTGCTTTGCAACGCTTTCCAGATAGCCAGGGGTATTGGGACTGTCGGTCCCTGCAATCAAAATCTCCATATCGATATGGGAACGCCGTCGGATCATTTCCACAGCCTCAATCAGGATTTCCACCTTCTTATAGGTGCCGAACTTTCCAAATGCCATAACCTTTTTCGGGCCTTCTGGCAGACTGTAGTCGGGTTCATCAGGAGTTTCAAAAGTACCATGGGGAACCAAAGCCACATTGCGCGCTTTGTACTTCTTCTCCAGAACATCAACATACTTACTTATCGTAACGGCCACGATATCGGACCGCAATACCATCCTCGTCAGGGTTNNAGGGTTGTGCCGATATAATTGTAAATTTTCTGAAGCCATTTGTTTCCGGTGATTCCCGCATTGTCCAAATCCACTTGCTCCAGAATGTTGTGGAGCAAAGAGATGGTGGGAATCTTCCGGAACCGGCAATACAAGGGAAGCATCAGTCCTAATGCGGCGGGCACTTTCCGGTCTCCAAATTTCAAAAATTGCAGGTTAAAGAACACTGCATCCGGCTTCACTTCCTCAAGGGTCCTTGCGATTCCGAAAACATTGGAATAACTGTTAAAATTCCAGCTATCCCTAACGGTAATCTTACAGCCCACTTCCTCAAAGTCAAGGTCCTTGTCCTCGGTAGTTTGGTCCGTGATCAGGACAATTTCTTCCACTTCCTCCTGTAGTCTGAAGTGTTTTACCAAATGATATCCATACTCCGTAAGAGTAACCTTACTGGGTGGATATGCTGTTACAATTGCTAATTTCATCAGGTCAGGTTTAATGTTTATTAACGGCACAAATATCCAGGGTTTCCTATGCAAAATTGAGTGATGACAGTTGGATACCACATTGCTGTAGACGAATGGTAGTTGCCGGCCGACGAAGGATTTCCCTCGTTGGCACAGGTCTGACCGAAATAAAAAAACGGGACCTGCGAACAGGTCCCGTTTCCGGAAAAATCTTCGTGATTGACAACTATGATTTGTGACTTACATAATAGATCACCTGGAATACCAGCAGGGACAGCATGGCCAGTACCTGAACCCCGATCACAAGGCCCAGGCTCGAGTGGAATATCAGGATTAATAGGATCTGCGAAACGCCCAGGATCCCTGAAAGGATCACCGGCATATAGCGGTCTAAAGAAAGGAAATAGTAGGCGAATATATTAGACAGGGCAAAAAGGGCAGTTGCCAGGGCATACTGCCATAGCAGTCCGGCTGCCGGAAGGTAGGCATCCCCGAACATTATCGAGATGATGAACTCCGGGAAAAGGTGGCATCCGAGTACAATGGCTCCCGAAAAGATCCCAATGTAGCTGATGTATTTAAAGAGCACAGGTCGGGTGTCCAGTCCCTGTTTCCGTTTTTGAAGTACGTCGGGCAACAGGAGCATGACGAACATCCAGGCCACAAAATACACAACGCGACCAATCAAAGCGATGGAAGCATAAAGTCCGGCCTGCTCAGCATCAAAAAAATGTTTGACCAACAGGACATCTGTGTTGTTGATCAGGATCTGGGTAAGTTCATAACCCGCCGTCAGCAGCAGGAAGGTTTTTGCCCGGCCCCAGGTTGCCGGATCAAGTGCAATCCTTTCCGTAAGCTGATACGCTTTTCTCCTGAAAGGGATGATGCCAAATATAAAGGAGATGACAATCCCGGTTGCCACGGAAATGGCAGGATNNCTCGGTCTGGTAGGTCAGGGAAAGCGAACCGAACTGCTGGCGGCCCTGTAGGAAACCCCTGTTAATGCACATCACAAAATAGATCGGGATCCCGAGACCAAATATGAAGAACATGCCTGAAGATGAGGTGTGGAAAAGCTGTTGCATAAAGTCAGATAGCACCAGGATCAAACCCGACCCGCCCGCACCAAGGATAAGGGCCAGGCGCATCATTTTCAACAGAAATACCTTCCGTTCATTACCGGAAAGCACCACGGTAAACTTAGTGGTGGCTATTTGAAAGGTCATCCCTATGAAGGAAACGATCAGGAGCAAGGTCACCAGCAGGGCGGCTTCTGCAAATACTTTCGGACCAAGGAACCTTCCTAAAATAAGGTTATACAGGTAATTACCGGCATTCACCAGCATCACACTACCCATAAAGAGCTGCTCAGGACCTATCTTTTTTATAGAAATTCCAGTTGCATTCATGAGGTTAAGGTTAAGTTCTGCATCTGTTTGGACTGCAAATATGTCGAGATCAGACGCTCAAAAGTCGGGGACTTAGACGGATGGCTGATTGCTGTAGACGAACGGAAGGAATTGCACTTCCGGGGTGGAATACCTCTGTC
>JABAOD010003186.1_pt3 | contig 10065 bp, 17 predicted proteins | sample 7062151 | NCBI WGS metagenome assembly JABAOD01 (sample SAMN14538626, study PRJNA623070) | marine sediment metagenome | biome: marine biome [ENVO:00000428]; feature: marine pelagic biome [ENVO:01000023]; material: deep marine sediment [ENVO:00002113] | place: India: Gulf of Khambhat ... | reverse complement strand
GCCGAAGGCCACCGGACCGGCATAGATGATCAGCGTGAAGGGGAGAGTTGCCCCGAGAAGCACGATGCCTGTCTTGATGTAGTATTCTACCCTGAAACCTGAGTCCATCCATCTTGGAAGACCGATGAAGTTTCCTATAACAAGTCCCACAAGAAGGGCGAGAAGAGGAGCCTCCAGATTAAAGGCCTTTGCCGCTGAGTTAGCTGACAGCACCGCAATGATGATAGACAAAAAATATACAAAAATAAACGAAGGAGCAAACTCTTTTGGTCTGAAACCAAGTATGGTGCTACTTACAGTAAACACGAGTAGCCAGAAGACAAAATTTGCCAGATACCAACCCAAAGAAGATGAGAAGTGCTGACCCAAAACGACAATTTCCCCCCATTTTATAGGATAAACGGCAAGAGGTTTGAGGCTGGTTCCGGCAAAGTATGCTGCAGATGCCATTATAATTATCAGAAAGGCCATCCATACAGCCCACCAATCCTCTGTCTTCCAGAGAGTCTGGATACCTTTTATTACTTCAACATCCTCTTTATCTCCCATATGACAAAACCATTTTACAGGCAAAAGACCTTGTCGAATATGAAGATATCCTCAACGAGTTTTCTGTAATCCAAATCACCAGTCAAATCGATCATTTTTACCTCATTCCCATTCGATTGAATTTCAATTATCCTTCGAAGGCTTTCCGAAGGTTTTTTTTTCAGGAGATAAAGTATCTTCAAATAATCACCTAATATGCAAAGACCGAATCGTAATTAAGCAGTCTCTTTCCAATTTCTTCCTCAGAAATCAGCTGGAAATCGTTTCTCCTATCATTTGAGAAGACTGCCCCGCCGGACATTTCAAGCATCTCCAGGTTTTTTTTCACTTCATCTGTCTCCTTAAGCTCAGCATCCAGGATGAAAAGGTCCACAGTGTCATCGCAGAGGGTGAGACCAAGGGCGACCCTAATAGACTCGCTCTGTCTGTGTTTATCATCGCCGTCAATGATAACAGCAAGCTTCAATTTTACCTCTCTAAAATTATCTCAATTCAGGCAGTCCCTGGGAAGGGTTTTTTCCTTAACAGTCTGAAGTATCCAGGAGGAGTTCACATCCGTAACTCCCGGGGTCTTAGAGACTTTATCTAGTATTTCAAGAGCCTTATCCCTGTTGGATGCCTTAGATATCAAAACAAAGTCGAAGCCCCCTGTCACCCTGTACACATAGCAGATCTCTTTGATATCCGAAATTGCTTCACAGATCTTATCAGAGTCTTCACTGGGGACAATTTTGACCATGATAAGAAGGCTGCATCCAAGTCCAAGCCCATCAGGATCCACCTGGATGGTAAATCTTTTTATGATGCCCTTTTTTTGAAGCGCCTTGATTCTATCCCCCACCGTCGAAGGACTAACATCTAAGAGCCCGGCGATCTTTCGGCTTGACAATCTGGAGTTTCTCTGCAAAACATCCAGAATCCTTTTATCCAGATCATCTATCTCCATATCAAAACACCAGATATCTTTTGCTGTCCTGAGCAATCATTGCATTCTCAAACTGGGTTGCATATCTAATGCCAAGACCCTCGATATCCTCCTTTTTCAGGTCATATCTCTCGGCGCTGTGGCCGCATACACTTAGCTTGGCGCCCCGTTCTATTAGCCCTAAAAAATCCATATCCTTTGATAGGACAGAGGCATGATCCGTCAAGAAAATGGAGACTTCATATCCGAGCTCAAGAGCAGCACCTGTAACGCCCATCACAACATCTTTGAATTTATCATCTGTAACCAAAACACCCAGATTATCGGACATGCATCCAATTTTTACCTTTAAGTATTTAAATTTTTACAATTTTCTGCACAAATTTTATATATCTGTATTACAAAGTTTCGGAAAATGAGTCTTGGTGCATTTATTAGCGATTTTAGTGAGCCAGAGATTCTTCAAAGACTATCCGAGGGGGAATCAGGAGTATTCCTTGTTGAGGACGGAGTTTTACACGCGGTAGTAAAAAAAGATGGTAAACCCTCAAAGCTATTGGAAGTGAAAAACAACATTTACGCATTGTCGGAGGATATCAGATCGAGGGGATTTAATGAGGATGAAGCTGATTCAAGGGTCAAAGTGATCAAATATCCTGACCTTGTTGATCTTATAACTAAGGAATACAAAAAGCTTGCCTGGTTGTGAAAAATGGCCTCCATATCCATCTCCCTGTTCTCATCTGCCGGCTCCGCAAATTCAGCCTTTGCTATGAAGCTAATTAAAGCGGGACTTGAAAAGGGACATGAGATCAACCTCTGGCTTGCAGGTAATGCCACTACGTTGGCGTCTAAAAACCAGAAGGAGTACAAAAAATACTTCAACTTCGAAAAGGATCTGCTGTCCTTGATGGAGAAGGGGTTGGATGTTGCGGTATGTGAAATGTGCGCAAGAACAAGGGGGATAAAAGAAGGGGACATGATAGAGGGTATTGAATTTAAGCTCATGGACTGGTTCCTTGGAAAAGCAGTGGCTGGCGACAGAGTCCTAAACATTGGGGGGGAATGATGAAAAAACTTATGTTCTTAATATCAAGACCACCATTTAAAACAGAGAATATAAGACAGGCGATACTCCACGCTGTTGGATGCTACACAGTATTCGATGAGGAGATAGAACCAATAACCGCCTTTGTGGGCAAGGGAGTTCTAAACTGCATAAACAACCAGAAAGTCGAAGAAGAATACGGCATTGAGAGCAACGGCGATGAGATAAAGAGGCTTCTCTTGAGCGATGCCCTAGTGCTTGCTTGTAAAGAAGACGCTGAGAAATACGGAATACTGGACAGGATTTTAGATGCAAAGGAGTTTGATGCCGAAATGGACGTGAAAGTGGCACCATTTTCTGAAATAAAAAATGAGATGAACGAATGCGATCACTTACTGGTGTTTTAAAATGATAAAGGATATGGAACCAACAATTGATATAGACATTACTGGCGAGGTATGTCCCTACCCGCTTGTGATACTTAAAAAAGAGGCCGCTGCTTTGAATCAAGGGGAGATTCTCAAGGCACTTATTGACTCAAAACCATCTGTATCGGGTACCATTCCGAAGTTTTGCCAAAAAAACGGTTTCGACCTTGAGGTTGTGGAGATAGTGCCGGGTGAGCAGTGGGAGATATACCTCCTTAAAAAATAGGGAAGAAAGCCTGAATGAAGGTCGATGCTGGAATAGAATATGAGATGCGCCCCTCAGATGAAGAAGGGCTTGGGAAGATTGGATTATACATAGATAAGGACAGAGTGAAAAAGGCCCTTGATCTCTTTAAGAAATACAACAACAGGACCCTGACCCTTTTTTTTGAGATGTGCAGCAAATGCGGCGCCTGCGCTAACCAGTGTCACACATACATTGGTACAGAGGATCCAAAGAACATACCTGCCGGTAGAGCCAACCTGCTGAGGAAGGTGTATAAGAAGCATTTTACTCCATCAGGCAGGATTTTCGGGCGCCTTGTGGGAGCAGAAGAGCTGACTGAAAAGGTACTTGAGGACTGGTACCGCTATTTCTACCAGTGCAACGAGTGCAGAAGATGCGCGGTCTTCTGTCCCTTCGGTATTGACACTTCAGAGGTTACTGCCATGGGGAGACAGATTCTCTCAGAGATTGGGATGGTTCCAAAGTATATATCCGATGTTGTGGCAAATGCACACCGGACAGGAAACAACGTGGGGATACCTGAGGCAGCATTCATAAATACCTGCGAGTTTCTTGAGGAGGATATTGAGGAGGAGACAGGAGTTGCTCTAAAGATACCGGTCAACAGGGAAAAGGCGGAAATCCTTTATGTCCCACCATCGGCCGATCTTTTCGTAAACGCTGAAACAATGATAGGCGCGGCAAAGGTCTTTCACGCCGCCGGAGCCGACTGGACAATGAGCACCTACGCAAGTGAAGCAGCTAACTTCGGCCTCTTTTTCGAAGAGGACAATATGAGGGAGCTTAACAGGCGGGTTGTTGAGGAGGCCAAAAAAATTGGAGCAAAGACCGTTGTTTTTGGCGAGTGCGGTCACGGCTGGCGGGTTGCAAAGAACTTTACAAAGATCCTTAACCCCGAAGCCTCNNCTTATTAAGAAGGATAAGATAAAGTTCGATCCATCTAAAAACCCTGAGCCGGTAACCCTCCATGATCCCTGCAACATGGGGCGGGGAGCAGGACTTCTTGAAGAACCCAGGGAGATCCTAAGGGCGGTAGTCAAAGATTTCAGAGAAATGAACCCGAATAGAGAGGCAAGCTTCTGCTGTGGAGGAGGAGGCGGGCTACTCGCCGACGAGATAATGGAGTTCAGGATGAAGGCAGGGAAGCCAAAGGCGGACAGCGTTAAAGGAAGTGGAGCAAAATTCGTGGCAGCACCATGCGCTATATGTAAGGCCCAGCTCCCCCTGGTCATGAAAAACAATGGGCTTGATGTAGAAGTCGGTGGGGTTATGGACCTTGTGGGAAGGGCAATTATACTGGAGGAATAAAAAATGGGGGCAGTAAACTTCATAACCCAAACACTTCCCTATGTTACTGTGTTCCTATTCTTCGGAGGATGGATATACCGCCTCCTGGGCTGGTGGAACCTCAAACCATCCAGAACACTTGTGCTCTTTCCTGTTAGAAAAAGGGGAACCCCGACAATATATAACATATTTAAAAGGGCCTTTACCTTCTCCCCCACATATTCTGCGGATAGGTTCCTCTGGATAACAGCAGCGTTGTTTCTGGTCGGTCTTTTCTCAAGCGTTCTATTGCACACCTTCATAAACTATCCCCTCACGACTCTGGTACCATCTTCTCTCGGGCTTCCAGGGCTGTGGACTTTTATAGGACTATCAGAGGCCACGAGAGAGGGTTTTTCATATATATTGGGCACCATTTCAGCCGTCCTCGTGGTATTAACTGTGGCAGTCTTCCTTGTACGGCGCTTTATGATCCAGGAGGTGAGATACCTCTCAACATTCCAGGAGTACTCTTCACTCATCTACCTCCTGATAATTGTCTCACTTGGGGCCTACATGCGCCTCTTCGACTTAATAGATCACGGTCAGCTCAAGGCATACATCTCCGGCCTCTACTACATTAATCCAGTACCCCCACCCAGCAGCACCATATTTTTTGTTCATATAACACTCGCCCAATTTTATCTCATGACCCTGCCCTTCAGTAAGGCAGCACATTCTATGGGAACAATAATAATTCAGAAAATCGAGCAATGGAGGTGAAAACAAAATGGGAGAGATAGATTTCAAAGGCCAAACACTTGAAGTCGACGAAGACGGATTTCTCCAGAACCCGGAGGCATGGAACAAGGAGATCGCGGAGTTTTTGGCAGAAAAGGAAGGCGTAGAGATGACCGATGAGCACTGGGAGATAGTGAACTTTCTGCGACAGTACTATGAGCAGTACGAGATAGCGCCCATGATCAGGATCCTCGTAAAAGAGGTTAAAAAGAAATTCGGACCAGAAAAGGGCAACCTGAAGTATGTTTACCAGCTCTTTCCAAACGGCCCTGCAAAACAGGCCTGCAAAATAGCGGGTCTCCCGAAACCAACAGGCTGTGTTTAAATGGCGAAAAAACTCGAGAATCTTGAGGAGCTTAAAAAAGGCCCCTGGCCGAGCCATGTATTGGAGCTTGAAAAGACAACATATGAGCTTGAGATATACGAGGAGGCTCTAAAGAACCGGCAGACACAGTGGACCAGCGGCGGATACATGTCGGCGCCCGGGGTACCGAGCGGGATAATTGGAAGAAAGTCAAAGAGACCGGAGATCCTCAAGGAATCCAGCGTTATAAGGATAATGCCGCCCCCTGGGCACTTCTTCACAACCGAGCTTTTCAGAAAACTCATGAAGGTTGCGGAGGACTACGGAACAGGACTCCTTCATCTCTTCGCCACCACAAGCGACATTGAGCTTATTGGTGTAATGGAAAAAGACCTCCCCGCCGCTGTTGAGGCAATAGAATCCATAGGGCTGGATGTGGGGTCCACAGACGCCACTCTAAGATCTGCCAAGGCGTGCATAGGCCCGGCCCGCTGTGATATTGCCCTCATAGACAGCGTGGAGATCCGCTCAGCCTTTACAGAAAGATTCCTCGATGACATGCAGTATCCCAGATTCCCCCATAAGATAAAGACCAAGATTGCGGGATGCCCGAATGACTGTGTCCTCGGGATACATAAGGCTGATATTTTCATTTGTGGAACCTTCAAGGACTCGCCAATTCTTGACAGGGAAGAACTATCGGAATGGATAAGGGATGGTGGTGATATAGAGCACATAGTTTCGCAGTGCCCCACCAATGCCATGGACTGGAATGGAAAAGACCTAAAGATCGATTCAGATCTGTGCAACCGTTGCATGTACTGTATCAACAAAGTTCCTGCCCTAAGGCCGGGGGAGGATAGGGGTGCAGCTATACTCATAGGGGGAAAATTCAGGAGCAAATATGGACCAACCCTCGCCAGGGTATTTGTTCCATTCATAAAGGCAGAGAAGCCCTTTAATGAGATATTTGACCTTATTGACCGGATCACTGACGTCTATGACGAAAACGCCCGGACCAAGGAGCGGTTCGCCGAGTTCCTGTACCGCTTCGGATTCGAGCGTTTTATGGAGGAAGTAGGAGTAAGGCCTTCTCCTGAGAATATCGATTCACCCAGGGATAATCTGTTCATAAAATGGAAGAAGGAGGAGCTATAGATGCCGGGTGTAGGCATTCCTTCTGCCGATGAGGTTCTTCCCCCCATAATTAAGCGCAACTACGGTCGCTGGATAGGTCATGAGTTCATAAAGGCAGGGGTCTATAAGCATATTTCTGAGTCCAGTGAAGAATGTATAACTGTCAGGGTAGGGCTCCCCTCAAACGCAAGGGTCAGCACCAAGACCATGGAGAGTTTTTGCAGCCTTGCCGACACTTTCACTCAAGGCTTTTTCAGGATTACAACAAGAAACCACCTGGAATTTGTTGGCGTTCCAGAGGAAAAGGTTGAGGAGCTCGTATCTGAGATATCTGGGATGGGATATCCGGTGGGAGGCACTGATAGACGATTCCACCAGACATCCTGCTGCGCTGCCTGGCTACACTGTCAGATAGCGGCCATAGATTCACCGAGCATCTCAAAATCAATATCCGACATACTCTACAAGGACTTTATAGAAGAAAACTTTCCTGCCAAGCTGAAGATATCTATAGCAGGCTGCATCAACCAGTGCGGCGAGGGATCCACAGCAGACATTGGAGTTGTGGGGCTGTACAGAGAACCCCCTGCGGTGGATGAAGCAAAGATGAAGGGCTGCGAGGGCCCGACNNTGTGAAGGACTTACGATGAGGCCCGAGACCGCCGGGGCTGTTATAGTTGTGGGCGGCAAGGCCGGAAATTCAGGTGCAGGTCCCTCGTGGGCGCAGGTGGCAGTGCCATATGTGGTTGCAGCGCCACCTAGATATGAAGAGATTACCTCGATTATAACAAAAATTGTGCAGACATGGCGGGAGGACGCAAAAAGAGACGAGAGGATTCGGGACTGGATAGCCCGGATAGGATGGGAAAAGTTCTTTGAAAAGACAGATCTGCCCATGACAGACAAGCACATGGACGACTCTATCGATAGATTGAGCAGGCTAAGATCCGAGGTCAGATTCAGATGGTGATGGAGGCATTGAGGTAAAAGGTTAAATAACATATCAAAATATTTTGTGGTGGGTAGTATGTCAGCGACGAGAGAGGTTTTCTGGGGTGTTCCCGGGGATCTTCAAAATTACTTCTATGCAGCGGCCGGCCTCGCAGTATTAATTTTCATTTTCGGCATCTGGAACAGGATCTCCATATGGACGGAGGGGAAAGACGATGAAAAGTTTGCTGGCTTCAGCACCACAGATTTCCTTGTTTTTGCCCTGAAAAGCTTCTTCTCTCCTAACTGTATCCTTGCGAAGAAGAGCTTTTCACTCGCAACCTACCGCGGCTTGATGCTTCTGTCTATCATCTGGGGCTTTTCAACACTCTTTCTCGGAACCGCACTTTTGACAGTACACCACTACTCCATCAAATTTTTGGTAGGGAACCCTTATCTGATATTCTCCATTGCACTTGACACAGCCGGAGTATTGCTTCTCATTGGATTGTTAATAGCCATCGCCAGGAGGTATCTGGTGGCAGATGTTAAAAGGGTAACCAGCATGGAGGACCTATTTTTCCTCTACCTCTTCTTATTCATAGTGGTTTCGGGTTTCACATTAGAAGGGATGCGTCTTGCCGTATCCAGCCCACCAAAAATGGATTACTCGATAATAGGAGCAGTATTTTCCAGACTTGTCTTATCTATGGGGATGATCGGCAGGGTGTCCTACACAGCCGTATGGGTCCTTCATGCTGCCTCCGTCCTGTTCCTTATTGCGTATCTTCCCTTCTCAAAATTCTTTCACCTGTTCTCTGCCCAGGTATCTGTGGCTGCTGCAGAAAACAGATACGGGGGTGCAGTAGGTGGGAGTTGATGTTAGCCCCCTACTCCGGGAGCTCTCGAAGAGGCAGCTTGTTGAGCTGGATGCCTGTGTACACTGCTCGGAATGTGCCCAGTGGTGTCCGGTAACACTGGTGGAGGAGGATTATACAAACACACCAATGGATAAGATCGCCTTCCTCAAGTCTCTGGTGCAGAGGACCAAGGGTCCTTTCAGGTTCCTTAAAAGAGAGGTAAGCCGGGATGAGCTGGAGGTCTTTGCAGATCAGGTATATAGATGCACCACATGCGGACGATGCGGGGTTGTCTGTCCGGTGGGGGTTGACTGCCAGGAACTCTGGCCAGCAGTGAGGGCAGGACTGATAAAGATGGGGGTAGGACCGGTAAAGACCGTATCAGAGTTTAATACCATTGTCTCTAGAAAGCACAACCCCTTTGACTTCCCCATGGAGGAGCGCAACAACTGGATGGGAGATTTTAGGCCGAAGGAAAAATCTGAGCTGGTGTTCTACGTGGGCTGCGAGCTCGCCTACAGGGTGACACCAATGGCAACCGGAGCTGTTAAGGTCTTCAGCGCGGGAGGGGCAGACTTTACCGTATCAAAGGACGAGTGGTGCTGCGGATTTCCTCTATTTGCTCTGGGCGATAGAAGCGAAGAGATAAGGGTGGAGGTAGAGCACAACATCCAGGCGCTTGTGGAAATCGGTGCCAAGAGGGTTGCTGCCTCATGTCCCTGCTGCTACGGGATCATGAAGAACTTCTGGAAAGACTATAATGGCGGGGAACTGCCCTTTGAGATTATCCACGTCCTAAACGTTGCCGACGAGCTCTTGCAGCAGGGAAAGTTAAAGTTTAAAAAACCATATAAGGGGGGCCCGGTGGCATACCACGATCCCTGCTATCTCTCCAGAGGCTGGGGTGAGGGAGAGGGAGTAATCGAAGAGCCAAGAAATATTCTCCGTGCCATTAAGGGCCTACAGCTCGTGGAGCTTCCTGACAACAGAAGGCTTTCACTCTGTCCCGGTGGTGGCGGAGGTATAAGAAGAGCGAACCCAGACCTCTCAGAGAGGATGGCAGATGAATTTGTTGAGAAAGTTAAGGCAACTGGAGTGGAGCTGCTTCTGACAAGCTGCCCGGCAGTATATGAGCGGGTGACCCATATTCTTTCGAAGGAGCCGGAGCACCAGGTCGAGGAGGAGGCCNNCACCAAGTCGAGGAGGGGGCCCCCTGGGGGGTTGATGAAGACGAGCAGAAATCAAAGGGATTTCAGGTAATGGACATACTGGACTTTGCATCGAGGTATCTTTAGACAATTATTTCTCAACCTTCATCCTCACATCCTTTGGGACAGCGAGACCATCCTCCACCTCGATTGCCTTTAGAATAGCGGCCGGGAGGGGGCAGGATATGTGCTTTACGTGCTTTGAGCAGAGACTGTATATCTCGGAATCAAGCATCGTAGAGAAGACCTCCGGCCCAAACTCACGGTCCCTAAATTCTTCATTGAGCCTTTTAACCATCTCACAGGGACTTACGAGCTCAACCTTATATCTTCGATGACCCGATTTCACTGCCCTGATGACT
>JABAOD010035341.1_pt3 | contig 10067 bp, 9 predicted proteins | sample 7062151 | NCBI WGS metagenome assembly JABAOD01 (sample SAMN14538626, study PRJNA623070) | marine sediment metagenome | biome: marine biome [ENVO:00000428]; feature: marine pelagic biome [ENVO:01000023]; material: deep marine sediment [ENVO:00002113] | place: India: Gulf of Khambhat ... | reverse complement strand
GCCGGAGATATGGGAAAGCTTGTGACAAAATCTCTCGCAGAGCTTGAAACCGATGAGATAGTTGTGGCAAACCGCACATATGAAAAGGGTGTAAAGCTTGCGGAAAGCCTCGGCGGGCGGTCAGTAAAATTTGAAGACCTTGACAAAGAGCTTGAGTCCACTGATCTCTTGATAACCGCTACCGGATCCCCAAAGCCCATATTTAAGACCTCAAACATTGAGAGGGCTTTCAAAAATCGGGATTCTGGGGGCAAGCTTGTTATTATAGATGTGGCAAATCCAAGGGATGTGGAGGCCGCTGTTGGTAGGCTTGAGGGTGTCACCCTGCTGAACATAGACTCGCTGAGAAGTGTTGCAGAGGTGAACCTGAAAAAGAGGATAAAAGAGGTTTATTCTGTTGAGGAGATCATTGAAGAAGAGATGTCTCTTTTAGAAAAAAAGCTCTACCATATAGATGTTGACAAGATTGTTCAGGCGGTTTTTGAGGGAGCAGAGCATGTTAGGATACGGGAGTTGAATAAGGCTCTTAGGATGCTTGGTAACGGTATAGGTGAGAAAGACAAAGAGGTTATTGACAGCCTCACAAAGGTTATAGTAAAGAAGACCATGACGCCAATTGTCAAAAAAATTAGAAAGGTTGCTGAACTTGAGGATGAGGACGCGCTGAGAGCTGCTGAGATCTATTTCAACAGGGGGGCATCTGAGTGATGTTTCCTGAAACCCGGATGAGAAGGCTTCGAAAGACGCCGGTGCTTAGGGACATGGTGGCTGAGGCACATCTGTCTAAAAATGATCTGATCTTTCCTATCTTCGTGGACGAGAATCTTGGCAAAAAAAAACCCATAGGTTCCATGCCGGGTCAATATCGCCTCTCCTCATCGGATGTCAGAGGAGAGGCTAAGGAGCTTGTAGAATTAGGGATACCTGCCACAATCCTCTTCGGGATACCCAAGAAAAAGGATGAGATGGGATCGAGCGCCTACGACGACCGCGGGGTTATCCAAAATGCCATAAGAGAGATGAAAGATGAGATTGGAGATGAGCTCGTTGTGATAACGGATGTATGCATGTGCGAGTACACTTCCCACGGCCACTGCGGTGTCTTAAAAGGAGGGGATGTGGATAATGACGCGAGTCTTAAGCTTCTAGCAAAAGAAGCTGTGAGCCACGCAAAAGCTGGAGCTGACATGGTTGCTCCGAGCGACATGATGGACGGAAGAGTTGGAGCCATAAGAGAGGCTTTGGACGACCAGGGATTTGAGATGACTCCTATAATGTCCTATGCAGCAAAATATGCCTCCTCTTTCTTCGGACCCTTCAGAGAAGCAGCAGATAGTGCCCCGTCTAAAGGGGATAGACAGGGCTATCAGATGGANNGGGAATAGACAGGGTTATCAGATGGATATTCGAAACTCAAATGAGGCAATAGGAGAGGCTTTGCTTGACATCCAGGAGGGGGCAGATATAGTGATGGTTAAGCCTGCCCTGCCATATCTTGATATTATCAGGCGGGTTAAGGACGAGTTCAGGATGCCCACGGCTGCATATAATGTAAGCGGAGAATACTCGATGATTAAGGCTGCGGTGGAAAAGGGCTACCTAGATGAAAAGAGAGTTGTATTGGAAGCTCTCACATCAATAAAGAGGGCGGGTGCAGACCTGATCCTCACATATTTTGCCAAAGACGCTGCTGGATGGCTTGAATAATACGTGAAATAATTCTTTTTGGGCCAACAATTTTTTATAAGATAAGAAATGATTGTTTCTTGAGGGATATGAGGTATTCAATAGGGCTTACCATTGTCTTTATTCTAGCGTGGAGTCTGCTCTTTTCTGGGTGTGTTGGCCCTGGTGATGAAGGAGGAGCTGGTGACTTAACCCCTCAGATAACAGAGACACCGGAAGTAGTTACTTCCTCTCCTCTACCGACAGAGCCGCCTGAGAGCAGCGTGAGAGTCAAAGTAACTGATGCTGTTTCAGGTGCTCCGCTAAACGGCCTAATGATATATGAAAAGGGGGCAGTCCACTCAAACAGGTTCTCTATCGGCGCGGTGGTGAAGAATGGTGAGGCTACAATAGTGCTCCCAAAGGTTAGGGACATCCCCAGATCAGATTGGAACTACTGGGGCATGCATGTATATGCCACAGACTATATCTACTTCCCCCAGGAGATTCGAATAGAGCCTGGAGCCGACTTCGACTTTGAGGTCACCCTGGCAAAGGATCAAAATCCGGAAGATGACCCCGTTATCTCTGATATACAATTTGAGAGAGAGGGAGGGAACACTATAATTAAACTGAACATAAACAGCCCTAGAGGCGTCCTTGGACCGCAAAACCTTGCCTTAAACTCAAAGACAGGCGAGGCACTTGTATTACAGCCCCCTACGCCAGTGGCGCAGCTCAGCGATAATTTTCCCAACGGCATTTACACGGCAACATACCCTGACCCGGATACAGATCCAAAGGACTGGTATTTTGTCGTAGCAGATCATGGTTGCAGCAACGGACCTATCCAGGGCTACCCGGTAAACGCAAATATACTTCCTGCCCTTTCCGAGGGTTTCCAGCCTGTAGAGACCGAGGCACCAGCTGGAACGGCTGAGGAGATTGGAGCCCAGCTTGTCACTCAACTGGGTTGCCAAAACTGTCACTTCTTCGACAAAGAAAGCACTTTTGAGGGGAAAGATGCCAGAATAGGCTGGAGAATAGGGCCAGGAATGAAGGGGTTGTATACAAGAGATAAGCTTCCCTTTTCCGGGAGACCTGTTACCGATGAAAACATAAAGACTCAGATCCGACAGGGCGGAATAGGAATGCCTGCTTTCCCTTCCGTAACAGACGAAGAGATCTCAAATATAATAGCATATCTGAAATCTATTTAATGGATAGAAAATTACTGGGAATAGGACTATTGGTCCTCTTTTTTTCATTTCTTACCCTTGGATGCCTCGAGGAGAGTGTTGAATTGAACATCGAAGTTTCAAGAACCCCCCATGAGAGGACCCCAATAGATGAACTTGAGCCCCATCTGAAGTTGGCTGTTTCCAAGGGGGAGAGGATTATGAAAGACGCCAGTCTGGGAAATAATGGGCTTTCATGTGACTCATGCCATCCAAACCCTGAGATTAACAGTGATTGGGCTCAGATCTTTCCCAGGAGATGGGCATCTACAAGAAACCCAGAGCACAGGATAATTACTCTTGCCCAGCACAATTATGGGGCCCACATAGACATGATGGAGGGGAATCTTACATCCGAGGATCCAGCATTTTTGTATTTGAACACATATCTCATATGGCTAGGAGATGGAAAAGAGGTCTGGGGCATAGAAAAGCCCGGAAAAAATCAGCTCGATGAATCTATCACCAGGGGCGAAGGATTATTCCATGATCGAAATGTTGGAGATTCTGGGAAGAGCTGCGGCAGCTGCCATACAAGGGAATCATTGGTGGGGGCTGCCGCTACCTTTCCTAAATATAGTAGAGTCTATGATCAGGTAGTTTTGATGGACTCCTTTATAAAAATGCATGCAGCCAGGAACCAGGGATGGGATATGGATTTAATGAGCCAGGAACTTACGGATCTCAGTACCTTTCTCACAAATCTCAGCAAGGACTACATAATTTCACTTGAAAGGACCTGACCCTCTTTTGAGAAGCTTTCTTCCCCGCTCACCGCCTACACTACCCTTCACGGTCAGCCCGTGCTCTCTTATAGTTTTAATCGTATATTCTGGCACCCAATACCCATCTGTTTTCCCGGCGTGTTCCATTGCCCTAATGGTGCATATGAATGATACGAGATCCCTTCCAATATCGATATCTGTGAGCTCCTCTAGTAAGAAAAATTGTAATTTTTGTTCCCCTGCAAGTGATACGAGATTATCCACCTCAACTCCCTGTGAAAAGATACCTTTGAAATCAAGTGGTAAGGTGGTTCCAACAAGATAAACGCCCCCATCACCTGCAGGTCCAACAACAATCCCGCCGGATCGGTCCAAAAGTTTATGTGCCCTGTTTATAGTGTCTGGCTGAATATGGGGTGAATCGCTGCCAATAACCACCACATTGGTGCTTGATTCAAGAACCTTTTGCACAGTATCTGTGAACCGCTCATCGAAATTTTCTCCTTCTTGGGGGATTATATAAAATCTATTGGAATTTTCAAGGTCTGGCAGACTTTTTCTAACAAATCCTCTCATTCGCGGTACTTCGGACTCGGGATAACAGCTGAGATATATCCTATCAGATGCTGTTTTTCTGGACATCGCCAGGATGTCTAATAGAAAGGCCATGTAGAGCTCAAGAATCTTTTTCTCACCGATTTGTATATCCTTCTCCAGTCGGGTTTTGACAGATCCTTTCACTGGTGCCTTCGCAAATATCACGAGGGATTTCATTGAGGCACCTGTGAATTTTTTTTGGCTCTTGCAACAATCAATGCACCATTTTTAGGAAGAAGCCTTTTTCCCAGATCCTCCATCTTCTTAGACATATCTAAGATGGTCCTCTGGTTTATTGGAGGTATATATATTGCTGTTGAGATATCGGACCCATTGTTCCCTCTCTCGAGTAAATCTTGGACCTCTTTAATTTCATAGAATCTGGCATCATAATACGCTCCCTTGGCAAATGTCTTTTTGAGCCCCCTTGCAAATCCCCATAGGCTCCTTTTGTTAAGCACTCCAAGGACAAGCTGTCCTCCCTCCTTAAGAACCCTGAGAATATCTCCTTCATTGCCGACTGTGGATCTTCCGAAAACTCGAGAACATTTACACATAAAACCGAATCAAAGGATTCATCTTGAAAGGGTAGATTTTCAAGCTCCGCATGTTTGAAATCTATATTAAGATTCTCCCTGCGGGCATTTTTTATTCCTATTCTTAGCATCCACTCGGATGCATCTGCTCCCACTACTCTAGCCCCAAGTTTTGCAAGATTGAGAGAATAGTTAGCTGTTCCACATCCCGCGTCAAGAATGTGCTCTCCTTCTCTAATTTTAATAGACTCAAAAACTGCCTCCTTAGCAAGCTCATCGTATGCCTCCCCTATCGGTGAGATAAGCCAGTCCTCGTATTCATGAGCAAGCTCGTTAAAACACGCATCCCTATGCTGGCGGTGCCCATTTGATCTCAGAGCGTTGTCGCCCTCTTCATTGTCAATCGCAAGCACACAGGAGCAGTGAAAAGTCCCTACCTCGAAGGAAAAATCTTTTACACGTTTGCTGGGGACAGCGCAGGTTGGAAGCCTTTCCTCCATCGATCGGTATATAACCGGTTTTTCATATCCATCGACCTGCCTGATTTTTCCGGGAGTTGAAAGATCCCACAAGACATCATATATGAGTTCTCGATGTGTATTGCAATATGGGTCGGTAGAATATACGTCTTCGAAATCCTTCCTTTTTCCGGCATAATATGATTGACAGAAGCATCCCCCACCACAAATATATCTCAGATCACAGGCCCTGCAATCCTCTTTTTTTGAAACACTGAGCTCCCTTACAGCCTTTGCCATCTTTGACTCCTCCCAAATTTCTCTAAGTGATCCCTTGCGTACAGAGCCACAGAGAAAACTGGTCTCCCCGTTTAAAGGCGCACAGGGATATACGTCTCCATTTGAATCTACACTCAACATTTCATAGCAACTGTTGCAGAGGTCCTGTTTTCTGCCTCTCTTTGATCGAACCCTTGCCTTGTATGAAATCTCGTTGTCAACCACTATACCCATTTTCTTTGATTTTCTTAGGAGACGGCGCATAGTATCTTTTAGCTTAGCTGCGTCAATTAAAAGATCTGCACGGTCCTTTGCCCTACCTCGGTTATGCAGCCAAAGTACATGCAGGTTCTTTACCCCCAGAGGGTGTAAAAGATCAGGGATTTGTAAAATTTCTTGGAGGTTTTTCTTAGTTACCGTCGTAGTCACTATTGGGGCCACGCCAATCTTCACAAGATTCTTAATCCCCTTCACCGCCCTTTCGAATGAGCCTTTTCCCCTGATGAAATCGTTTGTCTCTTTATTAGGACCTTCAATGCTTATCTGCAGATTGAGATTTTTCTTTCTAAAGGGCTTCAAACCACTTACTGTCTCTTTGTCAAGTAGTGTTCCATTTGACAGTACTATCAGCTGATTTTTTCCATCCCTAAGGACATATCTGATCAGCTCGAATATGTCTTTTCTTAAGAAGGGTTCTCCTCCAGTAAGATAGAATCTAAATGCTCCAAGAGATTCAGCCTCCCTGACCAATGCCTTGATTTCATCGGTGCTCAGCTCATCTTTTCCAGAGCCACCAGCGCTTACGAAGCAGTGACTGCACCTCAGGTTGCAGGAGACATTTGTATATATCCAGAGCTCCTCCAGCTTTCCGCATTCAAGAAGACTGCCTCTCCCTGGATAAATGGAATTGTCAGATTTATCTAGAGGAAATTGAATATCCTTAAGGGTATGGAGAAACTCCTCGCAGTCTCTAACTGCATGGTCTAAATTGATCCCCCATTTTTTTGCCATCTCCTTAGCTATCTCTTCTTTACTTGAGGAACCCATCTTTTCCATAATCTCTGCTCCGGTCTTGTTTGTGCTCGCCCAGTTAGGCGCCTCGGGATCCAAGAATAGATGGAGGGCTCCTCGTTCTAGATGAACTAAATCGCCCTCCCCACCAGGGGATATAGATACTTTCTTCCCATCCATCGATGTCTAATATTTTGGCTGTTTTAAATATATTTTTATATTCATATCCGTTTGTTTGATAACTAGGTTGGAATATTATGAAAATTTTTTTGGAAAAAATGGCCCTATGTCTTTGCATCTACCNNATCTACCTCCTTATCCTTGGAAGCGGATGCCTCGATACTGAAATAGCCTCACCCACTCCTTCCAATTCTGTATTCACACCCCGCCCTTCCCCTTCTCCAGACACACCCGTACCTGAAAGCCCCGGTCCCATTGAAGAAAACGTCAAATTAGATATGTCAGAAGATCAACTCGATCTTGACGAGGCAAATGTTATAGGTGTCAAAATTTCAGGTGGCTCCACAGGAGGATTTACCTTCTCAGTAACAGTTCTACACAACGACACTGGCTGGGATCATTACGCCGATTGGTGGAGGATCAAAACACCTGAAGGAGATGAGATTGCTCGCAGGGTACTTGCTCATCCCCATGAAAATGAGATGCCCTTTACAAGAAGTCTGAGTGGAGTAATTATTCCTGAAGATGTTGACATTGTAATAGTGGAGGCCCATGATAATGTCCACGGCTATGGGGGGACAACTGCAGAAATAGATCTAGGTAATGGAAGTATCGAGGTTGTAAATCCTGAAAAATAGAGGGAGACCAAATGATAAAAAACCATCGAATCGCTGTAATCATTCCCGCATTAAATGAGGAGAAGGCTATCGCAAAAGTCTTGAGAGATATGCCCTGGAAAATTTTGGATGAAGTTTTCGTGGTGGATAACGGAAGTACAGATAGAACATCGGAGGTAGCTGATGCCCTGGGTGCCAAAGTTGTAAGAGAACCCCGGCGAGGTTATGGGAGGGCGTGCCATGCAGGTCTGAATTCGATTGCAGATTCACCACCCCATATTGTTGTGTTCATGGACGGTGATTACAGTGATGACCCTAAACAGGCGCAAACACTTTTGGATCCAATATTGGAGGACAAATTCGACCTTGTAATCGGTTCTAGAATCCGGGGAAACAGAGAACCTGGAGCTCTCCCGGCACACTCGGTATTTGCCAACCAGATATTTGCACTTCTGCTTAGAGTCCTCTATGGCGTATCTCTTACAGACATTGGATCCTTTAAGGCGATTAAATACTCTTCACTTCAATCACTGGGCATGACGGATCAGGGCTATGGATTTCCTGTTGAGATGGTCATAAAATCAGAAAAGAAGGGGCTCAGGATAAAAGAGGTTCCCGTTGATTTCAGGAAAAGAATCGGAGATTCTAAGGTGACTGGTAATTTATTTGCCTCAGTGAATGCTGGGCTGAAAATTTTTTTTTTAATCTTCAAATACTCCCTAAAAGATTCCTGAGCTGGTGAAATATGTTTCGCGAAGAAAAGGTGAAAACCCTTCCCAGAGAGCTTTATCTAGAGCCCACTAACAGGTGCAACTCCAAGTGCAATATCTGTGTTAGAACCTTCAGAAAACATGAGAGGGATAGGGACCTACTTTTTTCTGAATTCGAATATATTGTCGATCAATTTCCAATCCTTGACAGGGTGGTTCTACATGGGATTGGAGAGCCTCTCATGAACAAGGACATTTTAAGGATGATCCAAAAACTCAAATCAGCGAATTCGAAAGTCCTTTTTAACTCTAACGCCACATTGCTTAACAGAGATATACAGATGGGACTGATTGAGTCTGGATTGGATGAATATCGTGTCTCATTAGATTCTTCATCCCCCGGAACATATGAAAGGATGAGGGGTGTTCCCTATTATGAGAGGGTTATTGAAAACGTCAGGAATCTTGTGGAGCTAAAAAAATCTCTTGGCAGATTATATCCAAAAATCTCGCTTTGGTTTACGGGAACGAGAGAAAACATTGGTGAGCTCCCGGATCTATTGAAAATTGCTGCTAAAATCAATGTGGATGAGGTCTATCTTCAACGGCTTACACATATTAACGAGGGGCTAGCAAACGAGGAAAATAGTTTTTTTGAAAAAACGGATAAAAAAATTCTTAAGATTATTTGTGACTGTGAAAGGATTGCCGGTGAAAATAATATTTCATTTTTTTCGAGCGGCGCTGCGACTCCGAGAGACTTGCTGGAAAAGAGAGTTGTGGAATCGAGTCCTTGGCAAAAATGTCTTAGACCCTGGACTTTGAGCTACATTACTGCGAATGGAAACGTTTTGCCCTGTTGTATCTCTCCCTTCTCTACAGATAGATACAGCGAAATCGTTCTGGGAAACATATTCGAAGAAAGATTTATTGACATATGGAATAATGATATATACACTTCTTTGAGAAAGAGACTTTTAACGACTGATCCTCCGCAGTATTGTTCTGGATGTGGAGTCAAATGGAGTCTATAAAAAGTGGAGGAAAACCTCTTTTATCAATCCTAATCGTCGGATTTCTTTTAAGACTATACTTTGCCACCGGGATTCCCACAACAAATGGAGATGGTATCTACTATTCATGGATCGCTCTGAATCTTGCGGAAGGATACGGTTTTACAATAGCTGAGGGTGTAAATCTTTTTGAAATAGGAAACGTGAGGATGCCCCTTTATCCGGTCTCTCTTTCAATTGTCTACAGAATATTTGGAGCGGGCTTCTTCATATCTAAAATTCTTTCATTGATTTTCGGCACCATGATTATCTTTTTCGGATATTTACTTGCTGAAAAGATGTTCGACAGAACTGCAGCACTTTTCACAGCATTATTATTAGCCTTTAACCCTCTCCTCTCCTACTTTTCAGCAGAAATTATGGCTGAGAGCATGTACATCCTTTTGGTTTTGGTCTTTTTCTACTTGCTGTTTCTGGCTTTGGTAGTGAAGAAAGATAACTCTAGGTTAGCTGGTTTAGCTGGTCTTCTGGCAGCTTTTGCCTATCTAACAAAGATTAACGGGATTCTGCTTCTGATTGTTGGACTAATCTTCTATGCCTCAATTTCCTTAAAAAAATCTTTTTTAAATTTTTTTATTGTCTTTATCTTAGTAATATCTCCCTGGTTACTTTGGAGCCACCAAGCATATGGAGAAATTTTAGCGCCGGAGAAAAGTACAGCAGGATTTCAGTATGAGATGGAATTCGGGGAGAAGTTGAATCATACTATTGAAATGGCAGATTATCTTCTCAACCACCATTCAAAGACAGAGCTCTACAAAGGATTTATTGATGGCACAGAAAAAAATATCAATGAACTTTTTGTAAACTCTTTTTTTGGATATTCTGGCCTTCTCCAGCAGGAAGATACATCAAATCGGCTCCTCAATCTTTCAAGACTCCTTGTGGTATTTGGCATCGCGCTCATGGTTGTTGGTGCCCTCTTTAGAAGAGAAGGTGAAGGACTCTTTGATTTCGCTGTTGGAATGCTCCTTCTCG
>JABAOD010016428.1_pt2 | contig 10070 bp, 7 predicted proteins | sample 7062151 | NCBI WGS metagenome assembly JABAOD01 (sample SAMN14538626, study PRJNA623070) | marine sediment metagenome | biome: marine biome [ENVO:00000428]; feature: marine pelagic biome [ENVO:01000023]; material: deep marine sediment [ENVO:00002113] | place: India: Gulf of Khambhat ... | reverse complement strand
TCCAAACCGTCAGTACGGGTTCGAAAGGCTTTCCCCGACGATCTCCCCTTTCTTCGTTCTCTTGCCTTGGAAGCTTTCTCCATATACGGAGATTACGAGACTATTCTGACAGGCTTTTTTCTGTCACAAGGCGTTCATACCTATGTGGCTGAGGAGCTCCGCGATGATGTGGCCACTCCAGTGGGTATCCTCATGATGGTGATCCGAAAGACAAAAAGAAGGGGTCCCTATTTTGTCGAAATTGTAGCCATCGCCGTGGAGCAAGACCATCGCGAACAGGGTATTGGATCTCAGATGATCGAGTTCGCCAAGCAATGGCCGGTCGCTTTATCGGAAGAGATCTTCATTCCAGAAATGCAGCTTTCAGTCGCCGAGTCGAACCTCCGTGGCCGGTCCTTTTTTAAACGACTCGGCTTTGAATTCCTGCGAAAGGAGCCGTGGACGTACCCTGCGGGCCAGAACGCCCTCCGAATGCGGTACATCCTGAAAGACAGGGATTAGCTCTCTTGGATCGAACGGAGCTCCTCTGCGACCTCGTCTCTGAGCGTCTCTACTGCATTCCGGCTGAAATCGAAGCGGATGCCGCAGTTCTGAAATAGCGCGGGCAAGGGCTTCGATCCGCCAAGAGAAAGAGAGGATCGATATCGTTCGACGGTCCGCGGGAGGTCTCTTCTCGCCAACCGCCACACCTGGAGGGCTCCTAGTTGAGCGATTCCATATTCGATGTAGTAGAAGGGGTGGAGGAAAATATGGGGCTGTTTCTGCCATAGATATGAGAGGCCATCCTCAAAGCCTTGCCAGTCCTCGATGCCACCGAATCGCCGCCTGAGATCGAGCCAGAAATTCCTTCTTTCTTCACCATTGTGGTTCTCATGAGTGTAGATCCAATGCTGAAAGGCATCGATGGTCGCAATCCAGGGAAACAGCAGGATCACTTCTTCCAGAAGATCCCTGTAGGAACGTCGAGAGCCCTCTTCATCGTAAAACTCATCTAGGAACCGCGCCCCTAGTAGCTCCATGCCCATTGAGGCAACCTCGCAGAATTCGATCGGGGCCTCTCGATAGACGTATACCGGTTCCTCTCGACACGCGAGCGTATGGAAGGCATGACCACTCTCATGGAGCAGAGTCCGCACGTCCCGGTCGATGCCCACCGCGTTCATAAAAATAAAGGGTAATCTCACCTCACTCAGATTACTCTGGTAGCCTCCTGGTGCCTTGCCTTTGCGACTCTCAAGATCGAGAAGGCCCTTCTCTTTGAGAAAGCCAAAATGTCTGCCAAGCTCTGGATCGATACGACCAAAAATCCTTTGGCACCCTTCAATCAGTTCTTCTGAACCCTGAAACGGTCGGAGCGGAGGCCTACCCTCTGGGTCCACATTGAGATCCCACGGGCGGAGAGGATCGATGCCGAGTCGCTTCTGACGTTCTCCCATGATTTCCCTTGCCAAGGGGACGACAGAGTTTTCAATGGCCTCGTGAAACTGGAGACAATCCTCCGGTGCATAGTCGAATCGCTCCCGGTGATGAAAAGCATAGTCCCGATAGTTCTCGAAACCCGCATTTCTCGCAATGCGCTTCCTCTGTGCGATCAGTTGATCAAAAATCTCTTCCAGCTCCCCCCGATCCTGAAGGCGGCGAGTCGTGATGGTCTCCCAAACCGTCTGCCTGATCTTCCGATCAGGTTGCTCCAAATATCTTCCAAGTTGCTGAAGGGTTTGCTCTTTTCCTTCGAACCAACCCGTCATCGCTCCAGTGATCTTTTGATACTGTTGAGAGAGTTTTGCCTCTTCCATCTCCAGGGGAACGTTCTCCTCCCTAAACAAGCGGACCTGGTTCTCGATCTTCCGATCCAAAACGGCATATCTCTCGCGGTTGAGATTGCTGCGACGAGGGTGTTCAGCGTACTTTCTGAATAGCTTCTGCCACCACGGCTTCAATCGGGGCTCGATCTCCTCTACAAAATAGAGATACGCCTCCTCCGCCACCGGATCCTCGGTGTGGCAGGTCATGGCAATGTAGCGGCGGCTGCCTTCCTCATCAACGCAAGAAGCCAATTCGCTTAGGTCCAAAAGCCATTGCTCCATGTCCGCCCGGGTCTTTATCTCTCTCGAATTGAGGGCCGCCAAAAGAGGTTCGATGTCAGGCCATTGCCCGAGGTCCGCATCCCGGCCAACGAACTGCCTTGGAAACTCTTTCTTATTTTGAGCCGTCTTCTCCACATGCACCTCGTTAAGGATTTTAGAGATTTCGGGGGTAATCTTCACTGAACATTGCTATTTATCTATAAAATCTTTTATTATCGTATTTCAACTGATCGAATAGCGTCTTGCCAGCTCGACATGCATCGGGCCCGCACGTAAGCTCCAGCGTCAGGCATTTGTGAGCGGCAAAATGGGGTTAGATTTGGAATTCGGATTGTTTGCTGCCATTCGTATCACACTTTTCATTCTATCATCTGTTTTTTTGGTTGCTGTTTCTTGGCGACCTCTGCACAACCCCAGATCTCATGGTTTCTATCGGTTTTTTGCGTTTGAAGGAATCTTGATACTTGTTCTGCTTAATATCCCATTCTGGGTTAGAAACCCCCTTTCTCCTTTTCAATTGATTTCGTGGACCCTTCTCTTTTTCTCTATCTTGTTCGTTATTCAGGGATTCTATTTACTCAGGAAATTAGGAGGTTCCAGAGATAGAGAAATAGTCTCGGAGAATCTTGCTTTCGAAGATACGAGCGACCTTGTCACAGATGGTATCTACAAGTATATTAGACACCCCATGTATAGTTCCCTGCTATTGTTAGCTTGGGGAGCTTTCTTGAAACATATAACCATCTATGGAATTTCGGCTGTTTTGATTGCGACAGCGTTTTTGGTGGCCACAGCAAAAATGGAGGAGCGGGAAAATATCTCATTCTTTGGTTCTCGCTACAAGGAATATATCAAAAGAACCAAAATGTTCATTCCTTATTTGCTCTAGTATAAATGCCTAGTCCTAGTCACTAAGTAGAAATGGATGCGGATTCGCGATCTCTGCAATCATGGAACCAGGATCATCGAACGGAACGGTCGAGGCGACGCAGTAACCCGCGCCGCTGAACTCCAGCGCCAGACACTTTAAAGGAGAGGAGGAAAACGATGCTATCAGATTATCCGGAGATATCACAGATTAAGCGGTTGAGCGAGCCACTTTACAGAGTCAAAGGATGGATGAAATTTGCTGGGGTCTTGTCAATCATCACGGGAGCATTACAGGCCCTTAGCATATGGGGTATTGTGATCGCATGGTTACCGATTTGGATGGGGGCTGTTCTCTATTCAGCGTCTAACCATATCCAAAAAGCCTACGAGACTGAACAGGAACAAGACATGGTGACCTCACTGGGCAAACTCGGCAAGTACTTTAAGATCTTCGGTATCTTCACGCTCGTGCTCATGGCGGTAGCGGTTATCGGCATTATTGCTGCCATTTTGATCCCCACCTTCATAAGGTCCCGTCAGGGAATGATGCCCAGCTAGCGAGTGAGGACGCTCGTTTCTTAAATATTGGGCTTCGAAACCCGAATCGTTAACATTTAATATGTGGCCCCAGCTTTACTTTGCGTCGTTACACATTGACGAGCCGTGGCCCAAATTTCTCTCGAATCACATGGCGACGCTTTTGCAAGAGCATTTTGCCATAAATCGGATCGGACATCACGAACGCTATGGGCGACGGGTTCTCACAAAGGAGAATCATCATGATGAATCTGAGAAAGACTTTAATCACCGTCTTCTTGCTACCGCTTCTACTGCCGTTGCATCCTACTGTCTATGCCGGTCAGACACCAGAGGGTTTAGCCATCGCAGCTTGTGAGGCGTGGTTGTCACTTGTCGATGAGGGCAGATATGCAGCCAGTTGGAATGAGGCAGCCCAATTTTTCAAAGGGGCCATCACGGAGGAGCAATGGGAGGCGACACTAAGTGCTTTCAGAAGCCCGCTTGGAAAAGTCATTTCCAGAAGAGTCATATCAAAACACTACACCCATACACTTCCGGGTGCTCCGGACGGGGAATACGTCGTCATTCAGTATGAGACATCATTTGAGAACAAGAAGTTGGCGATAGAAACCATAACCCCCATGTTGGATAAAGACGGAAAGTGGAGAATATCGGGTTACTACCTCAAGTGATGATTCGAGACCGTCCAGAATGCTTTGATTCTTCCTATTTCTTTGAAGTCGATCCCTTGTTTTGATAGATTTAAGGTGGTGCGTAGAATGGGGGACGGGGCTTGATGTCCTAAGCCGAGAAAAACGCCACGGATTGAAAGTGAGCAATGGTAGAGGTCGACCTACATATCCATACAACAGCCTCAGATGGAACGCTTACTCCTGCACAGGTGGTTCAACTGGCGAAGAAACGACGGCTAAAAGCCATCGCGATCACAGACCATGATACTGTGGATGGGGTGAAGGAAGCCTTTGAAGAGGGGCAGAGAGTGTCACTCGAAGTGATTCCAGGTGTTGAAATCAGTGCTAACGCCAGAACGGGAAGCGTCCATCTGCTCGGCTATTTCGTCGAAACCGAGCGGGGCATTCTCAAAGAGAAGTTAGAGCGGCTAAAGCAGGCCAGATCCGAGAGAAATCCGAGAATTGTGGACAAGTTAAACCATCTCGGCCTCAATATCACCTACGAGGAGGTTGTCGCAGCCTCGGGAGGCGGCCAGGTCGGGAGACCCCACTTTGCTCAAGTATTGCTGGATAAGGGATATGTGCGTTCTCTCGACGAGGCGTTTTATCGCTACCTGGCACAGGGCGCTCCGGCTTATGTTGACAAATTCCGGTTCGATGTGCGGGACGCCATAGACGTCGTCCTGAAGGCCAGGGGAATTCCTGTTCTGGCTCACCCTTTCACATTGAATTGTATGCCAGTGGAGCTGGAATCACTGGTAGCCGACCTTGCCAAAGACGGCCTGAAAGGCATTGAGACTTTCTATCCTGATCATACCTCTGAGCAGACTGTCCAGTACCAGAGACTGGCTGACAAACTCGGACTGGTGAAGACTGGCGGATCGGATTTCCACGGCAAACTGTTAGAAAAAGCTGAGTTGGGCATCGTCGGAAATGGGATTTGCCTCCCTTACAAGATTGCAGAAGAACTAATGCGGACAAAACACGAGATGATCCAGCATCGCTGATCCCTCCCAGGCGAGGGGATTTGGATTTTCCGATGGCGCGAGAAGATTTGATTCTCAATTCAGAGACTGCTTCAGGAAGGGAGCCTAGCGAAAACATCGACATTGCTCTCAGGAAGGCCATCGCTGATCTTCAGGCCAACTTTTTCGATCTCGACAAGGGAAGAATCAACTACGGTGCCATGAGGGGCACATCGCAGTTTAACAGCTATGTGAGATTGGCCGGCTTCCTGAAGAAATATGACCTGAGATCTCTGCAGGACCGAAACCAGCGTCTGGCCTTCTGGATTAATCTCTATAACACCATGGTTATCCATGGGGTTGTGGGACTGGGCATCAAACAATCAGTCAAAGAGATACGCGGATTTTTCGATCGCGTAAAGTATGATATTGGAGGCTATCTGTTTTCTCTCAACGACGTTGAGCATGGAATTCTCCGAGCAAACAGTAGAATCCCCCATCGACCCTGGAGGGCATTCAACCGTGACGATCCGCGATGTGATTTCATCGTCTCGCCTATGGACGTCCGGATCCATTTCACCCTTGTCTGTGGCTCCCATTCATGCCCGCCCATCGGTTTCTATTCTGCCGATGGAATAGAGGAACAGCTCGAACTGGCAACTCAAACCTTCATCAACTCCAAAGAGGTTGAGATCATCCCCAAGGAGAAAGCTCTCAGAATTTCAAGGATATTCAAATGGTATCGACCCGACTTTGGAAGGAGGGATGATCTGGTGCAGTTTCTTATCCGGTACCTCGATGCCGGGGAGAAAAAGGAGTTCCTCCAAAACAACGCGAACCAGATCAGGATCCGATACAATCATTACGATTGGAGCCTCAATCACTGAGGAACGACAAGATTCTCGTGTGCCTCGAAGGAGACTTAAGGGTGATGGGTTCACAGAGCAGTAAGCTCCTTCCGAAGATGGTCTTGGCAGACCCGGAAGGTCGTATTTTCGATCATCCGAACCTCCTTATGGCTGCCCAGTCTGGTATCGAAAAACGGCTCGGCAACGCAGATGGACTCATGCCAATGCCTGAGGGAAGCCAACTGTTCACGCTCCCCGGACGTTATCCCGTGGGATGGGATCCAGAGTCGAAAAGATTCGTGACAGTCAAGGAAATCGTGATCGATGGCCGCAAGCTGGAGTGTACCGCGGTGGCTGCTTTCCTGGCCCCTGGATATCTGCGATGTTTACTGCCTGCCACACAGCTCAAGACGGGATATCCTACTCTGCCTCTCTGGGCCTATGGAGCCGTTGGATTCAGGGATAAAGGTTTTTGCATTTCCGGGATCCTTGTCGATCCCAACCCCCATTGGCATCCGCGGTTTTTCAGGGCCGATGACGAACTAAACGCTCGGGTTCAGGACCTTCAGCAGCAATATCCCCGAAATCGTCTTGTCCAGCACCTGTCTCACTGTGCCCTCGGCTATCATTGCTTCGCGGCGAAAAACGTCTTCTATCGACGGTGGGAGATCCCGGTCCCCACTTCGCCCGGTTGCAATGCGAAGTGTCTTGGATGCCTATCCTCTCAACCCTTCGAGGAGTGCGAGGCGTCCCATAAGAGAATCTCTTTCATTCCCACAGTCGAAGAAATTGTCGATGTGGCGCTGCCCCATATGATGAAGGCTGAGGATCCGATTGTCAGTTTTGGTCAGGGGTGCGAGGGCGAGCCGCTCCTGCAGGATTATCTCTTGGAGCAGACGATTGCGACACTCCGAGAAAGAACCTCCGAGGGTACCATTAATGTCAACACAAACGGGAGTCTTCCGCAGGTCGTTGGACGACTTGCAGCGGCTGGCTTGGACGCTATGCGGATCACCCTGGGTAGTGCTAGACCGAAGTATTACGAGTGGTATCACCAACCAGAAGGTTACCGGTTTGAAGACGTTCTGGAATCGATGGGGAGAGCAAAGGAGAAAGGGATTTACCTATCCCTCAATCTGCTCGTATTCCCAGGATTGTCCGACCAGGAAGATGAGATCGAGGCTCTATTGAACATGGTCAGCATGACAGGGGTTGATATGATCCAGATGCGGAACCTCAACATCGATCCCGAATGGTATCTGAAAGAACTCGGGAATTCGAGAGCCCCGGGTATCGGGATTCCGAATATGCTCACCCTGCTTCGAAAGACTTTTCCTCAACTGGTCATCGGCTATTTCAACCGGACCAAGGAATCTTTTAAAAAAAATGCTGAGGCCGGGGTGAAGCAACCCAAACCTGAGCCCCCTCCACCTGGGCGTGCTCTGAAACCCAATGAGATTTCCATGAGAGATGGATGCAAAGACAATCTAGATGACCCCAATCCCTAGGGACAGGAAATCGTACGGGTGGAAAGATTTAGGGGTGGGGGTACCTTCTCTGTTCAAAATACTTATCTAAATCCGGTTGTCTCTGAAGGGGAACCACCTTCCCTGGCGTCTCTAACAGCCTCCGCATCAGCCCTGAAAGCCCATCAGAGAGGGACACATAGGGAATTCCTTCTACCGCAGGCTCAGCAATCGTCCCTTTCACATAGAGATAGTAATGAATGAAACTTCCCCCATCGCCTGTGACGATTTCTCCAAAAATCGGCACTGCCCTGATGATCTTCCCCCCAGGACCCGCACGGCGAAGCCCAAGCCGGAGATCCAGACCGCCAGAGGGGATCTCGAGGTCTCCCACTGCAGATATCTTCATGGAATCACTGTCTAACAAGAGATCACTGGTCGAGGCCGTCCCGTTCCTCAGTGTGACCTGTCCTGTGATGGTCTTATAGCCGATCCCCTCGCTCTCTGGATCCCGAGAATTTCCACCCCGACGTTGCGACGAGTCCACGAGGGACAATACCTTGGACAAGACGCTGGATTGTCCAATCTTTCCCTCCTCGAGGTAAAAGCCAATCTCTCCACTCAGTGACCGGGCAATCTCCTCGACCCCATTCCCGCTTCCTCTTATGACGCCACGTGCAGACCCTAGCCCGGTTAGCGCTCGCTCGCTCCCCTCACTCTGAAGGCTCACAACAATCGGACTCGTCTCGAGTCTGACAAGGTAAGGTCGAAACTCAAACGATACCTCACCGTCTTTCCCAACACGGAGCCATCCCATGATTAGACCCTGTCCCTCGGCAGAGAGGAAAGTCACCTTTTCAAAGCGCATTCCCGCTTCTTCAAGCATCAGCCTTGCCTCAAGATCGGAAAAGGGAATCGCTCTGAAGCGCCCTTTTTCGATCCGAACTTGAACCGCCAACGGGGATCGGGTCTTTCGGCTGGAGTGAAAACCCTTCCGCCAAGGCCAGGAGAATACTTTTTCGAAGTCGACCTCCTCGGCCCGAACAGATAGAAAAGGCTCCAAATCCCCAGACCTTGCGGCTAGATCGCCTTGAATTTTCACGAGACTCGAATCATATTCTCCTTTGACATCAATCGTTTTGATGCCCCCTTCACCAAAAGAAACCCTTCCTTCCATACCGGTGAGAGAGGGGAAAACCGGCACATAGCGAACTGTGGTGTCCTTAAACGTAATCTGCCCATCCACTGTGTTCTCATCATGACGCTTCCTATTGGTCACTTCCACAAACGCCGTTCCCCTTTGAAAATCAAAGGGCTTGAAAAACCTTTTCCAGGTTCTGAGGAGTCCGTGGTCGAATCTCTCTGATGCAATATCCCTGAGATCGAAAGCACCTGAGAAATTTAGATCCCTGAGGAAGTTCCTCCCAGGTCTTCTCAACTCTGTCCTCAAGGCTACGTTCGAATTTTTCCAAACCCCCTCTAACTTGGGAACCGAAATTCTGCCTTTGGAAAAGAGAATATTCCCACTTACCCCTTCGACAAGATATCCATCCCAGAGTCGAAACGATCCTTCCTGCACCGATAGTTCTCCGCTCACCTCCAGGTTCTCGCCTAAACCGGGTCGACCTGTTACCCCCATAACATAGTCCCCCTCACCCGAGGGAGAGTGGATTTGTCGGAGGACCATGCGGATGTCAGTCGGGAAACCCTCCCATGAGGCCATTTCACGAAGGTTCCTCAGGTCGAGGCGTCCTTCGATTGAAAAATCGATCTCTGGGCGCTCCGAAAACGGAGCAACGATCGAACCGTTGGTCCTCACACTCGAATTCCGCCACCTACCTTGAACATCGCGAACAGAAAGCTCTGTAGAGGAAAACTCCACGACACCATTCAGTCTTCTAAAAGTCCCGGGAAAGCTTCGGATCCGAATAGCCGCATCCTCCAGGGCTAGTCTACCGGCGAAGCCAGCTGGGATGGACAGTCCGAGGGATTTCTCGTATCTCAGATTTACATGCCCCTTGCCGGAAACCAGTTCCATACGCGATAGGGGAATTGCCAGATCTTTGGGAACCAAACCCGTGGAAATCCATCCTGGAATCTCAGAGAGATTCAACTCGCCTTCGAGGGACATGTCGATTGACGGATTGCTGAACGGATTCGAGAGAGAAAAGTGAGAGATCTGCAGATCCGAACGGCCGAGGCGCAGACCGACGGCCTCACCGAAAATACGGCCTCCCTCGATTTTCACGGTACCTTTCTTGAACGCAACATGGTCTCCTCCCCAGGGAATGAGGATATTCCTGAACCCAATACTCCCGTTCCAGTGACGCAGAGACTCTTCATTTCCCGGAAATCCGACACTTTCGAGAGGACCCGTAAAACCCACTGACACGAGGGTCATCTCCCCCCCTTTGACCGATCTGAGAAAGGGACGAACATTTTCCGGAACAAAGGAAAAGACCCCTTCGTGCCTCTCGATCGGTACCCACGGGCAATCGACCTGAAAAGAGATCACAGGATTCTCCCGTTGGCTCCATCGAATCAGGACCCGGCCTTCCAGGGGTATAGACGGGGTTTTGAGGCGAATCTTTTCGAACTCTAGCTCCTGGTTATCCCAGCTGAG
>JABAOD010003634.1_pt5 | contig 10072 bp, 7 predicted proteins | sample 7062151 | NCBI WGS metagenome assembly JABAOD01 (sample SAMN14538626, study PRJNA623070) | marine sediment metagenome | biome: marine biome [ENVO:00000428]; feature: marine pelagic biome [ENVO:01000023]; material: deep marine sediment [ENVO:00002113] | place: India: Gulf of Khambhat ... | reverse complement strand
GCTTATCGTATTACCCCCTGTCATTTCGATGCTGGTTGAAACAAGCTGCAGACTATCCGCCGGCCAATCCGCCAGGACCGCCGGCGTGCCCGCAAAGATGCTGCCGTCTGCCGTACCGACCGTGCCGGTAGAGCCCGTTGTGGTTATCGTCATGACGCCGCCGAGCTCCGGCGGGTTCGGGCCGAGTACGGTTGTATTGACCTTGTTCGCGCCTGCCGCAATGGTGTCGCCGGCGTCGAGCGTGAACTGCACGCCAAGCCCATTCTGCGTGCCGCTGCCGTCGCCGGCACCGCCCGGCGGCGTCGGTGCCGCAGCGAGCTGGGTGCCCGTACCACCAAGCGCCGTCGGCACTCCATCGTAAACAGTGACGTCANNCTGTCGCTTTCAAGTAGATGAATGCGTAGGTCGTTTGGCCGCTTGCCAGGGGCCCGAGCGACACGAAACCATCCTCTCTGTCACCCGTTGAAATTATGGTTCCCGAAAAGTTTTCCGTGCCAACCCAGAGATCGTCGATGTCGGCACCGCTATTGTTGATAACTTGATAACCGGCATACATGCCGACAAAGTTTTCACCGACGTTGTTATAAATGACGGGCGAAGAAACGCGATCGATGTCCACAGCAGCCTGCGCGTTGGCGGCGCCAAGCAGAAGCAGGGCTATCAAACATCGAATTGTCCGACCGTACGACATTACATGACGCTCCAGCGTAACAAGGCTTCAAAAACGGTTCATCGCTGTCCATGCGAGACTTGCTGTAATGCCGCCAGTCGGCCAAGCCCACCCAGTGTCGGGAGCAGGCAGGCTACGAGCAGACATGCGTACCGGATCATTCCGGTGCTAGCATAAGATTATGTTATATCTACGTGTGATCGCCGTGATTCACGTCACAATGTTAAGCCGTGTGAAGATTCTTTAACTACCTTGGTCCTGTAAACAATTGTCACAAAAACAGCCTGCGGTGGCCGGACAGTACTCGCTGAACGACGGCACTGGCGCTACGGGACAGGATGGAGAACACAATGAACAGACTTAAGGCCTGGATTGCGCTTCTGGCTATAACCCCGGCCGCCTGGGGCGCCGAGCCCAGGACTGAGCACACCTATCAGCTGCAACCCGACGAGGCCCGCCCCGCTGCCACGCTGGACGACGCCAGCTGGCTGGTCGGCTCCTGGACGGGTACCGCGTTCGGGCAGACTTTTGAACAGGTCTGGAACGCACCCTCTGCCGGATCGATGATCGGCCTGTTCAAACTTTACGACGACGACGGGGTCTCATTCTATGAGCTGCTTCAGCTGACGACCCAGGACGACACGCTGAGTCTGAAGGTCAAGCACTTCAACGCGGACTTCACGGCTTGGGAGGATAAAGCGGACTACGTCGACTTCCGCCTGGTGAAGATCGAGGAAGATGCGCTGGCACTTCGGCGGCCTCAGTTTCTACAGGCGGGGAGATAACGCGATAGACGGTTACATCGTGATGCGAGATGGTGATGAAATCGCCGAGCGCCATTTGCAGTACCGGCGTTGATGACGCGAGCATTGTCGCGTTGAAAGATCTATTTCCTCGCCGCATGCGACTGTCTGTCACGCTCTCGGTCTGAATCAATGTGCCCTTGCTTCCGCGCTACGCTGCTATTGCTGCTGCTTGCGACCTCCCTTGTTAACGGCGAGTTACAGGTCGAGGGTGTCAGCGACGAGATCGCGCGCAACGTTCGTAACTACGTGGCACTCGCGAGCGAACCCTGTGACGCCGAAGCCTGGCTGGTCCGACGACGTTTTCGGACGGTCGAAGCAAACGTAAGGTCGGCGCTGGAGCCGTTCGGCTACTACGATCCGGTGATCGAGAAGACGCTGGTGATGGATGAGACCTGCTGGCGCGCCACCGTCAATATCGATACCGGCAGACCCGTCCTCCTGCGCGAGGTCGATATTTCGATTGACGTCCCGCCCGGTGGTGCAACCGACTTCGCCGACCTCGAAACGACGAGCAAGCTCGTGCCTGGCGCACAGCTCAAACATGCCGACTACGATACGTTCAAGGAATCGCTCCAGGTGCGGGCAGCAGAGCGCGGCTACGTCGAGGCGGCATTTGAGCAGAACGTCATCGACGTCTGGCCGGACGAACTCAGCGCGGACATTTCGCTGCGGTACCGCACCGGCCCGCGATACGACTTCGGTGAGGTCCGAATCGACGAGGATTTTCTCGAGGCGGACCTGGTCCGGAGGTTTCTCGAATTCGATACCGGGATGCCGTATGACAGCCGGCTGCTCAACGAGGCGTACGGCGATCTTTCCGCCAGCGGTTATTTCTCTCGAATCGAGCTTTTGCCTGTCTATGAAGAAACTTCCGAGCGAAGAATCCCGATTCGGGTGCAACTGGAGCCCGCCGATCGCATCGAGTACACGGTGGGCGCCGGCCTGTCGACGGACACGGGNNGCTTTCAGAATCGACGCCTCAATCGAAAAGGTCATCGATTCAAGGTTGACATGGGCGCGTCGCCCGTCATTCAGGGCCTTGCGGCGGAGCACCGGCGGCCGATGGCGGATCCGCGAACCGAATGGCTGAGCTACACGGCAGCGATCACACGAGAAGACAACGACACCTTCGAAAACGAAACCGCCCGAGTGGGTTTCCGACGCACCAAGCGCATCAGCAGCAACTGGCTGCGCACCCTGTCGCTTGACGTCAGCTACGACCGATTCGACGTCGGCACCGAATCAGAGCGTACCCGCTTAACGCTCCCGGCTGTCGTATACGACCACAAGCGCGCCGACCGCGACATCTTTCCCACGAGAGGTCGCAGGCTGACCCTGGAACTGCGCGGCACCGGCGAGTTTCTCGGCTCCAGCACCGCGTTCCTGCAGGCCGTCGTGACGGGCCGCCTGGTTCGATCAATTTCGGACAAGAGTCGCCTGCTGGCGCGCGCGACGATTGGCGCCACGGCGAAATCGGACTTCGGGAAGTTGCCGCCGTCGGTGCGTTTCTTCGCCGGCGGTGACGAGTCGGTTCGGGGTTTCGACTACGACGCGCTCGGCCCGACCGACGAACTCGGTAACGTCGTCGGCGGCAGTAACCTGCTGGTCGCCAGCATCGAATACGAACGACTGCTGCGCGGTAATTTCTACGGCGCCGTGTTCGTCGACGCCGGCAATGCTTTCGATACGGTGGATGTCGACCCAGCCATTGGTGCCGGTGTTGGCGTCATATGGCTCTCCCCCGTCGGCCCGCTGCGCTTCTACCTGGGGCACCCGCTCAACAAGTCGGACCGGAACGTGCGCCTGCACATCCAGCTGGGGGCAGACCTGTGATCTGGCGACTGCTCCGCTGGACGACCGGAACCGTGGTCGCTGTGCTCCTGCTGATGGGAGTGGTCACGTGGTGGCTCGTCGCCTCGGAAAGCGGCGCACGCTGGCTGCTGGCGCTGGCAAAGCCGCGGCTGCCGGCCGCGTTGCAGATCGAAACGGTAAACGGGACGCTGGTAGACGGCCTGAACTTTCTCAACGTCAGCTGGACAGATGCGGCTGCCGAGGTGTCCATCGCAGAGCTCGATACCCGCATTGAACTCGGGCCTCTGCTCCGCAAGATGGTGCGGATCAACTATCTCGATCTGCGCGGCGTCGACCTATCGATCGGCAGCACCGAGAAGACGAGCACCGACTCCGAGCCGTTGAATGTCGATCTACCGGTGACGCTGGAGCTGCAAAGCGCTTCGGTTCTGGACGTGCGCATCGCCGCCACCGACCGAGAGGTCGAAATCCGACGAATACGACTCGGTGGGCGGCTGGCCGGATCGGCACTGGCGATTCAACGCTTCGATCTCGAGAGCCAACTTGCCGATATCAGCCTCGCGGCGGACGCAACATTGAGCGGCAGCTACCGGGCCGACGCGACGGCGGCATGGGAGCTACGATTTCCCGATCAGCCGACGTTGTCGGGTCTCCTCATGCTGCGCGGCGACGCTTCGGGGTACAGCGTACGGCATGATCTCGATGCGCCATACGAGGTTCAGACGAGGGGCACCGTGGCGCTGATCGAAAATGCGCTGTCCGTCGATCTCACCAATACCTGGCGGCAGATCCGAATAGAGCGCAGTGACGCGACGACGATCGAGGCGACGGACGGCGAGCTAAAAGTCCTGGGCTCGCTGAGCGACCTCGCCTTCGAAGGTGCGAGCAGTATCCAGATGGGCGAGGTGCCGGCCACTGCCGTGCAGACACGCGGGCGCCTGATCGGTGATCGTATCGATATCGAATCGCTGTCCGCGGCCAACGACTGGGGGCAGTTGACCACGAACGGCGAGCTGCTGCTGTCACCGGAGCCTGGCTGGCGCTTCGACATAGCGCTCACCGAGTTGGACCCGGCCGTCGCCGATGCTCGCCTCAGTGGCAAGCTCGAGGTCACCGGCAACACGTCGGGCCGACTCAGAGACGGGCAGCCACTGCTGGACTTCGATATCGGCCGGATCGTCGGGGAGTTGAACGGCCATCCCGTCGAAGGCAGCGGCAAACTCGCTTATGCCGACGAACAGCTCGGCTTCGACGATGCCGTGATACAGATTGGTGACAACCGCGCCGACCTGGACGGTTCCTTCGGGAAGCAGCTGGAACTGACCGCCCGGGTGCGATTCCGGGACCTCAGGCAGTTTGGCCTTGGCACCGCGGGTCTGGTCAACGGCGATGTTCGACTCGTTTCCGATAGGAAGACGTTCCAGGCATCCGGCAATGTCCGTGGCGAAAACCTCGAGTGGCAGGATTATGCAATCGATACGCTGGACGCAGCGTTTAACATCCCGGTTGCCGGCAACGGCCGCGTCAATCTGCAGGTGTCTTCCGCCGAACAGGGCAGCGTCGTGGCCGCAATCGACGGCCGATTCGCAGACGATCAATGGAACGGCACCGTACAGGAATTCGTCGTACGTCGGGAACAGCTGGGTGAGTGGACCCTTGGCGAGCCCGCGGGATTCTCACTGTCAAAAGCCCGGCTCGAGCTGGATAAGCTCTGTCTGTCCGACCCGTCGATTGGCGGCGCCGTCTGCACGGCGCTCAACTATGATTTCTCCGGACCGCTGCAATTCGACGCGTCTGTCAGAGGACTGCCGCTTGCCGCCCTGCCGCGAAGCCTGCCGGAGGGAGCGTCGATCCTCGGAGTAATCAATGCGTCGGCGAGCGGCAGCTTCGCGGATCGCAGGCTGGACGCCACGGCGAGTCTGCAGATCGACGGGCTCGCCCTGGTCGCGACCTTCGAGGGCGACGAGGTTGCAGCCAGGTTCGAGGAAGCCTCGGTCAGTGCGACCGTTGACGCCAACAGGCTTGCCGGTGAATTCGAGTTCCGGCTCGACAATGGCACCGATCAGTCGGTTGGAAGCCTGACAATCGACAACCTGTTCGATCCGGGCTCACCGATCGCCGGCCAGGCGAACATGCAGTTCAATGACCTGGCGCTGACTTCATTCTTCGTTCCCGACCTCAGCAAGCCGCTGGGCCGGATTTTCGGCCGCCTGGATGCATCGGGCACTTTGACAGCACCCCAGTTCGCCGGTGAACTCGGCTTGAGCAACGGCTCCGTCGATATTCGGCGCGCGGGGGTATCCGTCACCGAGATCGAGCTGCTGCTGCGGCACGGCAGCGCCGGCGAGCTCGCGCTGTCGGGGAGCGCAAAATCCGGTGATGGTTTCATGAACATCACTGGCAAGACTTTGCTGGGCGTGGAGCAGGGAGTACGCACCGAAATCCGCGTGGAGGGTGAGAACTTCACGCTGGTCCGCCTGCCCGACTTGCAGGCTACCGCCTCGCCGTCGATCGCGGTCCTGCTTGACGAAAAAGCGACCCGGGTCAGCGGCAGGCTGGGTATTCCGGAGGCCAACATCACGATTCGATCGGTGCCCGAGGCGACCGAAAAATCATCAGGCGACGCCGTGGTGCATCGTGGCGACGCCGCAGCAAAAGCGCCGCATCGAATGCTGTTCGTCGATGTAACAACGGAGCTCGGCGACCAGGTGTATTTCTCCGGCTTCGGGCTGACAACCGGGTTGGAGGGTTCGCTGCGAATCAGCGGAGACAGCATGTCGCCCTACCGCGGTTTCGGGCGTGTTGTTTTGCGAGAGGGGCGCTACCAGGCGTACGGCCAGAACCTCGAAATCGAGAGCGGTGAACTGGTGTTCAACGGCCCCCTGACGAATCCCGCGCTGAATGTCCGCGCGACGCGAACCGCCAGTGACAAGACGGTCGCCGGCATCCACCTGACCGGCACGCCGACGTCCCTGAGGTCCGAGGTTTACAGCGAACCTCCGCTGGCCGATGCGGAAGCACTGTCCTACCTTCTGACCGGCCGACCATTGGGCAGTGCGAACTCCGAGGAAGGTGACATGCTGAACCAGGCGGCGTTCGCGCTCGGCCTGACCACGGCCGGCAACGTCGCCTCCCGCATCCGCAACCAGCTGGGGCTCGAAACGCTGGGAATCCAGGGCGGCGCCGAGAATCGCCAGCTCGTCGCCGGCAAGCGCTTCGGCGAGCGGCTGTTCATCGAGTATGCCTACGGCGTGGTCGATAGCCTCGGATCGCTGCTGCTCCGGTATCAGCTGAGCCGCCGTCTCACGGTCGAATCACGCTCCGGATCGGTTCGCACGGTGGACGTGGTTTACACCGTGAAGAAACCCTAGCCGAAAAGGCGTCAAACCAGCGCGGGCAACACCAGGCTTGCGAAACTCAAGAGCAGGAAGAAACCGCACATGTCCGTCGCGGTTGTCAGCAGCGGTCCCGATGCCACTGCGGGGTCGAGCTTCAGTCTGCGCAACACGAGTGGGACGGTGCCGCCGATCGACACGGCGATGATCGTGTTGATCGCAAGGGCACCGCCGACAACCAGCCCGAGTATTGGATTTCCTTTCCAGGCCCACGCCGCAGCACCGAGCAAGGCGCCCAGTGCAAGGCCGTTAAGCAAACCGACCTGCGCTTCCTTGCGCCAGACTCGCCATACGTCGCGCGGCACGGCAGCGCCCAAAGTCAGCTCGCGCATGCTGACCGCGACCGCCTGGTTGCCCGAGCAGCCGCTCATGTCGGAGACGATCGGCAGGAACACGGCCAGGGCGATCACTGCGGTCAAGGTGTCTTCGTACATGGCGATAATACTGGCGGCCAGGATATTCAGCATGATGTTGATGCTGAGCCACGCCAGCCTGCGGCGAGATCTGACCATGACCGGCATGCTGCGCAGCTCGTCACCACCAATGATGCCGGCGGCTTTCAGGCTGTCCGCCTCGGCACGCTCCGTTATCGCCTCGAGGACCGCTCTCCGTCGAACGATGCCAAGCAGCAGTCCACGATCATCAACGACGGGTACCGCGGCGATGTCGTGCTCGTCGAAGAATTCTTCGAGCTTATCGAGACTGGCATCGGGCGCAACCGACAGCGCCGGGCGAACAACATCGCCTATCTTCTTTTCCGGATCGGCGAATACCAGGTCGCGTAGACGAATCACGCCCTTGAGCTTGCGTTTTTTGACAACCACGTAGATGTAGTGAACGGTCAGGAACTGATAGTCGACCTGGTCGGCCGTCAGGTCTTCGACGACCTCCCGAACACTACGGTGCATTGGGTACGAAGCGAACTCGGTCATCATCAGGCCGCCGGCGCAGTCTGGCGCAAAGGAGCTCAGCTCGCGAATTTCAAGCGCGTCGTCTTCGTCCAGTTCCGCAATAATTGCTTCTGCGTCCTGGCTATCCAGTTCCGCGAGAACGTCAACGCGATGGTCGCTTGCCAGCTCCTCGACGATCGACGCGGATTCGGCCGCCGGCATGTCTTCGATAAGACTCGCCGCAAGAGAATCCGGTAGCTCCTCGACCAGCGCCGCCGCTCGCTGTGGCGGCAAGGCCGCCAGCAGTGCACGCTGACTGTCCTCGTTGAGCGCGAAGACTTCGTGCAGGAGGTCCGACGGCTCCATGCGATCGAGGACCGCCTCGATCTCAGCGGCCGCAGCACCTGTGTCCAGCAGTTCGCCGACTTCGTCTTTGAAATCCTGTTGCCGATCTTGCATGTTGTCGTCCTGGTGAGGCTCGAAAAAATCCGCTTCGCTTGTGATGTGAAACAGAACTAGAATATCGCCGGTCCAGCTTACGGGTATTTCCCGCCCTTTCTATCCCGGCGTCAATAAAAATGATCAAAGCGCTCGCGACTGTTGCCGCCCTGCTTCTCAGCGTCTCGATACTTCTGACCGGTCAGGGCCTGCAGGGTACTTTGCTGCCGGTGCGCGCATCACTCGAACATTTTTCCACCGTTTCGATTGGCGCCATGGGCGCCGCCTACTTTCTGGGATTTACCGTCGGCTGCCTGAAGGGTGGCGAACTCATGCGCCGCGTTGGCCATGTCCGCGTATTCCTCGCAATGAGCGCACTGGCGTCCGCAGCGCCGCTTTTGCACGGACTGATCGTTCAGCCGCTGGTCTGGGGCGCGCTGCGTATGCTGACCGGTTTCTGTTTTGCCGTGCTGTACATCGTTATTGAAAGCTGGCTGAACGAGCGCGCCAGCAACGAAAATCGCGGCATCGTCTTCTCGACCTACGTCATGATTACCATGACGGTACTGGCCGCGGGCCAGATGATGACCGTGCTCTACGAGCCAACCGGGCTCCAGCTTTTCATCATTGCCTCCGTGCTGGTTTCGATTGGCGCCGTGCCGGTCGCCTTGTCGACGTCGGCTACGCCCGAGCAGCCTCACTCCGTTGCCGTTGATATCAAGCGTCTTTTCGCGATCTCGTCCTCGGGCGCGTTCGGCTGCCTGGTCTCGGGCCTTGCCAACGGCTCGTTTTGGGGATTGGCGGCCGTATTCGCAACCAGCAACAGCAGCGATGTCAGCCTCGCCGCCTGGTTCATGACGGCCGTGGTTATAGGGGGCGCTCTGGGTCAGTGGCCGCTTGGCGTGACTTCCGATGTCGTCGGCCGTCGCAAAGTGCTGATCGGCGTATCCGCCGCCGCGGCGGGAGTCGGCGCCGCTCTATTCTTTCTCGCCCCGTCCCTGGGCTTCGTCTCGACCATTCTGCTCGGCGCATTCTGGGGCGGGCTCGCTTTTCCGCTCTACACCATCGCGGTTGCTTATAGCAATGACTTCGCTGATCCAGGTGAGTACGTCACGGTGTCCGCTGGCCTGCTGCTGATGTACGGCGTCGGTGCAACGATCGGTCCGGTTCTTGCCGCGGCCCTGATGACCTTGCTTGATGCCGGCGGCTTGTTCCTGTTTACGGCAATGGTGCACGTAACGCTCATCACTTACGTGACGATTCGTTTCATCGTCGGCCGAACTCATGCCATGCGGCAGATCGCCTTCGGCGACGCGCTGTCGGCCGCACAAACCGCCTCACAAGTATTTGAAGAAGATATTCAGCCGCAGCCTGTCGACGAGTAACAACGAAGCGTCCGCTAGAGGCTGCTGTACAACACGCCGAGAATCGCCAGCGGTGCGATCACGCGAATCATCCAGAGCCAGATGGCGAACATGACCGGGCCGCCAAACGAAAGATCTTCCGCCAGCACGTGAGGCTTGATCAACCAGCCGACAAACACGGCCATCAGGATGCCGCCCAGGGGCATCATCAGGTTGGCGGTGAAATAGTCGATCAAGGCGAATATGTTCATTTCGGCGAACGGNNGCGCTTAGCGGCGCAAGGTCTTCCCAGAGATTGAACGAGAATACCGTGGCAAGGCCGATAGCCCAGGCCAGCGTGCCGAACACGATGCAGCCGTTGCGGCGCGTCATGCCCCACTTGCCTTCCGCGTATGCGACGATCGGCGCGATAATCGCGATGATGGACGTCACTGCGGCAAACGCGAGCAAGAGGAAGAACAACGCGCCAAACAGCGCGCCACCGCTCATGCCTGCGAACGCGGCCGGCAAGGTCCGGAAGATCAGTCCCGGCCCCGAGCCCGGATCGAGTCCGTTGGCAAAAACCAGCGGGAAAATCATCAGTCCCGCGAGCAGCGCAACGAGCGTATCCGCGCCGGCGATAATGAGGGCGGATCGGGTAAGCGACACCTCTCTCGGAACATAGGATCCGTAGGTCATGATCAGGCCCATCGCGACG
>JABAOD010004021.1_pt2 | contig 10074 bp, 11 predicted proteins | sample 7062151 | NCBI WGS metagenome assembly JABAOD01 (sample SAMN14538626, study PRJNA623070) | marine sediment metagenome | biome: marine biome [ENVO:00000428]; feature: marine pelagic biome [ENVO:01000023]; material: deep marine sediment [ENVO:00002113] | place: India: Gulf of Khambhat ... | reverse complement strand
GGCACCTCCTCGTCGCCCGACAGGTCCGCCAGTACCGGGTCGACCAGGTACCACAGGCCCTGGTCCTGGTCGATCACCCCGACCGTCGCGGGCTTCGTGACCGGCGGCGGCGGTGGCGGCGGCGGGATCGAGACGTTGGGCTCGCCGAGGTAGGGGAAGACCGACAGGTAGTCGTCGTGCGGCCCGACCCCGTCTGACTCGACCGCTCCCTGGTCGTCGCGGCCCGGCACCGTGAACGGCGGCCCGCCGGTGAGGATGTTCAACTCGACGTCGATCACGTCGTCCTCCAGCCGGCGTCCGTTGAACCCCGGGAACGGCGGCTGGTTCTTGTTGAACGGCAGCTTGTCGGGGAGCAACACGCCGGTGAGGAGGTCCACGACCGTGGGCTCGTACGCGCCCTCGGTGTCGAGTGCCGACAGGATCTCGAGCGCCTTCTTGACGGCAGCCTCGAACTTCATGTCGTCGCGTGGGTGCCCCTGGTTGAACAGGTCCTTGTTGGCCGACGGGGCGTCGATCAGGGTCCCGGTGGAGTTCACGACGGTGTTGATCGCCGGCCGGCCCATGCGGTCGAGCTGCTGGCCGGTGGCGAGGTCGCCGGTGGACAACCACGTGGAGAAGCCGTCGTCCTCCATGTCGGGAAGCTGGTCGTCGGGGATCTCCAGCACCAGTGCCAGCACGTTGAGGTCCTCGAAGAAGTCGGCCTGGTTGCCGTCGCCCAGGCCGCGCCCGTTGTTCTGCTCACCGAACGTGCCCTGGAACCCGGCCAGGTCGAAGAAGAACGGGTCGGACCGCAGGCCGGCGAAGAACTTGCCGCCCGTCGGGAGGTCGTAGATCGTGTTGGTCACGCCCGCGAAGATCAGCGGGTTCGAGCTGACGGAGTGGCCCTCGGCCAGGGAGCCCGTCGCCTTGTAGAGCTTGAACGGCTGGTTGCCGGCGGAATCCGGCGGATCGAAGATCGCCCGGTAGGCCTCGTCGGCGGTGACGTCGTACTGGGTGGGGGTGGGGATGTCCACCAGGTTGAGCTGGTAGATGACGTCGGTGCCGAACGTGGGCGGACCGAGCGCTCCTGCGGCCGGGCTGTACGTGCCGGCGATCACGGTGGCGCTCGAGTCGGCGCCCTCGAAGACGTAGAGGTCGTTGATGTCTGCCGCGAGGCGCTTGGTCCCCGTCAGCGGGTTCAGAGCCGGAGCGTCCAGGTGATCGGCGCCCTGCCCGATCAGCGGCACCATCGATACGACCATCGCCGTCGCGGCGGCGAGCACCAAGCCCGCGAACGACCATTTCCTGCGAGAACGCATGCGATCCTCCCCTCAGCATGACCGGCCCTCCCGCCGGCCTTTACCGTCGTTCGGAGCCGACGCCCTTTCCGGATTGCCGATCCGGCGGCGCCGGGCTGGTGTCGGCGAGAATCCCCGCCCGCAGACACTCTCCGCGACCCTTGAAACCTAGCAAACCAAACCGGCCCGCGACTGGGCCCGCCGCCTAGAACACCGTGTAGCCGCCGTCGACCACCAGCGTGTCGCCCGTGTGATAGGCGGAGGCGTCGCTCATCAGGTAGACGGCGACGCCTGCGAAGTCCTCGGGCATGCCCCAGCGCCGGGCGGGGATGCGGGGCAACACGCGGGCGACGAACCGCTCGTCGTCGAGCACCCCGTCGGTCATCGCCGTCTCGATCCAGCCCGGGAGCACGGCGTTGGCGGTGACGCCGTGGCGGCCGTACTCGACGGCGAGCGCCTTGACCATCGACAGCAACGCACCTTTGGTGGCGGCGTAATGCTGGTTGCGGGCAGCACCCGAGATGGCGGCGACGCTGGCCGTCACCACGAGCCTGCCTCCGGGATCACCGGCCTCGGCGCGGGCCCGCATGTGGCCGGCGGCGGCCCGCAGCGTGTAGAACGCTCCGTCGAGGTTGACGCGCATCACCCGGCGCCACTCGGCGGCGTCCAGCTGGTCGAAGCGGGCGGGGAACCCGGCCACGCCGGCGTTGGCGATGCAGCCGTCCACCTTGCCCAGGCGGTCGACGGCCTCGGCGAACGCGCTCGCGACGGCGGCCTCGTCGCCGACGTCGCACCGGATGGCCAGCGCCTTCCCGACGGCGGCCAGCTCGGAGAGGGCGGCGTCGTTCTTGGCGGGATTCGAGCCCCAGATGCACACGCTGGCCCCCGCCGCAGCCAAGCCTCGCGCCATCCCCAGCCCGATGCCGGAGTTGCCGCCGGTGACGACGACGGTCTTGCCGGACAGGTCGAACGGCGAACGGGCCACCCCCGAAAGATACCCGGTCGGCCGGCGCCCGGCCGGGGCTCAGACGGCGGAGTCGAACGCAGGCGGCCGGCGCCCGTCGCCGACGAGCTCGCGTACAGCGCGCCGGAGCTGGTCGGGCCGGAAGGGCTTGACCATGAATCGGTCGGCGCCGCCGCCCTCGGCGCGGCGCCGGATCTCCTCCCCGGCGTGCGCGGTCAGGACCAGCACGGGCACCCGGCGGGCGCGGAGGTCGCCTCGCATGCCACGCAGCACCCCCCAGCCGTCCAGCTCCGGCAGGCCGATGTCGAGGATCACGAGATCCGGGGGGCTGGCGATCACCGCGTCGAGGCCGGACCGGCCGTCGAGGTACTGCTCGATGTCCACGTCGAGCGTGCCGAGGCACGTCGCGATCAGCTTCTGTATCAGTGGCGAGTCTTCTACGACCAAGACGCGGTGGCGCATCCGTGCGTTCTCCCCTTCCGTGGGTCGCTCCGGTTACATCGGCAGGGCGGCGAGGCTTCCTTAGGAAGAAGAGCTCGTCTGGGCGCCGAGGTACTCGAGGAACGCCGCTGCCACCGGCGCCGCCGCGGTGCCACCAGAACCGCCTTCCTCCACGAGCACCGCAAAAGCGACCCGGCCGCGGTACCCGACGAACCAGGCATGGGTGTCGTCGGGCCGTCCGCCGTCGAACTGGGCGCTGCCGGTCTTGCCGTGGACCTCGCCCGATCCCGCCAGCCGGGCGCCGGTACCGTCCTCTACGACGGCCCGCATCATGTCCCGGAGGGGGCCGGCGACGTCCGGCGCCAGCCGGTGCGCCGCGCGCGGCTGCCCGGCGACGAGGCGTGGGGTCCGCCACTCCCCGGAGGCCACCGCCGCCGCCACCGACGCCATGTGCAGGGGGCTCGCTTCGACGTTCGCCTGCCCGATCGCGGCCGCTGCCAGCTCGACGGGCCCTTCCGGCTGCGGGAACCTGCCGCCGAACGACGGCACCGGAAGGGCATACGGCGCGTCGAAGCCGAAGGACGCGGCCGCGGCAGCGAGCGCCTCGGACCCGACTTCCGTGGCCAGGCCGATGAACGCCGTGTTGCACGAGTGGGCGAACACGTCGGTGAGGGTCCCGTCGCCGGCTGTCACCGAAGACGCGTTCCGGAACGTTCGGCCGTCGACTTCGACCGTCTCCGGGCAGGCAACGGTGTCTGCGGGCTTCGTCCCCCCCGCGACCGCAGCCGCCGCCGTCACGATCTTGAACGTCGACCCCGGCGGGTAGCGCCCCGCCAGCGCCCGGTTGAACTCGTCGGGCGGCGTTGCCGCCACGGCCAGGACGCCGCCATCTGCGGCGTCGACGGCGACGATGGCGGCCGGAGCCGGGACGCCGGCCAGCGCCGCCTCCGCGGCGAGCTGCACCTCGAGGTCGAGGGTCGTGTCGACGGCTGCCGGCTCGATGCTCGGAAACTCGTGGCGCAGCACCTGTTTGCCGGAGGCGTCGACCAGCCGTAGGTCGCCGCCGGGCCGGCCGCCGAGGACCGGCTCGAAGGCCAGCTCCAGCCCCGACCGGCCCACGACGTCGCCCGGCTGGTAGACCGAGCCCAGCCGGTCGAGGAGCTCGGCGGTGATCTCCCCGATGCGGCCGACGAGATGGCCCGCCAGCTCCTCCGTGGCGACGACTCGCTCCCGGCCGCGCCGGAACACGAGACCGGGCACCGGCCGCAGTGCCGGCTCGAGCTCGGTCCACCGGTCCGGGGTGAGTTCGGCCAGGGGCAGGAACCAGTCGGAGCGGACCCCGGGCGCATCGAGCCGGGCGTCGACCTCGGAGGCCGGGATCTGGAGGTGCTCGTCGACCGCGGCGGTCAGGGCGGCACGGTCGGAGACACGCCCGGGTTCGATGCCCACGGTCACGATGTCCACCGGGGCGGCCAGAGCCCGGCCGTGGCGGTCGAGGATCGGCGCTCTGGGCAGCCGGGCGCGGGTGACCTGCCACTCCAGACCGTCGGCGAGCAGCGGGTGGATCGTCGCCGGGGACCACTTCACGAGCCAGTGCCCGCCATGTCGGGCGAGGGCGAGCCGGCCGTCGTATCGCCAGTCGCCGAGCCCGCGGATCTCGAGCCGGGCTGCGAACGGCACCGTCGCTCCGTCCGCGGCGACCGCCGGAATCCCGGGGACCAGCGACATGCGCGCCAGATTCAGGGCCCCGTGCCACACGACGTGCCGCGACGCGAAGTCGGGTGGCGGGTCGGCAACCAGCGCCTTCATGGCCTGCCAGTCGCCTAGTTCCCATGCAGCGAGGTATTCGGTGGCAACGGCGGCGACGGCGCCGGCCTCGTCCGTGGGCGGCGCCGTCGGTTGCGGCGTCGCTGCCGCCTCGGGCGCAGTGGGAGCCGGGGGAGATGGGGCCCGGCTCCGCCCGGTGGTGGCCAGCCCGCCGACCACCACGGCGAGGACGGCGACGACGAGCGCCGCCATCGCCAGCGGCGCCGCCACGGATCTCTGGGAGCCGGCGCTGCGCCCGGCCATCGCCGCCGACCTCCGCGTCAATGCTGCTCGCACCGTAGCGATGGGCAGGTCCGAATCGGTGCCTTGTTCCGGCTCGTGACCGGTTCACCCGCCGACGAGCGTCCGGCCGTTCTGCCAGAGGCAAGGCGCGGTGGCGGAGGCGGACGGGAATCGAACCCGCCGGGGGCTTGCTCAGCCCCCCACCGGTTTTGAAGACCGGGGAGCCCACCAGGCGCTCGGACGCCTCCGTCTGCGAGGGTAACCGCTCCCGGGCGCACCTCGCCTACGCTGGGGTCGTGACGATCCGCAGCCGCTCGGAGAAGCCGACCCTGGCCGTCGGCGGACTGGTGGCGCACCCGCGCACCTGGTCCTGGGACGAGCTGGCGGCCCACCCCCAGCGCATCCCCAACCTCGGTGAGCTGGCGGAAGGGTTCGTCGGCGAGGCCGTCCCGCTCGCACACGTGCTGACGGACGCCGGGCCCGAGCCGGCCGCCACGCACGCCACCGTCTTCAGCGACGATGGCCACTACCGGGCCTCCATCCCGATCGGCGATCTGGTGGACCTCGGCTGGCTGGCGGTTTCGCTCGACGGGGAGCCGTTGCCCCGTGACGAAGGGGGGCCGCTGCGAGTGGTCGTGCCCAGGGGTCGCACCCTGTGCTGGAACGTGAAGTCGGCGGTCGAGATCCGCGTGACGGCCGGCCCCGAGCCGGACAGCGTCCCCGAAAACCCGCCACACTGATAACCTGACCCCGTTCCCGGAGGCCCATTGGCCCAATCGCAGACCGACGCCGCCCATCTCATACGCAGCCGACGCATCTTGCTCGGGCTCTCCCAGGCGCGCCTCGCCGAGATGGTGGGGTGCACCCCGACGGCGGTGCGTCGCTGGGAGCGGGGGGAGCTCGCGCCTCCCGAGGACCTCGTCGACCGTCTCGCCGACGTGCTCGAACTGGACGCCGGCGAGCTGCGCCCGGCGCCTCCTGCCAAGCCGGCCACGGTCGTCGTATCGTCGCCGCCGACTCCACCACCCCCGACCCGGAGCCCTGAGCCTCCGTCCCCGGCTCCTGCCCCGAGCACGCCACCCCCGCCCGCTTCCGCTCCCCGGCCGGCGCCGCCGTCCCGGCGCCCGGCGCCGCGCCCGGCGACGACCCCGGAGGTCGGCACGACCGATCGGGAGGAAGCCGAGCCCTGGATCCACTTCGAGACCACGGCGGGGGGACAAGGTGCGGCGGCCGTCCCGGCTGCGCCGGAGCCGGTGGCGACCTTGGCCCCGGCGTCGTCGCCTCCGGTGCCGGTCCCGGGTCCCGACGACACGGCGGCGGTGCCGCCGCCCCGCCGGCCGGTGGCGCTGGCTCGGCAGCGGCGGCCCGTGGCGACTCGGGCGTCCTACCTCGACAGCCCCGCTGAGCGCGTGATCTACGCCGTGCGGCTGATCCTGGTCGTGGCGGCGCTGGCGGTGTTGGCGTGGCTGGCCGTCTGGGCGCTCGGCGAACTGGTCGGCGCGGTTGACGAGGCGCTGGACTTCTTCTCGGAGACCACGGTCGCCGACCCGGACCTCGACCTCGGGCCGGCTCCCGGGGCCACGGGCTAGCCTCGCCGGGCATGGCCCGGATCACCTTCCTGGGCGGCGCGGCCACGGTGACGGGCTCCCGCTTTCTCATGACCACGGGCGGCGGCTCCGTGCTCGTCGACTGCGGCATGTTCCAAGGCACGAGGTCGACGCGGCAGCGGAATTGGGACGATCCGGTGTTCGCTCGACGCCTGCCCGACATGGTGCTGCTGACGCATGCCCACATCGACCACACCGGCTACCTGCCCCGCCTCGTCGGCGAGTACGGATACGACGGCCCGATCCTGGCGACGGCGGCCACCGTCGACCTTCTCGGTGTGATGCTGCCCGACTCGGCCAAGATCCAGGAGGAGCAGGCCGCGTACGCCAACAAGAAGGGCTACAGCCGGCACCGCCCCGCCCTTCCGCTCTACACGTCCGAGGATGCCCAGGCGACGCTGCGGCTGTTGCGGCCTGTGCCTTATCACGAGAAGGTCTCCACTCCGGCCGGCCCGGTCCGCTTCAGCTTCGCGGGCCACATCCTCGGCTCGGCGCACATCACTGCGGAGGCCGACGGCAAGACCGTCGTGTTCTCGGGTGACGTGGGGCGGTGGGACGTGCCGGTGCTCAAGGACCCGGAGCCGCCTCCGGCCGCCGACCTTGCGTTGCTGGAGTCCACCTACGGCAACCGGCTCCACGCTCCGGGAACCGACCCCGGCGAAGCCTTGGCCGCCGCCGTGCGCATCGTGGTCGACAGGAGCGGGGTGATGATCATCCCGGCGTTTTCGCTTGGGCGCACCCAGGAGGTCCTGTTCCGGCTCCGGGAACTCGAGGACGAGGGCCGGATCCCCGTGCTGCCGGTGTTCCTGGACAGCCCGATGGCGATCGAGGCCACCGACATCTACCGCCGCCACCGGGAGGAGCACGACCTCGAGACCAGCGATCTCGTTGCAGGAGGGCGCGGCCCGCTGCGGCCGGAACGCCTCGGGGTGACCCGGTCGGTGGAGCAGTCGAAGCGCCTCAACGGTCTCGACGGCCCGGCGATCATCATCTCGGCGTCGGGCATGGCCACCGCAGGACGCGTCGTGCACCATCTCAAGCGCCTGCTTCCCGATCCGCGGACGCTGGTCGCGTTCGTCGGCTATCAGGCCGCCGGCACGCGCGGCCGCGCCCTCGTCGACGGTGCCAAGCACGTGAAGATTCACGGGCAGCGGGTTCCGGTCAACGCAGAGATCATCCGTCTCGACGCCTTCTCGGCACACGCAGACGCCGACGAGCTGGTCCGGTGGCTGCGGGAGGCGGGCGGGATTCCGGGGCGCGTGGCGCTGGTGCACGGCGAGCAGGACGCCCGGGAAGCCCTGGCGAAGCGGCTCCGTGACGAGTTTCCGGCGATGGGGGTCTCGCTGCCGCGGCGGGGTGCGACCGTCGATGTCTGACTTCCCTCAGGTCGAGGCCGGGACGCTGCCGTGGCTCACCGTGGAGCAGATGGCGGAAGCCGATCGGGTCGCCGTCGAGGACTTCGGGATCGACTTGCTCCAGATGATGGAGCACGCCGGGGCGGCGCTGGCCGAGGTGGTGATGCGGCTGGTGCCGGACGGGGCGGTGACGGTGCTGGCCGGTGGCGGCAACAACGGTGGTGGCGGCCTGTGCGCGGCCCGCCACCTGCACGACCGGGGCCGGGACGTCGAGGTGGTGCTCGCCTCCGGCGCTCCGGGACCCGCCGCCGCCCACCACCTCCGCACGCTGGCGGCCGCCGGCATCCAGCCCGTTCCCGAGCCGGACGATCGGCCCGTCGCGGTCGACGCGCTCGTCGGCTACGGGCTCGCCGGACCGCTCCGGAAAAGGGCTGCGGAGCTGGCGACATGGTCTGCCGGACGCTTCGTGGTATCGCTCGACCTCCCGTCCGGCCACGGCCATCCGGGGGCCATCCGACCGGCCGCCACCGTCACGCTGGCGCTGCCCAAGCAGAGCCTTGCGGGCGTCCGCCCCCTCTACCTCGTCGACCTCGGCCTTCCGCCGGAGCTGTGGTCGCGACCCACGCTGGGCCTCCAGGTAGGTCCCGTCTTCGCGCCGGGCCGCATTCTCGAGGTGGTGTGATCGCCGGGGTCACCGGGTGAAGGCGAGGGCGAACTGGATTGCCGCCAGCGCCAGGTTCCCGGCGGTGCCGCCCGGGCTCGAGAAGATGGCAACCACGACTGCAAAGCCTCCGCCAACCAGCAGCGCCGGTCCTACCAGCTCGCCCCGGGAGAGGATTGCGATCGCCACCGCTGCCTGGAACGCGATGAGCAGCACGGTGAAAGGCGCGCCGTTGGGGATCACGAGCCTGCGGACGAACCACTCGGCCGGGCTCAGCCAGGCACCATCTGCGAAGGTCCCGTAGAACTCGGCGCTGTGCCGCACGGTGTAGACGCCGTTGAACACCGCACCGGCGGTGTAGAGAAGTCCGACGCCCATCTCCGCGGCAGATCGCAGCACCAGAACCTCCGGCCGGTCACCTCCCACCGTCGCCCAGCAGGGCCCGCCACGCTAGAGGCGATCGACACCTTCGCATCTTCGGAGGAGCACCCGAATCACTCGGATGGCGATGCCCTCCCCCTCGGCCGCCGATCGGCCTACTGCTGCGGATGCCCCGGCACCCGGTATACGTGGTCCCGCACGCGGGCACGCTCGGCCACCTTGATGCCTACCAGGTCGCCGGCCGACGCGGCTTCCACCGGTTCGTGGTCGATCTGCATCGAGGCGATCGTCTGCGTGAAATCGGACGTGTGACCGAGGACACGGATCTGATCACCGACCCGGAGCTGCCCATGCGTGATCTCGACGGCGGCGACGCCTGCCTTGCCGAAGTAGTGGGTCACGGTCCCGATCAGGTCTTCCGTCATGGTCAGGTCACCTCCTNNCTGGCCTCTTCACAACACTGAACGCGCGATCAGCGCCACGGCAGCCAGCCCGGAAAGGGTCAGCAACGCGTTGCGGAGGATCCGCTCGTCGACGTGGAGGAGAACGCGGCCGCCGGCCAGGAAGCCGGCGGCCAGAGGCAGGGCCAGCCACAGCGCCACCTCCACGTCGGTCAGCGACATCTCGCCCGCGAACGCCCGCACCACCACCGACAGCGTGATCCCGACGGAGAAGATCGCCGCCAGGCTCGACCGCACCACGGGGCCCCGGGCGTCGCGGTAGAGCAGGGCCAGCGGCGGCCCCCCGATCGCCGCGACGAGGCCCGTGGCGCCCGACGCGACCCCGGCCCCGAACTGGGTGGCCGGGGTGCGGCGGACCTGCGCCTTGCCGGCGACGATGAGCACCGCCGCCAGCACCATGGAGCCGACGACTCCGTTGAGGGCATCCCCGCTCGCCAGCTTGAGCAGTATCAGCCCGATCGCGGCTCCCGGCAGCCGGCCGGCCAGCACCCAGCCCACCCCCCGTAGCTCCATCGCATGGCGCTCCCTGACGGCCATGGCCACCGCCAGCGGCACGGCGAGCAGCAGTTGAGGGACGGGGGCGAGCCGGGCATCGAGCAGGGCCAGAACCGGAACGGAGACGAGGGCGAACCCGATCCCGACGGTGCTCTGGACTGCGGCGGCAGCCGCCGTGACCACGCCGGCCACGATCAGTTCCCAGACCGGGACGGGCATGGCTCCGCTCAGCCGTCGCCGGCGGCGGCGGCGACCTCCGCCACCACGGCGGCGTGCACGGTGCGGTCGAGCGGGTCGGGAACCAGGGCGCCGGCGGGGGCCAGGCCGGCCAGGGTCTGGGCTGCCGCACGCTTCATGCCCGGGGTGATCGCCGGCGCCCCGGC
>JABAOD010030808.1_pt1 | contig 10081 bp, 9 predicted proteins | sample 7062151 | NCBI WGS metagenome assembly JABAOD01 (sample SAMN14538626, study PRJNA623070) | marine sediment metagenome | biome: marine biome [ENVO:00000428]; feature: marine pelagic biome [ENVO:01000023]; material: deep marine sediment [ENVO:00002113] | place: India: Gulf of Khambhat ... | reverse complement strand
CAGCCGGTGGGGCCCGACGATCTGGCGCCGCTGTTTCCGATGCAACTGATCGGACAGGAGGTCAGCCAGGACTCCTATGTGGACATACCCGGCGAGGTGCTCGACATCTACCGGATGTGGCGGCCCAGCCCCCTCTACCGGGCCCGCCGCCTGGAGCGGCTGCTCGATACGCCGGCCCGGATCTACTACAAGTACGAGGGCGTCAGCCCGGCCGGGTCGCACAAGCCCAACACGTCGGTGCCGCAGGCCTTCTACAACGCCCAGGAGGGCGTCAAGAAGCTGACGACCGAGACCGGCGCCGGGCAGTGGGGCTCGGCTCTGGCCTTCGCCTGCGCCCAGTTCGGCCTGGAGTGCGAGGTGTGGCAGGTGCGCGCTTCCTACGACCAGAAGCCGGACCGCAAGACCATGATGGAGGTCTGGGGCGCCACCGTGCATCCCAGCCCCTCCGATGTCACCGAGGCGGGCCGCAAGATCCTGGCCGAGGATCCCGACAGCCCCGGCAGCCTCGGCATCGCCATCTCCGAGGCGGTCGAGGTGGCCGCCCAGGATCCCGACACCAAGTACTCGCTGGGCTCCGTGCTCAACCACGTGCTGCTGCACCAGACGGTCATCGGCGAGGAGGCCCTGCTCCAGTTCGGGAAGATCGGCGAGATGCCCGACTTGTTGGTGGGGTGCACCGGGGGCGGGTCGAACTTCTCGGGGCTGTCGTTCCCGTTCCTACGGGAGAAGCTGGCCGGCAAGATCGACCCGACCATCCGCTGCGTCGAGCCGGCCGCCTGTCCCTCGCTCACCAAGGGCGAGTACCGCTACGACTTCGGCGACACGATCGGCATGACCCCGCTGGTCAAGATGCACACGCTCGGGCACGACTTCGTGCCCGATCCCATCCATGCCGGCGGGCTCCGCTATCACGGCATGGCGCCGCTGGTCTCTCACATCTACGAGCTGGGCCTCGTGGAGGCGGAGGCCATCCACCAGAACGAGTGCTTCGACGCCGCGGTGAAGTTCGCCCGCACCGAGGGCATCGTTCCGGCTCCTGAGCCGACCCATGCCATCGCCGCCGCCATTCGGGAGGCGAACCGGTGCAAGGAATCCGGCGAGGAGAAGGTGATCCTGACCGCCCTGTGCGGCCACGGCCACTTCGATCTCAAGTCGTACGAGAACTACCTGGCCGGCGAGCTGGTCGATTACGACTATCCGGAGGACAAGGTGGCGGCGGCCATGGAGCAGGTGCCGGTGGTGGCCGGCGCCTGAGCCGGTTCGGCGGAAGGGCGATGACGGCGCTCAACATCGCTGATTTCTTCCTGACCGACCGACTCCGCGAGGGCCACGGCGACCGCATCGCGGTGCGGACCGAGGCGGGCGAGGCCACCTACGAAGACGTCGATCTCCTCGCCGAACGCTATGCCACCGCTCTGCGGGACGTCGGGGTTCGGCCCGAGGAGAGGGTATTCGTGGCGCTTCCCGACGGGCTCGACTTCGTCGGCGCCTTCTTCGGGATTCTCAAGACCGGGGCGGTGGTGGTGATGGTGAACCCTGAGCTCGCAGAGGATCGCGCCGCCGAGCTCTTTGCCCACTGCACGCCGAGTGCGGTGGTGGCCGCCGGATCGGAGGACAACGCCTTTGCTGCGAAGGCGGGCGAATCCGGAGCCCGCCTCGTCACCACGGAACCAGACGCGGGCGGCGAGGTGGCGGTCATCGATATCGAGAATCCCGAACGCCTGGAGGCGATGCCCCGCCACCGGGACGACCCGGCCATCTGGCTGTTCTCGGGCGGCACCACCGGGGTGCCCAAGGCGGTGGTGCAGACCCATCGCTCGTTCGTCAACACCACCCGCTGCTACGCCCATGAGACGCTCGGCTACCGCCCCGACGACATCACGATCTCGGTGCCCAAGCTGTACTTCGGCTATGCCACCGGCTCCAACCTGCTCTTCCCCTTTTCGGTGGGGGCATCGACCGTTCTCTTCCCCGAACATCCCACCGCCGATCTCCTGTTCGAGCTCATCGCCAGGCACCGTCCGACGATCCTGATCAGCGTGCCGACGATGGTCGCCAAGATGGCCGGTCATGCCGAAGCTCCCGGCCGGGACCTCTCTTGCCTGCGCTTTGCCACCTCTGCCGGTGAAGCTCTTCCCGCCGAGCTCTATCGGAGCTGGAAGGAGACCTTCGGAGTGGAACTGCTGGACGGGTTGGGCACCGCCGAGATGTGGCACATCTTCGTCACCAACCGGCCCGGCGACGTCAGGCCGGGGACGCTGGGCAAGCCGGTGGACGGATTCGAGTTGCGGGTGTGCGATCCCGGAGGCCATCCGGTTCCCGAGGGGGAGGTGGGGCAGATGTGGGTGAAGGGCGACTCGCGCGCACTCGGCTACTGGCGCGACCTCGATGCCACCGCGGCCGCCTTCCAGGGACCGTGGTTCGTGGGTGGTGACCTGATCAGGATCGACGAAGACGGCTACGTCGAGCATCACGGGCGAGCCGACGACCGTCTCAAGGTGAGCGGCAAGTGGCTGGCTCCCCAGGAGGTGGAGAGTTGCCTTCTGGAGCACGATGCAGTCGACGAGGCCGTGGTGGTGGGGGTGCCCGACGATGCCGGCCTCATCAAGCCGGTGGCGTTCGTGATCCCCAACCAGGACCGGGAATGGCTCGAAGAGGAGCTGACGGCCTGGGTGCTGGAACGTCTCGAGCCCTACAAGCACCCCCGCCGGGTGTTCGTGGTCGACTCGCTGCCGACCACCCATCTCGGCAAGGTGGACCGCACCAAGTTGAAGGAGCTGGCCGCCCAGGGTTGAAATCTCCTCCCCCGGAGTGTCCTGTCGCGTCGTTGGTGCGACGGGTTGGCATTGAACAGCACCTTCCTCCCCCGGAGGGGAGGTGGCCCGCAGGGCCGGAGGGGGTGCGACCGCCCGACGCGACCGACGCTACTCCCCGGCGGCCCCCGCCAGTTCACGGGCGATGATCTCCAGCTGGAGGTCGGAGGCGCCCTCGTAGATGCGGGGGGCCCGCACCTCTCGATAGAGGTGCTCGAGGGGGTGGCCCCGCTGGAGGGCGACGGCTCCGTGCAGCTGGACGGCATCGTCCACGACCGATTGGGCGGCCTCGGTGGCCTCCAGCTTGGCGGCCGAGGAACGAAACGGGAGGCGGTCGTCGCCGCGGTCGTAGGCCACGGCAGCGTCGTAGACGGCGAGCCGGGCCGTGTGGGTCGCCACGGCCATGGCGGCCAGCTTGTGTGCCACCGTTTGGAGGCTCCGCAACGTCCCGCCGAAGGCCTCGCGTTGATCGACGTGGCGCTGGGTCAGCTCCACCGCCGCCTGGGCCATGCCTACCGCGAAGGCGCCCACGCTGGGGCGGAACCGGGTGAGGGTGCCCAGTGCCACTCGAAACCCATGGTCGACGTCGCCGAGGATGTGGTCGGCGGGCACCGCAACTCCGTCGAGGACGAGGCTTCCCACCGGGTGGGGGGAGAGCAAGTCGAGCGATTGGCCGGTCAGCCCCGGGGAGTCGCCCGGCACCACGAACGCCGTGACACCGAGCGCTCCTCGATCACCCGAGGTGCGGGCGAACACGACATAGACGTCGGCCTCGGGGGCGTTGGAGATCCACATCTTCTCCCCGGTGAGCCGGTAGTCGTCCCCGTCGCGCACGGCTTCGGTGGACAGCGCAGCAGCGTCGGAGCCGGCCCCCGGCTCGCTGAGGGCGAAGGCGGGTACCGCCTCTCCGGCGGCGACCGGGGGGATCCACGTTGCGGCCAGTTCGGGGCGGCCGGCTTCCAAGATCGGATAGGCACCGAGGCCTTGCATGGCGAGGGCGGTCTCGGCCTCGGTGGACTCGGTGGCTAGCGCCTCCCGCAGCAGGCACAGGTCGACCGCCGACACCCGGTCGGGCTGGGAGCCGCCCAGGTGTTCGGGAAACAGGCGGGGGAGCAGCCCGTGCTCGGCCAAGGCGGCCACCAGCGAGCGGTTCACTCGCCCCGGGATGCCGGCGGCGGCAGTCGGGACCAAATCGTCACGGGCCACCCGCCGGGCCGCGTCGTAACGAGCACGGTGCTCGTCGTCCAGTACCGCCGGCCAGGGGAGGGGGGCGATGGGGCTCACTGTTCGCCGAGCCGCGTAGACGGGTCCTGTTCGCGGCGTCGAGCGGTGCGCCCCTTCAGATACTGGCTGGGCCAGGGGTGGCTCTGGTAGCCCTGATCGATGGCGGCGTTGAGCGTCCAGTACGGATCCACCAGATGGGCCCGGGCCAGCAGGCACAGATCGGCGCGGCCGGCGAGCAGGATCGTGTTGACGTCGTCGACCGAAGACACTGCGCCGACGGTCATCGTCGGTATGCCCACCTCGTGACGGATCAGGTCGCTGAAGGGGGTCTGGTAGAGCCGGCCGTAAGAGGGGCTCTGGTCGGGATGGACCTGGCCGCTCGAGACGTCGATGATGTCGCAGCCGTGTTGGGCGAAGAGCCTGGCGAAGGCCACGGCGTCCTCGCCGGTGTTGCCGTCCTCGAACCAGTCGACGGCCGAGATCCGCACCGACATGGGTCGCTCGGCCGGCCACGCCTCCCGCGCCGCGTCGAAGACTTCGAGGGGCCAGCGAGCCCGCCCGGCGATGTCGCCGCCGTATTCGTCGGTCCGGCGGTTGGTCAACGGTGAGAGAAACGACGACAGCAGGTAGCCGTGGGCCATGTGCAGCTCCAGCAGGTCGAACCCCGCCTCGGCGGCCAGGCGGGTCGAATGCACGAAATCGTCGCGAATACGATCCATGTCCTCTCGAGTCATCTCGCGGGGCACCTGGTTGTGCGGGCGCCAGGGGAGAGGGGAGGGGGCCACCAGCGGCCAGTTGCCGGAGTCGAGGGGCACGTCCTCGCCGTCTGCCTCCCAGGGGACCTTGACCGATCCCTTCCGGCCGGCATGTCCGAGCTGGATCCCGACGGCGGTCGGAGTGTTGGCGTGTACGAACTCGACGATGCGGGCCCACGCTTCCTGCTGCTCCCCGTTCCACAGCCCGGTGCATCCGGGGGTGATACGGGCGTCGGCGGTCGGGCAGGTCATCTCGGTCATCACCAACCCGGCGCCACCCACTGCCCGGCCGCCCAGGTGCACGAGATGCCAGTCGGTGGGCGTTCCGTCGATGGCGCAGTACTGGGCCATGGGCGATACCCCCACCCGGTTGGCGAGTCGAAGGCCGCGAAGTACCAGTGGATAGAACATGGGCGGAGCCGCCGGGTCGGCAGGGCGCAGGGCGGGATCGGTCCGCTCGCGGAACCACACCAGGGTCCGGTCGACCAGGTCGGGATCGCGTATCGCCAGGTTGTCGTGGGTGATGCGCTGGCTGCGGGTCAACAGCTGGAAGACGAACTGCTCGTCGTCGAGGTCGCGGTAGCGGTCGATGTTCTCGAACCATGCCTGGGAGGCGACGGCGGCGCGCTGCAGAGATTCCACCGCAGGCTTGCGGTCGTCCTGATATCTGTCGAGTGCCTCGGCGAGGTCGTGGTGGGCGACGAGAGCGTCGGCCAGANNCCTCCATGGCCAGCTTGGTGCCGGAGCCGACCGAGAAGTGGGCGGAATGGGCGGCGTCGCCGATCAGCACCACGTTGCCGGCCCGCCAACGCTGGTTGGTGATGGTGGGGAACCGGAGCCACTTCGAGTTGTTTCCCACGAGACCGGCGCCGTCGAGGTACTTGGCGAACAGCTGCTCGCTGAATTCCAGAGCACGGGCATCGGTCTCTCCGGGGTGGTCGGCTTCACCCTCCGTTGCGTCGAGTCCGGCCCGTCTCCAGGTCTCTTCGGAGGTCTCCACGATCACCGTGCTCATGCGAGCCGAGTAGGGGTAGCAGTGCGCTTGGAACGGGCCGTGCTCGGTCTCCTCGAAGGCAAAGGTGAACGTCTCGAAATCGTGGGGGGTGCCGAACCAGGCATATCGGGCCGAACCCCACTGAACAGCCGGCTCGAAGTCCTCGGCGAGTTGACTCCGCACGAGGCTGTTGATGCCGTCGGCGGCGATGACGAGATCGAGGGAACCGACGGACGAGAGATCCTCGATCTCCCTGTTGAAATGGACCCGGGCTCCCAGCTCGAGGGCACGAGCGGTGAGGATCTGCAGGAGGCGGAGACGTCCGATGGCGCTGAAGCCGTGACCCGTGGATCGGGTGAGCCGACCGTTCCGGTGGATCTCGACGTCGGTCCAGTGGCGCATCTCCCGGGTGATGGCGCCGAGCGTCGGGGGGTCGGCGGCCCGCAGGTTGTCGAGCGTTTCGTCGGAGAAGACCACGCCGAAACCGAACGTGTCGTCGGGGCCGTTGCGCTCGTAGACGGTTACTTCGGCGAGATTGCGCTTCTGGAGCAGGATGGCGGCCAGCAGCCCTCCCGGACCGCCGCCGACGCAGGCGGCGCGCACTCTCGGACCCTTCCGTAGCTGGGTCTCGATTCTACGAGCCGTATCGAAGGCCCAGTTGAGCTCGGTTACGCGGCAGCACCGCTCGCCCAGCATCGGGCGCCGCCGACGGAGGACGGAAATGGCCGAGGACGCCCGCGAAGGTCCGGGGCCTTCAAGCGAGGAGTCGAGCGCCGTCGAGCGTTATCTGGAGCGGCTGACGGCGGTCGAGCCCACCGATCGCTGGGTAGAGATGCCGGCAGCCATCGTGCTGGCCCCGGGCAGCGATCCGATCGGATGTCTGACGCAGGGCCGAGGGTCGCTCGTTCCCGGCGGCCAGCGCGAAGCACAAAGGAATGGGCAGGAGACAAGCCCCTTGGACCCCTCGCGGTCCTTCTCCGGTTCCCGGCGCCGTCGCATTCTGTTTGTCTCGTCACGGGTTTTTCGGAGCAGAGAATGGGTGTGGCATATGTGTAGTTGACATATATGTATAACACATATATATTCGAGGTCATGCGGGCCCAAGGCCGTTCCCAACCACGTCGCCCTCGTCGTCCGCCCCGCAACCGACGCCGAGTGGCACCCGGGGTGTGGCAGGTCAGTGCCCGGGTGGAGCGCTTCGTCGAGCCGGCGGTGTTGTTGATCCTCCGGGAAGGTTCCACTCACGGTTACGAGCTGGCCGATGCCCTCGGGGGACTGGTGGCCGCCGAGCGCGTCGACTTCGGCAACCTCTACCGCCTGTTGCGCTATCTCGAGGCCGAGGGCATCGTCACTTCTGAGTGGCAGGAAGACCTGCCGGGCCCGTCCAAGCGCACCTATGAGTTGACGGAGGAAGGCCGAAGCCTCCTCGATGGTTGGGCGGAAGCTCTGGGAACGATGGAGGAGTCGATCGCCACGTTTCTGCGGCGGTACGGAGAAAGGAAGGCACGATGAGACATCGCGGCATGTGTGGTCCCTGGAGCGGATTCCGGGGTTGGCACCGACAGTGGCTGTCGAAGGACGAGCTGCTGGAGATCCTGGAGGAATACCAGCGGGATCTCGAACAGGAGCTCGCCGATGTGGCCGAACGGATCAAGCGGATCAGGGAAGAGGAGACCGAAAAGGTCTGAGCCCGGATCGGTCGGGCACAATGGACGGAGATGCTTCGACCCGTCGTCGCCGTCGCCCTGGCCCTGGTGCTCGGCGGGTGCACGATGATGGCGAGGCCCCTCCCATGGGTGGCCGCGCCGGGAACGGGCACCGTGCCGCCGTTTGAGGCCTCCACTACGGAGATGGACATCGACCTGGCAAAGCGGATGACCCATTCGTGGCATTCCGGCTGCCCGGTCCCGTTGAAGGACCTGGCCCACATCCGTGCCTCGCACTGGGGGTTCGACGGGAGAGTGCACGCCGGCGAACTCGTAGTGCATCGAGATCACGCCGACGACCTCGTGACCGTACTACGACGTCTCTTCGAGGCCCGGTTTCCCATCGAGCGGATGGAGCTCGTCGACGCCTACGGAGGTGACGACCGTCGCTCGATGGCGGCCAACAACACCTCGGCCTTCAACTGCCGGACCATCGCCGATCGACCGGAGGCCTGGTCTCAACACGCCTTCGGGCGCGCCATCGACATCAATCCGGTGCAGAACCCCTTCGTGCTGGCCGACGGCGGCGTTCTGCCCGAAGAGGGGAAGAACTACCTGGAGCGAGATCCCGACGTTCCCGGGCTGATCGTGGCCGGGGACGAGGTCGTGGAGGCCTTTGGTGCCGTGGGCTGGACGTGGGGAGGCGAGTGGGCCGTTCCCGACTACCAGCACTTCTCGGCGCCCGGGACATAGGCCGGGCCCATGGGGGGGCAGCCGGCTTGCCCCGTCGCTCTCCACCTTCAACAGGCCCTGGTGCCCTACCCACAGGCGTGATCGCGTGTAGGGTTGTCCCAGGACCAGGAAAATGGGGTGGCAATGCCGGCTTCGAGGGTGCTGTTAGCGTTGGTTCTAATACTAGGAGTGGTCGTAGCTCCGGGCACCCCTGCCACGGCCGACAACTCCTCATCGGTGGGCCTGGTCGACACCACCACCGGCTTTTGGTACCTACGAGACCCGAGCGGCGGCAGCACCGGCTTCTACTACGGCAATCCCGGCGACGTCCCCTTCATGGGCGATTGGGATTGCGACGGGGTGGACACCCCGGGCCTCTACCGCCGGGCGGACGGCTTCGCGTACTTGCGCAACAGCAACAGCCAGGGGGTAGCCGACGTCAGCTACTTCTTCGGGAATCCCGGCGACGTGCCAATGGCCGGTGACTTCGACGGGGACGGGTGCGACACGGTTTCGCTGTTCCGGCCCAGCGAGGGGATGGTGTACGTCGTCAACCGGCTCGGCTCCGGCAACGCCGGCCTGGGCAGCGCCGATGTCGCCTATCCGTTCGGTAGTGGCACCGGTCAGCCCGTCGCCGGCGACTTCGACGGGGACGGTTTCGACGAGGTCGGGAGCTACGACGGAATCAGCGGCGTGATGTCCTACCTCACCGGGCACGGGACGGGGACGACGGTTTCCTTCGGTTTCGGCAACCCGGGCGATCGGGTCGTGGCGGGGGACTGGACCGGAACCGGAACAGACGATGCGGCGGTGTTTCGCCCCGGAAACGCCACGTTCTACTTCGCCGGCTCGGGCGGATCGATCTCCTACGGCAACGGTGGCCTGGCTCCGGTGGCCGGCTACTTCGGTCCATTGCCGGGCACCGGCCCGGCTCCGCCCACGCTCCCGACGGCGGCGCTGGCCACCGGAAGCTCGGGGCCGGCGGTGGGGCAACTTCAGCAGCTGCTCGCCGCCAAGGCCTTCTACCGCGGCCCGATAGATGGGAACTACGGAGAGCGGACCATGCAGGCGGTGATGGCGTTCCACAAGGATCAGGGACTGCCCCGGGAGTGGAGCTGGGCCCCCGAAGACTGGGCCCGTCTGGCCCATTACGCCGGACCCGCTCTCGCCTGGTGGGCCAACGAGCCCTTCCGGGTCGAGATAAACCTCGGCAAGCAGGTCGGATACCTGGTGGAGAACCACCGGGTGACCGCCATCTTCCCGGTGGCCTCGGGCAACGGGGCCCTCTTCACAGGGCGGGGCGGCAGCCTGGCTCGAGCAGTGACGCCCCGCGGCGACTTCCGGATCCTCCGCCATATCGACGGGCTGCGGATCTCCTATCTGGGTGTGCTCTACAAGCCCTGGTACTTCAAGGGTGGATACGCCCTGCACGGCTCGCCGAATGTGCCCGCCTACCCGGCTTCCCACGGCTGTATCCGGATGCCCAACTGGGAAGCCGATTGGATGGACGGTCATCTGTTCGTCGGCATGCCGATGCACGTGTACTAGCCGCTCGGCGGGGCGGGCCCCGTGCCCGATAGCATCGGCCCATGCCCCGCCCGCTGGCCTTCATCGGGGTCCCGTTCGACGGGGCCGCCACACTGGGCTGGCCCGGATCCCGCTACGCCCCCGACGAGATCCGCCGCAATCTCGGCTGGATGAAGATGCGAGTCGAGGACGGGGAGGTCTACTGGATCGATGAGGATCGGTTGGTGGCGCTCGCCGACGGGTGGCTGATCGACGCCGGCAATGCCGAAGTCGTCGCCCACGACCTCGAGGCCACGCTGGCGGCGGTGCGAGCCGCCACCCGGGAGCAGGCCGAGATGGGCCGGGTGCCGGCGGTGGTGGGGGGAGACGACTCGATCCTGTATCCGGCTG
>JABAOD010009109.1_pt3 | contig 10081 bp, 11 predicted proteins | sample 7062151 | NCBI WGS metagenome assembly JABAOD01 (sample SAMN14538626, study PRJNA623070) | marine sediment metagenome | biome: marine biome [ENVO:00000428]; feature: marine pelagic biome [ENVO:01000023]; material: deep marine sediment [ENVO:00002113] | place: India: Gulf of Khambhat ... | reverse complement strand
TGGCTATTGTATCAAACCTGAGTTTCGTGTCAAAGCGAACTCACAGCGCCTTCCTGTCTCATTTTCTGGTAACTCTCGGGGAGATCCCCAATTTTATAGGAGGCCTGCTGTCTCTGAGCGACGTTGCGGAAGCGGTGGGGACCCCTTGAGGATGAGCAGGAAGGGGAAAACCCCGCCTTTAGAGCGGGGAAGGGGCAGGAATTCCCCACTGGCGAATCCCAATAGGGTCACCGTGTGAGCTTGGGCGCGAAGGGACAGGAGGCCTCCCATCTAACGAATTGGGAATACCCAAAGAAATCAATATATTCTGAGACATATCCCTTGGGAAGTGGGTGAACTTCTCGTGACTCCCCCATTGATGCACGAAGGCTCACATTTTATAATGTAATCATTCAAAGCCAGATGGTTATGAACCCAATCGAGAGGAGGAAACAGTATGGAATTCAAGGGAAGCGAGACGGAAAAAAATCTCTTGGCTGCCTTTGCTGGCGAATCCCAGGCCAGGAATCGTTACACCTACTTTGCCAGCGCCGCCAAAAAGGAGGGCTACGAGCAGATTGCTGCCATCTTCTTGGAGACAGCGGACAACGAAAAGGAACATGCGAAGTTGTTTTTTAAACTGCTCCAGGGCGGGGAAACAGAGATCATTGCGGCCTACCCTGCCGGGACCATTGAGAATACCGCGGGTAATCTAAAAGCGGCAGCTGCTGGAGAGAATTTTGAATGGACAACCCTTTACCAGGGTTTTGCCGAAGTCGCCAAGGAAGAGGGATTTACAGAAGCGCATAGAACCTTTACCGAGGTGGCCAAGGTGGAGAAGTTTCATGAGGCCAGGTATCTGAGTCTGATCAAAAATGTCGAGGGAGGAAAGGTTTTCAAGAAGGATTCTCCCGTGAAGTGGCACTGCCGAAATTGCGGGTATGTTTTTGAAGGCGGGAACGTTCCAGAAAAATGCCCGGTCTGCAGCCATCCCCGGGCCTACTTCGAAGTTCTGGCTGAGAACTATTGATCGTCAGCTCCCGCATGGGGAAGCCGTTCTGATGCGGCTTCCCCGGCACCGCAGGAGTCTCCCCTCCTGATCCAATCGGGTTGACTTGCTCCCCTTCACGAAATGACATCAAAAATCATCAGGTAGTTGTACAGTCCAACCTCCACGAACTGCTTTTTTCTGAAGCCGTAGGGGAGGACGATCCCTTCCACCGCATCAGGGGTCAACCTGACACCGATGGGAGGGCCGGGGGGCCCGTCAATCTTCTTGAACTCAATGACCGCAAGCAATCCCTGTGTGTTGAGCACCCTCACGAGCTCCTTGAGTGCTCCTTCATCATCTCGAGTCTGGACAAGATCATGGAGAACCGTGGCCATCAAGCAGACGTCAACCTGATGATCGGGTATCGGAAGTGTTTTCCCAACATCAGAAACGCTGGCCTTCAGGTTTTTGATACCCCTGGCCGAGGCTTCTTCCTGCAGGGCACGGATCCCCTCTTCCCAAAGGTCAACGGCGTATATCAGCCCGTCATCTCCCACGATCTTTGAGGCCGCGATAGCGTATCGACCCAACCCACAGGCCATGTCCAGGAACGTGCTTCCCCTCTGAAGTCCGATCTCGCCAAAAACCTTCTCTGCGTCAATAAGCTCAAAACTGCTCTTGCCAGCGCCCAAAGGCCGTTCTTTCTCGGTCTTCGCCATTTTCTCTCAACCCCACCCGAAACTGATTTGGAGGCCTCTACCTCGGTGACTCACAAAGAAATTTCTGAGGAAGAAGTACAATGGATGCATCTCTTGTGTCAAGGTTTGTCGGGTCACGGGATTCGGATGATCGTGAAAACACCAAAGTGATCCGAAGGATGTAGACCCTTGTGAAGGGTCCGCGCGCACACCTTTGACTCCACTATGGACTCTTTTGGGATATTTTCACTCGCCAAAACAAAATCAATCCTCTGACTCTGCAACCGATCATAACCTTCTAAGTGTTCATACAGATCATCAAATCTTCTCCTTAAATCTGTCTGATAAAACCTCTGAATATTCTCATTTTCCTCAACATTCCAGGTGTATCCCTCATCGTTAGCAACCACAGAATAGGTATCATAGAAGCCGGCTCCCAAAAAGTAGTGCATCTCGGGCCAGTCGAGCTCGGCATTGAAATCCCCGAGAACGACGAGTGGTGCGCCCTCAGGCACGACTTTCTCCAAATAGGGCACCATCGTCTTTGCTTCGTTCATCCTCCAGGAATTATCACGCTCAAGCCGTAAGTGAGCGCTCCTGTGTTCCTCTTCCGAGTAGCCAAACTCCTCTTTCAACTGACGAAGCAGGTCCTGATTTCGCTCATTATTCCTGGGTGAGGAATGCCAGTGGGTAACGGCAATGTAGACATCTTTATCATTGGCGGTGATCTTTCCAACCAGTACCTGGGTCGCATTCTCTGTGTGAAAGGACAGGTTGTTCCACACGAATCCCCCACCTGAGAGTTGTTTTCTCCCGGTATATTCCAGGCCTAAATTCTTTCGCGCCAGGATCGCGTCACCCTCCCTGAGATTCCAAGGAATGCCGATTCTCCAGACATGCAATCCAGAAACCCCCACGTGGTAGATGACGTCATAACCCAACATTTGAGCAAGCTTTTCAACATAGTCAGGTAAAAAGTTTGCTTCGTTCAGACCAATGACGTCCGGGGAAAGCGATTTGATCTCCCGCACCAAAGCCTCAAACCGGCTCTCCCGAACTTCCGGTGTCTCGTATTCACCCATCCTGAGCGTACCTTTGTAATCGAGTCCAGACCAAACATTGATCGTCATGATTCGAAGTTCTCTCCCCATCGTTTCGATATCCTGAGCAGCAGCATTTGATGATGTAGCACCGGCAAGTGCAAAAAGCGCAGACATGAAAAGAGGAGGGACAATCATATTATATCGCTTCATCTCTATGACGCTCCCGGATCGATTTGTGTAACCAGACCCAAATTGACAACCCGTGAAGCCGCCCCCTCAGGTTCGATTTCTCATGTTGCTGTGGAAGGGATTTGCCGGGCAGAAGTTAGAAAGGAACGGCTCCGGGTGCCCCTGAACGACATCACCTACATGTTGCGGACGCCAGTCGGTTCAGCGTTTGGACATTCGTACTTTGCGCTGCAGTGCAGACATGCGATTCTGGCAAAGATCACGAAGAAACGAAACAGGAGCAAGCCGATCAAGGCGAGGAGTATGAAGAGGAGAAAGAAAGAGAAGTTCAGAATCAGTGCAGGGATTATCGCGATAATCGGAGCGAATAGGGCGGCCATGTAGAGGTTGTTGTGGCAGAACAACCCCTGAGCGCGTTTTGGGAAGGCTCTGGGATCTCCCTCCCTGGCAATCTTCTTCGAAATCAGATTTATACCCGACGTACAAAGCGAGTCCTTCATCGTGTAGTAAGCGCAATTGGGGCAGACCGTGAATGGCATAATGAGGTACATCTGGACGAAGGAAAATGCGAGATACAGGTATCCGAGTAAATAACCTGCCCATGAAAATCCATACCCGTGGATGATTCCAATTCCGCCAAGCAGAAAATGGAGAATCGTGACGCCATTGTAAATCAGAACGCTCGACAGGGGGTATCTCGTGTAGATTTCAGCCTTCGCCTCCTCAACCATCACTTGCTCCTCTCCATTCGTTGTCAGACCAACTCCATTTCTGTAGCCCCTCATTAATAGGGAAAAAACAGGGGAAAGTCAATAACCTTGAGCGGGAATTTGGTGAGTTTGTGTGGGACTTCTCAAAGAATAAAGCTCGCTTTTTGATGCAACGTAGCCCTTGAGCATGATAAGGTAATGAAAGAGGGGGGAAATCACGGTGAGGAGTTTCTGGTTCGGAAGACTCGTCGCCGTTTTTCCGCTTTTCCAAATGAAAAGAGCTCATATAAGCCACGATATCGGATTTAATTTGGCACACGAATTCTTGCCGAATATTGTTAGGATATCGACCCAAATGGGAGAACTCTACATGGGTCATCGTCGCAAAGTAGTCACTGTTTGAGATTTAAATGTTGCACCCGGAAGGTTACCATGATCCTCACCCAAAAAACCTTCAAGATCCTTCTCGTGATAGGCATAGTCTTCATTCTCTCGGTTTATGTGCTGGCGAAAGAAAAAGAGATCACCCTGAAATTTGCCACCTTGGCTCCAGAGGGTACCAGTTGGATGAAAGCTCTGAACGAGGCAAACCGTGAATTGGTATCGCGGACAGGAGGAATGGTCAAAGTGAGAGCTTATCCCGGCGGTATCATGGGCGACGAGCGAACGGTCCTGCGAAAAATGAGAATTGGTCAGATTCAAATCGCCGGACTCACAGGCCTGGGTTTGGCCGACATTGACCATGAGCTCCAGGTACTCGGCATCCCCTTCTTGTTTAGTAACTATGACGAGGTGGACCACGTTCTGGCCAAAATCAATGACCACTTCGAAACTGTTTTGGAAGAGAGAGGCTATGTTCTGCTCGGCTGGTCTGAAATCGGCTTTGTATACATGATGTCGAACAAACCAATGTCAAGTGTCGAAGAGGTCCGCGGAGCGAAAGTGTGGATGCCCGAGGGCGACCCTGTGAGCCAAGCAGTTTTCCAGAAGGCGGGTGTGTCGCCTGTCCCGTTGGCAATCTCTGACGTTCTGCTGGCGCTCCAGACCGGTCTCGTCGACGTGATCTACAGCACGCCCTTCGGAGCCATCGCGCTTCAGTGGTTCACCAAGGTGAAGTATGTCACGGAAGTCCCGCTGAGCTACTCGCTGGGAGCAGTGGTCATGACCCGGAAGTCCTTTAATAATCTACCCGAGGACCACCAGAAGACACTGAAAAAGATCTTCCATAAAAAGCTCGCCAGGGTTAATGCCGAAGCGAGAAAAGAGAACGAAGAGGCTCTCGAGGTAATGACCCGGGAAGGCGTTCAGTACGTGGAGCTGTCCCCCCAGGAGCTGACCCGGTTTCAGGTGGTCGCTCGTGAGGCTACGGACGATATCACTGGCAAAGTCTTTTCGAAAGAGNNACTGGCTCAGTTTAGGAAACGAAAACCGTTGCCACCGCCCCGAAGTGTCGAAGGGTCACCAGACCTCCCCTGAGGGTTTTGGCTAATGATCACCTCGGTCAATGTACGTTTGACATCCGGAGGGTGGCCAATAGACCCTACCCCTTGATTTCCATCCAATCCGTATGATTCTGTTTAAATGAAGAGAGCCGATTCTCAGGCTCGCAACCCGAGAAAGGTCGATTTCATGGAGTATCCGATTTTAAACACTCTGGTTGACAGTGAGGGCCTGCGCCGTGCGATTCGAAGGGAATATGCCGAGGTAGCTGGCAATCCTGGGAAGGGCTTCCATTTTCATACTGGGCGGCCTCTGGCGAAAATACTGGGGTACGCTGATACCTGGGTTGACGCATTGCCCGGGGGTGCTGTCGACTCCTTCGCGGGCACTGGCAACCCCTTCAGTTTGGGGGAAATCACGACGGGCGAGCATGTCATCGATATTGGCTGTGGCTCTGGGTTCGACAGTCTGATCGCAGCGCGTCTCGTGGGTCCGACGGGCCATGTGGTCGGTGTAGACATGACCCCGGAGATGTTGACGAAAGCGCGTGATGCTGCTCGTGAAGTCGGACTGACTCAGATCGAGTTCCGGGAAGGCTATGCCGAGTCCCTGCCCGTCTCCGATGGCTGGGCAGATGTCGTCATCTCAAACGGTGTTGTGAATCTCTGCCCTGACAAGTCAGCTGTCTTCCGAGAGATGTACCGAGTGCTCAAGCCCAGAGGTCGAATACAGATTGCCGATATTCTGGTCCAAAAGCCCGTCCCAGAATCGGCGAAAATGGAGATAGATCTGTGGACCGGTTGAATCGCCGGTGCTCTGCTGGAAGCAGAGCTTGAGGCAGCGGTAGTCGAGGCCGGCTTTCGGCATTTTGAGATCACCTGGCGTGATGACGTATTTGCAGGTGCACCTCAGCAATCCAGGGCGGCTGCCTTCGGTACTCTGGGTATCAACTTCCGCGCACGGAAGCCGTGGGGACCCAGGAAAGCGTGAATCCTCGCCTTTCACCCTCCTGGGTGAAACCTCGTTGACACCCCAATCCTCATACCTTAGAATGGGTTCCACAGTCGTTCCTTCGCCTTTGAACCCGCCAAAGAACCATGGTTCATTGAACGGAAACTGACCGCTCTCCGAGTGACTCGGAAGAGGTCGCATTTGCATGATGGAGGAGGTTACGACCATTCAGACACTAAAAGTTTAAGGGGGAAAAAATGAAACTGACGAGTTCCGCATTTGAACACGAGGGCAAGATACCCTCAGACTACACGTGTGACGGAGAGAATCGGAACCCACCACTGACCATCTCCGAAGTCCCTCCTGGAACACAGAGTCTCGTCCTGATCATGGATGACCCCGATGTTCCCAAACACCTCAGAGAGGACGGGATGTGGGACCACTGGGTGGTTTTCAACATGCCGCCAGATCTAAGGGAGATCAAGGAGGGAGAGGAGCCGAGAGGGACCCATGGCATCGGAACTGGAGGAAATACGGAATACTTCGGCCCGTGCCCGCCCGACAGAGAACATCGCTATTTTTTCAAACTCTATGCCCTGGACACGAAATTGGATCTGGAGGAAAAGGCCACGAAGCTGCAGGTCGAGCGGGCCATGGAAGATCACATACTGGATCAATCAGAGCTCATGGGAAGATATGCAAGAAAGTAATGATCCCAAGCATACTTGACCGCGCGCGAGGTCACAGAAGTGACGCTACTTGTCTATTTCCAGGTCTGATTCCAGTTTCTCTATCTCTTCGATGATGACCCGCCTTTCCTTTTCAGACAGGTTTTTTTGGAGAAGTCGCCTCCTGAGGCTGAGGAGTATCATCTCTTCCCGGTAATCCCTGCACGTGTATTTGGACCGTTTTTTCACGGGGTTCGACCACCCAAGAACAGGTCATGGTCTTAAAATACCATATCGAGCCGGAGTGCCGAAGGACGGCTAATCCCCCCTACGTCAGTCCCTCGGAATACACGGGGACCTCTAGGGGCTCACTCGGTCCGCGACTTAGCTTTCGGTTAGACCACCATAAATAACACCACTGGGCACTCACCGAGGCGGTCAATGCTACGGCTGCGATTATCGTGCCAGGAGCCGCTGGTAAAAGGGCTCCTGCACCGACCATGACGGTGCCGAGTACGGCCACATTAAGCGTGACGGCACGGGTGATCGTGCGCGTCTGTCTGTAATGGATCAACAGTCCATGCCCCCAGGAGATCAGCGTGTCCACTCCTGGCACCGCAGAGAGAATCAAGGTTGGCACAATCGCCAAAGAGACGAGTTCGGGTGAAAGACCTGCTACGCCCTCGTACAAGATGCGAGCTGCCGGGGTCAGCGAAATGAGAACGAAGCTTCCAGTGAGTGAGAGGGCGAGGCCGCCATTGAAGCGGCGTAACTTCTCAAAGCTCGACCGATCATCGATCAATGCAACCACGACCTCCTGATAGGCCAACGCGACAGATCTTCCGAGGAAAAGAGCCCCCGTAATCACGGGCCAGACAGCAAGTGATGCGAGTGGCTGAGCTGCCCGGGCAAGCCCCATAACCAGCAGCGGTCGCCCCACCAAATTGATCATCGGCGTGAGGGCTAAAGGGACATAGAACTCGAGCAAGCTCCGCCATGACAAAGACCCATCACCCGGAATGGGTTTGGAGAGATGATCACGGACCGTAGAACGGGCGAAACAATACGCTGTCACCGCACCAGCGGCAATCCCGATGGTAATCGCTATCGCGCCAAGATCGGCACCGGGGAGGCCGCGTGTCAAAAGTCCCACCGCAAGAATGAGAGCGATGGTCAGGAGCCGAGCCATAATCGCCAGCGGGACAACCCAGGTCCGGCGGTAGCGGATCAACACACCTTGCCAGAGCCGCCTGTAGGCAACTCCGGCGTGCCACGGCGCCATCAGCAGAAATGTCGAGCGGCTGGCTTCAACAATGTTCGATGGCACCCCCATTGCCTCTCCGACAATGAGGTGATAGAGGGGTGTCAGGCCGATGATGAGATGGAAAGCAGTCAAAATGGCGGCCAGGATGTGGGTGAAAGATAGAAGCCGCTCATAAGACTGCTTATCCCGGGCCAGGGCAGTCCCTGCCGTGAGCAACATAATCACCGGACTTTCGATAATGATTGAGAGGGAAAAGGTAACCCCAAAAATGGCAAGGTTAGGTTCGGGTTTCGCGAGACGTGCGATGACAGCCGCCAATATCGGATGTTCGACTGCCATGAGCAGCCACATGGCAGCCAGGGGTACCCAGAACCAGAAGATCCGCATCGGCGTCAAGGGTGCCTTTTCATTCACGCCTTAGAATCTACTCCATAGCCGTCTGCAAATCCAGTGGCGGAATTCTGCTCACCAGCCGCACCCAGAAGGAAACAAGACCCCGCTCCTCACGATATAGGGGCCACTCATTTCAGGCGGCCGACACCCGTCTTAATTTGTTTTGGAATCTCCCTTTAACGAACCCTCTGTTATCGTGGGTGTGCTTTTCGGGTTCCCTGGAAACGTTCCCTCTGCAATCTCGGTGATGTTGCTGAAACCATCGCCATCGGAGTCCTTCTCTTCGATAAGGTCAAAGGACCGACCTGCTTTCTTGAAGTCCTTGCCGTAGGAGTTTCTCCTGCGTTTGCTCGATCCGGGAACATGGCAAACGTAACAGCTGTCCAATGCCGTTCCAGAGGTTTTGTATTGGTAGTTAAACATCGCTTTATAGGAGCTCATGGCATAGGTTTGGATGAAGGATCCTCCGGTGATTCCGAAAATCAACAAAATGAGCCACGTGGTTCGGTTCATCGCTTTTCTCCAATCTCAAGATTGTGAGGCCGAGGTAAGTTCGTCACTTCAGCACAGATCGTGCCAAACGATTCTCCACGTAGCCTCCAGGCTAGAAGTTCCCTTCTCTTCCGGAAATCTTCTCATTCTGAGGATCGGCTGGCTCGGTTGATGCTTGCCAGAAACCATACTAGCCCAACCCCTGTCACATCTCAAGGGTCAAACCCTTGACACTTGCTGTGGGGATCCACCCCAGTTTGGTCGAGTTTTCACGCATCCCTCGTGGCCTCATATTTGCTTCCATTAGCCAAATGACGCGACATTCGTTTGAATGCACGAGGACAGGGGACATGGAAAAGGGTTTGACAATCAACCACACAGCCGCAACGGATTCCTGGAGAATGTTTCATATCATGGCGGAATTCGTAGAGGGATTTGATGCATTGTCAGGAATCGGACCGGCCGTCTCCATTTTCGGGTCTTCACGGGTCAGGCCGGACAACCCGATCTATGCGAAAGCTGAGGAGATCGCTCGCCTTTTGGTCCGAAGCGGATTTGCCGTGATCACCGGCGGCGGACCGGGAGTCATGGAAGCTGCCAATAAAGGAGCTGCTGAGGAAGGAGGAAGATCGATTGGTCTTAGAATCGAGCTTTCCAGAAACGAGGTCCACAATGTTTACTCCAACTTGACCCTCAGTTTCAGGTATTTTTTCGTGCGCAAATTCATGTTCATCAAGTATGCCATGGCCTATGTCATACTTCCGGGTGGCTATGGTACCATAGACGAGTGCTTCGAAGCGCTCAACTTGATCGTCACCCAGAAGAGCCGAACCTTTCCAGTGATTTTTGTGGGCAGGGATTACTGGGAGGGACTGATCAACTGGATCAAGAGGGTCCCATTTCGGACCGGCACACTGGGCCCCTCAGATACGGAGATGTTCGAGATTATTGACGAGCCGCAGGAGGTCGTGAATACCATCAAAAAGGTGGTCAACGAATAAGGACACCGACTCATTTGGCCGTAACGCCGTCGCTCTGTCTGATAAATGACGCCGATCCTGTTCCGTCATTAATGATGTAATAGTAAACCGGGTCTGTCGAATCTCGCTCTGAATCGCCCCCCGTGGCAGGTCCCCCTGGCCTCCACATCACACCGATGATCTGGCCAAGCTTGAACATGCCTCGGTAATCGTAGGCGGTCTTGCCAACGTCCTCGCAATATTCGATATCAGGATCTGGACACACATCTGTCCAAAATTCAGC
>JABAOD010020990.1_pt1 | contig 10082 bp, 5 predicted proteins | sample 7062151 | NCBI WGS metagenome assembly JABAOD01 (sample SAMN14538626, study PRJNA623070) | marine sediment metagenome | biome: marine biome [ENVO:00000428]; feature: marine pelagic biome [ENVO:01000023]; material: deep marine sediment [ENVO:00002113] | place: India: Gulf of Khambhat ... | reverse complement strand
GTGGAGCCACCACCCACATTGAATGGCACCGTGACGTCGAACCCGGAGGCGTTGGAGAGCTGAACAATTGCGCTCGCTGAGCCGATGCTTTCCGGAGCGGTCTGACCACTGGTTGAGAAGGTCACGAGCGGAACCGGATTGACCTGATGGCTCTCAGTGTCAGAACTGCTTGCGAAGCTCACCGTTCCTACGTAGGTCGCCGTGAGGGTCCGAGGGCCTGTCGTCGTCAGAGCGAGCACGCATGACCCAGCGGCCACCGTTTCAGTACAGGTGTCGACACCGTCGCTCACTGTGACGTTGCCACCAGGCGCACCGGCGGTCGATGTGACCGTATAGGTCACCGGAATCGCCTGATTCACGGTCGAGGGATCGGGCAGGTCAGATGTGATCGTCGTGATGGTCGGCGCGGGATCCACCTGGTGCGGCTCGCCAGCCGATGTGCTGGAGGAGAAGTTCGCGTCGCCGGCGTAGCTCGCGGTCAGGGTCTTGGCGCCGCCCGATGAGAAGGTCAACGCGCATGAGCCGCCAGCCACGGTGCCCGTACAACTCACCGTTCCGTCAGTCACCGTGACTTGACCCGTTGGCGTTCCTCCAGCAGAGGTAACACTGTACAAAACCGTGAGCGGGTTCCCGAAAACGGAGGGATCGGGGCTGTCACTCGTGATGGTCGTGGTGGTTGCCGCCACGTTCACCTGGTGCGGCTCAGTGTCGGAGCTGCCAACGAAGTTCGCATCGCCGGCGTACGCAGCCGTGATCGTTTTGGACCCCGCAGAGGCGATCGTGAACGTACATCCCCCCGCAGCGACCGTTCCCACGCAGCTGCTCGTGCCGTCACTCACCGTGACGTTGCCGGTCGGCGCGCCGGCACCCGGTGCCTGCACGGTCACCTCAAAGGCCACGGCAACAGCTTGCCCCGTCGTTGAGGGATCGGGGGTGTCAGCGGTGATGACGATGGACGTGGCCGCCCTGTTCACCGTGTGACCGACCCCGGCCGCTGTGCTGGGGGCGTAATTGCCATCGCCAGCGTAGGAGGCGGTGATCACCCTGGCTCCGGCGGTCGTCAGCGCCAGGCTGCAGTTGCCTTCTGCGACGCTGCCGACGCAGCTACTGGTCCCATCACTCACGGTGACTGCGCCCGTGGGCATGCCCGTACCCGGGGCATTCGTCGCCACCGCGTACGTGACGGTCACCATTTGCCCAACCATCGAAGGATCGGGCGTATCCGACGAGATCGTCGTCGTGGTTGCGGCGGCGTTGACCTGGTGCGACTCGGTGTCAGCGCTGCCGCTGAAGTTTCCATCGCCCGCATATGTCGCGGTGAGTGTCTTGAGACCGGCGGTGGAGGGAGTGAGCTGGCACGTGCCGGCGGAGGGCGAGCCTGTACAGCTGTCGGNNTCACAGTCACCGTGCCGCTCGGTGTCCCCCCACCGGGCGACGTCACGGTCACCGCGTAGTTCACCGTGATCGGCTGTCCAGTGACCGACGGATCCGGATTGTCGGACGTCACCACGGTCGTGGTAGAAGCGGGGTTCACGGTGTGCCCCACTGGACTGGAAACGCTGCCGCTGAAATCCGCGTCGCCGCTGTACGTGGCCGTCAGACTCTTGGTTCCGGCCGAGGTGAATTGAACAGTGCATCCGCCCGCCGCAACTGATGCCGAGCAGCTGTTCGTCCCATCAGACACCGTTACTGAGCCAGTTGGTGTTCCGCTCCCCGGCGGGATCACGGACACCGAGAACTGGACGGCGACGGCCTGGCCGGTGACGGATGGGTTCGGGGTGTGCGACGTAATGCTTGTTGATGTCGCAGCGGTGGTGACCGAGAATCCCGTGCTCGTGGCGCTCGACAGGCCAGAGGCCAAGGCAGTCAGTGTGTAGCCGGCACCGATCCTGTCGATACTCAAATCAGCGAAGCTGGCGACACCGTTGACGGCGTTCACGGGGTTGGTGCCGGACAAGGTCCCCCCACTCGGATTCGTGCCAATGACCAGCGTGATGGCGTCGGTGGCTCCCAGCACCGTGTTGCCAGCTCCGTCCTGAACCGCGACCTCGACGGCCGGTGAGATCAGGGCTCCAACCTGTGCGGTGCTCGGCTGGACAACGAATGCCAGCTTGTTGCCCGATCCGACCTGGACATCAAACGACGTACTCGTCGCTTGAGGCAACACCCCGTCGTTCGCAGTGAGCGTATAGCCATCGGCCGCGACGTCGATGGAGAGGTCGCTGAACGCCGCTACGCCATTGACAGCATTGACCGTTGTCGTACCCGATAGAACCCCAGGGCCCGGATTCGCACCGATCGCGATGGTGATCGCCCTCGTGTCCGAAGTCACCGTGTTGTCATACGCGTCGCGCACCGCGACCCGGACCGGCGGGGCGAGGACTTCGCCTGCAATCGTCGTGGTGGGCTGCTGTACGAACGTCAACTGGCTGGCTGCGGCCGGCGTGACGTTGAACGGCGCACTCGTTGCCGACGTCAAAACCCCGGAGGACGACACAAGCGTATAGCCGGAGCCCACCTTGTCGAGGCTGACGCTGGCAAACGTGGCCACACCGGCCACGGCACTCACGGGCCCGCCTCCGGTCAACGTGGCCGCGCCGCCGCTCGGATCGGCCCCAAGACTCAGCGTCACTGCGCTCGTCGCCGAGGTCACCGTGTTCCCGAGCCCGTCCTGGATCGCGACCTGGACGGCCGGTCGCACCGCCGCTCCAGCCACCGTATCGGTGGGCTGGACGATGAACGCGAGCTTCGTTGCGGTACCCGGCGTGACGTTGAAGCCGGTGCTGGTCTGATTGAGCGGCCCGGAGGTCGCGAGGAGGGTGTAGCCCGTGCCGGTTCTATCGATGCTGAGCGCCGGGAAGGAGGCGACACCATTGATCGGCGTAATCGGGCTGCCGCCACTCAAGGTCCCCCCACCGGGATTGTTCCCCAAGGTGATCCCGACCGGCGTGCTGTAGCTGCCGACGGTATTCCCGTGTGCGTCCTGCACCGTCACGGCTACCGCTGGGCTAATGGCGGAGCCGGCTACCGAGTTGCTAGGCTGCTGGGTGAATGCCAACTGGGCCGCAGGCCCCGGCGTAATGTCAAATGGATCGCTGGTGGCCCCGGTGAGTGTGCTGGAGCTTGCCGATAGCGTATACCCGACGCCGGCCCGTTCGATGCTGAGGTCGCTGAACGTGGCAACTCCCTTGACCGCGGTCACGGTCGTCGTCCCCGAAAGCGTCCCACCGCCGGGGTTGGCCGCGATCTCCAGAGCGATGGCATTCGTTGCCGTGGTGTCAGTGTTCCCACTGGCGTCTTGCACCACCACCTGGACCGGCGGTGATATCGCCGAGGCGGCGGACGTGGTGGTGGGCTGCACCAGGAACTCGAGCCGGCTGCCACTCCCGATCTCGATATCGAACGACGAGCTGGTAACTGGTGGGAGTCCACCATCATCCGCAATCAGCGTGTACCCAATGCCTGCCTTGTCGATGCTCAGATCGCCAAACGTCGCGATGCCTTGGACCGCGCTCACGGTGGTCGTCCCCGACAGTGTTCCTCCGACGGGATTCGACCCAAGCGCCACCGTGATGGGCGCGCTCGACGAGGTCACCGTGTTTCCGAAGGCATCCTGCACGGCGACTCGAACAGCTGGGGTGATCGTCTGCCCGGCCACGGTCGTCGTGGGTTGCTGGACGAACACCAGCTCGCTCGGCGGCGCCGCTGAGATCGTAAACGAGTTGCTCGTGCTGCTCGGCAGCGCCCCGGAAGATGCGACGAGCGTATAGCCAGCGCTGGTCCGGTCCAGGCTCAGGTCGGCAAACGTGGCTACGCCGGCTATCGCCGCGACGGCTCGTGTCCCACTCAGCGTGGCCCCACCCGGGTTGGCCCCCAAAGCCACGCGGACCGTATCGGTGTAGTCCCCCACCACGTTGCCATTGCCATCTCTCACTTCGATCGTCACCGGGGGACTGAGTGCGACGCCCGCGACAGCATCCGAGGGTTGCACGGCGAACACGAGGGCCCCGGCACCTCCCGAGGAGACGTCGAACGGCGCACTCGTCGCGCTACTCAGCGTCCCGCTCGAGGCATCGAGGGTGTACCCGGCACCGACTTTGTCCAGTGACAGATCGAGGAATTCAGCCACGCCGAGGACCGCCGAGACCGTCGTTGTCCCGGAAAGTGTTCCCCCGCTTGGGTTGGTCCCGATGGACACGGTAATCGGGTCGGCGGATGCCGTCACGGTATTCCCGACGGAATCCTTCACGGCAACTCGGACCGGTGGAGCGATCACGGCGCCCGCTGCCACGTTGCTCGGCTGCACGACAAACGCGAGTTGAGTCGCGGGGCCAATCAGTATGGTGAAGGGATCGCTGATGCCGATCAGACTTCCCGAGCTTGCCCGTATTCGATAGCCAGTTCCGACACTGTCAATCGAGAGATCTGGGAAAGCAGAAACCCCTGCGACCGCAGCCGTGCTTGTCGAGCCGCGCAGATTGGCGCCGCTCGTTCCGGTGCCGGCTTCGATGGCGACCGACACGATCCCCGTAAACTCCGAAGCGACGTTGCCCATCGAATCGCGCGCAGTCACTTCCACAGGCGGCGCGATCGCGCTTCCTGCGACGCTGGTGACAGGGTGAACGGTGAACTCGAGGATCTCAGCGGGTCCCGGATCGACGGTGAAGGCGGTGCTGATGCCAGACGGGATGCCGCCCGCGAGGGCAGAGAGCTGGTAGCCGTTGCCCGCAGAGTCGATGGCCACGGCGTCGAACGTCGCCACACCGTTGATCGCTTCGACGGCCACCGGGCCCAGCAGCGTAGCACCAGTCGATCCGGTGCCCGCGGCAATCACCAGACGCACTGTGTCGCTGAATGCCGTGACGACATTGCCCTGCCCGTCACGCACCGACACAACCATTGCCGGGGTAATTGCAGCGCCCGCAGTGACGTCGGTCGGGTGCTGGTCGAACACGAGTTGCGCTGCGCTTCCCTCGACGACGTCAAACACCTGGCTCGTCGCATTGGTCACCCCCGAGGACACCGCGGAGAGGCGGTAGCCCGAGCCCACGAGGTCAATGACGAGATCGTCGAAGGTCGCGATCCCCGCTACCGTTCCCCTGTCGAGGGTCCCCGACAGCACGGCCCCGGGGGTCCCGGACCCGCTCGCGATCGCGAGTCTCACTGACCCGACGAAGGCCGTGTCCGTGACGCCAGACGCCTCGAGCGCTCGCACCGTCACCGGCGGCTGAATCGTCCGCCCCGCCCCCGTGGTTGACGGTTCGACGCCAAACGCCAGGCGGGTGGCGGGTACTTCGATCCGGAAATCCCGATCCACGTCCGGGTTGGCGCCGTACGCCACCCACGCACTGGTCAGTCCCGACTGGTCGATGGAGCGCGCCCGCCAGCGATAGTCGGTGTCGTCGTTGAGGCCGGCGAGCGTTGCCACGGCCGTTTGGCCGGCGCCAACCGGGACGCTCGAACCGGTCGGTGTCCCCGTGAACGCCACACCCACAGGCTGCACCTCCACCTCGAGGCGGAGTTGATCCCCTTGATCGACGTCGCTGAGCAGCGCCTTGAAGACCATGCTCTTCTCGGGGACGACGGCACCGACGGGAACGACGGTGGTTTGATCTGAGCGAAACTGCCCAAGCGATGTGGGCTCCGACGGCGGCTGCGGCATGGCGATCCGGAAGTCCGCTTCGCCTTCCCCGTTGCCGCCAAAGGATGCCCACGCACTTCTTCGGCCGGTTTCATCCCGGGTGCGTGCCTGCCAGTGATAGCCGGTATCATCGGCCCCACCGCCAATGCGCACGAAGGCGGTGGTGCCCGCCGCCACCCGGGCACTCGAGTCGGTCGGCGTGCCCGTAAACGGCGTTCCGATGGGCCGTACCTCCACCTCCAGCCGCACACGGTCAGTGGTATCGGGATCCGCGACCTGACCGCGCAGCACGACGACCGAGTCGGGAACCAATGCGCCGAGCCCCACGAGACTCGCGCTGTCGCCACGGAGCTGGGCGAGACCCGCGGGTACGGTGGGCGTGCGCGGCGCGCTGAGCTGCAGCGTGAAGGCGCCCATCCCGCCGGCGGTGGCGGTCGTAGCCTCGATCACGTGCGTATCGGATCGTCGCAGCAGGAGATACGTCAGGCAGGCGTCCCCGGTCGACCCGCCGCAGGCGTCGCTCTCGACGAACTTCGATCCTTCCGGCGTCAGCGAGCTGTCGACGACGAGGTACGCGTCAAATGCGCTCGATGTGAGGCGTACCGTCACGGAGTCGCCACTGGTCGCCGCAAAACTGTAGAGCTTGGCGAAGTGCCCGGTCCGGTTGGGCGCCGCGCAGTCGCGACCGGTCAGCGAATCCTGAACCGCAGTGTTGAGCGAGAACGGCACCACCCGGCACGGGAACACCGTGAACTCGATGGGAACGCGCACCTGCGCCTGCGATGCACCCCCGGCTGTGACGACCACGGTGTCACGGTGAACGCCGACGGCCAGGCCGACGGGACTCAAGGTGGCGGTAACGGTGGTCGGCGCGGTGCCACTGGTCGGGCTGATCGAGAGCCACGAGCTCCCTTGCGCCCTGGTGGCTGCCCAGGTGAGAACGCCGGGTCCGGTCTTGGTGACCTCCGCCTGAATCGTGCGCGGCGTGACGCTGCCGACGGCGGCGGAGTCACGCACCACGGCAGGAGTCACCACCGGCGTACCCCCGCCAGTTGGACTGACCAGCTGATCAACCTGACACGTGGAAACCGCGACCGCCGCGGCGACAACCGCCGAGGCGGTGACGAGGCGCGAACGTCGGGGACGGTACTTCACCGTCCGACCATCCGGTGACGAGCGCTTCGACCTAGGGCCCACAGGCACCGCCGGGAGTGAATGGCGCGTCCGCCGAACCCGAGATGCGTGACCGGCGGACCAGCGATCCCAAGGGGGCAATCCATGTGCCCGGCCGTCGGTCGGCGTGGGGTTCGAGAGGGGGGGCTATCTTAGCACCGAACCAGCCATCGCACAATGAGTTGGGGATGCCGGCTCGCCCACTGCTCAAAGCCCGGCACGCCGTCCTGGTGCCCGTGTTGCAAGGCCGCTACAGTGCTTGTGGGGCCTCTGACGGCCTGGGCAGAATCCGCGACCCCGAGAAGGCGAGCTCGGAGGCTCGGAGCAGGCCAGTGGTCATGCCGGTCGTGGTCTGTCGCGTACGCGGTCCACGATACACAGGAACCCGAGGGCCTCCCCGCGGTCGGCACGGAACTGGTGGACCGCGTCGGGCGCGACGTAGACACAGTCGAACGGCCCGATCGCGTGATCGTCATCGCCGAGCCGTGCGGTTCCCGCACCCCGGATGACGACCACCGCGTGCGGATGCCCGTGCCGCTCGAGCATCGTGTACCCCCCGGGCTCCACTTCGAAGTACCGGGTCTGGAAGGTCAGACGCTCGCCCGCTTCGCCCCCACCAAGCAGCACGTGCCTGACCACACCGCGGTAGTGGTCTGGGCGGTCGCGATACGGGAGCGCCGGTACTCCAGCCCACCGGAACTTCTCGCTGCGAATCACTCGTGATCGATTACCCATCGCCGTGTCCGCGGAGTTCTCGCATGAGCGCTCGCGTTGCGGGCTCCAGCGGGCCCTGCGCGTAGAGGCTGCTTCCGATCAGGAGCATTACGTCCCGACCGTACGCGCCGATCCATCGCGCGACCGAGTCCACCTCGACCCCACCGCCGGGGATAGGCATCGCGGGCCGGCGGCGACCCGGCTCACGCAGTCGCCGTGCGATGGCCAGACACTCGGCCTCACCGACGGGAAAGCGCCCACCCACGTTCAAGAAAATGACGCCGTCGGCCCCACACACGCGAAGGAGCAGGCCAAACATGACGTCTGCGGCGACACCCTGCCCGCCGCGAACCACGCCCCCACCACCGCTCGGGTGCGCCAGCACCATGAGCCCGGACTCTTGAGCAAGCCAGCGCAGCATGTCGAGCCCCGTGAGGAAGGGACTCACGACCACCCCGCGACATCCGATCGAGCGAGCAAAGTCCACCCGTTCCATCGCCTCATCGAACGGAGCGGAGACGTTGGGGAAGTAGAGCGTTCGACCGTCGTCGCCGTTGGCGTTTCGCACGGCCTCCTGGCAGCGCTCCACCCGGTCCCGAAACGGTGCCGACCGCTGATCGGTCACGGCATGGTCGTCCTTGATGACATCGATGCCGCCGCGGGCGAATGCCGTGCACCGTTGGGCCAACTCTCTGCTCGTGAGCCCAACCGGCTTTAGCGCGGTGCACGCGAGCGGGCGATTCGTCACGCCGACGGCCGCGCGGAGGCCGTCGATCCCGAACCGTGGTCCGGGCAGCGCGTCGTCGAGGCTCGATGGCAGCTCGAGATCGACGACTTCCACTTCGGGAAAAAAGGAGACATTGCCGAACACGAGGTTGAGCAGCTGCGGTACCTCTCGGCCGATGACGGTCCCCGGGTAATCGATCGTGGCGAGCACGCCCCGTTCTCCGACCGAGCGCACCACCTGGACGCGTCCGACGATTTCGCGCTCGATATGCTCCGGGTAGCAGCCGTCCGGAAGCTCCACGGTCTGTTCCAGCGCGATCCGACGTGCGAGGGCCTCGGCCGCCTCGTCACGCGGGTGCAGCCGGTACGTGATGCGGATCGGATCAGTCACAGACAGGAATCTACCACCCTGCCCGATCGCTCGGCTCGACGCTACCGCCGATCGGCTCTATTGGTGAATTGAATGCAGCCCGCCCCGCTCGGTCGCGGGGCGGGCTGACGAGAAAGATGGGGGATGGCGTGCTACAGCAGCTCAGGACGACGGAGTCGTTGCCGCACTCCGGGGCGCGCGGATCGCGGACTGCGTGGCATGACCCGCATGCCCCTTCCGATAGCACCCCGGCCCCGAACGCCCGCCCGGGCGCGATGACCCTCCTGAAGACCACGCACCTTGCCGAGCTGCTCGGACGTGAGCATCGCTTTGGCTTGGGCTGCGGCTCCCAGTGCCTCCAGTTGCGCGTCCTGCTGCACCCGCATCAGCGCCGTCGCATGCTCGCGCACGGCCCGTGCGTCGGGTTTGTCAGCGCTCCAGGCCTGCGCGAGCGCGTCTCGATGGGTTTCGGCATCGGCCAGCGCCTTGTCTCTCGCCGTCTGCACCTGCGCCTGGAGCCTCTCGAGGTCCGCCACCTGTTGGTCCGATAGTCCCAGGAACGCGCGTCGCTGGATCAGGGCACCCGGCGCGAAGGCCCGGTCGGCAAAGCCCCCCCGACCGATGCGGCCGCGTTGCTGCCAGAGGGGGGTCACGCCGGGCATGAGGCCCGTGCCGGGCGCATGGAGGCGCTGGCGCGCCTGCGGTCGCTCCGGTTGCGGCTCCGGAGTCTCCTGCGCCGCCAACGATCCCGCCCCGCCGAGGGCGATGAGTGCGGCGCCGAGTATCGCGTATCGCTTCATGGCTCGATCTCCCGGTTACGGCATCCATCCCTGGGCGGCCTCCTTCGCGACCGCCTCTGATGTAGTAGACGCCCGATGCACCTCATTCGTTAGGCAAGCCGAGCATCCCGATCAGACTCGCGGCCCGAACCAAGGTCAGCCTGAATCCGGGCCGTGCCGCATACCGCTGAACCGTCTCAGTGCTCGTGGGGGTCCGCGCTACTCCGCGATCCCAACTCTCGGTCCAGCATGAGCAGCGCCGGACCGTGATCGCCGATCATCTCGAGCTTGGCGATGATCTCGCTGACGGTCTTCTCCTCCTCGACCTGCTCATCGACGAACCACTGCAGCATGAGCTGGGCCGGGTAGTGCTTCTCCTTCGTGGCCGATTCGTACAGCTTGTGGATCGCGGCCGTCACCTTCCGCTCGTGCGCCAGCGCCTTCTTCATGACGTCCAGCGCGCCCTTGTACGTGGCCGGAGGCTTCACGATCGCTTGCAGCTGCACGGGTTCGCCCACCTCGCCGAGGAAGTCGAACAGGCGCAGCGCGTGGGACAACTCCTCCTCGTACTGGTGCCGCATCCACGCCGCGAACCCCGGGAGATTCTGAGTCTCCAGGTACCCCGACATAGAGAGATAGACGTACGCCGCGGAGAATTCCATAGCGATCTGGTCGTTGA